>Ga0335080_10004064_pt1 | contig 14874 bp, 11 predicted proteins | sample Lox_Sample_34_FD_206720 | JGI IMG/M metagenome (GOLD analysis project Ga0335080, IMG submission 206720) | Soil microbial communities from Loxahatchee National Wildlife Refuge, Florida, United States - Lox_Sample_3.4 | ecosystem: Environmental > Terrestrial > Soil > Wetlands | place: USA... | reverse complement strand
GGGCGGACGGGGGGAAACGGCAGGAACGGGCGGCCAGGTTTGGGATCACTATAATGCTCAGCATGAAGTGGCGTTCGCTGGAGGAGTCGGCTTCTTCTGAAGATGCGCGGCCGCTGGGAGAAATCTACTCCGAGCGGAAGCAATTGATCGCCCGCTATGTGCCGGCGGAGACGCAGGAGATTCACGCTCGCGTGGTGGCCGAGTTACGCCAGAGGCGCCATGCCGAAGGAGCGCTGAAGGGCGGCAATCCTGCGCCGAGGTTTGAGTTGCCGGATCAGAATGGAAAGCTTGTAGCGTCTGCCGGGTTGCTGTCCAGAGGACACCTGGTCGTCTGCTTCTTTCGCGGACGCTGGTGTCCCTTCTGCGTTGGCCAGATGGAAGCCATGAATCGAATGCTGGCGCAGATGGAGCAGGCAGGAGCATCGCTGGTCGGGATTTCTCCGCAGACGGTGCAGCAGTCGTACTTCATGCATGACCAGCACAAGCTGGGTTTTCCACTGCTGAGCGATGCCGGCAATCAGGTCGCGCGGCAGTTTGGGCTGGTGTACAAAGTTCCCGATTACCAACAGGCTGTGTACCGGCGCGCTTTCGTCAACCTGCCTTTCGCCAACGGCGACGAGAGCTGGGAGCTGCCGATCCCGGCGACGTTCATCGTCGAACGCGATGGAACCATTCTTTTCGCTTCCGCGAACGAGGATTATACGGAGCGGCCCGAGCCAGTGGAAATTCTGAGTAGGTTGACGGCCTGACGATGTAGCGCCCGGCTTGCTGGCTTGGGAATGCCGGCGGGAGGCCGGCGCTGCCCCGCCGTAATATACTGCGACATGGGCGAGACCCCTCTTTGGATCGCGCGCGACCAGCATGGCCGCCTGGCCGAATTGACTGCCGGCACCGACGATCCTGCCAAGGAAATGCCGCTGCGGCGCGACGGCCGCTCGCTCGGCCGGCGGCTGGGAAAAGTCCTGGTGGAGCAGGAAGGCGAGCGGCTGTTCAATGTAGTGGAAGAGTTGCGGCAGCTGCTCATCGGCAGCCGGGAGCGCTCGCGGCCGGCGGCTTCGCCGCGCGCCGCCCACATGACCAAGGCGCGCAGGATCGTGGAGCGCCTCAGCATCGAAGATGCCTACCGGGTCACCAAAGCCTTTGCCATTTATTTCGAGCTGACCAACCTGGCGGAAACCAACCACCGCAAGCGGCGCCGCCGCGCCGGCAAGCTGCACAGTGACCAGCCAGCGCTGGCAGGATCGTTTCGCGGCACCCTGCGCCGAATGCGGGATGCCGGAACCAGCGCCGAAGACGCCCTGGCCCTTCTGAGCCGGGTGAAGGTGGTGCCGGTTTTTACTGCGCATCCTACGGAGGTGGCTCGTCGTACGGTGCTGCAGAAGCGCCGCCGCATCAGCCAGCACCTGGAACGCCTGGATCGGTTGCCGCTTGCGGCCAGCGACGCGGCGCAATTTGAATCCGCCATAGTCGCTGAAATTGCCGCCCTCTGGCAGACCGACGAAGTGCGGGTGGAACGCCCGCACGTCACCGACGAAATTCGCATGGGGCTCGATCACTACCCGATGTCGATTTTCGAAACTCTTCCCCGCTTGTATGGCGAACTGGCCGATGGGTTTCGCGATGTTTACGGCGTGCCGCTCGCCGAACGCGACCTGCCCGAGCTGCTTGAGTTCGGCTCATGGATCGGCGGCGACCGCGACGGCAATCCCTTCGTCACGCCGGAAGCCACGCGGGAAGCGCTGTTGCGGGCGCGCAACGCCATCATTGACCACTACATCGCGGAGGTGCAGCGCGTCATCAGCCAGCTCAGCTCCTCGGTCCACCAAATCGATATCACTGATGAACTTCGCTCCCGGCTTGAGGAATACACCGCCGCCATGGGCGAGGAATACGCGCGCACGGCACGCATCTCCGCGACTGAGCTTTACCGGCGCTTCCTGAATTTCGTGATAGTGCGGCTGCGCGCCAGCCGCGAAGGCTCGGCCGACTCCAAGGCCTATTCGGAAGGGGGCGAATTCGAGCGGGATTTGTGCGCCGTCCGCGAAAGCCTGCAGGCGAACCGCGGCAAACGGATGGAAGAGTTGCTGATCGATCCCCTGCTGCGCAAGGTGCGCACCTTCGGCTTGCGCCTATCATCGCTCGATATCCGCCAGCACGCCCGCATACACTCGCACGCGTTGGAGGAGATCGGAGATGAGGCCGGCTTGGCCGCCAGCACCGGGGCTCAGGCTTCCTTCTCCCGGGAGACTGCGGACGTCATTGACACTATGCGGAAGGTGGCGGAGTTGAAGCAGGCCTTTCCGCCGGGAGCCGTGCGCTCCTACGTGATCAGCGGCACGGAGAGCGAGCGCGATATTTTCGATTTTCTGCGGCTGGCGAAGATGTGCGGCGTCAGCCTCGAGGCCCGCGGAGGCGATCCCGGCCTCATGCCGGTGCCCCTGTTCGAATCCATCGAATCTCTGCGTGGCGCAGCCGAGGTCATGAGCCGGCTTTGGAGTTCGCCGCAATACGCGCCGCTGCTCGACTCCTGGGGCCGCTGGCAGGAGGTGATGCTCGGTTACTCCGACTCCAACAAAGACGGCGGCATGCTCACCAGTATCTGGGAGCTGTACAAGGCGCAGCGCCAATTGCACAGCGCGGCGCGGCAGCATCGGGTTAGCCTGCGGCTGTTTCACGGCCGGGGCGGAACCGTGGGGCGCGGCGGCGGCCCGACGCATCGTGCCATTCTCGCTCAGCCGGTGGGCGATTTCTCCGGACAGATTCGCATTACCGAGCAGGGCGAAGTGCTTTACTGGAAATATTCCGATCCGGTGCTGGCGGAGTGGAATCTCGAACTGATGATCGCCGCGTGCCTGGAGGCGCTGGCACGTCCTGACGGTTCCAAGCCCGGGGACGACGCTCGCTGGGCTGAGGCCATGGAAGATATGTCGGCCCGCGCCTTCCGTTATTACCGCAGCAAGATCGCGGAGAATTCCGACGTCATCGAATATTTCGAGCAGGCGACGCCGGTGAATCAACTGGAGCACGCCCGCATCGGATCGCGCCCAGCGCGGCGCAGCCAAAGCCGGCGCCTGCAAGACTTGCGAGCCATCCCCTGGGTCTTCGGCTGGATGCAGAGCCGGCACGCGGTTCCGGCGTGGTTCGGCATCGGCTACGCGCTCGAGAGTTACGCGGCTCAGAGGACCGCCAACGGGCAACTGCTCAAAGAGATGATGCGCGGGTTTCCGCTGTTCTCCGACGTGATTCGTAACGTAGAACTGGCCATGTCGAAGGCCGATTTCATCATCGCGCGGCATTATGCTTCGCTGGTAGCGGACGCGAAATTGCGCAATCGGGTCTGGAAGCTGCTGCAGCAGGAGTTCGAACGCACCCGGCGCATGATTCTCGCCATCACCGGCCAGAGCCAGCTGCTGCAGAACAATCCCGTGCTCTCGCGCTCCATCCGCTTGCGCAATCCCTATGTGGACCCGATGAGCCTCATCCAGGTCGATTTACTCGGGCGGAAACGCTCGGGCGTCGATACCGAGCCGCTGAACTATGCGCTGGGAGCGACCATCAACGGCATCGCCGCGGGACTGCACAACACGGGATAGAGGATTTCGTTTCTTCTCGGACGACTACAGCTTTGCCAGCTTTCCATTTCTCAGGACGAAAGCATCGCCGCGCCATTGGACTTTGCTGCCGGCGAAGCTCGCCGCCCAGATGAACAGTGCGATGACGTCGCGCAACGGAAGCAGGATCAGAAGTGGGAGCATGCGACGATCCTGTAGCACGAACCGGCCGACTGCCACCGCAACCGCCACTCGTGCCACCGCGACCGCGGCCAGCAATCCCCAGGCCCACGGCGCGGCGCTGCTGCTTAACAGCGCCAGCAGAGCCCAGCACAGGCCGAAGGTGAGCACCAGGCCGGCGTAGCCCGCGGGGCGGGAGGCGCGCAGCGTGCGCGCCCAGCGCAACTGGTGCCGCATGAATTCGCGCAGCGTGTATGGAGGCAGAAAGGTTTCGACCACGGTTTCCGAGAGCTTGCCCTGGAGCCCGTGCGCCGTGAGCTGATGGCCGAGCTGGTAATCGTCGGCGAGATAATCGGCAAAGGCTTCAAAGCCGCCGGCCGCCTGCAGATCGGCGCGGCGAAATGCGAGCGTGGATCCTAAGCCGAATCGTATGCCGCCCTCTAGTTGCTGGGCGGCGAGAACTCCCGCGCAAAAATCTGTGCTGATGCCCAGAGACTCCAGACGCGAACCGAGCGTGGGAGAAGGAACTCCCCGATAGAGGCAGGTAACTAAGCCAACGCGGCCGGAGCGTGTGCTCGACTCGGAAATAGCGCGATCGCCGGCCACGAGCGGCGCTATTACGCTGCGCAAATAGCCGCGAGTCACCCGAATATCGCTGTCGTTCACGACAAGATGGTCGTACCGCGCACGCCGCAGCATCTGCGCCAGGGCGCTGACCTTGGTATTTACGCCAAGATTTTCCTCGCAAACAACCAACTGGATCGGGCGCTGCGGGAAGTCTTTCTGCAGCCGCTCGACCTCGGTGATCGCCGGATCGTTCCGGTCGCTGACTCCGAAGATGATTTCGTATTCTCCGTAGTCCTGAACACAATGGCTGCGGAAGTTCTCGTACATCTCCGGGTCCACACCCTTGAGCGGCTTGAGAATGGAAACCGGAGGCAAAGGAACTGCGGGACGAGCGGCCTCGTCAGCCATACCTCGCCGGCGCAGGAACGCCGCCGCGCTCCAGAGGCAAAGCAAGTAGTAACCCAGGCTCGCCACGCTGCCGGCGGCTCCTGCGAGCGCGAGGATTCTTGCGATGGAATGAATCATGCGGGACGCCAGACAATGCTACCAGCCTCGGCGCGGCAAGGCAGCGCCGGCGGGCGTAGCGCCGACGTCCCGCCGGCACGATTCGGATCGTTCGGCAGGCCGACATACCGCCAAATTGCCGGCGGGACGTCGGCGCTATGCTGGATCACTCGTAGCGCAACGATTCTATCGGGTCGAGATTAGCTGCTTTCCATGCGGGATAAATCCCGAAGACCAGGCCGACGACGGCAGCGGCGCTGAAGCCGAACGTAGTCCAGAAGACCGACATACGGGCGGGCAGCGAGGGGAACACCAGCGGGATCAAGCCGGTTACGGCGGCGCCGAGCAACACGCCGATCAGGCCGCCGGCAGCGGTGAGGATGATCGCTTCTAAAGTGAATTGCAGCAGGATGTCGCGCTTGCGCGCGCCGATGGCCTTGCGCACGCCGATTTCGCGGGTGCGCTCGGTGACCGAAACCAGCATGATGTTCATCACGCCCACGCCGCCCACGATCAGGCCCACGCTCGATACCGCGAACATGAACACAAACACCGCGCCGGTGATCTGGTTCCAGACGTCGGAGATGGAATCCTGGGTGAAGATGGCGAAATTATCCGGCTTGTTGGGCGGCACCTTGCGGCGGCGGCGCAGCAGTTCGCGCATTTCGTCGATGGCTTGCGGCATGGCCTCGTGCGAGGTGGCCTTCACGCTGATCCAGTGCTGCTTCAACTCGGGATGAAGTTTCTTGAAGGTCGAGAGCGGGAAGAAGACGATGTTGTCGTCCGGGTTCTTGCCCCCGCCGAACACCGACTTGCGCCGCGCCGCTACGCCAATCACGTCGAACAACTGGCCGTCGATGTTGATTTCCTTGCCCAGCGGAGTTTCCGCGGGGAACAGTTCCTGGGCCGTATCCGAGCCGATGATAATCACCGGCGCCCGGCGCTCTTCGTCAATTTCGCTGAACCAGCGGCCGGAGGACAGGTCCAGGTCAATTACATCCTTGGCGCTAGCGGTATCGCCTTCCAGAATCGTGTTCTTGACTTTGCGGTCGCCATATTTTATGGCGTAGGTGCCGACGCCCAACTCGGGCCGGAAATATCGGATGCCCGCGCTCACCGCCTCGACGTGCGGCAGGTCCTTCATGGCCATCGCGTCGTCATAGGTGAGTTCCTTGCGGGTACGCATTTCCTCCGTGGGGCGGCCAAAACTGAAAGGTTCGAGGTGGAAGGCAAAAATAATGTTGGAGCCCAGGCTGCTGATTACCTGGCTGACGTTGTCGTTCAATCCGCGCACGATCGAGGAAATGCCGATGACCACCGCCACGCCGATCACGATGCCCAGCACCGTCAACCCGGAGCGCAGCTTGTTGCTGCGGATTGTGTCCGCCGCCATGCGGAAAATCTCGCCGTATTCGTCTTTGCGAACCATGGGAATTTGTAATTTTGTAATCGGGTAATTTGTAATTTAAGACCGGGCTAAAGTTTCAACTTACAAATTACCCGATTACCAAATTACAAATCTTCCTTACATCTCAAATCTCAACGCCGTGATCGGGTCCAACCGTGCCGCCCGCCTCGCCGGATATACGCCAAAGAAGATTCCTACGCTCGCCGAGACGATCAGGCCTGCGGCCACCGCCCACAACTTGATGGCCGAGGGCATGCCGATGGCCAGGGTTACCGTCTTGGCGATGGCAATGCCGAAGAGCACGCCCAGAGCCCCTCCTACCAGCGCCATGGTGGCGGATTCGATCAGAAACTGCAGCAGCACATCGTCGCGTCGCGCTCCCAGGGCCTTGCGAATGCCGATCTCGCGGGTACGCTCGGTGACCGAAACCAGCATGATGTTCATGATGACGATCCCGCCGATGAGCAGTGAGATCGCGGCGATGCCGATCATGGCAAGGAAAAACGTTCCGGTCAGGTTCGACCAGATGCCCAGCAAGCTGGCGTTGGTTTCGATGTCGAAGCTGTCGTGGGCGCCGGGCAGGTCGTGCCTGCGGGCGCGGAGAGTGACGCGGGCTTCGTCCATGGCCGCCTGCAGTGATGGGCCGATGCCCGTGGCCTTGGCGGAAATGCGGATGTCCTGGTGCATTCCGTATTGCTTGAAATAAGCGGTGATAGGGACGATGACGTAATTATCCAGGCTCTGTCCCAAAGTCTTGCCCTTCTTCTTGCCCACGCCGATGATCTGGTAACTCCAGCCATCGATGCGAATTTCTTTGCCTAGCGGATCGGCCCCGGCGAGCAACTTCTCGGTAATGTCGGTGCCTACCACGGCCACCGCCGAGCGGTTGTTCAAGTCAGTCTCATTCACCATGCGCCCCGATTGCAGGTCGATATCGAGAATGGTCCCCATGGAAGGGGTCACGCCCTGAATGATGGAGTCGCTGATCGACTGCTCGCCATACTTCACCTTGCCTGCGGTATTGCGCAGCGAAGTTCCTACGTACAGGCAATGGCGGCAGGCCGCGGCCACGGCGGCATAGTCATCCATGGTCAGGTTCTTGCGTTTTTCCGCTTCCAGGAAATTGTCGGGATTGGTTTGCGCGGGAGAAGAGCGGAACACGATGAACACATCGGTGCCCAGGCGGAAGATTCTCTCGGCCACGTAAGCATTCAGGCCGTTTACGAACGTTACCACCGCGATCACCGCGGCCACGCCGATCACCACCCCCAACAGGGTCAGCACTGAGCGCAGTTTATTTGCCCAGAGCGATTGCAGCGCAATGCGGATGGCCTCAGCGGTGTTCACAGGGTCGAATGTTCTCCATTTCAGCCGGAACTGGACCGAAGGAGCAGATACCCAAGTCTAACAGCGGCGGAGCGCTTTTTCGGGAGAGAAACACCCTAAGCTGCGTTCGTATCTCGCCGGGTTGCCGCCGGGACGGCGGCGCTACCCTGGCCCGCCCGCGTCAGTTGCTGCGTCCATAATTCTTGTTGAGAATGGCCACCAGGATCATCACCAGGGCCAGCAGGCGAATGAGATAGATCCACGGGCTTCCCTCATTGGGACGCTGAAAGAACAGCAGGGCGCAGCGGGTGCCGGCTTCGAAGAAGAAGAACGCGGCGAAGGCGAGAAAGAAGAAATCGCGAGTCTCCCGCCAGAAGCGCAGGAAAAACACTCCCGCCACAATCGATAAGGCAGCCGTCACTCCGAGCAGAAACGCGCCAATCATGGCTTATTTACTTTCCCAAATCAATCCGTACAGCAGCAGCGCCATGGCCACCGTGGTGGTGACCAGACGCCAAGGGTAAAGGTCCACGTTCTTTAAGATCACTAAATCCACAAAAACCAGAAAATTCGACAGCGCCAGCCCCAAGAAGCAGAGGCCGCTCCACAGCAGCAGCTTCCTTTTGCCGCGAAAATAACCGCGCAACAGCAACACCGCACAGGTCAGGCTGACCACGGCCCCAAGAATATAAACGGCAGACGCCATATCAGTCTCGCTCCTTGGTGAACCGGAATGCTCGGGCAAAATCACGCACGGCAGAAGACGGCTTGGAATGAATCATATTGGAAATGCGCACCACTTCCCGCCGGTAAATCAGGTCCAGCCGGCCGATGAGAAGGTCCTTTTCTTCCGAGAGAGATTGATAGCGGTACTGCTCGGGAACGCCCGGAACAGGGGCGATGAGGCGCTTGCGCGCGAGATCTTCAACTAATACACGCCCCACGCCGGTGTCAACGTACAGCCGTTTCGCCAGTTCTTCGGTCGTCCACACAGCGGGGCGGCTGTTCCACAACAAGAGGAGGGCCTCCAGATGGGGGACACTGTCGATCTCTTCGAGAATGAACTGATCAACCTCTTGGTTGTTCCTACTACTTTCCGTCACCTCTAGGCCCCGTTCGTTTTTGGCCCGCGATCAGAACGCCGGCTGCTGGAATGGAATCACAGCCCCAGAGCCGGCTTTCGGGGGAGCGTCGGAGGCGCCCGCGGAAATCAAATCAAGTCCAGAATCGGTGGTGCCTCACTCCGCGCATCTTCGCCGCATCCATTATGGCGTTTCGAAGCGGGCCGCACAACCGCCGCAGGCGGAAATTTCGGGGAAATTTCTTGGGTTGCAGGTGGAAAAATTCGCGCGTCGTTCTCTCAAATCCGGTGCGGAGCGGGCCTTTCTGCAACTGTTGCTACAGAATGTACCGCGACAAATCCTGGTCCTTCACGATATCGGCGAGCATCTTTCCCACATAGGCTGCGTCCACGCCCACCTGCTCACCCTTTCTTTCCGGCGCGTCAAAGCTGATGGCGTCCAGCACCCGCTCCATGATGGTATGCAGCCGCCGCGCTCCGATGTTCTCCGTCCCCTCATTCACCCGGAAGGCAAAGCGAGCAATTTCCTCCAGCGCATCCGGAGTGAATTCCAGCTTCACGCCTTCGGTTTCGAGCAGCGCCGTGTACTGCTTCACCAGCGAAGACTTCGGTTCCGTAAGAATGCGAATGAAGTCCTCCATGGTTAGGGACTGCAGTTCCACGCGAATCGGGAAGCGCCCCTGCAGCTCGGGAATCAGATCGCTGGGCTTGGAAACGTGAAACGCGCCAGCGGCCACAAATAAAATGTGGTCGGTGCGCACCATCCCATAGCGCGTATTCACGGTAGTGCCTTCGACGATCGGCAGAATGTCGCGCTGCACGCCCTCTCGCGAAACATCCGGGCCATGGCCGCTTTCGCGCCCGGCGATCTTATCGATCTCGTCGAGAAATATAATTCCCGAATCCTGCACCCGGTCGATGGCCGCGCGGGTGACCTGATCCATATCGATCAGGCGCTGCTCTTCTTCCTGAATCAGGTACTCGAAGGCCTCGTTGACCTTCATCTTCCGCTTCTTAGTGCGCTGCCCGAAGATGTTGGGCAGCATATCCTTAATGTTGACGTCCATCTCCTCCACGCCCTGGTTGGAGATGATTTCGAACGCCGGGAAAGACCGCTCGCGAACGTCGATTTCGACCGTGCGGTCATCCAGCTTGCCTTCGCGCAACTGCTGGCGGAGCTTCTCGCGAGTGCGGGAATGCGAATCCCCCGAGGTGGTCGTGCCTTCCAGAACAAAACCTGCCGTGGAGGTCTCCGGAGCGCGCGGCGGTGGAGGCGGCAGCAACAGATCCAGCAGGCGCTCTTCAGCATTCAGTTCGGCCTTGTCGGCAACGTCTTCCAGCTTTTCTTCGCGCACCATCTCAATGGCGATCTCCACCAGGTCGCGAACCATCGATTCCACGTCCCGCCCCACGTAGCCGACTTCGGTAAACTTCGACGCCTCCACCTTCAGGAACGGCGAGTTCGCCAGCTTGGCCAGGCGGCGCGCAATCTCGGTCTTGCCCACGCCCGTGGGCCCGATCATGAGGATGTTCTTGGGCATCACTTCTTCCGCCATATCGGGCGGCAGCTTCTGCCGCCGCATGCGGTTGCGCAGGGCGATGGCAACGGCGCGCTTGGCGTCCTTCTGCCCGACAACATACTTGTCGAGTTCAGCCACGATCTCGCGCGGGGTAAGCTCGTCGAGCACGGCCTGGGGTTCTTCAGCGGTAGCGGGAAGGTAGATAGCCATAATCAGTCGTTGGTCCTTGGTCGTTGGTCCTTGGCAAAAAGCGAATCCGGCAAATCTTCTGCCCAGTTCGAGGGCCTTCTCGGGCCCACCAGCCAAGAACCTAAGGACCAAGGACGGTTCCTACAGTTCCTCAATCGTAAGCTTCTCATTCGTATAGATGCACATTTTGCCGGCGATCTTCATTGATTCTTCCGCGATCTGCCGGGCCGAGAGCTGGGTGTGATCGGCCAGCGCCTGGGCTGCGGCTTGGGCATACGGGCCGCCGCTGCCGATGGCGGCAATTCCCCCGTCCGGCTCGATTACATCGCCCTGTCCGCTCAGCAGAAATGTTTGCTCCTTGTCGGAGACCAGCAGCAGTGCTTCCAGGTGCCGCAAAAACTTGTCGGTCCGCCAGTCCTTGGCCAGTTCGACCGCGGCCCGGCCCAGGTTGCCGTGATACTGCTCCAGCTTCGACTCAAAGCGGCTGAACAGCGAGAAAGCGTCGGCGGTCGAGCCGGCAAAGCCGGCCAGAATTTTGTCCTGGTACAGGCGCCGGATCTTCTTCGCTGTATGTTTGATAACCGCTTCGCCAAGCGTAACTTGGCCATCCCCGGCGAGAACGACATTGCCGTTGCGGCGAACCGAAAGAACGGTAGTGGAACGAATCAGGCGCTTCGCTGGCATAAGGGCAATTTTTGATTATAGCAGTCTGATTCTTTGCTGCCGCCGCAACTGAAGGTGGGCTGCAAGACTCACGCTTCGCCGGGTTTCTGCAGCCCTGTGCCGCGGTCGCGGCCGCGATACGTCCGCCAGCCAGCGCTCGCCGGGGAATGGAGAGAGGCCGAAAGCATTGGCCGCGGCATCATTCTGAGGAAACTCTAATTACTTCCGGACAAAACGTAATGGCCAATCGGTCATCCCCGCTTGGCTAAAGGGGCATGTCCCTCCGCCGATAGGTTCTGTATGGGTGGTTTGCGCGAACCGCGGCCATCTGACAGGAGCCTTTCATGCCACGCTTTTTTGGGTCAAAGCTTCCGACCCTCGCCCTTCTCTTTTGTTCGGCCATTTGTTATCAAACTCCATCGCTTCGCGCTGAAGACACGGAAGTTCAGACCGGAGAAGTTCAAGCCGCGCAGGACTCGGCCAAAGACAACTCGCCCGCCGGCACCGTCTCGGTATCCACCCTCACTGCCGAGCCGCGGCGGATTCTGCAGGATCTGGCACAACGCGGCATCTCATTCCAAACCACGCTGGTGAACGACTGGTCGAAGAGCTTGCACCAGGGCATCGACACCGACGGCGGGTTCGGGCGCTACTCCTTGGACCTGTCCACAACCCTCGATGGCAAGAAGCTTTTGGGACTCACCGGAACTACCGGCTTTGTCCGCCTCAAACAGCACGAGCAGGAGTTTGGCGGAACCTACGATGGCGCCGCGCAAGTGTACTCCAATATCGACGCACCCTCGCGGACCACGCTGTATGAAGTCTGGGCGCAGCAAGAGATGCTCTCCGGCAAGTTGCGCTTCAAGGCGGGAAAGATTGACGCCACTAACGAATTCGCGACGGCAGCCACGGCGGCGGATTTTCTCAATTCATCCATGGGATACAGCCCGACCATTCTCGGCTTCCCTACCTATCCCGACCCGAAATTCGGTGTGAATGCTTTTTTCCGCCCCGTCAACGGGTATGGCATTGGCCTGGGCGTTTTCCAGACCGCCGGTAAAGGCGTGCTTTCCATGGCCGAGCCCAGCCACATCTGGAGCCTGGGGAAGGGGGAATTGCCCGGCCGGGTAAGTGTGGGCTACTGGCGGCTGGACGGAACCCTCACCCGCTTCGACGGCAGCCAGGCCGCAAATACCCAGGGCTTTTATTCGGTGCTGGAACAGGGTTTGTGGCGCCAGTCTAATCCGCAGGGAGCCGAACCTAGAAGGCTCTCGGCCTTCCTGCAGTTGGGCCGCGCCGATGGCCAGATAAGCCCCTTTACGCAGCACTTGGGCGGGGGAATGGTACTGCAGGCGCCCTTCGCCGGGCGTCCTCAGGACGCGATGGGCATCGCCGCCACGCACGTGCAGTTTTCAAACCAGCCGGGAGCCGGATTCGACCGGCAAAGCGAGATCGCTCTGGAGTCGTACTACAAAATGACTTTCAACCGGCACCTGGCGCTGGTGCAGGACTTTCAATTTATTCACAATCCAGGCGGGCTGTACGCAAACGCAGATTGCCCCGTGATCACCCCGCGCCTGGTGGTTTCGTTCTAGTGTGCTCTCCGATAGGTTCGCGTGACAAGTTCACGTCGCAATCCCGAGAGGCTGGACTTCTTCTCCCGACTATCGTGAGCTGTCATCCAGAGCGAAGCGAAGGACCTATGCATCCTTTACCGCGTCGATGCGCTTGCCCGTGACGCCACACTAGCCATCTGCCAAGATTAAAACCATCCAACCTGTCAGCGGGCCCTCCGATTGTTCCACCCTCCTGGATTCGGTAAAGTTCGCCCCCCATTCGCCGATGACTCACGCAGGGAGATTCCTCATCAGGGTCTCAGCCCGCGCCGCAAAGGCCAACTAACGATCTCGATGAGGATCTCCAGGCCGGGCACGTTCCGTTGTGGATGGTGAAAAGCATGACAGTGAAGCAAAAGCTCTTCCTCCTTATCGCGCTGGCAGCCGCTGGGTTCGTGGCCCTGGGCATAACCTCCTACCGAACCATCGCCACCGTCGGCATCGGCAGCGACCTGGACAACCGCATGCAGGCGCAAGACGACTTGCGCAGTGATTTCCACGAGCCTGACCTCAATATTCTGCAAACCCGCATTCTGCTGTATCAGATTCAGGGCGCCAAGGATCGCGCCACCGTGGAGCGCCTGGCTGGACTGATCCAGGCAGAGCACAAGCAATACGAGGATGCCCTGGCGAATGTCGGGCCGCGCATTCCGAATCCGCGGCTGAAGGACCTGGTCACGAATCAACACCACCAGGCCATCGAGGACTACTTCGACGTGGCCCAGAACCAGGTCATTCCGGCCTTTCTCAACGGTGACAAGGCGAAGGGCGATGCCTTGATCCCAGTTTTGCGAACCAAGTACGAAGCCATCGAGCCGCTCATGACCGAAATTCTGCGCCTGATTGACGCCGACGACGATGTGCTGATGTCCGGGGCCGCGAATGACGTGAAATCGGACACCAGGCTTCTGGTGCTGGTAGCGGTCGGCATCACGGTGGTGATCTGCGTGGCAGGAACCATGCTGGCCCGATCCATCGCAGCCGGCATGGCCGGCATGTTGGGGATGATCCAGGAAATCGCCGCCAATAACCTCGCGATCGCGGATCTGGAAGTCAAGTCGGAAGACGAAATCGGCCAGGCGGGAAGAGCCCTCAACCGCATGAAGGACAACCTGCGCGAAGTCATCCAGGCCATCGCGGGCACGGCCGAACACGTAGCCAGCGCCAGCGAGGAGATTTCTTCCTCCGCCGCGCAGCAGGCGCAGGGAGCCGAAACCCAGAAGGACCAGACGGCGCAGGTGGCCACAGCGTTGCAGGAGATGTCATCCACCGTGATGCAGGTGTCGGAGAACTCAAGCAAGGCTGCGGAAGCCTCGGGCAAAGCGGCCGAGACGGCTCGCCATGGCGGCACCATCGTGGACCAGACGCTGGCCAGCATGCGGTCGATCGCCGAATCAGTGAGCGGCACCGCCAAGAAGGTGGAAGAGCTGGGCAAAAGCAGCGACCAGATCGGCCGCATCATCGGCGTGATTGACGATATCGCCGACCAGACCAACCTGCTGGCCCTGAACGCCGCGATCGAAGCCGCCCGCGCCGGCGAGCAGGGCCGCGGCTTCGCGGTCGTCGCCGACGAAGTTCGCAAGCTTGCCGAGCGCACCACCTCCGCTACCAAGGAAATCGCGCAGATGATTCAGCAGGTGCAGAGCGAGACCAAGATGGCAGTGACCGCCATGGAAGCCGGTACCAGGAAGGTGGAAGAAGGCGTACAAACCACGGCTCAGGCGGGCGATTCGCTGAAAGAGATCATTCACACCTCCGAGCAGGTCGGCGAAATGATCACCCATATCGCCACCGCGGCCACCGAGCAATCCAGCGCCACCGAGGAGATCAATAACAACATGGAGCAGATCGCCAAGCTGGTGAAGGAATCGGCCGATGGAGCGCAGCAATCGGCCAAAGCCTGCCAGGATCTCAGCGGCCTCGCCCTCGACCTGCAGAAGCTGGTAGGCAACTTCCGCCTGGGCGAGGATGGCCACGGAAACGGAAGCAGACCCGAACCTCGCGGACCGGCGGGCCACTCCTTGGAAGATCGCCCACGAGCCCGCGCGCTGGCCGCCGGACGAGGCTGACTTCGCTATGCGTCGCCGGCAACCGCCGCCGAAAACTGAGAACTGAGATCTGACAACCGAGGACTGCCTTTCCCCAAAAACTCCCTCCCCGAACAATCCATCCCCGAAAACTCACTAACCCCAAGCCGGGTGCCACAGGTCTCGCCGCTTTTGCGAGACCTGGGAGGACAGTTTTCCCCGGCAGAGGCCTTCGCCCCGTT
>Ga0335080_10004063_pt1 | contig 14876 bp, 11 predicted proteins | sample Lox_Sample_34_FD_206720 | JGI IMG/M metagenome (GOLD analysis project Ga0335080, IMG submission 206720) | Soil microbial communities from Loxahatchee National Wildlife Refuge, Florida, United States - Lox_Sample_3.4 | ecosystem: Environmental > Terrestrial > Soil > Wetlands | place: USA... | reverse complement strand
CGTCACCGCGCCGCCGGGTTCCATGCTCTTGATCCGTTCCTTGAAGTCCTCCACATCGAGCCGCGAGCGATTGGACTCCATTACCACGAGGCGGTCGCTTTCCGGGTACGGCAAGGGACGCAACAGAACTCCGTTGATCACGGTGAAGACTGCCGTGTTTGCCCCGATCCCCAGGGCGAGCGTAAGGATCGCGATCAGGACGAACCCAGGCGCCCGCCTCCCCATGCGAAAGCCATACCGAATGTCCTGCAGCAATCCATTCATGATTGCCCCCTGTGCTGCGATTGCCCGCCCCGTTAGCGAGTGGGTGCAATCACAGCACCAACGGAGCCCCGGCTATCGTGTTGTGCCAAAGGTGGGAAGCGGAAAGAACTTGCTGGCACCGGACTCTCCGGCGTTCGCGGGCGGAACGCGAGTGTTCAGAAGCGGACACGGCCGGGGAGAGGAGACGGAGAGATTGTGGCTGGAGTCCAGAAAGGACAACACCGCCGGCCCCTTACGGTGGCCGACGGCTGTCTTTGCGGCTAACTCGATTGCGACTATGTCTGAATGATCCGCGGAGTGATGAAGAAGATCAGCTCCTGGTTCTGGGTGCTGACGTTGGTGTGCTTGAACAGATTGCCCAGCCAGGGAATATTGCCCAGCAGAGGCACCTGGTTGATCTGCACCGAGTTGTTGGTCTGGATGACGCCGCCGATCACCACCGTGCCGCCATCGGTGACGAGCACCTGAGTGGTGGCCTGCTGGGTGATCAGAGTGGGGTTGCCCTGAATCGACTGCCCGAAGTCCGGCGTGGTATTTTCCACGTCCACGTTGAGGAAGATGGTGCCTTCCGAGGTGATTTGCGGAATGACGGTCAGCCGCAGGAATGCGTCGACGTAGGTGACCGTGGGCGGACCGCCCAACTGCGCCTGGGTGACGATGGGCACGCGAACGCCCTGCCGCACCAAGGCCTGAATGTTGTTCTGGGTTACGACCCGCGGCCGCGACAGGATCTTCACCAGGCCGCGAGATTCGGCCATGGTCAGAAGGGCGTCCAGCCGGACGTGAGCGCTGGCTGTGGTCAGGTTGATGCCGCTGGTGGGGCTGGTTGCTCCCAGGTTCGAGAACAGCGGAATTTGGAGTCCGGTGGTCGGTGTGGGCGCCGAAGTTCCGATGATGGGGTAGAACGGCGAGATGCCGAAGGTGGCGGTGGGGGTTACGCCGACGGCGCTGGCGCCGCCTACGCCGGTTCCGGCATTACCGAAACCGAAACCGAGCTGGGTACCGATGTCGCGGGCAAAGCTGCGGGTGGCGGCTACCACGCGCGCTTCGATTTCTACCTGTTGCGTCTTGCGGTCGAGCTGAGTCAGCAACCGGTCAATGGCCGGAATCACCGAAGGCACGTCGGTGACGATGACGGCATTGGTGCGCTCGTCAGCCATCACGTCCCCGCGCTGGGTGAGGAACTTCTTGATCGTCTGAATCAGGTCCTTGGAGTGGGCATAGCTCAGGAAACGGGTGAACGTGACCTTCTCGACTGCCAGGGCTTCCGCCTCGTGCTGGGCGCGGCGGGCGTCGGCTTCATGGCGCAGGGTATCAACCGTGGCCACGCGCAGGACGTTGCCATCCAGCTGGCGGGCAAGATCGTTGTTCTTGAGAACGATGTCCAGCGCCTGATCCCACGGCACGTCATCGAGCACGATGGTCAGTGAGCCTTTCACGTTGGGGTCGAGCACCACGTTCAATCCGCTGATCTCATGAATCAAACGGAAGAAGTCTTTGAGATCGACATCCTTCAGGTTTACCGAAATCGGCTCGCCTGTGTACTTGGGCTCGCTGACCGGCGCAGCCTGACTGATTTGCGTCTTCTGCTCGGCGGCAAGGTTTACGGCGGGCTGGATCTGGCTGCTGGCATTGGCCTGACCCTGCATGGATGCACTCGGCATCGGCAGCAGGCTGCCCTCCGGCTTGTCCACGAAGCGGGCTGCGGCCTGAGCGGCGCGAACCGGAGGATCGCTGACGGCGGGCTTGGCGTCGGCGGACTTTGCCTGGTAGGAAGGCTCGACCATTACGAAGTCGTTAGCCGGAACAGGCGACGAAGCCGGCGCAGGCTCGGCTGTGGCCTGTACGGTTTCAGACTTGGGGTTAGCGATCGCCGGCGCGGCGGCCGACGGTGCGCTCACCGGAGCATCAACCTTGGCGCTGGGCTGAGCCGGATGCAGCCTGATGACCACGGTGCCGTCGGCGGCGGGCATAAGCTCGTACGGGCAGGGCTTGAGCAGATCGATGACGACGCTGGTGGTCGGAGGCATGAGACCGTCAGTCCCAATGCGCACGTCCTTCACGCCGTCGCTGCCGACGCTAATGCGGTTGCGAGCGGTGGCCGGCACCGTGTTGGGCAGAGTTACCAGCACCCGGCTGGGCGAATCCAGTGTGGTGAGCTTCGGCGCGACCGAACCGTGCGCCGTGATCTCCACGCGGATGCCGTCGTCGGCGCGCAGCACGTCCACCTTCTGCAGAGTGGCGTGCGTGACCGTGCCTGTGCTTGTGCTCTGCGTCTCCCCGGCCGCGACCAAGGCCAGAATCAGCAGCGGTAGCAATATCCCAAGTTGCTTTCGCATTTCCCTTCTCCCCACGGGCTTGCCCTAGGCTTGCCTCGTGATCTCGTCTCTCAAAATTCGCGGCGGCGGCGCCGCCTTCGCCGGAGGTCAGACCGCCGGCGTGTAAATCTTCTTGGTCACTTCCCGGGTGAACGGCTTACCCAGCTTGTCTTCGATCGTCTCCTTGAAGATGATCGAATCTCCCGTGATTTTGACCACGTAACCGTTGAACACCGGATCGTTCTCGCGGAGGAAGTAAGCCTTGTTCAGGGCATTGACCACCACCGCGATCATGCCCGTGTCCGCTTTGACGATGCCGGTGAGGTTGATCTGGTCGATGGCCAGACAACGCTTGCCGGTGCTGCAACCCGAACCCACCGCGGTGCGATTCACGACCGGGCTGATGAACGGATCGCGACGTCCGGCCATGTTGATCGCTTTCGGCGGCTCTTTCTTGGCGTCCGGCGGATTCTTCTTGTCTTCAACCGCGACCACCGGCTTGGCGGCGGCCGGCTTCTTCACGACCACGGCGGTTGACTTGACTTTGGGCTTGGCGGTCTTGGCTGCCGTCTTCGGAGCGCTGACCGGAGCCGCAGAAGCGTGCGCGGCAGCGGGGCCCCTGCCGGGAGCTGGTTTCGCGGACACGGCTGGGGCAGCCGCAGCTGCGGGTCTGGCAACCGGGGCCGGCGTCTGCCCCTGAGTGGCGGCGACGGCGGCATTCGAGTCGGCGGTCTTCTGCTGCTGCACGCCGTTGAGTTTGGCTCGCGTGCTGTCGATAACATTCGGGCTCTGCGCCCAGGCCGCACCCGCCAACCCAATTACAAGAATTGACCTGGTCAGCTTCATAGGCCTCCCTTCCTGCCGGGTACGTTGACCGCAGGCTGCAAATCATGACTGAAGAACGTGGTCGCCTCGCAAGTCGCCACGATGCTCTCGTTGGGAGCGTACTGATAAGTGTGCTTGGCCTTGGCGTCGGTAGGTTTCTTGGTGCTGGCGATCAGCACGCCCGAGATGTTGACGATGCGCTCCAGCTTGCCCACCCGGTCGAAAAAGTTGACCACCGAGTAGTAGGGGCCGTCGATTTCCAGCTCGAAGGGGACCTCAGTGTAGAAGTCCTTGGTGACCGCCGGCTTGGCGGTATAGCGGCGGATTTCGATTCCGGATTTCAGCGCCTCGGCGTCGAGCATCTTGATGAAGCCGTCGACTTCCTTCTCGTCGGGCACGATCCGCCGTTCAATTTCAAGCTGCTGCTTGAGGTTCGCCAGTTGCCGATCCATGTCCTTGAGTTTGGGGGCGTAGGACTGCAGTTCCGCGTTTTCCCGGAGCTTGTCCTGCAGCGCCTGCTGGGCCTGGGCATTGGAGTCGCGCTTGGACTTGAACAGCGTGTAATACAGTCCGCCGGTGACCAGCGCGGCCCCCAGCGTCAGTGCCGCCCATTGCTTTATTCCGGGTAATTCGCTGAAGTTCTCCATGTTTTCCGCCTTAGGACTTGCCCTTCTCGCAGGTCAACGTGAACTGGAAGGCCTGCATTTCCTTGTAGGTTTCATCCTGGTAGGTCTCTTTGATCTCAATATTCTTGAAGTAACCGGTTTTCTGCAGGTTCTCAATCAGCGCGGCCACGGCGTCGGTGCTGAGCGCCATGCCTTCGATATCGACGTTCGCGCCCTGATCCTTCATGGTGCTGAGCCATACCGCTTCGGTGCTGTTCACGGTGTCACCGATGGTGTTGAGCAAGTTGACGGGCCCGGACTGGCCGGCGCGCAACTGATCGATGACATCCACGCGGCGCTTGTAACTGTCGGCCTGCTTCTGGCGCTCGAGGTACTTGGCCTTGACGTCGGCCAGCCTGCGGTTTTCCTGCTCGGCAGTTTGCATCTTGTCGGCAATAGACTTGGCCTGTTTGTCGAGCCGCAGCCAGTACATGCCGTTCACCGCGACGACCAGCACCAGCAATACCAGGATCTTGACCTTCGGTGAACCCGGCTCGCCCATCTCCATCACGTTGGGAACGGAGACGGAGCTGCGCTTGTTTTTCGGTTTGGGTGCTCCCAGCAGGTTGATTCGGATCATAGGTTTTCAAAACTCCTCAGGGCCAGACCCACCGCCACCGCCAACTGGCCGGCATTCTGCTCGATCAATTCGACTCCCGGTCCCTCCACCGGGGGAGCGATCTTCTGAAACGGATTGAAGATCTCCACGGGCAGGGAAAATTCCTGGCGCAAGGCCTCAATCAGGCCCGGGACTTTGGAGGAGCCCCCCGCCAGATAGATCTTCTCGATGTGCTCGCCGGCGGCGCTGGCGCGGAAAAAGTCGAAAGTCTTCTGAATTTCGAGCACGATGATTTCCGTCACCTGCTGCAGAATCGGGGTCTTGGCGTCTTCGCTGACGGTGCCGACCTTGTTGCCCAGCTTCAGGGATTCGGCGTCGTCGAAGCTGAGGTCCAGTTCCTTCTGCAGTGAGTCGGTGTACTGATGGCCTCCGACGCTGACATCGCGCGGGAAGAGAGGGGTGGTGCCCTTGACGATGTTGATATTCATGACGCTGGCACCGAGGTTCAACAGCGCCACCACCTGGCCGGGCGCGGGCTCATAGTTGTACTCGTAGCAGTTCTGCAGCGCCAGGGCATCGATATCGACGATAGCGGGAGTCTTCCCCGCCATCGAGAGTACGTTGGTGTAGTTGAGAATCTTGTCCTTCTTGACGGCCACCAGCAACACATCCATCTGCGGGTTGCCGGCGTCTTCCGAGAGGATCTGGTAGTCGAGGTTCACGTCGGCCAGATCGAAGGGAATGTGCTGGGCGGCCTCTTTCTGGATGGTATCGGCCAGTTCCTGATCGCTCATGGAGGGCAGGGAGATCTTCTTGACGATGACCGAGTGGCCGCTGACCGCGGTGGCCACGGCGCGGGTCTTGATCTGGCAGTCGGTAAACAGCTTGGAGATGGCGCTCGAGACCGTCCCCGAATCGACGATCATGGAGTCCACGACGATATCTGGAGCCAGGGGTTCCATGCCGAGGTGCGCGACTTCGATGCCATTGCGCCCCTTCTTCAGCTCCACCGCCTTGATGCTCGAGGAACCCACATCCAGACCAACGATCGCCTTCGATCCGAATCCAAACATGTGCCCGCCTTCTTTGTGGCGCGGACGCCCGGGTCCGCGACGTTTTTCTAACTCTGGCCCGCGGCTTTGGCCGCGGCTTTCGGCTTCCTGCGGCTGATTCGCGCCTCGCCCTGGTTGGACTTTTCTTCCATCCACTGGTCGAGCTTCGATTTCTTGAAGCGCCAGCGGTTGCCCAGTTTGAAGGCGGGAATCTTCTGCTCGCCTACGTACTTGTACAGCGTGTCCGGACTCACTCCCAGATACTGCGAAGCCTGGCGAATGTTCATGACTTCACGCGAGTCGGCCATAGTTTCCAATCCTGTTCCACAGAATCTGGCCCAGTCCACAGGGCAAAGTTGGGAGAGAATTGCTCAAAAAAAGCGTCTTCGAGCGAATTCAAGTGTCCCGAGCATATATCAACGGGATAATGCACGGGCTCAAAGCCAAATTCCGGTTTTTGCTGGGTTTTGGGGGTTTTTTCGGAAGACGGATTACGGATAGATGGGCATGTGTTCTATATGTTGTGGCATGGATCAAACTAAGTACAAGATACTGGAGTCGCGCCGGGCGGGGTCTGAGGGTTCGGCGCGATGCGTAACGAAAGTGCTAGAGACGGTACGAAGGTCGCAGAACAAGCGGGAAAAACCAGAAATAGCAGGGCTTAACCGGGCAGGAAGCGGGCAGAATTCACACCCATCCTGAGCCGGAGAAGTGGAATCGGGTAAAGCAGGCGGGAAAGGTCAGGGTGAGAATCCAGGTACGCCGGTGAGACGGAAGCCAGGGGAAAGCGGTAATCTACTGCTTCTTTTTCTTTCGCTCCGGAGGCACGTCTTGCGCTATCTAGATCGTCTGCAACCCCTGGCGCTGCTGGCTTTGCGCGTTGTGCTGGGCATCATCATGATCGGCCACGGGTACGGCAAAGTGTTCGGCGGCCTGGCGCAACATGTGCAACGGGTGAGCGGCCTGGGTCTGCCGGGATGGCTGGCGTATCCCTCGGCATGCGCAGAATTTTTCGGCGGAATCCTGGTGATTGCAGGATTGTTCACGCGCTGCGCGTCTTTGGCCATCATGATTGACATGCTGGTGGCGATCTGGAAGATTCACTGGAAGAATGGCTTGCTGGCCAAAGGCGGTATGGAATTCCCCTTGACCCTGGCCACCATTGCCTTTGCCCTGATCTTCTTTGGGGCGGGATCGATCGCGCTCGATGCCATCCGGCGCGGCGGCGGGGGAACCGCGAAGTCGAAGAAAGCCTGAGTCGCTGGCCGCCGTCTTCGATCTACGCTCCGCCGGCAAGCAGGCTTGACAGGGCTTAATGGAAGAAATCCTAAAGACGAGTCCGGCCGCCCAATCTTGAATGGACAAGGCGGCCGGGACCGGAAGCTTACGGAGTGATCTCAAACACCGTGCCGGAGTCGGCCGTGCCGCCCCCCAGTTTGGTAGTTCCGTACAGATTGCCTTTGCTATCGAAGACCAATCCTGCATAGGGGGCTGCTCCGTCCTTGCCGTGCTTGAAGGTGTGCAGGACGGTCTCCTTCCACTTGCCGTTGGCACCTTGAGTAAGCTCGAAGGCCACGCCCGCGTTGCCGCCGGTAGTGGTCGTGCCATACAAGTTGCCGTTCGCATCCATGATAAGGCTGGCGTTGGGTTCCCCGCCGCCTTTTCCGTCGTCGAAAGTGCGCAGAATGGTCTCGTTCCACTTGCCGCCGACATCCGGCGTGAGCTCAAACGCCACACCGTAAAAACGGTCCTTTCCGCCGTCTTCCGTGGTGCCGTAGAGGTTGCCGGCAGCGTCGAGAAGCAATCCCGACGTGGACAGGGATCCGTCTTTGCCATTCCCCGAATCGAACGAATGGATGATTTGCTCCGACCAGGTGCCGTCCCCGTTAGGCGTCATCTGGAAGACGACTCCGGCTCCGTTCTTGCCACCCTGGCTCGCGGTGCCATACAAATTGCCGGATGCATCCATGACGAGGCTCGCCAAAGGAGCGTAACCATCCTTCTGATTGTTGTTGAAGCTGTGGAGTGTTTTCACGGTCCATTTGGTGCTGCCCTTGACCGGGGGCATGAGCATGAAGACGGCCCCGTACTCCTTGCTGCCTCCTTCGGGAGCGGTCCCATACAGATTACCGGCGGCATCCATGATCAGCGCCGCGGCCGGATCGGACCCGTCCTTCCTTCCGAAGCTGTGGAGCACTTTTTCCTTCCACTTTCCACCAGCGCCGGGAATCATCTCGAATGCTGTGCCATGACCTTTCGATCCGCCCTGCTGGGTCGTTCCGTACAGATTGCCGGCTCCATCGATAATCAGGCCGGCAAGTGGCAGACCACCGTCCTTGCCGCCGGTGAAGGAATGGAGCACGGTCTGGGTCCAATCTCCGCCCGCTCCCGGGCTGAGCTCAAACACTACACCGTATCCGCTCGTACCGCCGACCCAGGTGGTGCCGTAGAGATTGCCAGCGCCGTCCATAACCAATCCAGCGAGGGGTAACCCGCCGTCAGCGCCTTTGGAAAACGAATACAGAATCTGCTCGCTGCCGGACGCCTGCGCCCGGGGCGCCAGGGTGACGGTCATGGCGATCATGATCAGCACGAGGCTGAGAACGGTCGAGGTTTTTGTGTACCGCATACGTCGCACTCCTTTTGGTTAGAGAATTGGGGCCGATTCTGCCGGTTTCGATGGGCAGCGCACTGGCCTCGGTGAAGCCTGGGAAACAAGGGCTCCTGTCTTAACAGGCGAAAAATCCAAGGAAATTGGCTCACTCGGATGAAAAAGCAGAAAGGAAGGGAAGTGGATTGAAGCCTGACTACTATCGCCCCACGCAGTGGGTGAGATTTCGCGCCGCCAAGCGCCGATAAGTCTTGTACTTTCATTGTATTGACTTAGGGGCTATTAACGGGATATGCTTCGCGCCCAGCGCGCTACGGGCGGCGCCAGGGAGTGCAAGCCGTTGCATGGGGATTCGTCCACAGGTGTGACCCAGCTGCTGGCTCGGTGGCGGGACGGAGACCGGGAGGCGCTCGATGCCCTGATGCCGCTGGTCTATGCCGAGCTGCGCCGCCTGGCCCGGCACTATCTGCAAGGGGAGCGTCCCGATCACACGCTGCAAAGCACGGCGCTGGTGCACGAAGCGTACGTGCGGCTGGCGGGGCAGGATCCGCCACAGTGGCAAAATCGCGCCCATTTTTTCGGCGTCGCGGCGCACGTCATGCGACAGATTCTGGTCGACTACGCCCGCAGTCACCGCGCCGCCAAGCGGGGCAGCGGCGCCTGCAAGCTGACACTGGGGAGCGCGTCTGACCAACCGCTCCCGGTGGACGTGGATGTGGTTGCTCTGGATGATGCGCTAAACAGCTTGGCCGAAATGGATCCTCAACAAAGCCGCATCGTGGAGCTCAAGTTTTTTGCCGGGCTCTCGATCGAAGACACTGCCGAAGTGCTCGGGGTTTCCGCCTCCACGGTAAAACGGGAGTGGATGACAGCGCGAGCATGGCTATACCGTGAGCTCGACCGGAGCGCGCCGGCATGAAAGCGGAACGCTGGCAGCAGGTGAAAGATGTGCTGCAGAAAACCGTGGCGCTCGACACTGCCGAGCGGAATGCCTACCTGACGGAAGCCTGCGCGGCTGACCTGGAACTTCGCCGCGAGGTGGAGTCTTTGCTGGTTTCCCACCAACGCGCGGGAGACGAGTTTCTGCAAATACCGGCAGCCGCATTAGTGGGAGATATCTCGCCGGGCGTTCAACCACCATCGCGGGTGGGACGCCGGATCGGCGTGTATGAGGTCGTCGAGGAGATTGCCCATGGCGGCATGGGCGAGGTTTACCGCGCGGCCCGCGTGGACGGCCAGTATGAAAAACAGGTGGCCATCAAACTGGTGCGGGCAGGCCTGGATACGGCGTCGATCGTGGAGCGTTTCCGCCAGGAGCGCCAGATTCTGGCGTCGCTCGACCATGCCAACATCGCGCGCCTGCTGGACGGAGGCACGACCGACGAGGGCATACCGTACCTGGTCATGGAACTGGTGGACGGGTCGCCCATCGACCAGTACTGCGACGATCACCGCTTGATGATGGCTCAGCGCCTGGAACTCTTCCGGCTGGTTTGTGCCGCGGTCCAATACGCACACCAACGGCTGGTGATCCATCGCGACCTCAAGCCCGGCAACATTCTGGTGACGGCCGACGGTACACCCAAGCTGCTGGACTTCGGCATTGCGAAGATTCTGGATCCGGCGGCCAATTCCGAGGAAACCATAGCGCATCCCCTGACTCCAGAGTACGCAAGCCCGGAGCAGATCACGGGGGAGACCATCACTACGGCGTCGGATGTCTACTCGCTGGGTGTGGTGCTCTACCAGCTCCTGACCGGGCACTCGCCATATTCCGGGGAGACGCGCAGCTCGCATCAGTTGGCGCGGGCAGTGACCGAGATGGAGCCGGCGCGGCCGAGCACGGTAATGCTGCGCACGGCCGAGATCGAGCGGAACGGGGAAATCAGGAGCATTGCCCCAGAGGAGCTGAGCCGTATGCGGCAGAGCACGCCGGCAAAGGTGAGCCGCTGGCTGGCCGGGGACCTCGACAATATCGTGCTGAAGGCTCTACGCAAGGAGCCGCAACGGCGTTATGCATCGGTGGAGCAGTTGGCAGATGACATTTGCCGGCATTTTGACGGTCAGCCGGTAAGCGCACGGAAAGACGCCTGGAGCTACCGGGCAGGGAAGTTCGTACGCCGGCATAGGATCAGTGTTGCCGCCACGGCGCTGGTACTGCTGGCGGTTCTGGGGGGCGTGGCCGCGACCATCCGCGAGGCCCGCATTGCGGCAGCCAACGAGCGCCGGGCAGAGAAACGCTTCAACGACGTGAGGAAGCTGGCGAATTCACTGATCTTCGAGATGCACGACTCGATCAAAGATTTGCCGGGATCAACTCCCTCGCGAAAGCTTCTGGTGACAAGGGCACTGGAGTACCTGGACAGCCTGAGCCAGGAGGCGAAGGGCGATGCGTCACTGCAGAGGGAGCTGGCGGCGGCCTATCAGAGGATCGGCGATGTGCAAGGGCAGCCGCGGCAGGCCAACCTGGGTGATCCTGACGGAGCCGTTGCCAGTTACCGGAAGGCGCTGGCGATCCGGGAATCGCTGCTGGAGATGGACGCGCAGAATCCGGAATTGTGGCGAGAGATCGTGCCCAGCTACGGAAAGTTGAGCGATGTACTTCGGGACCTGGGCGATCTGAAGGGCGCGATGGAAAACTCGCAAAAGGGTTTGGACGCGGCGCAGAGGGCTTACGACGCCGATCCCACAAACCTTCTGAACCGGCGACTCGTGGCCGTCTACCGGATGGACCATGGGTACAAGCAGGCGACAACCCAGGCCACAACCACCGGCGATCGCGCCGCCGGACTGAAAAACATGCAGCAGGGAACCGAGCTTCTGGAGAAGATTGTTGCGGAGCACCCAGAAGATCTGTACGCCCGGAGGATTCTAGGTTTGAGCTACAGCCGCACCGGGGAAGTTCTGCAAGAGGATGCCAAAGACCGGTCTCAGGCGCTGGGGCTGTACGACAAAGCCATCGCCATCAAGCAGGGTCTGCTGGCAGCCAGCCCGAACAACGCGGACTTTCAGCGGCTGGTGGCGTACGACCAATTTGCCCGGGCCGAACTACTTGCCGACATGAACGACACGGCCGAAGCGCTGACCGGCGATCGCGCGGCGTTATCGTCATTTCAGAAGCTGGCGACTGCAGACCCCGCGAATGCCCAGCTCAAGCAGGACATCGCCGAGGCGCACGGTAATATTGGCGAACTGTTGACGAGAAGAGGCGATCCCGCCGGCGGTATTAAGGAGCTCGATCTTTCGCTGGATGTGCTGACGCGGAACGAGAACGCGGATAAACCGCAGTCTCCGGTGGGGCAGCTCGTGTTGACGGATGAGTTCTGGATGGGGAAGGCGCACACCCTGCTGGCCTCCTCGAAGCAGCAGTCGGCCCGGGAGAGAGCCCTGGACTGCCGTGAGGCCGGGGGATGGTTTCAAAAGGCTCTGGCGGGGTATGAGTTCTACCAGGCGCATCCGATGTCGGGGTACAACGGGGCACAGCGAATCGCGGAGATCCGGCAGGAATCTGCGCGCTGCCGGATCTTGCGATAGAAGCTCACCTTCCGCTAGGGCTTGACTCTAAAGATCGCACCCTGGTTGTAAATTCCGCCCTGGACCGTTGTACCGTAGAGATTTCCGGCGGAGTCAAGGGCGAGGCCGTAGTAAGAGTAAGCGCCGTCCGGGACTGACTTGAAACGATGGACCACGGTTTCCGACCACTTGTTGCCACCCGGAGTAAGCTCGAAGACACCGCCACAATCGCACCCGGGATCACCTCCGGCGGCGGTGGTGCCCCAGAGATCGCCAGATCCATCAAAGACGAGCGTGGTAGTAGTTGAATTCAACTCTTTTCCGGAACCGAAACTGCGAAGAATCTTGGCGTTCCACCTTCCGCTGGCGCCCTGTGAGAGCTGGAAAACCGAGCCTACCCCGTTCTTGCCACCGTAATAAGTGGTTCCGTAAAGATTGCCGGACTTGTCAGGGGTCAACCCGCCATAGGGATAGGCAGCGCTGGGCATGCCTTTGAAGGCATAGATCGTACTGAACCTCCATTTGCCGGCGGATGAAGTGAGGCGGAAGGCCGTGCCCGCGCCGTGTATTCCGCCGACCTCGGTCACACCGAAGATGTTGCCGGCGCTGTCAAAAGTGAGCGGTCCCAGGGAGCCGACACCGCCGTCTTTACCGCCGCTGAAGGCATGCAGGACTTTCAGGCTCCATTCGCCCTTATTGGTGGGGCTCAGCTCATAAATGACCCCCTCGCCAAACTTGCCCCCATCGGGAGTAGTGCCGTAGAGGTTGCCATCTTTGTCCATAATGACTGCGCCACCCGGGCCAAAGCCGTCGTTAAGGCCGGTGAAGTTGTAGAGGGTGGTCAGATTCCAGCCACCTTTTGATTGGGAGAGCCGGTAAACGACGCCGCAACCGTCACCCGTGCATTCTCCACCGAGCCCGCCGGCGACGGTGGTGCCATAAAGATTTCCGGCCGCATCCAGGATCACGCCGCCGTAGGGATTCTTGCCGTCGGCGCCGGCAGAAAAGCTCCACAGCACCGATTGCGTCCATTTACCGTTGGCATGAGGAGTTAACTGGAAGACTACGCCATATCCGAAGTCTCCGCCGACGACGCCCGTACCGTAGGCGTTGCCGGCACTGTCAAAAACCAGGGTGCCGGCGGGATCGGCGCCATCGCTGCCCGCGGTGAAGCTGTACAGAACTTTGGTTGAGGCCGAGGCAATGCTCGCCACTGCCGTGGCCAAGAAAAGAATTGCGAACCCGTTGACGACCAATTGGAAGGATGATTTTTTCGACATGCCTTTGCACCTCGAGGAAGAAAATTTGGCGGAGGACGAAAGGTCTGGAAGGCCCCCAGCGGGGCAGAAGTATAGCATCAATCCAGGCGCAGTTGTGGCTTCCGGTAAGGCTTTTGACTGCCTTTTTACAAACGGCCCGGGTCACACAGAGCCCGGACGGGTTCAGGAGCGGCTGCGGAATCAATACTCTGCCAGCGACTGCATGGCCCGGAAGAGGTCATCGGCCTGGGGCAGGATGGCGTCTTCCAGGATGGGTTGGTAGGCGACGAATGTGTCCTTGGCCGCGACCCGGCGAACCGGCGCATCCAGGGCATCGAACAACTCGTCGGCGATGCGGGCTGCGATCTCGGCGCCGTATCCCCAGCTGAGGGTGTCTTCGTGGGCGACAATGACGCGGCTGGTTTTGCGAACGGAAGCACTGATCGCTTCCCAATCATAGGGACTGAGGCAGCGCAGGTCGATCAATTCGACCTTGATGTGGTGTTCGCGCTCCAGCTTCTGCGCAGCCTGCAAGGCGCGAGGAACGAGCGCACCGTAGGTGATGACAGAGAGGTCAGTGCCCGGCTGAACGACCTTTGCCTTGCCAAAGGGAATCATGTAATCGGGTCCAGGATAAGGCGCGCGCCCGAAGGTCTCGCGGTAGAGGCGCTTGTGTTCGAGAAACATTACCGGGTCATCGCAGCGGATGGCGGTGCGGAGCAGGCCAGCCGCATCCAGGGCATTCGAGGGAAACACCACGCGCATGCCGGGCGTATGCGTAAAAATGCTTTCGCCGCACTGGGAGTGATAAATTGCGCCGCCGGTGAGATAGCCTCCGATTGCCACCCGCACCACCGCGGGCGCGGCAAAGCCGTTATTCGAACGCCAGCGAATGAGAGGCAGTTCGTCGCGCAACTGCAACATCGCCGGCCAGATGTAATCGAAAAACTGTATCTCGACCACGGGCTTCATGCCGCGGGTTGCCATGCCGACGGCGCGACCTACGATGTTGGCCTCGGCCAAAGGCGAGTTAAATACGCGGTCTGAGCCGTATTCGCATTGCAGGCCAGAAGTGAGCTTGAAGACGCCGCCCTTACCCTTGATCAGCTTCTCTTGGAGATACTGCTCGCGGCTGCAATCGGCCACGTCCTCTCCGAACAATACAATCCGTTCATCTCTCCGCATTTCATCGCGCAAGGTGGCGTTGATCAGATCGGCCATGGTCTTGGCTGTGCGGTTCTCGGCAGTTCCTTGCGGAGTTGAAGCGGCTGAGGTATCAAAGGCGCCGGAACCCGGGTCAAGATCAGGGGAATAGACGAACTGAGCAATGCTGTCGGGAGTGGGGGGTGCTGCGTCGAGGGCCTTATCGACGGCCACCTGCAAATCTTCTTCAACTTGTTTCTCCAAGGCATTGATGGCCTTCTCGTCGAGGATGCCTTCGCGAATGAGAAACATCTGCATGCGACTGACGGGATCGCGGGCGGCGTCGCGTTCACGCTCCGTCGTTGGCCGGTACAGGCGTTCGTCATCCGAGAGGGAGTGCGAGTAAGGGCGGATGACGTGCGAGTGGACAAAAGCCGGTCCCTTGCCGGCGCGGCAATGCGCTACGGCTCGGGAAAACGCGGCGTAAGAGACCACGGGATCGACGCCATCGATTTCTTCAAAGTGAAAATTGGGGTAGCCCGCGACCAAGCGGGAGATATTTCCCCCGGGAGTCTGTACCTCGACGGGGACCGAGATGGCGTACTCGTTATCCTGCACGGAGAATAACACCGGGAGCTTGCGATTGGAGGCGGTATTCATCGCTTCC
>Ga0335080_10004062_pt1 | contig 14876 bp, 7 predicted proteins | sample Lox_Sample_34_FD_206720 | JGI IMG/M metagenome (GOLD analysis project Ga0335080, IMG submission 206720) | Soil microbial communities from Loxahatchee National Wildlife Refuge, Florida, United States - Lox_Sample_3.4 | ecosystem: Environmental > Terrestrial > Soil > Wetlands | place: USA: Florida... | reverse complement strand
CGCTCCGATCACCATCCCGTAGGGGACCGCGTTCGCGGTGGGAACGTCGAGGAACCGGGTCGTGCCGGTCCGTGGGTCGAGACGACCGATCAGATTCGATTGCTGGACGGTGAACCAGAGGATGCCCGCGCGGTCGAAGACCGGCGTGTGGGGGTCCCTGGCTCGCCGGTCCTCCCAGCGGTACTCGCGGACCTTGCCGGTCCGGGGGTCCAGCTGCCCGACGTAGCCCTGGTAGCTCGCGGTGAACCAGACCGTTCCGGCGGAGTCGACCACCAGGCCGTGCGGTCCGGAATCGGGCGTGGTGAGGGGGAACTCGCGGAACTGCCCGGTCGCGACGTCCAGGCGCCCGAGCTTGTTCGCCTTCTGCTCGGTCGTCCACAGCGCCCCGTCGGGGGCCACGGCCGGGTCGTGGGGCAGCGCATCCGGCGTGGGGACCTGGAACTCGCGGATCGTCGCCGGGGAGGAGCTGAACGGCTGGACCCACGCTGCGCTCGTTCCCACGCCGAGCAGGACACAGCAAGCGATTGCGCGCCGCATGGACGCCACGATAGGCATGCCCGGGCCCGAGAAGCAGACGCCCGGGGAGGAGCACCGTCATGATCCGAGGACTTCACGGGTTGTTCTACTCGTCCGACCCCGAGGCGACGCGCGCGTTCTTCCGGGACCAGGTCCGGCTGCCGGGAAGCGACATCGGCGAGGGCTGGTGGATCTTCGACCTGCCCGAGGGCGACCTCGGCGTGCATCCGGTCGAGGAGGACGGCGACGCCGGCATCCACGACGTGTCGTTCTACTGCGACGACATTCACGGCACGGTCTCCGACCTCGCCTCTCGCGGCGTGCGCTTCACCCATCCGGTGGAGGACCACGGGTACGGGCTGGTGACCTACTTCGAGGCTCCCGGCGGCGTGCGCGTGCAGCTCTACGAGCCGCGCTACCAGAAGCGGACCGCCCGGAAGCCCGCCCCGAAGCGGAGGCGCGCGGCGGCCTCGTCGCGACCTCGCCGGTCGGGCAGCACGCGCCGGACGAAGTCGCGCCCGGGCCGCGCCAAGCGCTGACCCCGGGGGACGCCGGTCGAAGCGCGCAGGGGCGCGCCAGCGACCAGGCTCAGCCCCCCGCACCAGGGGGACGCCGGTCGAAGCGCGCAGGGGCGCGCCAGCGACCAGGCTCAGATCCGGTCGACCACCGGGAGCTCGACCGAGACCAGCTCGCCGTACTTGAGCCCGGTTCCGGTGTTCATCAGCACCACCCGCTCGTCGCGATCGACCAGGCCGCCGGCGACGAGCTTCTTGATCGCAGCCCACACCGCTCCGCCCTCGGGAGCGGCGAAGACTCCCTCGCTCGAGGCGATCTCCCGCATGCCCGCGAGCGCCTCCGCGTCGCTCACGGTCAGGGCGGTCCCGCCGGACTTCCGGATGAGGTCGAGCATGATCGCGTCGGCCACCGCCGCCGGGACCCGCAGACCGCTGATGAGGGTTCGCGCATCCTGCACCGCCGGCGCGTGGTCCAGGCCCTGCTCGAACGCGCGGACGATGGGCGCGCAACCCTCGGTTTGGACCGCGATCATCCGCGGGCGGCGCGAGCCGACCCAGCCCAGCTGCTCCAGCTCCTCGAGGGCCTTCCAGATCCCGACCAGGCCGGTGCCGCCTCCGGTCGGATAGACGATGACCTCCGGGACCTCCCAGCCCAGCTGCTCGGCCAGCTCGAGGCCCATCGTCTTCTTCCCCTCCGCACGGTATGGCTCCTTCAGGGTGGAGAGGTCGAACCATCCCTCCTGGGCGGCGCGCCTCCGCACCCACGCGCCGCAGTCGTTGATCAGCCCACGGACGAGGACGACCTCCGCGCCGTAGACGCCGCACTCCTTCTTGTTCAGCTCCGGAGCGTCGACCGGCATGTAGACGTGCGCGCTCAGCCCGGCCCGTGCAGCGTAGGCGGCGACGGCGCCTCCGGCATTTCCGGCCGTGGGCAGCGCGACGTGGCGTGCGCCGAGCTCGCGTGCGCGGGACACGGCCGCGGAGAGCCCGCGTGCCTTGAACGATCCGGTGGGGTTCGTCCCCTCGTCCTTGATCAGCAGTCGCTTCAGCCCCACCCGGGCGCCCAGGCGCGGCGCCGGCAGGAGCGGCGAGTCCCCCTCTCCGAGCGAGACGACGTTCCGGGAGTCGCGGACCGGGAGCAGCTCGCGCCAGCGCCACATCCCCCGCGGCCGGGACGCGACCCCCTCCCGGGAGAGGGTCCGCGCTGCCGCCTTCAGGTCGTAGCGCGCCAGCAGCACCTTGCCGCAATCGGGGCAGAGCGTCTGGAGCCGGTCGGCCTCGTGGGCGCGCCCGCAGGTGCTGCACTGGAGGTGGCTGAGCGTGCTGCCGGTGTCCGTCGCCATCCCCCCACCGTACCTCTAGCGGCGTGCCGCGGTCCGGCTCTCTGCTCGCGCCACCAGCGCGTCGAAGCGCGGATCGTCGCGGATCGACGCCAGCTCAGGATCCTCACGCATCCGCATCCCGTGCTCGGGCGCCAGCCCGCGATCGAGCGCCTCGTTGATGAGGCGGAAGGCGTCGTCTCGCTGACCGCGCCGGGCGGCCACCAGTCCGAGGTTGTAGGTGCTGAAGGCGGTGTCCGGATGGTTGGGCCCGAGGACCCGGGCCTGGATGTCCCGCGTCTCGAGCATCAGCGCCTGCGCCTCGTCGAGCCGGCCCTCTCGCTCGTAGAGCTCGGCCAGGTTGTTCATCGAGGTCAGCGTGTGCGCGTGCTCGGGGCCGAGCACCCGGCGGCGGGTGGCGAGGACCTCGCGGTAGAGCGGCTCGGCGTCGGCCGTCCGGCCCTCGAGGAGCTCGATGCCTGCCAGTCCGTCCATCGCCAGGAGCGTCTCCGGGTGGTCGGGCCCCAGCACCCGCCGCTCGTTCTCCACCGCCTCGCGTTCCAGGGCTTCGGCCTCGGGAAGGCGGCCCTGGTTCCTCACCATGAGCGCGAGGTTGTGCGTCGTCTTGAGCGCGGCGGGGGAATCGGGGCCGAAGGCGCGGCGCTGTCCGTCGAGCGCCTCGCGGGTGAGCTTCTCCGCCTCCGGATAACGGCCCTGCCGGGCGTCGAGCACGGCCAGCACCTTCATCGCCGTGAGGGTGGTGGGATGGTCCGGCCCGAGCACCTGCCGGCCCCGGTCCACCGCCGTTCTCTCCAGCTTCTCCGCATCCGCCAGGCGACCCTCGGCCTCCTCCAGCGCCGCGAGATGGGTCATCGAGACCAGCGTGTCCGGGCTCTCCTCGCCCAGGACGTTCCGGCGCGTCTCCAGCGCCTTGCCGAGCAGCGGCTCCGCTCGCGAGTAGAGACCGAGGTTCTGGTAGACCTGCCCCATGGTGTCCATCATCCGCGCCGCGAGGCGCGGATCCCTGGCGAGCCCGGTGTCGATGTTCTTCGACGCCCGGTCGAGGATCTCGCGGGCGGTGATGCTGACGCCCCTCGCCTCGCTCGGGTCGGAGACCTTGAACATGTTGAGCAGGAAGTCCGAGACCCGCTTCGATGCCTCTGCCTCGGCATTCGCCCGGTCTCGCTCCCGGGCGATCTGTCGCGCCTGGATGGCCTCGGTGATCGCGAAGCCGATGAGCAGCAGCACGAGCCCGGCCGCCGCTGCCACGCCCACCCGGTGACGCTGCACGTACTTGCGGATGCGGTACGTCCGGCTGGGCGGGCCGGCCAGCACCGGCTCGTTGCGGAGGTGACGCCGCAGATCGGCCACGAGCTCCGACGGGGTCCCGTAACGGCGGTTTCGCTCCTTCTCCAGCGCCTTGAGGGTGATCCAGTCCAGGTCGCCCTCGAGCTGTCGGCAGAGGGCTGCCGGCTCGGTGCGGTGGCGCTGGGCCAGCTCCCGAGAGTCCTGGCCGAGGGTGCTCACCTTGTCGCTCGGCCTGGGGGGCTGGACCTCCCGGATCACCCGGCGGAGCTCGTCGAATCCGGAGGAGCGGAGCTCGTCGGACGCGAAGGGCAGCCGTCCGGTCAGGAGCTCGTAGAGCATCACCCCGAGGGAATAGACGTCGGTCCGGGTGTCCACGTCCTGTCCGGTGAGGTTCGCCTGCTCGGGGCTCATGTACTCCGGGGTTCCGATGACGGCCCCGATCTCGGTGAAGAGCGTCTTCTCGGTGAGCCGCTGGCCCACGGCCTTGGCGATGCCGAAGTCGATGATCTTCGGCTGCGCTCTCCCGTCGACCAGCGACACCAGGACGTTCGAGGGCTTGAGGTCGCGGTGGATCACCGCCTTCTGGTGGGCGTGCTGGACGCCCTCGCACACCTGGATGAAGAGCTCGATGCGCTCCCGGGTGTCGAGCTGGTGGGCGTCACAGTGTTCGGTGATCCGGACGCCGGGGACGTACTCCAGGACGAAGTACGGCCGGCCGTCGTGGGTCGCCCCGCCGTCGAGGACCTTGGCGATGGCGGGATGATCCATCAGCGCCAGGGCCTGCCGCTCGGACTCGAACCGAGCCACCACCTGGCGGGTGTCCATGCCCACCTTGATGATCTTGACCGCTGCCTTCCTGCGGACCGGCTCGGTCTGCTCCACCAGCCAGACCTCGCCCATCCCTCCCTCGCCGAGGAGCTGCAGCACGCGGTAAGGGCCGATGAACGAGGGCGCACCCGGCGACGGCGTGAGCGGCAGCGTGTCCTCGAACGAGACCGGCATGAGCCTCTCCCGGAATCGAGTCCGGGGTGGAGCCTGTCACAGCAGGAGGCGACAGTGACAGGGCGGTACCCACCCCTTGGAGCGTCGAGATGACCGAGGCGCAGTTCCGGAGGACCGCCCTCGCCCTCCCCGGGGTCACCGAAAAGCCGCACTTCGAGCGGACCTCGTTCAGGGTGGAGAGGGGGATAATCGCCACTCTGAGGCGCGACGCGCGGGAGGCCATGGTCCGGGTGCGCCCGCCGGACAAGCTCGACGCAATGCTGCGGGGGTTCCCCGAGGTCTTCTTCTCGTACGGTGGGTGGACGGACCGGTTCGGGTCCCTGGGAATCCGGCTTTCCCGGGCACCCCGGGCCCTCGTCGAGCAGCTCCTCCGCGATGCCCACGCCGACCTCCGGGCCCCGCCGGCCCGCCCCTCGAGCAGATCCCCTCGACGCTCGGGCTCGCCGAGGACGCGGCCCCCGGCTCGCTGAGCGCCCTCAGGCGGGGGGTCTTCCGCTCTTGTTCATCGCCGCGGCGACCGACCGGACCACCGAGCGGGGACCGAGCCGCACGCTGAATCCGAGGACCTTGTTCCTCCATCCGTGGACGACGAACGGCGTTCCGCGGAGCATCGCCCGGTAGGCGGCCCTCGCCACCTCGGTGGAGGACATCACTCCCGACCGGAAGAGACGCGTCTGGCCGCTTCCGGCCACCGAGGCGAACTCCGTCGCCGTCGCCCCGGGCAGACTGACCGTCGCGGTGACGCCCGTTCCCTTCAGCTCGTGCGACAGGGCCTCGGTGAACGAGTTCACGAACGCCTTGGTCGCGTAATAGACGGCACCGTACGGGCCAGGCTGGAGACCGGCCGTCGAGCCGATGTTCAGCACCCGCCCGCGGCGGCGGGAGAGCATCCCGGGCAGGAAGGCGTGGGTGAGCCGCACCAGGGCCCGGACGTTCACGTCCACCATCGTCATCTGGCTGCTCAGGGTGCTCTCGGAGAACGCGCCCACGTTCCCGAGTCCGGCGTTGTTGACCAGGAACTCCACCTCCAGCCCCTGCCCCTGGACCTGCCGGATGACCCGCTCGACCTCCTCGGGCACGGCGAGGTCGGCGCTGATGACGTGCACGGAGACGTTGCGCTGGCGCAGCTCGGCGGCCAGCGCCTCCAGCCGCTCCCGGCGGCGGGCCACCAGGACGAGGTCGACCCCATCCCCGGCGAACAGCCGCGCAAAGTCCTCTCCCAGCCCAGAGGAGGCTCCGGTCACCAGCGCAGTTCGGCCCATGGGACGAGCCCTAACCCATCGGACGGGCGAACGCTCCTGCAAGTGGCCCGCCGCGGGTGGGGCGTCGCCATCCTCCCCGGTGCGCGTCGCCGCGCCGAGGCCTGGACTCCCCGGCCCCGGACCGGGGATAAGGCCCGCGGGTGAGCCCGGCCCTGAACATCCGGCTGCTCGGCGGCCTGAGCGTGATGCACCGCGACCAGGCGGTGACGGCCATCCACTCGCCGCGCCTCCACTCGCTCCTGGCCTACCTGCTCCTCCATCGCGACGTGCCGCAGCTGCGGCAGCACCTGGCCTTCACCTTCTGGCCGGACTCGAGCGAGTCGCAGGCGCGCAACAACCTCCGGCAGATCCTCCACGAGCTGCGCCACGCCCTGCCCGAGGCGGAGCGGTTCCTGGTCGCCGACACGCGCACCGCGGGATGGAGGGCCGACGCCCCGTTCGAGCTGGACGTGGCGGCGTTCGAGGCCGCGGTGGCCCAGGCCGCGGCTGCCGAGGGCGAGGAGGCCGAGCGATTCGCGCTCCATCGCGCCGCGGAGCTGTACCGCGGAGACCTGCTCCCCGCCTGCTACGACGCGTGGATCGAGGGTGAGCGACAGCGTCTGCGCCAGCTCCACCGGCGCGCGCTGGCCAGGCTGGCGGAGCTGCTCGAGCGAGGCCGGGACTACGGCGCGGCGGCCGCCCACCTCCAGCGGCTGCTCCAGGAGGAGCCCACCGACGAGGAGAGCTGCCGGGCACTGATGCGGGTGCTGGCTCTCTCGGGCGACCGCGCGGGCGCTCTGCGCCTCTACCGCGACCACGCCGCGACCCTCCGCCGGGAGCTGGGCGTCGAGCCAGGCCCGGCGCTGCGGCAGGCGCACGAGGCCCTGCTCCGGGAGTCCGAGGCGACTCCCGCGGCCGGGGAGCGAGCGAGCGACGTCGCCCTGCCGCTCGTCGGACGCACGCGGGAATGGCAGACCCTGCTCGAGGCCTTCCGCAGCGCCGGCGCGGGGAGACCGGGGTTCGCCCTCATCACCGGCGAGCCGGGGATCGGGAAGTCGCGACTGGCGGAGGAGCTGCTCGCCTGGGGGCAGCGGCAGGGAGTCACCGTGGCGGCCACCCGCTCCTACGCCAGCGAGGGACAGCTCTCCCTCGCACCGGTCAGCGAGTGGCTCCGCACGCCGGCGGTGCGGAGCGCCCTCGCGCGGCTCGACCCGATGTGGCTCACCGAGGTGTCGCGGATCCTTCCCGAGCTCCGCAGCGGGCGCTCCGATCTGCCGCAGCCGGCACCGATGACCGAGTACGGGCACCGCCAGCGCTTCTTCGAGGCCCTGGTGCGGTCCATCCTCGCCGCGCCCGGGCCGCTGATCCTGCTGGTGGACGATCTCCAGTGGTGCGACCGCGAGACGATCGAGTGGCTCCACTACCTGCTCCGCTTCGACCACGGCGCGCGGATGCTCGCGGTCGGCACGGCCCGGGACGAGGAGGTGCCCCCGGACCATCCGCTCCGGGGCCTGCTCCTGCACCTCCGCGGCGGACGGATCCCCCTCACCGAGATCGCCCTCGAGCCGCTCGACGCAGCCGAGACCGCCCGCCTCGCGGGGCAGATCGAGCGGCACGAGCTGGACCAGAACGCCGCGCTCCGGCTGTTCCACGAGACCGAGGGCAATCCGCTCTTCGTGGTCGAGACGGCGCGCGCCGGGCTCGGTCCTCGCACGGCGGGGGAGCGGGGGACGCAGCCCGGGAAGCCCGAGCTCCCCTCGAAGGTCCAGGCGGTCATCGAGTCACGGCTCTCGCAGCTCTCGCCGCCGGCGCGAGAGGTCGCCCGGCTGGCCGCCGCCATCGGCCGCGGCTTCGGGTTGGATCTCCTGCTCGAGGCCGGCCAGGCGAAGGAGGACGCGGTGGTCCAGGCCCTGGACGAGCTGTGGCAGCGGCGGATCGTCCGGGAGATCGGCACCAACCACTACGACTTCACTCACGACAAGCTGCGCGAGGTGGCCTACGCGGACATCGGGCCGCCGCAGCGCCGCTTCCTGCACCGCCGCATCGCCCAGGCGCTGGAGAAGCTCCACGCCGGAGCGCTAGACCCGCTGAGCGGGAGCATCGCCGCCCATTACGAGCGGGCCGGCCTGGACACCCAGGCCATCGAGCACTACCAGCGCGCGGCGGCGGTGGCCCAGCGGACGTACGCCACCGAGCACGCCATCGAGCTCTTCCGCCGCGCCCTGACACTGCTGGAGCGCCAGCCGCACGACCTGGGGCGCGATGCGCGCGAGCTCAGGATCCAGCTGTCGCTGGCAAGGCTGTACCGCATGAGCCACGGCTGGACCTCGCCCGAGGTCGAGCGGAGCCTCGACCGGGCGGTGGCGCTCTGCGACGTCGTCGGCGACGACCTCCAGCGGGCGCAGGCCTTCTACGGGGTGCAGTCGCTCTACGTGGTGCAGGCGCGGCTGGAGAAGGTGCAGCTCGTCTCGGACGAGCTTCATCAGCTCTACGACCGGATCCAGGCGTCCCCGCCCCCGCTGGAGAGCGAGATGATGCTGCTGGGCTCACGGCTGCACCTGGGACGCGTCAGCCAGGCCGCCGAGGGCTTCGAGCGCGCCCTGGAGCGCAACGACCCCTCCCAGGTGCAGCGCATCGCCGAGGAGCAGGGCTGGAACTTCGCGGTGCACGGGCGCGCCTGGTGGGCGCACGCCCTCTGGCTCCTGGGACGGGTCGACACCGCGCTCGCCCACGGGCTCGAGGCGATGCGGATCGCCGACGAGCTGGGCCAGCCCTTCAACCAGTCGATCGCCGCGACCTACCTGGCGCTCCTCCAGCAGCTCCGGGGCGACCCGGCCACGGCCCGCGCATACGCGGAGAAGGCCCTGGCGCTCACCACCGAGTCCCGGGCGCCCTACTACCGGGCCTGGTCCGAGATCCTGGTCCGTCACGCCGAGGCCTGGGACGCGCCGGGCCCGGAGACCCTGGCCGCGATGCGGGCGTCGATCGAGACGTTCCGGGCGAGCGGAGCGCGGCTCCGGCTTCCGTACTACCTGGGCCTGCTCGCCGCGGTCTCGGGCCGCGCCGGGCGCGTCACCGACGGGCTGGCTGCCCTCGAGGAGGCGCTGGCCGAGGTCCGGAGCAGCAACGAGCGGTGGTGGGACCCCGAGCTGCACCGGCTGCGGGGCGAGCTCCGGCTGGCCGCCGGGGCGACCGAGGACGAGGTGGGCGCCGCCTACGTGCGTTCGCTGGAGATCGCCCGGGGGATGGGGGCCCGCGCGCTCGAGCTCCGCACCGCCATGAGCCTGGCCCGCCTCCGCCGGAACCCGGGGCGGCTCTCGGAGCTGATCCAGGGATTCGACGAGGGAACTGATACCCCGGACCTCCGGGCGGCCCGGACCCTCCTCGCCGAGCTAACGCTGCGCTAACGCCCCGGGGGTCTTTCTCCGCTGGCCAGGCCGCGGCACCGAACCCTCCGCTAACGACCCGACGGCTACGGTGGCCGCACAACGCTGGACCCAGAGGAGCGGCACCCATGAGCAAGCTGGACGACAACGCAGTGCAGGGCCTCAGGTCGAAGGTGCGCGGGGAGGTGATCCGGCCCGGAGACGCCGGATACGACCAGGCGCGCAGGGTCTACAATGGGATGATCGACCGGAGGCCGGCGATCATCGCCCGCTGCATCGACGTGGCGGACGTCATCGCCTCCGTCAACTTCGCCCGGGAGCAGAAGCTCCCGCTCGCGGTTCGCGGCGGCGGCCACAGCGGGCCCGGCCTCGGGATGGTCGAGGGCGGCCTGGTGATCGATCTCTCGCGGATGCGCGGCGTCCGGGTGGACCCTGCGGCCCGCACCGTCCGCGTCGAGGGCGGCGCGACCTGGGGCGACGTCGATCACGCCACCCATCCCTTCGGGATGGCCACCCCGAGCGGCTTCATCTCCACCACCGGCGTCGGCGGCCTCACCCTGGGCGGGGGCATCGGCTACCTCGCGCGCACCCACGGGCTCACCCTGGACAACCTCCTCGCCGTCGACATGGTGCTCGCCGACGGCCGCTTCGTCGTCGCCAGCGCGAAGGAGAATGCCGACCTGTTCTGGGCGGTCCGCGGCGGCGGCGGCAACTTCGGGGTGGTCACCTCGTTCGAGTACCGCCTGCACCCCATCGGCCAGGTCTACGGCGGGCCGATGATCTGGCCGCTGGAGAGGAGCGGCGAGGTCCTGCGCTTCTGGCGCGACTTCATCCTCAAGGCGCCGGAGGACATCAATGGATGGTTCGCCTACCTGACCGTTCCACCGGCGGCGCCCTTCCCCGAGGCGTACCAGGGCAAGAAGGCCTGCGGCATCGTCTGGTGCTACACCGGGCCAGCGGAGAAGGCCGAGGAGCGCTTCAAGTCGATCCGGGCCTTCGGGCCGCCGGCGATCGACTTCGTCGGACCGGTGCCCTGGCCTGCGCTGCAGTCGATGTTCGACGCGCTCTACCCGCCCGGCCTGCAGTGGTACTGGAAGGCGGACTTCTTCAAGGAGCTCTCGGACAAGGCGATCGACCTCCACACCAAGTACGGACCGCAGCTGCCCACCTTCCACTCCACGATGCACATCTACCCGATCAACGGGGCGGCACATCGCGCGGGGAAGGGCGACACGGCGTTCAGCTTCCGCGACGCGAACTTCGCGCAGGTCATCGTCGGCGTGGATCCCGATCCGGCCAACAACGCGCGCATGACCGAGTGGGCCCGGAACTACTGGCTCGCGCTGCACCCCCACTCCGCCGGCGGCGCCTACGTCAACATGATCATGGACGAGGGCGAGGACATGGTGAAGGCCGCCTACCGCGACAACTATCCGCGGCTCGCCGAGATCAAGGCCAAGTACGATCCGGGCAACCTCTTCCGGATGAACCAGAACATCAAGCCGGCGAAGTGAGCCGCCCAGGCGCGGTCGCCGGCGGCCGCGCGTCAGCGCCGGGACCCGGTTGCACCGGGCGGTCCGTCTTCCGGACCAGACAATTTGTCGGGAACCGACGCGACGCCTGACACGACACGTCGTGCCGCGGTCGCACGTGACCCACGCGCTTCTCGCGGGCGTGGCCCCTTCCGGAGTGGTTGACTCCCGGCTCGGCTCTCGAGGGGGAGGCACGTCATGCCGAGATCCAGTCGCCGGTCCAGCATCCGGTCGAGTCTTCGGGAGAGGGCGCCGCGTGCGCCACGCGCGGGGACGTTCACGCGTCTCGGGCTGACGCTCGGGGTCCTCGGCGTGCTCGGCGCCACGCCCGCCGCCGCACAGCAGTGCCAACAGCTCGGGCCGCCCGCGACGTTCTCCGCCGCACCCGGTGTGCTGGCTCCTGCCGACTACGACCTGGACGGCAATGCGGACATCGCGGTGGGTGGAGTTCTCCTCTACGGGGACGGCACCGGGGGCTTCGGCGCTCCGCTCACAGTGCCGTCCGTCCGCGCGATGGCCGCGGTCGATCTCGGCGGTGTCACCCCTCCCATCGCCTTCGTGAACAATGCCGCGCCCGAGCTGGTGGCCGAGTCCACGGCCAACCCCACGAGCGTGGCGGTCGGCCTCGGCACCGGCATCCGGGGCGACCCCTTCAGTCTCCTGGCCAAGTTCCCCGTCGTGGGGAGCCCGCCGCAGACCGCGGCGGTCGCGGACCTCACCGGCGACGGCATCCCCGACCTGGTCATCGGCTACGGGCCGCCGGCGAACGTGCTGTTCGTCTGGGTCGGGGCGAGCATGTCACCCAACTGGACCAGCCAAGTCGCACCCCTCCAGCTGCCGTTCGACGACCCGGTCGCGCTCGCCACCGGCGACTTCGCCGACGACGGACAAACGGAGCTGCTCGCGCTCAGCCGGCACGGCAACGCCCTGGTCGAGTTCAGGTTCGTCAACCAGCAGTTCGTGCTCGAGAGCCTCTCCGTCTCCGCGGATCCCACCGTCTCAGGCAATCCCACGGCGATGGCGGTGACTGACCTCGACGGTGACGGCTTCCTCGACGCAGTGATCACCACGTCGAAGGGAGACGTGGTCTCGCTGCCCGGCACCGGGCACATCGTGACCGGCGCCCACCTGGAAGACCCGGCATTTGGGACGGAGAAGCGCCTCTCGGTCGGCGGGAACCTCGCCGCGATCGCGCTCGGGGACGTGGACGGGGACCGGCGCACCGACGCGGTGGTGGTGAACGGCACCGGAGGTCAGGTGCTCCCCCTGCCGGGCGACGGAAAGGGTGGCTTCCAGATGGGCACCCCCGTCGCTGCCCCCACCCCGAATCCGATCTCCGTCGCGCTGCTCGATCTCGACCACGACGGGGCGCTGGACGTCGTCACCGGGGACGCCTCGCAGGCGAACGTCGGGGTGCTCCACAACGCCTGCACCGGCTCGACGGTGAACATCCAGATCACCGGGATGGAGGTGACGCAGGGGATCCAGGATCTGGGCGACTCCGTCGTCCTGGTGGCCGGCCTGCCCACCTTCGTCCGGGTCCACGTGAGCGCCGGGACGCCCGTCGACGGGGTCACCGCGCGCCTGGCGCGCACCGACGGCAGCGGGACCGTGCTCGAGCGGCCCCTCTGGCCGAGCAATCCCGGGGGAAACATCACCGTCCTCACCGCGCCCGATCGGTCACAGATCGCCCAATCGTTCCTCTTCGAGCTGCCACCGGCGTGGACCGCGCTGGGCACGCTGCACCTCACCGCCACGGTCAACCCCGATCGGCTGCCGGTCGAGACCACCTTCGCCGACAACACCGCCACCCGCGACGCGACGTTCCAGGACACCCATCCAGTCAAGATCGAGCTAATCAAGGTCCGGCTGCACATCGAGGCCGATACCAACGGCAGCGACAGCGACTGCGGCCGGGACTCGGAGCCGACGGATGCCGAGCTGGACCAGGCCGAGTCGGCGCTGCGCCGCGAGCTCCCCACGGCAAAGCTGGTCATCACCCGCGCGTCGGGCGTGCTCGACCCCAACGTGACGTTCCCCTGTGCGATCAACAACGCGATCGGCGTGGAGACGGGAACGATCCTCGCTGCGTTCAAGAGCTCGTTCGACACCGCCAACCCGGATCACATCCGCCTCGGTCTCTTCCAGCGTGCCTTCATCGGTGGGCTTGCGGATTCCGCCCCGGGCTGGTTCGCCGTGGCTCAGGCGGACGACGCCGTGACCTCGGTGCACGAGGTCGGCCACTCGCTCGGCCGGACGCACACCGTCTCCCCGGCGACGGCGCCCTGCAGCGCCGCGGAGGCCCCCTCGCAGCTCGACCCCAACTATCCCTATCCGAGTGGGCTGATCGGCGGACCTGCCGCCCAGCCGGACCGGTTCGTGGGCTTCGACCTCGGGGACGCGACCATCGGTCCCTGGCCCGCGCTCCGGAAGGTGTTGCCTCCGAACACCGGGGATCTGATGGGCTACTGCCAGCAACGATGGTCATCGGACTACACCTGGAACGTCCTCCGCAACGGAGCGAACACCCGCTTCTCCGCCACCGACCCCGCGGGTGACTTCCTGCGGGTCACCGGGGAGATCGACCCCTCGGGGAAGTCGGTGAACCGCTTCGACGCCGTCCGTCTTCCTCTCGTCGGCGACCTGTCCCCCTCGCTCCCCGGGAAGTGGCGCATCAGCCAGGTGGATGCGAACGGATCGACCCTCTCCGATCGCTTCTTCTCCCCGCACACCGGGGTGAACGCTCAGAGGCTCCTCGCCGAGACGCTCACCTTCGCACCGGGAACGCGCAGCATCGTGCTCCACGATCCTGCGGGGGCCACCCTCGGATCCATCCCGGTAAGCGCCCACTCGCCCTCGGTCGGAGCGCTGACCCTCTCCACCGGGAAGCTGCTCCCCGCGTCCGGGCCCGTCACCGTCTCCTGGTCCGCGTCCGATCCCGACGGGGACTCGCTCCTGGCCGACCTCTTCTGGAGCCGCGACGGCGGAGCCACCTTCGAGCCCATCGCCAGCGGACTCTCCGGCTCGAGCTACACCTTCGACGTGAGCCGGCTCGCCGGGACCGGAGGCAAGGTGAGCGGCGTCCTGCGCGTCCTGGTCCGCGATCCGGTCCTGACGGCCCTCACCGACCGGGGTGGGCTCTCGACCGGAGGCTCTCCGCCGCGGGTGCGCATCGTGGCCCCGTTCACCGGTCAGACCTACGTGCGCGGGCAGACCCCGGTGCTGCGCGCCATCGCCTCCGACGTCGAGGACGGCGTGCTCGACGGTGCGGTGAGCTGGGGCTCGGACCGCGACGGACCGCTCGGGGCCGGCGGCAGCATCGCCACCCGGCTGTCTCCTGGAAACCACGTCCTCACCGCGCGGGTCGTGGACTCGAGCGGCAACGTGGCGACGGCCAGCAGCACGGTCCAGGTGCTGAGCGTGCTGCCCCGGGGGGCCCCGCCCGTCGCCGTCGCGGGGAAGGCACAGACCGTCACCGAGGGGGGGGCGGTGGTGCTCGACGGGCGTGGCTCGAGCGACCCCGACGGCGATCCGCTGACCTACGCCTGGAGCGTGCTCCAGCTGCCGCCGGGACTGCAGGGCCTCACCCTCTCCGGGAGCGGGCCGGTCGCGACCTTCGTTCCCCCGAGAAGCGGCGTCTACCGCTTCCTGCTCACGGTCACCGATCTCCGGCAGGGCTCGTCCACCAGCCCGGTGAGGGTCAACGTCGCGAACGTCCCCCCCTCGGTCAGCATCGTCACCCCGGCCTCGGGCACCGTCCTCCGCACCGGGCCGGCGACGGTCCATGCCGCCTTCACCGACCCCGGCGTGCTCGAGACGCACACCTGCTCGGTGGTCTGGGACGAGGACACCGTTACCCCGCCGGTCCCGGGGACGCTCTCCGAATCCACCCGGGCGTGCACCGCGACCCGAACCCTCGCCGCGGGCGTTTACTCGGTCCGGGTCACCGTGAGAGACGACGGCGGCGGCGAGGGCGTCGCTCGGACGCGCCTGGTGGTCTTCGATCCCGACGCCGGATCGGTCACCGGCCATGGCCACATCGCCTCGCCGCGGGGAG
>Ga0335080_10004061_pt1 | contig 14878 bp, 17 predicted proteins | sample Lox_Sample_34_FD_206720 | JGI IMG/M metagenome (GOLD analysis project Ga0335080, IMG submission 206720) | Soil microbial communities from Loxahatchee National Wildlife Refuge, Florida, United States - Lox_Sample_3.4 | ecosystem: Environmental > Terrestrial > Soil > Wetlands | place: USA... | reverse complement strand
GAGAAGTACATTCTCATCGATCAGACCGAACAATGGCTCGGCGCCTACGAATACGGCGAGCTCAAGTTTTCCATGCCCGCGGCAACCGGAATGGACGGCCACAATACGCCCAACGGCCTCTTCCAGGTGACTGCGCGGGACAAGAACCATACGTCATCCCTTTATAAAACCGAGGACCAGGAAGAACAGTACCCCATGGACAACGCCATCCGCTTTCACGTGGGGCCGGACAACGTATCCTACTGGATTCACGCCCGCGACCTGCCCGGCAAGCCCGCGTCACACGGCTGCGTGGGGGTCTATGACGAGGAGATGCAGAACCGACAGTACGGCATCCCCGAAAAGCCGGTCCTGCGCGAATCGGAAAAGCTCTACAACTGGGCGGTGGGAGAGGATGAATACGAGGACGACCCGGGCGATGCCGAGGAGCTGGAAGACGGGCCGATGGTCGAGGTCAGGGGAGAAAACCCCCGTTATCTCACGACGCCGATCTTTGCGTTTCTGGGCGGGAAACACGCCAATCCATAAGAAGATGATTAGGTTTACCTTCAGCCTTCAACCTTCAACCTGATGTTCAAAAAGGAGAACTCATTTATGGGAAAATTGCGGTTGCATAAATTTATTGCCGGATTAAGCGTCGCTTTATCGTTGGCCTGCTGTTTCGCCTGCCACGCGGCGCCCGCCGTGGAAAAGCCCGAAACGGCGCTGCGCAAGGCGTATCCCGGCCTCCCCTTCGAATCAGTAACGAAGACCGACATAAACGGGCTCTACGAGGTCATCTCCGGGTCGAACATCCTCTACTACTATCCGGAAAAGGAATATCTCTTTGTGGGAGAGATTTACGCACCTCCCGGAAGAAGCATCACCGCCGAGAGGAAAAACGAAATCGCCGCCAGGAAAATGAAAGACCTCCCTCTCGACAAGGCAGTCAAAACAGGCAGCGGCAAGACAGTCGTCGTCGAATTCACCGATCCCGATTGCCCTTTCTGCAAGAGGGCCTACGAATACTTTAAAAACAAGCCCGACATAACCAGGTACACTTTTTTCACCCCGCTGGCCCACCCGGGGGCCATAACCAAGGTCTATTACATCCTGGCCGCCAAGGACAGGGAAAAGGCGTATCATGAGATGTTCGAGGGAAAGAGCGCTGCGGAGCCGGCCGGCGGCTATTCCGAAGCCACCAAGAAGCTGGCCCAGGAGCACCTGGAAATCGGCAAGTCGGCCGGGGTGACCGGCACACCGACCTTCTTTATCAACGGCACGCTGGTGGTGGGCGCAGATTTCCAGCAGCTCGACAAGATTCTGGGTGTGACAGCACAGACGAAGTAGGGTAGGGGCGTAATTCAGCTCCGGAGTATTTGCGGCTGCGGCCGTGCCGCTGGCTGAATGGTGTTGACAGAGAGCGGCATAAGGAGTAGTAAGGGTAAACTGATTTTTTGAAAACGAGATGTTGCCATTCCGAGGTGCGCGTTATGCCTGACCTTAGGATAGATGGGTGATGATAAAGGCCGTTTCGGCCGGCGGATGCCGGCTGAGACGGCCTTTTGCGTTTACAGGGGGATGCAGGGGCTACCAATAAGTCGCAATTGGAGTGCAAAATGCAAAAAATGGCTTTAATGCTAATTCTCTTGATGCTCCCATTTTTTTCCTATGCCTCTGATTGTCATGTTGTTTCATTTGCAGACCATGATGAAATTGTATGCGATGGTAAACCTGCGCCACCGCCTCCACCAAAGCCTCCTAAGAAACCACAAGATGCGAAATCACCTGAAAGAAAATCTACAATAAAAGCAATTACAAAGCTGAAGTCACAATTTGATGTCTCAGCTCGCGATTTCCAAATGCTATTTGTCGACGCAAAAGCAGAAGTTGAAATCTACTTTAACACCGCAAAAGATTATAGCGAGGAGGATCGGAGACTGGCCTTCTCGATGGAAACAGCAATTTCTATCTTCGAATTGTTTCAATTACAGAAGATCGCGTGTGCTCAGCATAATAACAGAGTTTCGTCCAATCCTTGTGATGAAGCAAGAAAGTCTTATGAGGAATATCTACAAAAACTCCAAGAAGCCATTGAATATTATAACGATACTTGGCAGTAGAAAATCATGTCAACTACCACCGTAAAATTCTTTCCAATACCTGGGAAAATGGAGGCCCTTGTAGTAGGGCCTGTACAGGGGTCGGACTATTTTTGACGTCAAAAACGGACGTTTAAGCTGCGAGTAATTCTTTGATAACCTCCGGCTTTTTAATGGCAATAGTGATGAGGGATTTCGCTGCACCCGACGGTTTACGCCGACCTTGCTCCCACTCTTGCAGGGTACGGAGCGATACACCCAGCATTTTTGCGAACTCGCTTTGGGAAAGGCCGAGCTTGAGCCGAGCTGAGGCCAAGGGAGAGACTTCGACGGTAGAAACACGACCTACCCTGCCGGCCTTTATATCCCGCACAGCCTGGAGAAGTTCCTCGGCGATGTTGCGCTTTGCATCACGTTCTAGTAGTTCTTTTTTACTTATTGGCATGTTCCATCTCCTCTTTGAGCGCTTTCAGAATGTGACCGGGAATGCTGTCAATGGCGCTTTTTGCATAAATCAGGAGCAGCCATATTTCCCCGGCTTCCGTCCGGGCAAAATAAAGAACCCTGACGCCGCCGCTCTTGCCGGTCCCTTTGCGGCTCCAGCGAACCTTGCGCACCCCGCCGGAACCTCGCACCACAACGCCCGAATGCGGGTTGGAAGCAAGGGCCGCCTGAAAGCCGCTGTATTCTTCGTCGGTCAGGTAATCGTGCACCTGCTTGGTAAACAGCGGCGATTCGATAAAGGTGACCATGGAAGAATTATACGGCAATGACGTATAAAGTCAACCACAAAATTAGCAGTAAATCAAAGTACGGCTTGCCGAAAGCGGGCGCACAGCAGCCCAATGCAGCAGGCGGCGGCATGACCGACGACTACATCATCACTGACGTATTTGTGACAGCGCCGTAGGGACAATCAACATGTTATAGAATTTCCAACTCTTGCATCGGGAGGGCAAATCCATGCTCGACAGCCTCGACACGCTCATTTCCTTCGCACTGATCATGCTCATTGTCAGTCTCCTGATAACCATCGTCGTGCAGATGGCCTCGTCCGCTCTCAATCTGCGCGGAATGAACCTTGCCAACGGCCTGGCGGAGACCCTTGAGACGATCATGCCTGGCACGCAGGAGAGTGCCAGGGAGTTCGCCGATTACGTCCTGCAAAGTCCGCTGATATCGGACAGCAGCTCCAAATGGTTCCCTGTCTTCTGGCGGCGCGCGACCGCAGTAAGGCCCGATGAACTGTTCGACGCGATACATCGGATAGCAATCGGCAGACTATCCTCCCCGGAGCAGATAAGGATTTACGCCCAGAATCTGCTAGCGGCCCTCGGAATCGATAAAAAAACCCTGGAGGACGCCGCAGCCGCTCTCGGCTCCGCCGGAAGAACGGTTGATGGCATCGTGAGTAAAGCGAATGATGCATTAAGGTACGTACCGTCCAGCGATCTGCGCCAGGAACTGAAGACCGCGTTGACCGGTGTTACAACGCAGCTTCAGGCCTACGCAAACAAGGAAGCGGACCGTATCGGGCAAGCGGCCGTCTCCGCGGCGGCTACGGTTGATGATGCTTACGGGAAATTCCGGTACTGGAGCAATATCGGCCAGGAACGCGTGCAGCAGTGGTTTGCCATGCACACCCGCTTTCTGACGGTCTTCTTCGCAGTTCTTTTTGCCTTCTGGCTGCAGCTGGACACCGTGGAAATCTATAAACTCGTCTCAACGAATCGTGCCGTACGCGACAAACTGGTCGCGCAGGCTTCCACCGTGGCTTCGCAGGCCGATAAAATACTCGGCGACAGCGGGAGCGTACTGGAGGAAGCCCTTGAGACACTTACCGCAAAGCAAACTGACAATGACATGATAGATGCTCTCAAATCAGTTGCCGTCGAGGAATCCGACACCCGGGGGAGTGTGGGCGAGAAAGTGAACAAAGCCATCGCCGCGACGCCGGGGAAGGGCAGAAAACTGGTTGGCGACTGGGATTCCGTGGTAAATGAAACCGTCAAGAATCGCCTGGGAAAACAGGCCGGAGATTTTGCCTCTGTCAAATCCGATCTGGACCACAGCGGCTTTGAGCTCATTCCTTCAGGGAATTCGTGGCGATGGGGGCCGGAGTGGAAGAGTAATATGTCACATCATCTCGCCGGCATTCTCTTCTCGGCAGCCCTGCTGAGCCTCGGCGCGCCATTCTGGTACAACATCCTCAAAAGCCTTACCAGTCTCCGCTCCACCGTGGCGCAAAACATTTCGGATGAGAAGAAACAGGTCAGGAAACAACCCGGAGCCTCTTCCACTGGGAACGCGCCGCCCACTGTCGCGCCACCGCAGTGATGAAGCTGTCAGACCGGGCCCGGCGGCTTAACCGCAATCAAATGCCATTTCCAGGCATACTCAGGAAATGGCGACATTGCCCTCCGCGCCGGAATCACTTCCACGCGGCTCCTGCCTTGCGCCTGTCTGGGCGTCCACGACGGCAATGGCAGCCATGTTGACGATGTCGGCCACGTCATCGCCCCGCTGCAGGACATGAATGGGCCGCTTCATTCCCATCAAAATGGGGCCGATGGCCTCGGCGCCACCCAGGCGGCTGAGCAGCTTGTAGCAGATGTTGCCCGACGTGAGATCGGGGAAGATCAGTACGTTGGCGGCTCCTTTCAGGCTGGAAAATGGATAGTTCTCGGCCAGTATCTCGGGGGTTACGGCAGTGTCCGCCTGCATCTCTCCGTCCACCACGAGCCCCGGGGCCCGCTCCTTGACGATCTCCACGGCGCGTTTCACCTTGAGCGCATGCGGGTGTTTCACGGAGCCGAAGTTTGAGAAGGAGAGCATCGCCACGCGTGGCTCGATCTCCAGGACCCGCGCCGTTTCTGCCGCCAGGATGGCCGTCTCGGCCAGTTCTGCGGGTGTGGGGTCGATGCAGACTGTGGCGTCGGCGAGAAAGAAGATCCCCTTCTTGAAAACCATCATGTAGAGGCCGTGGACACTGGAAAGCCCCTCTTGCTTGCCGATTACCTCCAGGGCGGGCCTGATGATGTCCGGGTAGTGGGCGTCGATGCCCGACAGGAGTGCATCCGCATCCCCCAGACAGACCATGAGGCTGCCGTAATAGGTCCCTGCCTTGCGCCTTATCATGCGCCTTGCTTCGGAAAGCGTAACCCCTTTGCGCTGGCGGAGCTCGAAGAGCACCTGGGCGTAGCGCTCCGTTTCGGGACTTTCTTCCGGGTCGATGATGCTCACGCCGTCAAGGTCCAGGTGCAGATCCTCGGCCTTTTTCCCGATGGCCGCGCGGTTCCCCACGAGTATCGGCACGGCGATCCCCTCCTCGATCATGATCTGGGCGGCGCGGAGGATCTTCTCGTGTTCCCCTTCCGGGAGAACGATCCGCTTGGGGTCGGCCTTGGCCATGTTGATGATGTGGCGCATGATCTCCTTGGATTTACCCTGGAGCGCTTCCAGGTGCTCCATGTAACGCTCCATGTCCGCGATGGGCTGACGGGCGACCCCGGAATCCATGGCAGCCCCGGCGACTGCGGGCGCGACGCGAAGCAGGGCGCGCGGGTCGAAGGGCTTGGGGATGATGTAGTCGCGGCCGAAGGTAAACTTCACGTTTCCGTAGGCGCGGCAGACCGAATCGGGGCAGTCCTCGCGCGCCAGTTGCGCCAGGGCGTGGACCGCGGCGATCTTCATCTCTTCGTTGATGGCGGTGGCGCGCACATCCAGGGCCCCGCGGAAGATGAAGGGGAAGCCGAGCACGTTGTTGACCTGGTTGGGGTAGTCGGAGCGGCCGGTGGCCATTATGGCGTCGTCGCGCACTGCTTTCACCTCTTCGGGCGTGATCTCCGGGTCGGGATTGGCCATGGCGAAGATGATGGGGTCCCTGGCCATTTTCCTTATCATCTCACCGCTGAATGCCCCCTTCACCGAAAGCCCCAGCAGGACATCGGCCGCTGCCACGGCCTCCCCCAGGACGCGGAACGGGGTGTCGGCGGCAAAGCGCTCCTTGTAGCGGTTCATCCCCTCGGTCCTTCCCTTGTAGATGACACCCTTGCTGTCGCACATTGTGATGTGCTCTCTTTTCACGCCGAGGGTTATGATCAGGTTGGCGCAGGCTATGGCGGCAGCGCCTGCGCCGTTGACGACAACACGGACTTTCCCGATCTTCTTTTTGACGAGGTGCAGAGCGTTCAGCAGGGCAGCCGAGGTGATGATGGCGGTGCCGTGCTGGTCGTCGTGGAAGACGGGAATGTTCATGCACTTTTTCAGCTCTTCCTCGATGTGGAAGCACTCCGGGGCTTTTATGTCCTCAAGGTTGATCCCGCCGAAGGTGGGCTCCAGGAGCCGGCAGACCTTGATCACCTCTTCCGGGTCTTCCGTATTGACCTCGATGTCGAATACATCGATGTCGGAAAAGCGCTTGAACAGGACCCCTTTCCCCTCCATGACCGGTTTTCCGGCCAGCGCCCCGATATTGCCCAGGCCAAGTACCGCGGTGCCGTTGGACAGCACCGCCACCAGGTTCCCCTTGGCGGTGTACTGGTAAGCATCTTCGGGGTTATCTTTTATCTCCAGGCAGGGCGCTGCGACCCCCGGTGTGTATGCCAGGGAGAGGTCGCGGGAAGTCGTGCATGGCTTGGTGGAAACCACCTCGATCTTACCCTTGCGCCCGCTTGCATGGTAATCAAGGGCATCCTGTCTCTTGTCCATTCTTGCCTCCGTGATGCGGAAACAATTCCGCATGTGACATCCAGGCTGTCTTCACATAAAGAAGGCGACTACGACCGCAATGTTTTAATTATACCATCTCTTCCGGCGACTTCTCCGGTTGCGGATTCAGGATGTACGATGGCTGCAGGTTACAAAGGGAGGGACTGATTCAGGAACAGCAATCGCCGCCGGTTTTGCGGATACGTCGTCCTCTGAGCCATTCATTGATAAGCCCGATGGCGCAGCCAACCCCCGCGTCAACGCAGATGGCCGCCACAGGGCAGTTCTTGGAGCAGGCGCCGCATTCCATGCAGGCATCGCAGTCAACAATGGCCGCGAGTTTGTCGGAAAGGGTAAGAACCTGGTGCGGACAGACCTCCTCGCATCTGCCGCAGCCGGTGCATGTGGTTTGATCCAGCTTTAGAGTGGTGACGTTTTTCAGGTAGTGGAATCTTTTCATCCAGTCTCGTCCTTTGTCTAGTAAAATCGCCCAACGACGAGCAGCAGCAAGCCGACAACCAGCGACGCCCCCATAATGGGTATGCTGAGACGCATCTCTTTTTTCACCCCCGAGCGCGACGTGAAATTAGTGCAGCCGGTGAAGTTGAGGGCGTAGAAGGCGCTGATGGCGGGTAGGGCGAGGAACGCGGCTATGGTTACCGGCAGGCCCCAGCCGTAGCCTCCAGCCAGAAAATAATACAGGGCACACCATGCGATGCCTGCCACTGCCCCCTTTACGGCGAAGCTCCGGCCCGGGAGCCAGGGTAGGAAAAGCGGTGCAATAACGAGCCCGGTCAACACGGCCCCCAGAAAGGCCAGAAAAATTTTTGTTCCAGCCACTGTTCCGGACAGTAGCGATGCGGCAAGGAATAATACCCCTCCGCAGAGGATGATCATTTTGGAGGCGTGCACGATCTCCACAGGCACCAGCACAAGGCGTTCATACAGGGAGAAGGACAGATCACGCATGGCGTGTGTTGTCTTCATACCGTTCCCCAGGTATTCCGGCAGGTCTGAGGCCCTGATAGTTGCATAGTTGACCGTAAAACCGGTGCGCCTCTTTACTTCATGGGCCGCCACGCCGGCCGCCCCAAGGATTGGCAGGACCAGACGCCGGTGGGCAACCACCATGCCCAGGCCGGTCGCTTCGATCCGCCGCACCAGCTCGTCGGTGCCGAATGTCCCTTTACCTGCCGCGCACCAGACATTGATACCGAAGGTCTCCAGAACCAGAAGCCAGATGTTGCGGCCAGCCATGGCACGGCGAACGATATCGTAGCTCATCTTGTAGTTGGCGGTCACCACCACCGGATCTTCCGGGGTCGGCCGGCCTACGGCGTAAAGACCGGCAGGCACCAGATAGCTGAAGCGGCCTATTCCCCAGCGCGCCTTGCATGCTCCGAGATGATCGGAAAATGTCAGCCGCGTGTCGATTCTCGGCACATCGCCCGCGCCGGTGGAAAGCCAGCCAAGGAACCCGGGTACATTTTCATCCATCACTCCGCCGCCGGCGGAGGTTTTCGGCCCTCAGCAGGGGGGCTTGTCGAGCTGGTTTCTCATCGAACTGCATTTGATCTGTGCAACTTTGTTGACGGGATTGTTTTCCATCTTGAATCCTTTCAAAATAATACTGACAAAACTTCCTTAAATCACCTTCTCTTCCAGATCACCTTTTTGCTCGATTTCATTGCGCTGCATTTGTCGCAAGTGTACCCCAGGCTGCAACAGGAAGCGTGGACCGTGATCTTTGTTCCGCAGTCTGGGCAGAAGGGGTCCATTTCCGCTTCCACATAAGCGGCAAAAGCATCACACCTTTCACAGAAGCGCTTTTCATTCCCCTCCGGGGTGGTTTTCCTGATCGTCACACTACCGCAATCTCTGCAAATTTTTCTAATCATGGTATGCTCCTTTTCATTTTATTCCGACCCGGCAGCTGGCCTCAACTCCGCGCCATAGCCGCTTCCATCTTGATGTGGAAACCAGTGGCGGGTACGGTTGCAGAAGGCGCAGACCGTGAGCATCACCGGCACCTCCACAAGGACGCCTACAACAGTGGCCAGGGCAGCGCCCGATTCCGGGCCGAAGAGGGTGATGGCAACCGCCACGGCCAACTCGAAGAAATTGCTGGCGCCAATCAATGCCCCCGGCGCGGCAACGTTATGGGGTATCCGGAACTTCTTCATCAGCCCGTAGGCCAACGAGGAGTTGAAATAGACCTGGATGGTGATCGGTACGGCGATGAGAAGCACATGGAATAGGCGGCCGGTAATGTTGTCAGACTGGAAGGCGAAGATCAGGACCAGCGTCGCCAGAAGGGCGCTGATGGCCACGGGGTGGAGCTTGGGGAGGAAGACGTTGTTGAACCAGTCGATCCCGTGTGACATGATCAAAAGGTTTCGGGTGATAACCCCGGCCGTCAGAGGGATGACGATAAAGAGTACAACCGCATAAAATAGGACGTTGAACGGCACAGTCAGGTTCGACGCCCCGGCCACCAGGAACTTGACGATGGGGGCAAACAGTACCAGCATCAGGAGGTCGTTCACTGACACCTGCACCAGGGTGTAGCCGGGCTCGCCATCGGTCAGGTAGCTCCAGACAAAGACCATGGCGGTGCAGGGAGCGGCGGCGAGGATGATGCTGCCGGCTATGTACTGGTCCGCCTCGGCCGGTGAAATGAAGGCGCTGAATACCGTGCGGAAGAAGAACCAGGCGAAGAACGCCATGCTGAAGGGCTTGACGATCCAGTTGACGAAGAGGGTGACGAAGAGGCCCCTGGGGTTTTTGCCGACATTGACCACCGAGGAGAAGTCCACCTTGAGCATCATGGGGTAGACCATGAGCCAGATCAGCACGGCAATGGGGATGTTGATCTGGGAGCCGCTGCCGAACTCCATCTTGCGCAGAGCCGCCACGAGATCGGGAAGGAGTTTCCCCACCCCTACACCGACCGCCATGCAGAGCGCAACCCAGACAGTCAGGTACTTGTCGAAAAAGCTCATCTTCTTCTCACTCACGATCATCTCCTTACAAGCTTATTTACTTACCTGTTTGCTTTTTATTAAATAATCAATTAGCCTCTCTTTTATCTCATTCCGCACCCTGCGGAAGTCGGCCAGTATCTCCTCTTCAGTACCGACTGTCCGTGACGGGTCGTCAAAGCCGATATGGACGCGCCTGATCCCGCCGAAAAAGAGAGGGCACTGTTCATTAGCCGAACCGCAGAGGGTAATGACGTGGTCGAACTGCTCGCTGGCAAACTCGTCCAGAGTCTTGGAATAGTGGCCGGAGATGTCAATGCCGATCTCGGCCAGTATCCGAATCGCCAGCGGGTTTACCCGCGTTTTTTCAGTCCCTGCGGAGAATGCCTGGAAGTGGTCACCCAGAAAATGGTTGACGATCCCCTCCGCCATCTGGGAGCGGCAGGAGTTGTGGGTGCAGAGGAAAAGGACTCGTTTCTTCATTTGACCTCCATTTATATTTGAAAAAGCGGATGGATACAGGACAAAAAAATTTCAGGTAATGCAGTTCTCAGCCATGAGCGATTTCAGGCGCTCTTGATCCGCCACGGCGGTTTCGGTCGTCGGCAAGAAATTGCGGAGCACGGGAAGAAGGAACTGCTGGATCGGCGACAGGGAGCGGTTAATGGAGTAGTGGATCCAGACCCCGTCGCGCCGGTCCTTGAGCCAGCCGGCGCTCTTCAGTAAGGCCAGGTGCCGTGAAACTGTAGATTGCGGGAGTTTGAGCACCTCGACCAGATAACAGACGCAAAGCTCATCGGCATCGAGGAGCAGCGCCAGGATGCGCAGACGCGTCTCGTCGTCGAGGGACTGGAAGATGGTGGATATATTTTCCATGGAGAAAATATATCCGCGCTTTAGGATATAATCAAGGGAAAAAGAAGGGCTATTTGAATAACATCTTTATGCCGACGGTGCCGCCCAGTTTTGATGAATTCAGGTCTAATGCCCCGTTATTTCCGTTTTGCCAGGGTAGCTGGGTCTGTTCCGAAGGAAAAAGAGAGAGGCTGCTCGTCACAGCCAAATAATCATTCAGAAAAAGGTCCACGCCCACACCATGACCCTTTTCCTTTTCCGGGTCCCGTGGTCCGATCGTGCTGGACGGCTTCATTCCATCAGACGGGGATGGAGTGTTCTGCCCGAGGGGAAAGGTTTGAATGTCGGATGCTACGCCTATACCCGCATCAATGGCGAGACTGAAAGATATGATTAAAAGGAATATGGTGCTTTTCAACAATTTCTCCAATCCTGATGGCTTCGCAAAAAGTCCATCTGCTGCGTTACGCTCAAGCCTCTTCACTGCGGCGTACTAATATGTACGCCTCATTCCTCAGCTTTCGCAAGCCTTGCATCTGGAGCTTTTTGCTTTGCCATCTCGACAAAGAGAATTTGCGATTTCATCAATCTTCATATTCATAAATTTTACCAGAGTTCATGTCCCCCATTCAAATAAAAAAAACCGGCTTGCCCTTAACATGGGGGCCGGTTTTTTTTTCAGATGGCACTGTATCGGTATATCGGGTCAGAGGATCTTGTTCAGCGGATACTCGATAATCCCCTCCGCGCCAAGCTTGATAAGCTCCGGAACGATCTGCCGCACCTCCTTTTCGTGGAGGATGCTTTCGATGGAAACCCAGTCCGATTTGTAGAGGTGGGAAACGGTCGGGTTCTTGAGACTCGGCAGGATCCGCGTGATTGCCTCGACCCGGTCGTTGGGGGCGTTCATCTTGAGGCCGACCATGTTCTCGGCGGTCAGGGCGCCCTTGAGGAGAGTAGCGATGGTCTCGATCTTAGAGCGTTTCCAGGGATCGACCCAGGATGCCTTGTTGGCAATCAGCACCGGCACCGATTCCATGAGGTCGCAGACGATGCGCAGACCGTTGGCGCGGATGGTGGAACCGGTCTCGGTGACCTCGACGATGGCGTCGCAGAGGCCGTCCACGACCTTGGCCTCGGTGGCTCCCCAAGAGAATTCCACGTTGACTGGGATGTTACGCTCGCTGAAGTAACGCTTGGTGAAGCCGACCATTTCGGTGGAGATGGTACAGTTGGCCAAGTCTTCCGGTTTCTGCACTTTGGATTCCTGGGTGACCACCAGGACCCAGCGGGCAGGGCGACGCGAGACCTTGGAATAGACCATCTCGCAGACTTCGACCACGTCGGACTCGTTTTCGCGCACCCAGTCGCGCCCGGCGATGCCGGCGTCGATGGTGCCGCGCTCCACGTATTTTCCCATTTCCTGGGGACGGATCAGCTTGCAGTTCATCTCATCGTCATCCACGCCCGGGAAATAGCTCCGCGACGAGATGCTGATGTTCCATCCGGCTTTCCTGAACAGCTCGACGGTGGCGTTTTCCAGGCTCCCCTTGGGGACGCCCAGTTGCAGGATATTGGACATGACTATATGTTTCCTTTACTTTTTGTAGACTTCTTTCGGATCGAAGAGCGGATTGGAGTGCTCCACCCACTGACCGTTTTCCCATTTCACATAGAAACAGCTCCGGTTGCCGGTATGGCAGGCGGCCGGTCCGTTCTGCCTGACCTTGATGACGACCGTGTCGGCATCGCAGTCGGTGAGGACTTCCACTACTTCCTGGGTGTTGCCCGATTCCTCCCCCTTCATCCAGTACTTGTTGCGGCTGCGGCTGAAAAACCAGGTCTTGCCGCTTTCCAGGGTAAGATTCAGGGTCTTTTCATCCATGAACGCAACCATCAGGACCTCACCCGTGGCATGGTCCTGTATGACGGCGGGGATGAGCCCACCCATCTTGGCATAATCAATTTTAATCATTCACTTCTCCTGTCGAAAAATTAGAGCTACCTTTAATACACCGCCGACGCTTTTGTGTCAACAAGAACAACGGAGGAATAGGCTGAAAGCTGAAGGTAGACTGCCTTTCTAGTCCCTGTATCTCTTCAGCAGATCGCCGTAGGCGTCGATGCGCCGGTCACGCAGGAACGGCCAGATCCGCCGCACGGTCTCGGACCTGGCCTTGTCTATCTCGACGATGAGCAACTCTTCGCTCACGCCTGCCTGGGCGAGGAACTCTCCCTGGGGCCCGACGACAAAGCTGTTCCCCCAGAAATCAATGCCTGCGCCGACGCCGGTGGGGTCAGCTTCGAAGCCGACACGGTTGACGCTGGCCAGCGGGATGCCGTTGGCGATCGAATGGGAGCGCTGGATGGTGATCCATGCCTCTTTCTGCCGATATTTTTCTTCGTCGTCATCATTGGGGTCCCAACCGATGGCAGTGGGATAGATCAGCAGCTCGGCCCCCGCAAGGGCCATGAGCCGGGCTGCTTCAGGGTACCACTGGTCCCAGCAGACCAGCACGCCCAGCCTGCCGACCGAAGTATCGACGGGCAGGAAGGATTCATCACCGGGTGCAAAGTAAAATTTCTCGTAAAAGAGCGGGTCGTCGGGGATATGCATCTTGCGGTATCTCCCGGCAATAGTGCCGTCTTTGTCGAAGACCACGGCGGTGTTGTGGTAGAGGCCGGCGGTACGCCGCTCGAACAGGGAGATGACGATAACCACCCCGAATTCCCTTGCCACGCCGCTGAAAATGTCGGTGGTTGGTCCCGGAATGGTCTCCGCCTGGTCAAAAAATGCGGGGTTCTCGCACTGGCAGAAGTAAGGGCCGGCGTGGAGCTCCTGCAGGACCACAAGATTGGCGCCCATAACACTGGCCTTGCGGATGCTTTCGATACTCTTGGCCAGGTTGACGTCCCGGTTTTCGTCACAGCTCTGCTGCACCAGACCTATTGTCAATCTGTTCATTTATGTCCCCTTAAAATGAAATCGTCCCCTTCGGCAACTGCATGGTGACGCAGTGCAGTGAGCCGTGCTGCTGAATCAGAGGGATGCAGTCTATACCGGTCACACTGCGCCCCGGAAAAGCTTCACCGACTGCACGGAGCGCGGCTTCGTCGCATTTGTCACGGTAGGTGGGAACGAGCACGGCGCCGTTGATGACCAGGAAATTGGCATAGGTTGCCGGCAGCCGGCGGTTTTCTTCATCAAATCTGGCCTGGGGCCAGGGCAGGGGAATGAGGCGGTAAGGCTTACCTTCCCTGGTGCGAAAACCCTGCAGTTCCTCGATCATGGCGCTGATCGCCTGGTAATGTCCGTCTTCCGCATCGTCGCAAGCCATATGGACGATGGTATCGCCGGGGCAGAGGCGCGCCAGGGTATCCACATGCGCATCGGTGTCGTCCCCTGAAAGAAAGCCGTTTTCCAGCCAGAGAATGCGCCCGGCGCCGAAAAGCGCGGAGAGCTCGGTTTCCAACGCCTTGCGGGAGAGGTTGGGATTGCGGTTGGAAGAGAGGAGACAGGCGCTGGTGGTCAGTATCGTTCCACAGCCGTCGCTTTCGATGCTTCCTCCTTCGAGGATCATGCCGACTGTTCTTAGGGGGGCGCGGAAAGCCCCGGCCTCGGCTAGACGGCGGGTGATGAGGTTGTCCAGGTCGGCCGCGAACTTGAGCCCCCAGCCGTTGAAGCCGAAGTCGAGGAGGATCGGCTCGCCGTTTTCCAATATGGTCATGGGGCCAAAATCACGTGCCCAGGTGTCGTTGGAGTCCATGGGGAAGAGCCTGACCCTCTCCATGACTGCGCCGGCGCCCGCAAGCTGTTCTCTTACTGCTGCCGGGTCCGGGGCGGTGATGAGCACGGTCTCAAATTTGCTGATCTCCCGCGCGATATTTGCATAGACCGGCTCGACCGCTGCGAGTATGGGGCGCCAGTCGCTTCCCTCGTGGGGCCAGGCCAGCAGCACGCCGTCCTGCTCCTCCCATTCGGCGGGCAATCTGGTTGTCATCCGCTCTCCCTGCTCGAAAATTGCACTTCGACTAAATCGTATATAAAAGTAGGCAAAAATGCAAATCAGTTTTTTGTCTTGCAGGAGTGGCCAAAGAGGCGTAGTTTCGCAGGCAACAGAATTAGAGTAGAATATCACTAGTACCTATTAACGTTTAAAAGTTCGGATAAAGCCTCTTCAGCTTGATCCGAGCATCGGCTGTAGTAAATTGCCAGTCAATCTTATTGGCACAGTTGTTTCGGTCTTTTTC
>Ga0335080_10004060_pt1 | contig 14879 bp, 9 predicted proteins | sample Lox_Sample_34_FD_206720 | JGI IMG/M metagenome (GOLD analysis project Ga0335080, IMG submission 206720) | Soil microbial communities from Loxahatchee National Wildlife Refuge, Florida, United States - Lox_Sample_3.4 | ecosystem: Environmental > Terrestrial > Soil > Wetlands | place: USA: Florida... | reverse complement strand
TAGTCGGTGTTTCCGTTCCACCCGACGGTGACTTTGGCGCCGCGCGTACGTTTCTCTGGGAAGACGGCGGCTCGATGATCGACGTCGAATCGATTATAGTTGGCGGCAGCTCTCTTCATCTCACGGCGCCGGAGACGATCAATGATCGCGGGGAGATAGCAGGGAGCGGATTCGATGCCGACGGCAATGAGCATGCTTTTCTTTTGATACCTTGTGATCACAGATGCCAGGCGGATGCGAGCAGTGGAGAGGCAGGCAATCACTTAGCGCCGCCACTATTAAGACAGCCGATCCAGCTTCAAGCTAATCCCCAATCTCTCAGGCTGCGTTACCTGCGAGGCCGTTCGATGCCGGCGCGCCAACTCAATGTGCAGTCGCGAAGTAACCCGGATTCCAATGCCGAGGTTGGCAGTGAAAGCGTCTCCTCCACAAAGGCGTCCGGTCACACCAGGGGTTGGTCGCTCGATGAGGAGGCCCGCTTGGCGGACAGAAACGCATGCACAAGGAGCTGTGGACTCTGCAGTGCGACATATCTATGCGGCAAGACTGTTTCCGGGTGCACGACGTGCGCAACCTGTCAAGGAGGATGGAAACGCCAGAATTGTAATGATCTGCAAGCAGGGAGGCGTTGCTACCGATACGTCAAGTGCGCCAAATGAAGCTTTCGAGAGGCCGCGAGAACAGTTCGCTCGCGATTGTTTGCGCGGCCTTCCGCACTCTCTCACACAATGTTGACTTGGCAGTCCGGTTTGCCTTCCACCGATCCTACGGGCCTGGTACGAAGAAATCGCCAGACGCCGCGCCATGGCCACCTTGAATGACCACACTCGCCGGCGGTGGGTTCTTAGCCATGGGACGGCGGGGTTTTGAGTGTAATTGATTCCATGACAATGTCGGCTCCGATTCCCGAGTAGAGTTGGTGGTGCTAAGCCAACCAACAGGCTCGGGAGAAAGCAGCCGAACATGATCCCCCCTACCCTCGTTGCAGCCGCCCCTCAGTCAAAAAAATAGACACATCGCTCAAAATCGTCACCAGTCTACTCTGGTGATCGACGGGACATCCCGTTTACACTCAAACCGGCTCGGGGTCTATGAGTGGAATCGCCTACTTACAACAACCAACGCGGTTGCGCTAGAATCCTGCCATCTTGGAACTGACATCGCAGACGCGAGGAAGGTTGACCCTTGCCGGAATTGCCGCCCTGTTTCTCGGTATCAAGTGGTGGTATCCCGAGCACCTCGGACTAGTATTCGGAGCTGTCGTGGCCTTCTACGCGCTGCTCTACATCGCTGGTGGCGGCAGGGTCCCTTGGAGAATCAAATTTCGCGACTATCTCGTATATGTCGCGATTTCGCTCGCGATCGTGGGAATGGTTCTGCTGTTCGCGGTTTACCAAGCACACAAGACAAGATGAGTGAAATCGCCTAACAACAATCAACGAACCCTGCGCTAAACTTGCATTGAAATGGCGACTCCTAATCCTTGGGACGAGTACCGGCCTTCGTGGTCGCGATTGGTTGGATGATTTTCTTTGTCATCGCCGGGAATCTAGCACTACGGTTCCCTTGTCCAAGATGCGGCAAGTGGTTCTTTGCGAAGTGGTGGTATCACAACAATTTTGCACGGAAATGCGTTCATTGTGGGTTACGCAAATGGGCAGACCCAAATGCAGGACCGAGTCTACGAGCGTAGTCGCATGTTTACGTCAACAGACAGGAAAATAAGGAACCTGCGCTTGACTTGCGGTGTCGCTAGCTTTAGGGGAAACTGATGAGGATTCTTTCTGCGTGCATTTTGATCCTGCTCGCAGCGACGTTGGTGGCGTGTAAGAAGCAAGGCGCTGATGAAACCGACACTCTTGCCGTGAGACAGGACAACGTCATCGGACAGGAACAACGGCATGCAAACATGCTGAAGATGCGCGAGTTTTTGTGGGCGCACTGGTTGCAAAGAAAGCCCGCCACCCTGCTCCTGACATCGATTACCAGGGAAGGCAGCAGGTATCGTTCGGAATACAAAATCATCCTTCTTCCCGGCAATACCTTCGTGCTCAAAGTGGCGACCATTCACGATCGGATCGGTGCCCAAGGTCAAGTCATCCCCAAGCCCGAGGGCGGATATGAAGCATACACAGTAGAAAGGGTTCAGTCCGACAGTCCCATCATCGGACCAGAATCAAAAGTGACGGTTCTTCGTAACGATGCTGTTGTTCTACCCGAAAATTACCGCCTCAGATTCAGCGGATGGGGCGGTGCCGTGGTCACCTATTTCTGAGAGAAGGTTGACGTAAAATCTGTTTTCGTCGACCAGCGTCTAAAATCGGGAGGCAGAGGAGAGCTGCTGCTTGTCCGTACCCAACTCGCAATAAAGATAATCATCCCCCACGCGCGCTCATTCCTCAGACAACAACTTCGCGCATTTTACTGTAAATGAGCCTCTTAGCACGTCACATTCACTGCACAAACGAGTCACGCTAGAAGCATTGATCACGGTCCCATTTAAAGGGTACATTGAGCGGCGTATTCAAGGCGATTCTCCAAGCTCAACGGCTCGGCCCATTTTCCGTGAAGCGGCTAGAAGACGCAGAAACTCTCAGGAGAAGATCTATGAATCGTATTCGCCATCGGATTTGAACACTCCGTATGTCTTCCTCAGGCTGGATTAAATTGGGCCTGATGTCCGGCAATGCCCGCTCATGCCACACTCTTGCCCATTGCGGGAGGAGGGAGTTAACCGCATAACATAATAGGCCCGATTTTGTGGCAACGCCGCCAACACCACAAGGTTGGCGAAATCGGGGGTCTCAGAAAGAGGAAATCAAATCCGGAGGACACAACTGTTATGAGATTCCGCACAATTGGTATCTGTTTTTGGCTGTTTTCAATCGTGCTTGCCGTGAATCCAGTATTTGCGGCAACCTGCTCCAACGCAAGCTTGAAAGGAGTCTTTGGCTACGTTCACGGACGGCCCGGTCAGGCGACTGGGGCGAGCACCATTGTGGGGCAACTGACATCCGATGGGGAAGGTAACATTACGAGTGCATCGTGGACGCAGGCCGTATCGGGCGGCGTGATCACGGCTGGAACTACGACTGGCACCTATGCAATTTCAAAGAACTGCAGTGGCACCTTGTCCCTTGTTGATGAGGGAGGTATTCAAGGCCACTTCAATATCTACATGAATGGCGGCAACAAAATGTTCCAGATGATTCAGACGGATACGGGAAATAACCAGCCAGGGTTTGGCTTGGCCGAGGGTATTGTCACGTGCGGGCTTTCAGGAAAGAAGCTGGCGCTCACAACTACCCTCACCGGGGTGGTTGGCAGTAACCCCATGGAAACGGTTGGGCAGGTAACGCTGGATGGAAAAGGAAATATTTCAGGCACGGAAACTTTTGCAAACAACGGAGTCATTTCCACGCTCTCCGTGACTGGCACGTACACCGAGAATTCCTCCTGCACGGGGACCTGGACAATAATTCCGAGCGGAGGCGGCGCGACCAACTTCAATACGGTGGTGGTGAACAGCGGAAAGGAGCTTCTGTTGATTGAATCCGACAATAACACAAATACCGCCGGCAATGCGCAGAAATGAGGACTGAAGCGCATTATGTGCGGAGGATGGGGTAAGCACGATGGCAGCCAGGAATGGAATGGCAACTATCCTCGCAGACGTAAGAGGACCCTGGAACAATTAGCGCCAGCATCCCTTCGTTCTTGGTGAAAAATCCCGTTTACACTCAAAACCCCGCCGTCCCATGCCTAAGAACCCCACCGCCGGCGAGTCTGGCGCAAAGAAAAGAACCCGGATTGCTCCGGGTTCTCTTAGTCAACTTGGTTACGGATGACGGTTATTCCGTGCTCCCCGCCGCCGCGCTCATCGGCTCGCCGTCCGGCTGCAGCACAACCCCGTCAAACGGCGTCGCACCCACAAACCGGCCGCCCATCACGCTGACCCGGCGCAGCGGATATCCGCTGTCGGGACCGCGCTGCCAGCTGCGCCCGCCGTCCGTGCTCACGAAAATCACACTGGTGGCGTCGCTCGTGGCGAGCATCCGCTTGTGCGTCGAGTCGTAGCTGACCGACGTGATGTCCTTGGCAGGCAGGCCGTTGGTGGCGTGCTCCCAGGTCGTTCCGTTTTCGCTGCGGTAAACGCCCTCGCGCGAGGCGACGAAGAACTGTCCCTCGGCCGAGATCGCCGCGCCGCGAATGCCCGTCAGGTACGAAGGCAGGCCAGCCTGTTTCCAGGTCACGCCGTCATCGTCCGAGACCATCGCATTCGTGCGCGTCGCTGCGAACACCGTGTTGCCCTGCGAGCGCACGGCAACGAAATCCAGCCGCGCAAGGCCGGGCTCGACCTTCCAGATCTTCCCGTCGTCCTTGCTCGAATAGACGCCTTCGGTCGTCGCCGCAAACCAGCGGTGCGAGCCGAATTCGACGTCATTCACCCGCGCCGTGAGTTCCGACTTCTTCCACAGCGTCATGGTCGTCGGTTTCTTCGAGCCCTTTTTGTAGACCTTCTTCGTCTGCTCCGTCGCGACCTGGTTCATCGCCTTCCACTCGGTCGCATTGTGATCGAGGTAGAACATCCCTTTGTTCGTGCCGGCGACCAGCGTGCCGCTCGCGGTCTGCTTCAAAGCAAACACGTCGCGCCCGCCCAGGCCCGACGCTTTCTGCATCCAGTGCTGGCCGTTGTCGTGCGAATAGAACACGCCGCCGTATTCACGGTCATTGACGACGCCCACGTACATCGTGGAAGGATTCTGATTGTCGGCAACCAGAGAAGAGATGTACCGGTGCGCATAGCCGTGGTTCGAAGTCTCCCAGGTCGCCGCCCCGTTGCTCGAAGCCATTACGCCGCTGCGGTCGGTCGCGATCAGAACATGGTTCGAATCGCGCGGATCGACGTACACGTCATTGACCACGACTTCAGGAGCCGAAACCCGCTTCCATGACTTGCCCAGGTCCATCGTCTTCCACAGGCCTTCGGTCGTCCCGGCATAGACGATCGCTTCATTCGTCGGATCTTGCTTCAGCACGCGCGTGCGCCGCGCCGAAAACGGGATGCCCTGAATCTTTGCGAACTGGTTGCCCGCGCTCTCGCTCTTGTAAATCCCCGAGCACGCGCTCGCGAAAACAATTTGCGGGTTCGAGTGATCGACAATAACGGAAAACACGTCGGAATCGTCAATCATTCCTTTGTTGATGTGCTGCCAGTTGGCGCCGGCATCCGAGGTCTTCCAGGCCAGGTGCCAGGTCCCGGCGTACACCGTGTTCGAGTCTTTCGGATCCACCGCGATCGACTCGATGTTCTTGACCTCGGCCGAGTTCGCGGGAGACAAACGCTCCCAGTTGTTGCCCCCGTCGTTGGTGCGGTACACGCCATCCAGCGCGCCTGCTACCAACACGTTCGAATTCCCGCGATACATTGCCATTGCCCGGATCGATTTCCCGTGCATGGCGGCGAGCGTCTGCCACGTGCGCCCGCCATCGCTGGTGCGGAAGATTTCCCCGATCTGCTGGCTCGAAGTGCTCCACGCCGAAACATAGACCCGGTTGGAATTCTGCGGATCCACCACGATGTGGTCCAGAACATAATCGTCGCCGCCCAGGTGCGCCAGCCGCGTCCAGGCCTTGCCCCCGTCGTTCGATACGAACATCTGTCCCGTGCTGGTGCCTAGATAAATGTGATCTGGGTTATGCGCGTCATACGCCAGGCTGCGCGCGTCGCCGCCGTCCGGACCTAGTACCTGCCATGGCCCGGATGCGACCAGTGCCGTGCTCATAAAAACGACCGCCAGCAGCAGCTGCCCTGTGGCGCGGAGAACGTGTTTGTCCCTCATACGCGGAAAGTGACCCCTGCGAACAGTATTCGCCTGCGCCCCAGAGTGACAGGCTACCATGGATGCTTCAAGGTTACCGAAGCCGCGAAAATAGAAAGGCCAGTAGGGCAGACCCTACCGGCCTTTCGTGTCCAGAAGTACACGGGCAAGCCCGTTTGTTACCCGCTATTGCGCCTTCTTCGCCGCCTTTTTTGCCGCCGGCTTCGGATGATCCGGAATCGCCTTCACCTTGCTCTCATCCACCGCTGTCGTCGAACCCGCGTTCGGGAACGTCGCTCCCGCCGGAATGATCCACTGTTCCGACGTCGCCGTTGTCTCGCTCCCCGTGCGCGTCTCGATGCGGCTCGCATCGATGTGCTGCTGCGCTTCGCCTTCCGTGAGGTAGTACTTCACGTCGACCGCGCGCTCGCCCGCCAGGTTCTTGTGGTGAGACTTCTTCGCTTCCGCCGGATCGGCATTGCCGACCACCACCAGCTTCGCATCCGGATCCTGCTGCAGCTTGCTGGCTACGTCATCCAGCATCGCCTTGCAGGTATTGTCGACCCGCCACGGCTTCTTCGCGTTCGGATAGTCGCACTGGTTCAGCTTGGTCGCCTGCGGCGGCGGAGGCGGCGGATTTTCCACCGTCACCGTGCTCGACGCCGACGCCGTCAGACCGCGTGAATCCGTACACGTCGCGTTTACCGTAATCGGACCCGACGCCGCCCCTGCGGTGCTCAGCGTCGCCGTGTTTCCGCTCCCCGAGACGCTGCCCCCGCTCGCATTCCAGCCGCTCACCGTCACCGGAACATTATCCGGACTCGTGCAAGAGCAAGAGATAGTCGACGAAGTTCCCGCCTGCACCTGCGTCGGACTCGCCGAGCACGACATCTGTGGCGGGTTCTTGGGTGGTTCTTTGACCGTAAAGCTCGCTGTGCAACTCGCCGAGTTGTTCTTCTTCGCCTTAGGATCGGTCACGGTCGCAGTTGCCGTATAGCTTCCACCCGCTACGCCATTGGTGTCGATTGTAGCCGCGGTGTCTTTGCCGTCGATCTTCCCGCCGCTGCTCCCCCACGTATAGCTGAGCGTGTGCTTCGGGTTGAAGTTGCTCGCCGCCACGCTGACATGTACCGGCTCGCCGACCATCACTTCCGCATTCTGCACCGAGCATGCCGCGGCCACCGCCGCCTCGGGCGCTCCGCCTCCAAAGTTGAAAACAAGACCGGAGGCCAGGCGCGCGCCGTCGAAGTCCGAGCGCCGCAAACTCGAGTCTTCCAGCGGTACCGTCTCGCCGAATCCGTGGTGCGCCCACACAAAGTCCGCTTCAAACAGCCGCAGACTCAGCGGCTTCCAGATTCGAATGTCCATGCCCCCGCCGAGAATTGCCGTAACTCCCGTGTTCGAACCGAAGGTTCGGCTCGTCAGTCGCTGCCATCCCACCAGGGTGTGCGCGAAAAAATTGATCCCGTCGGGCCCACGGTACGTCAGCCTTGGGCCAAACCCCGTCGTATTGATGGTCGCGTATCGGTTCGCGTTCAGGCCCCAGTTTCCTTCCAGCGAAAAGTAATTGTTGAAGTTCCAAGCCAGGCTCGCCCCCCCGCCCTGCGCGATCGCCGGCAGGTGAAATGCATTCGGCGGTACACTTCCATCCGGGATATTCCCCCCCGGGTTTAGCCATTCATAACCTACAAACAACTCCGCCTTGGGGGCTTCACTGGACTGCCCGATCATCATGGCCGGGAGCGCAATCAATACCACCGCTATGAAAAGCGCGACCACCGCGCTTCGGTAACTCTGGCGCCAAAGTGACATATTTCCTCCGCATCCAATACAACTTGAATTATTCAAGTAAAGCGAACGAAAAAAAAAGAGTTGACCCGGGACCGCAAAACGAAAGGTTGTGCTGCAAACAAAGGATCATACAGCAAACACCGGCATTTTCACAACGATCAGCTCGCTGTTCCACTAGTATCTTTCATAGCCACCGGTGGGGCCTTGGATGCCGCCAACTGTCATTTCGTTCGTATCTCAATTTGATATCGCAAACTGCGCGTTCCAATCCCGGCCGTGTCCGCCGCCCGGTTGCAGCGCGCCCATCTTCCTTGAATAATGCTCAGAAGGGTGTATGACACAGGAACGGGTTTTGATCGTCGAAGACGAAGTCAATGAGCGCACTGGCCTCGCCGAACTCATCTCGGGCTGGGGCTACCGCACCGATACCGCCTCCGATGGCGTCGAGGCGCTTGATAAGGTCGCCTCGTTCGCTCCCTCCATCGTGATCACCGACGTCAAAATGCCCCGCATGGGCGGCATGGAGTTGGTCGAGCGTCTCTCCGAACTCTCGCAATCCATCGCCGTCGTCATGGTGACTGCGCAACGTACCACCGAAAACGCCTTCCACGCCGGACGGCTCGGCGTTCAGGACTACATCGAAAAGCCGATCGATTTTCGGCGCCTGCGCTCCATCCTCACCAATATCGGCGAGATTTTGAATACGCGCGCCGAGAACGAGGCCCTCCGCCGCCGTCTGCGCGATAAAGGCGCGCTCGGTCCCCTGGTTGGCTCCTCCGCCCGCATGCAGGAGATTTTCCACCTCATCGAGCAGGTCGCGCCCAGCACCGCCGCCGTCCTGATTACCGGTGCCAGTGGTACCGGCAAGGAACTCGTCGCCCGTACCATTCATGATCTGAGTCCGCGCCGCAATAAGCCCTTTGTTCCCATTAATTGCGCCGCCATCCCTGAGACTTTGATTGAAAGCGAAATCTTCGGTCACGAGAAAGGTGCCTTCACCGGCGCGCTCGAGCGCCGCACCGGTTGCTTCGAACTCGCCGAAGGCGGCACGCTTCTGCTCGACGAAATCGGCGAAATGCCGGTCGGCACTCAGGCTAAGCTCCTTCGCGTTCTTGAAGACCACAAATTGCGCCGCCTGGGCAGCAAGGTCGAAACCTCGGTCGATGTTCGCGTCCTCGCCGCGACCAATAAAATCCCCGACGAGGCCGTAGCCGCCGGCGAACTCCGCCAGGATCTTTACTACCGCCTGAACGTCTTCAATATTCCCATGCCCGCGCTTCGCGAGCACAAGGAAGATATTCGCGAACTGGTCAAAAGCCTTCTCGCTGACATGAACCAGAAACACGACCGCAAGGTCTCTGATGTAAGCGAGGCTGTGCTCAACCTTTTCCAGGGCTATTCCTGGCCGGGCAACGTGCGCGAGCTGCGCAACACTCTGGAGCGCGCCGTCATTGTGTGCGAAGGCGGCCTCGTCGAAACCAAGCATCTGCCCCCCGGCTTTGGCCAGAGCGTGCGCCTGGTGGTAAACGATCCCGATGCCGTCCACTTGGGCGTTGGCACCACCGTCGAGGAGGCCGAGAAGCTCCTGATCCTGAAAACTTTGCAGTCGACCAACAACAACAAAACTCGCGCCGCGGAAATCCTCGGCATCAGCCTGAAGACGCTTCACAACAAGCTGAAAGAGTACGGCCGCCCCCAGGATGCCGTGCTCGCAAGCGAAGAAGAGGCATGAAGTTGTTAGCCACTCGCATCTAGCCACTGGCAAACGGCAACTGGCAACTGCTTTTAATGACTCGCAAATTCATCATCGTATTCGCCATCACCACGCTCTTCACCGCGCTGGTGGTCGCCTTCTCCTGGTTCTATGTCTCTCAGCTCTTGCGCCAGCGCCTCCTCTGGGCCAATGAAACCGCTTCGCAACTGTCGGACGAACTCAGGTCCGCCGCTTCCAACGCCATCCCCGATCTCACCAGCACGCGCGTCGACACCTCCAACCCCAAGGCGATGCGAGCCACCATCGCCAACTATCTCCAAACCGATGTCGACCTGAACGAGATGCTCGAGTCGGTCGTCAGCACTTCGCGCATCATCTATGACGCCGCCATCGTTGACCCCAATGGCGTCGTGATTCTCGATACCAACCATGCCATGAATGGTGGGCCCGTTCCCAACCGCCCTCCTCTGAGCCTCTTGCTCAACTCCGGGTTTCGCCACCAGGTCCGTCTTATTTACAACCCGGGCTCCATCTATGACGCCAGCATCCCCCTCCGGGTCGGCGACGAAACCTTCGGCAGCATTCGTGTCGGTGTCTCAACCGTATTCTTGCGCTACGAACTGACCCCTCGCTTGGAACAGGCTGTCTTTTTCTCCGCGGTGGCGTTTTTCTGCTCTCTGGTGCTGGGCGCCGTCGTCTCCAACGTCGCGCTCGGCCCGCTCAAAGCCATCAGCCGCAATCTCGACTCCGCAAGCGCTGGCGCTCCACTGCCCGAGGAAGAGGAATCCAGCGCCGACGAAGTCGGCCTGGTCTCGCTCAAAATTGCCCATCTCGGTCGTCAGATTCGCGACACCAACGAGATTTTTTCCGCGCTCAAAGACAATGTCGAGCAGGTTATGTCCAAGCTCCAGGACGGCCTCATGCTCTTCACTCGCGACTCACGAGTGGTGCTGGTCAGCGCTTCGGCGGAAAGATTTCTGGGCCGTCCACGTCGCGAAATCCTCGGACGCACCGCCGAAGAGATTTTCTCCGACGGTACCGTCTTGGGCGCCGTTGTTCTCCCTTCCTTCCAAAAACAGCGTCCCCTCGTCCAGTACGAATTCGACGCCGTCGATGGCCGCCGCGTTCAAGTCTCGCTCGATTTCATTCAGGAGAAGGGAACTTCCATTGGTGCGCTTCTCACCATGCGCGACGCCGAGTCGGTCCGCCGGATCGAAGATGAAATTGAAATCTCGCGCCGCCTCTCCGCCAGTGGCCGTCTCACCCGCGGCGTCGCCCACGAAGTAAAAAATCCCATCAATGCCATCGTCCTTCATCTTCAGCTCTTGCAGAACAAGATGCGGCAGGATGACCCCGAGTCCCGCCGCCACGTCGATATTATCGGCAACGAAATCCGGCGTCTCGACCGCGTCGTTCAAATCCTCGTCGATTTCACGCGTCCTCGCGACCTCCACCTCGACGCCTCCGACCTGCGTAAGATCATCGAAGAAGTCGCCATACTCGCCGCCCCCGACGCCGCTCGCCACGGCGTCAAGCTCGTCCGTGATTTGCCCTCGAGCCCGCTCCCGGTGCGTGTCGATCCTGATCTGATGAAGCAGGCAATTCTCAACCTGGTAATTAACGGCGTCCAGTCCATGGAGAAGGGCGGTACGCTCACCCTCGTTGCTTTTCGTGAAGAGGAAAATATTGTCGGCGAGATCCGCGACCAGGGCGTCGGCATCCCGCCCGATGCGCGCGAAAAAATCTTCGAGCTCTACTTCACGACCAAAGGCGACCAGGGTGGCAGCGGTATCGGCCTGGCGCAGACTTTTCAGATTATGCAATGGCACTACGGTACCGTGGATTTCGAATCGGTGGTGGGGCAGGGAACCACCTTCCGCCTCCGCCTGCCCGCTCTGGTAACCAAACCGGAGAGCGAGACACGGATCCTGGCGTGATGACAGCGAGCGCAAAAGCAAAAAAGCGGGTGCCTCTCTGGCGCTGTCTCTTGATTACCGCGTGCTTGGCATGCGCGACCGCGGCGGCGCAGGAGAACGGCCCCGCACCCGCCGGTTCTGCGACCGAGCCCCAGGCAGCGCCTCCATCGCAGCCTGGATCTCGACCCGTGCAGGATCAAAATCGACAAAGTCAGCCGCAACCCAAGCCCGCACGGAGCAAGCGAAGCCCGAACAGCGCCGCCTCGAACAATCGCCATCCAGCGCCGCCACCGCAAGTCGCGCCGTCCACTGCTCCCAAGAAGGTTGTTGTTCGGGAAGGCGGCGCGAATGAACCGACCGCGGAGATCGTGACCGGCATGACGCCCGAGCAAGCGGACCGTCTCCGCCGCGAGGCGGAACTTCTATTGGCGACAACCGCCGAAAAGCTAAGAGAGATCGGGCCCCGCGAACTTGACCAGCAACAGCAGGAGACCGTGTCGCAGATCCACAATTACCTGGAAGGCTCGCGCAGCGCGTTGAAACAAGCCGATGTCTCAAGGGCGCACACCCTCGCCTTGAAAGCCGGCCTCCTGGCCGACGACCTCGTAAAGCACTAGCAGCTGGCAACTGGCAGCCAGTCACCAGTTCACTCACTCGTAAAGTAGTCCACGGTTACCGGATTCTCAAACAAGGAATAATCTCTTGTCACCACCGTGATTCCACTGTCGGTCACGAAGTACCGCTCCCGGTCGACTTCGGGTTCATAGCCGATGGTCGTTCCTTCCGGCACATGCACGTCGCGGTCGATGATGGCCCTCCGGATGCGGCAATTGCGGCCGATGTTCACGTGCGAAAACAGAATGCTGTCCTCGATCTCGCTGAACGAGTTAACCCGCACGTCGGGCGACACCACGCAATTCTTCACCGTGCCTCCCGAAATAATGCACCCCCCCGAAACCAGCGAGTCGAGCGCGTGTCCCATTCGTCCCGACTCGGCAAACACGAACTTCGCCGGCGGATACTGCCGCTGATGCGTCCGGATCGGCCAGCGTTCGTCATAGAGATTGAACACCGGCGACACCGACACCAGATCCATGTTCGCTTCGTAGTACGCCTCGAGCGTACCCACATCGCGCCAGTAAAGCGCTTCTTTCTTGTTCTCGTCGACGAAATTAAAGGAGAATACGTTGTATTCCTTCAGCATCGCCGGCAAGATATCTTTCCCGAAGTCATGGCTGGAATTTGGATTCTCGGCATCTTTCAGCAGCACCGGTATAAGCACGTCCGTATTAAAAATATAGATGCCCATCGAGGCTGAAATCTTGCTCGGATCGTAGGGCGAGCGTAATGCCGTCTCCTTCGGTTTTTCCACAAAACCGGTAATCCGGCTCGACGAATCGATGTCGACCACCCCGAAATGCCGGCTCTCCGCCGGCTCCGTCAGCAACGTTGCCACCGTCACGTCAGCGCCGCATTCGGTATGTTGCCGCAGCATGCGCTCGTAATTCATCTTGTAGATGTGGTCGCCCGAAAGAATCAGCACGAACTTCGGCTGCTCGGACCCGATCGAATAGATATTCTGATACACCGCATCGGCCGTCCCCATGTACCAGTTGTCGCTCACACGCTTCATCGGCGGCAGAATTTCAATGAACTCGCCGATCTCCCGCCCCAGAATATTCCAGCCCTCGCGTATCTGCCGGTTCAGCGAAAGAGCCTTATATTGCGTAAGAATGTAAACCCGCCGCAGGCCGGAATTGACGCAATTGGAAAGCGTGATGTCGATAATGCGGTAGATTCCGCCGAACGTCACGGCGGGTTTTGCGCGGTCGCGCGTCAGCGGATACAGGCGCTCGCCCGCGCCTCCTGCCAGCAATACCCCGAGCGTATCTTTCATCATGACGCTGTTCGGATGCAGCGCATGCGGTCGGCGCTGCCCAACGCGAAATACTAGCACACGGCCTGGGCGTCGACTTCGTCGAGCGGGCGGAGCCCAGGCCGGCAATCGGCTTCACGCGCTGTCCAGCCTTCAACCCTCCAGGTTCGGTCCTTCTGGCTTGCCCCTCATTCCTATCCTCCCCAATTCCGGGGGCGTGCGCACCAGCATCTCGCATTCCGCCGACCTCAGTTCGGCCTCGTCCCCATAACCCCACAGAACGCCGACGGGAACGATCCCGTTTGCGCGCGCTCCTATCGCGTCGTGGATTCGATCGCCAATCATTACCGTGCCGCAGGTCGGCAGTTTCTCTTGCTCCAGCAAGTGCGCAAGCAACTCACCCTTGTCCGCGCGTGCGCCATCCAATTCGCACCCCCAGATCCCGCGGAAATACCCGGACAGCGCAAAGTGCTCCAGAATCTCTCGCGCGTACAGTCCCGGTTTTGAAGTTGCCACATAGAGAACGTCGCCCCGCGAGCGCAACTCCGACAATGCCTCCGGAATCCCCGGATACACCTCGTTCTCCAGCAGGCCGATGGTCGAATAGCGCTCGCGATAGACATTCACGGCATGATCGATCGCGCGCTTTTCCGAGGTTTTCAGAAGTTCGCTGAAAGATTCGCGCAGCGGGGGACCAATGTAGCGCGCTAGCGCCTCATCTCCCGGCACCTTCTCGCCAAGTTTTTCCAGAGCGTAGCGGATGCAGGAGACGATCCCGGCCCCAGGATCGGTAAGGGTGCCGTCAAGGTCGAAAATAAGGTTCACCGGCGCCCTTTTTCTTGCGGAATCATCGACGTCCCGCCCAGGCGAGACTCTAGCAATGGACGATTTTGCCGCTCTTCAGGCCCCGGGTTGCGTTACGCGAATCCACCACCAGCTTCGCGTCGTTCACGATCTTTTTATAGTCGTAATCGGAGTGGTCGGTCACGATCAGCACGCAATCGTACTGGCCCAGGTTATCCAGCGGCGCGCACTTCATTTGCAGATCGTACTTGCGCCCGCGCCCTACAAACGGAAAATAAGGATCGTTGTAGCTGACCGTCGCGCCTTCCTTTTGCAGCAGCTCGATAATGGTAAGCGCCGGCGATTCGCGCAGGTCGTCGATATCTTTCTTATAAGCCACCCCCAGCACCAGCACCTTCGACCCGTTGATCGCCTTCTTTTGCTTGTTGAGCGCGCCCATGGTCGCGGCAATCACGTGATACGGCATCGCCACGTTGACCTCGCCCGCCAGCTCGATAAACCGCGTGTGGAAGTCAAACTCCTTCGCCTTCCACGACAGATAAAATGGATCCACCGGAATGCAGTGCCCGCCCAGCCCCGGCCCCGGATAGAACGGATGGAACCCAAACGGCTTGGTGGCCGCCGCCTCGATAATCTCCCAGATGTTCAGATTCATGCGCAGGCACAGCATCTTCAATTCGTTGACCATCGCGATATTCACGCAGCGGTAAATGTTCTCCAGCAACTTCGTCATCTCCGCCGCCGCCGGCGACGACACCGGCACCGTCCGCCGAAAAATCGAACCATACAGCGCCGCCGCAATTTCGCTCGCCTGCTTGTCGCATCCCCCAATCACTTTTGGAATATCGTGCCGCGCCACCGTCGTGTTTCCCGGATCCTCGCGCTCCGGAGAAAACGCCACCCAGAATTCGTTTTCGCTCGCCGCCCCTTTTTTCGACGCCTTCAATCCCAGCTTG
>Ga0335080_10004055_pt1 | contig 14884 bp, 12 predicted proteins | sample Lox_Sample_34_FD_206720 | JGI IMG/M metagenome (GOLD analysis project Ga0335080, IMG submission 206720) | Soil microbial communities from Loxahatchee National Wildlife Refuge, Florida, United States - Lox_Sample_3.4 | ecosystem: Environmental > Terrestrial > Soil > Wetlands | place: USA... | reverse complement strand
TCGGCCACAACTACTACGACAGTTCGCAGGGCTGGATCTCGGTGATGGACTATCCGCACCCGCAGGAGAAGCTGCGTGAAGACGGCACCGTGGATATTTCCGCTGCGTACCCGGCGCATATCGGAGAGTGGGACAAGGTGGCGATCAACTACGGCTATCGCGTGCTCCCCAAAGGCGACGAGGCGGCGCAGCTCTCCAATATCCTCAACGACGCGTGGGCCAAGGACCTGCGCTACATGACCAACCAGGATACGGACATTCATCCGCGCGTGGACCAGTGGTCCAACGGCGTGAACCAGGCAGACGAGCTCAACCGGCTGATGAAGATCCGGCGCGCCGCGCTGAACCGGCTCGGCGAGCACACCATCCGCAACGGCGCGCCGATGGCCACCATCGAGGAGCCGCTGGTGCCGATCTTCATGTATCACCGCTACTCGGTGGAGTCCACCGCGTCGATGGTTGCGGGACAGGATTTCATCTATGCGATGCGCGGCGATCAGCGCGTGCCGGTCAAATGGGAGACCCCGGCCAATCAGCGCAGGGCGCTCGACGCCTTGGCCGCGACGTTGAAGCCTTCGGAACTGACCGTGCCCAGGCAGGTGCTGGAGGCGATTCCGCCGCGTCCGCCGGGGTTCGCCCGTCATCGCGAGCTGTTCCCGCGGACCACGGGTGATGGATTCGACCCACTGAGCCCGGCGACGGTGGCCGCAGACGTGACGATCGGATTCACACTCCAACTGGATCGCTCCGCGCGCATGGTGGCGCAGCATGCCGTGGACCCGTCGCTGCCGGGATTGGAAGAGGTGATCGACCGGCTGACGAAGGCTACTTTCGATGCTCCCGCCGCATCGGCCTATGAGGCCGAGGTGCGGCGCGCGGAGGAGCGCGTGCTCGTCGATCGCGTGATGTGGCTCGCCACCGGCGCGCCCAACGGGCAGGTGCGCGCAATCGCGGCATACAGGCTCGGGAAATTGGCGGCGCGACTGCGCAGCGAAGCGGTACAGGGTGAGGCCGAGCAGGCGCAGCGCCAGCTGCTGGCGGCGGACATCAGGCGGTTCCTCGAACGGCCGGCGGATCCGATGCGGCCGATGCCCGCGCCGGACGCGCCGCCGGGAGCGCCTATCGGCGAGGGCGCGCCGGACTGGCTGACGCCCGCGCCTTGGAGGTAGCCGGGGTTGCCAGCTCAATGGCCGCCCGAAGATAACGGCGGACGAATGCACGCTCGAGGTCGTTCTGGTTGCGGAAGGTGATATGCCGGATCATCTTGCCGGTGCCGGCTAGCACCCGGTTCGGGTCCGGCAGCAGGGCGCCGCGGTTGAATCCGAGGTTCACATAGCTGCTGTAGGTCACCACGTGGCAGAAGCCGTCCTTCAGCGGTTTGCCGGTGAAAGAGAACGCCATGACGACCGCGTACGCCTTGAACGAGGACTCGATCGCGTCCGGGGCTTCTTCCAGGACCATCTCGCGGACAGCCAGAGCCAACCGTGCAACGTGGGGATCATGGGAAGCCAGGTATCCCAATAAGGCGCGATCCGGCGGCTTGACCATTCCCGGCAGTCTATCATCCAAGGCTGGGCTCGTGCTCATGTGGTATATTATTCATTAAGGCGAATAATTATACATGCAGGGCGTCGGTGTAGTCGGATTCCGCGGGTATAGCGGAGCGGAGCTCGTCCGCATTCTGGAGCGCCACTCTGCGGTCACCCCGGTCCTGATCGAGCATCGCGAAGATGGGAGCCACGCCTCCCCGATCCGCCGGGCGAAGTCTACGGAGCGTGTTCCGTGTACGCCGGAAGCGGTTCGGCAGCAAGGGGTTGCAGTGGTATTCCTGGCGACGGCAGCGGATGTGTCGATGGAGCTTGCGCCTCAGATGTTGGCGGCGGGCGCACGGGTGATCGACCTCAGCGGCGCGTTTCGGCTTCGTTCGCCGGAGAATTACACCACTTGGTATAAGGAGCCTCACACGCAGCCTGCGCTGCTAGCGGAGGCGGTGTACGGCCTGCCGGAGTTCTGCCGGGCTGCCATCCCCGGAGCCCGGCTGATTGCCAACCCCGGCTGTTATCCGACGGCGGCAAACCTCGCGATCCGGCCCCTCGTGGAGGCCGGGATCATCGACCGCGCGGCGGGGGTCATCTGCGACGCCAAGAGCGGTGTCAGCGGAGCGGGTCGAAAGCCAAGCCTGAAGACCAGCTTCTGCGAGGTGACCGGGAACTTCTCGGCATACTCGATCCTCAAGCACCGGCACGTACCGGAGGTGCTGCAGATCAGCGGCCTGGAAGAGCGCGAGTTCAGCTTCACCGCGCAACTGCTGCCCCTAGATCGCGGGATCTTGGAGACGATATATTTCCGCACTGCTGCTACTGCGGAAGAGTTGCTCGCCATCTACGAAGCGCGCTACGCCGCGGAGCCCTTTGTGCGGTTATACAATCCGGGGCATGTGCCGGACGTGCGCGCTGTGGCGCACACCAATTTTTGCGACATCGGAGTGAACGTGGACTCCAGGACCGGACGTGGGGTGGTGGTCAGCGCCATTGACAACCTGGTGAAAGGCGCGGCCGGGCAGGCCGTCCAGAACATGAACCTGATGCTCGGCCAGCCCGAAACCGAGGGACTGCAGTGAAGCTGTTGGTGAAGCTCGGCGGCACGCTGCTGGATGCAGCCGGTTCGCGCGATTGCCTGGCGAGGCAGATCGCGGCAGCCCGCGCTGTTGGACACGAGATCACGGTGGTCCACGGTGGCGGCAAGCAGATGACGCGCTATCTCGCCGAGCGGGGAATCGAGAGCCGCTTTGTGAACGGTCTTCGTGTCACTACTCCGGAAACCGTGGACGCGGTGCTGAAGGTCTTCGCCGGAACAGTGAACCACGAGCTCGTGGCGAGCCTGAACCGGGCGGGAGCGCTCGCCGTGGGACTCTCGGGTATCGACGCGCTTCTGGCGGAGGCCGAGCAGATGAATCCCGACCTAGGTGCCGTGGGCCGCGTGATCGGCTCGAATCCCGCGCTGTTGCACGTGCTTACCACCAACGGATTCCTGCCCGTGGTCGCGTGCGTGGCCGGCGACCGGCAGGGCCATATCTACAATGTGAATGCCGACCAGATGGCGGTGGCGTGCGCGGCTGCCTTTGGCGCGGAACTGCTCGTCTTCCTCACCGATGTCGAGGGCGTCATGGACGGAGCAAAACAGCTTCGCCCGATGCTCACTGCGGACGAAAGCCGTCGCCTGATCGAGGACGGCGCAGCGACGGGCGGCATGCAGGCCAAACTCAACGCAGCTCTGGCAGCGCTGGCGGGCGGAGTGGGGCAGGTACGGATCGCGCCGGGCGCTGCCGCCAACGTGCTCGACCGGATTCTCGCCGGGGAGCAACTCGGAACAAGGATGGTGACTCAGTGATTAGCAGTATTCAAGCCGACGCGTTCGTCGAAAAACCGGGGGCGGCGCGGAGGCTCACAGTCCGCAAGGCGCTCATGCGCGATATCAAGCCGATCCTCGACTTGATCAACGGCTATGCCGCGAAGGGCATCATGCTTCCGCGAACGGAGTTCGAGATGTCGGAGGCCATCCGGGATTTCACCGTGGTATATCTCGACAGCCGTTTTCTCGGCTGCGGGGCGCTGCACTTCTACAGTCCCACCATCGCCGAGATCCGGTCGCTCGCCGTCGACGAGGACGCCAAGACGCACGGAGTGGGGCGTAGGCTGATCGAGGCTCTGGTCGTAGAAGCGGAAGCCTACGAGCTCGATGCGGTTTTTGCCTTCACCTATGTTGTTGAGTTTTTCAACAAAGTCGGCTTCGAAACTGTCGAACGTGGTGCTTTGCCCCTCAAGGCTTGGAAGGATTGCGTGCGCTGCCCGAAGTTTCAGGCGTGCGACGAGATTGCGGTTTTGCGAGTCTTAAGGCCCGATCATTGGGCCGAAGCGCAGCCGCACCCGTGGGGGCAGGCCATGATTACCCCCCAAGATGAGTTGATTCGGATCCCGACGCCACGCACGTAGTAGCGGCTCCCCCCAAAGGTAGGGAGTACACCTGCACCCACAAAAAACCGCCGAAAAAGTCCACGCATTTTCAAGATTTTCAGCATAGAATCTGATTTAGGATTTGAACGCCTTAAATTCAGATTCCAGATCCTACTTCTTGTGAGGCAGACATGAGAGCGCAAACGGTTGATGTGAAATCCTCAACTGGTCGGGTCCTTTGCTGCACCGTTTTCCGGCCGGGCGGGAAGAAGTTATTGGCCAAAGGCCATGTCATCAGCGACGAAGACATTCGGGTGTTGGAGTCCGAGGGCATGGAGACCATTTGGGTTACCGAGTTGGAAGAGGGTGAAGTCGGCGAGGACGATGCCGTTTGCGCCGTGGCAAGCGAGATGGGGTGCGGCAGTTTCGAGATTCGCCTGGCGGCGGGAGGACGGGCCAATCTCCTGGCCACCGAGAACTGCTGCGTGCTGGTGGATGACGAATTGCTGAAGCAGATCAACTGCCCGGCAAGCGTGGTGATAGCAACGTCGCTCAACTTCAGCTACGCGGTCGCCGGGCAGCGGATCGCCACCGTCAAAAGCGCGCCCTTCGCCGTCTCTAAGGAGCAGTTGGACGCGGTGATCGGGATCTTGAAGGATCGCGGCCCGATTCTGCAGGCCCGCCCCGTGCGGAATCCCACAGTTGGTGTGCTCTACACAGACCCCGTGAGCGGCGAGCGGGCGCGCCAGTTGTTCGAGAACATCATGCGCCAGAGGCTCGAGCGCTTCGGCGTCAATGCAAATTTCGTTCTTGCTTGCACGGAAGATGAGAATTCCGTCGGCCGATGCCTACAACATCTATTGCGAAGCAAGCCGTGCGTGATCCTGGTTGCATCGACCACCGCGCCGGCCGGTCCGGAAGACGTGATCGGCCAGGCCATGATGCGGGTCGGCGGACAGGTGGAGCGCTTCCTGGCTCCGGTCGAGCCAGGCAACCTGTTGCTGCTGTCGTATAAGGATGATGTACCGATTGTTTCGGCCCCTGGCTGCTTCCGCTCCGCCAAGCCGAATGTCGTGGATTTGATTTTGCCGCCGCTGCTGGCCCGGTACCACGTGACCGGCTGGGAAATCGCCTGTTTGGGCCACGGCGGCTTGCTGGCGTAACAGGCTCCTCCACAGCCTGCAATCCGCAACCCTCCGAGGCGGATTACAGGTAACTTGATAGACCGGGCGTCTATCCTCCGTGACGCCCGGTCTTTTTTTGTGAGCGCGACCTGTTTTGTGAGCGCCGCCTAGCGACGGTGTCTCGCGGCACAGTCAGGACCGGGGATTTCCCGGCCGGGGAACTCCTTCATGATCTCCGCCAAACCTGCCAGGCCGTAGAGAGCATGTTCCAGTTCCACGCCCAAGTAGAACCGGCCGGTTTCGCGGCGGCAATAGATGACCTCTCCGAGCAGGAAACCGTCTGGGAGGTCTATCTTGACGGCGCTGCCCGCGGCGACCGGCTCTCCTACCTCCAGCCCGACACCGCGGCCGGATACATTACGGATGAACCCGGGAAATCGGGTCTCCCTGTTGCCGAACAGCGTGACCCAAACAGCCTGATCAGCCGAAAAACGCGGCTCGCTCCGTTGGTCCATGCCTCCATATCGTCCGGCGACACGATGGGCATTAGGCGTAATAATAAACGGATGGCTACAAAAGGCACCAGCAGAAAGTCCGGACCCGCTCCCAAACTGGACAAGGGAGGCCAGCTCGAACGAGTGCGCCGAATCTGCGTGGCCATCCCAGGGACCTTCGAGAAGCTGTCTCACGGCGAGCCGACGTTCTTCACGCCGGAACGGGTCTTTGCCATGTTTTCAAACAACCACCACGGCGACGGGCACGTGGCCGTATGGCTTCCAGCGGCCCCCGGTGTGCAAACCGAGTTGATCGCGGAGGCCCCGGAGATCTACTTCCGGCCGCCCTATGTCGGCCCATCCGGATGGGTCGGGGTCGAGCTGACCAAGGTCGACGACGAGCAGCTAGGCGCGCTCATCCGCGAGGCGCACCGGGTTGTAAACGCCAAGGCCCAGGCACGTTCCGCCCGTAGGCCATCAGGGCGGACCAGTTAGTAAGTCCGTTCGTATCATTTCGATCATTCCCTCAGGAATATTCATCGGAGGTACTCAATTTGGAATTGAACTGCTCGTCGAGTGAGAGTACAGTATCCCCGAACGGCCACAACCGCACTCACTGTGCGCCGCTCCGAAAGGAATCCCCATGGCGAACATTCAACCGAATCGATTCGTCCTGCAGAGCAGCGACGGGAAAACGAAGGTTGACTACGAAACCACCAGCTTCATCGGTCAGCCGACGCTGAATCTCACATTGGGAACAGGTCCAACAAGGCATTTTTCCGGGTCGCAAATCCGAACGCTCAATACGGAAATCGGAACGCTGGTTACCGTGACGACCCAGATGACGATCGACACTGGCTCCACTTCGTTCAGCATTCTGATTCCGGCGATTACGCTAAGCACGATCGCCGACCAAAAGTCATTCAGCACGGACGCCATCATCACGGCCCACTCCGGCCCAAACTCCGTGCCCTTGACCGGCGTACTCGAAACGTATCAATTCATCGCCATGAAAGGCGCCGCGAACTTTGTGCTTGCCCTCCTCGAGCCGGTGATGGCTGCAGCCAAGGCGGGTACCGCGTCCGCGACTTAGAAGACCGGAATCACGACCGTTTCACTTAGCGAGCCTACCGTAAAGGTCAGTTGCATGCTCGACGTGCCGGTACGGATGTCAACCGCGTACGTTCCCGGCACGGTGCCGGTGCGATAGAACGCTCGAACCGTACCGGAGCCTGTGACAGTGTATCGCGGTTGGAGAAGGCCAGTATACGGCAGTCCCGCCACGTCGACCAGGCGCAGCACCACAGCCTGAGCCGACGTAACTCGGACAGGATCGTAATAGTCCTGGTAGAGAATCGAGATCCCGGCCGGGGTGGAACCGGGTACCGCAAACCAGTAGGGAATTGTCACTGTTGTCTGGTTGACCGTGCCGGTGACGGCCAGGTAGCCTGCGTATTCGCCGGGCGCGAGCGAGGAAGCATCCAGTATCACCGGCACCTGCTGCGATTCGCCGGCATCCAGTTGCACACTTCCTGCGACCGTTGGCGCAGGGCCGTTGACAGCAACAACCTGAACGTTATACGTGTCGCTGCCGCTTCCGACGCTCGAAAGGCTCAGCTGGACGGTGTTGCGTAGGGTGCCCGGCCCCGTCCCGAGATTCAGCGACGTCGGATAGGCGGCAATACCGGCGCTCATGGCCGCTGCCAGGTTGAGCATGCCGGCGCCGGCCTGCGAGACGGTGGCGCGGTTGCCGCCAGTCGCCATCGCGGGCGATCCGCTGTTGACCAGGAGCGATCGATACTGCTGCATCGTGAGGCCCGGCCGGGCGGCCTTCAGCACGGCCGCCGCTCCCGCAACGAGTGGCGTGGAAAAGCTGGTGCCGTTGGTGTCGATGAAACCGGATGCGCTGTAGGACTCGCCGCTCGGGAATGAGTTCTGCGCTCCGGTCAGGATCTCTTCGCCGACTGCAACCAGGTCGGGCTTCACCGCGGTGCCCACGCCCGGACCGCGGCTGGAAAAATCGCTGAGGTACGGTTGGGCGGGGAACGAGGTCGCGCCAGTGAAGTCCATCGAGACCTGCAGGCCGGGATTTTGCGCAGCGCGCGATTTGAGGTCGAGCCCGTCGGCGTTGGTGAGAAATAGCGCGGGCAGCGTCGCCGCACCTACGCTTGGGCCGAACGGGCCTTCGACCGTGTTGTCGTACACGATGATGGCAGCGGCGCCTCCCGCCGCCACGTCGTTCAGTTTCGCTTCGAAAGTGCACGTGCCGCGCATCACCAGAACGATCTCGCCCGATGCGGATCCGGGCTTCAATGGCGAGCACGCGAGACCGCTGGCATCGAGCCTGGTCACTTCAAGAAGCGTGCCCGAAATCACCTGGCCGGGCTCTGGCCCATCGCCGGCGAACGCCTGATACGCCGACGCCGCGCCGTCGGCGATGATCCCGTAGCCCAGGCTGCGGTCGTTGTGTATGGCGCCTATCGTAATGGCGTCCGGCGCGTGCCCGTAATCGGAGATGGTGCCGGCCGCCGGGCCGTTGTTGCCCGCCGCAATGACCACGATGACGCCGGCTTTGGTTGCATTCTCGATTGCAGCCATTCCTACCTCGGAAGTGGAGATATCGGAGTACGACGTGACGTAGGCGCCGAGGCTGATGTTGAGAACGTCCATGCCGTCGGCGACGGCGTCGTCGATAGCCTTGGCGATGACATCGGAAGTGCCACCCTTGGGGTCGAGAACCTTGTAGCTGCCGAGATAAGCCTTGGGCGCGACACCAGTGACGACGCCATAGGGCGTGGCAGCAGTTCCTCCCGCGGCGGCCAGGGCGGTGCCGGTGCCGTGGCCGTCGCGGTCGTTGGCATCAGGGTCGCCGCCATCGGGCAGGAGCGGCGTGTAGTTCTTGGCAACGATGATCTTGGCATTAGTGAACTGCCGGTCGGCTGCGGCCAGCACTTTGGGGAAGCCGTCCACCGCGGGCAGCGCGTCGCTGAACGCCGGATTGTTTACGTCGATGCCGCTGTCGATCATGCCGATCTTGATCCCGGCGCCGGCGCTGTTCTCTCCGAGAGGAAGCATACTCCACGCGTCGGGTACCTTATGCAGCGGAAGCGCGTGGTTGAGGAACGGCTGAACCCGGTGAACGGGATGCAGAGCCAGCGCGCCCGGAATCTGGAGGAGTTCCGTAGCGCGGGCGTCGGGAATGCTGACGATCAGGCCGTTGATCACGGTGTCCAAGCTCTCGACGACGGTGCCGCCGTGAGCTGCCACCGCGGCGCGGGCGGCCGTTTGTGTCTGCCGCACTCCGGCCCGCAGCGCCGCGAAAGCAGCTCCCCGCGCGGCGAAGCGGGCGCCCTGCTTCGTCGCCACCACCGCCGCCGGATCTCCGGAAAGTTCCAAAATGTATCGCCCTGGGACGGTTTGACCGAATAGAGCGGTTGTCGAGAGAAAGAGCAGAAGCGGCACCCTGCCGCGGGCCGTTCGGCGCCGGTGGGACATGCTGCCGCCACCCATCGTGCTAAGTGGCTGGAATCGGGCAGTGGCGGGCGTCATGGCTCGGAAATCCGCAATTTCGATGCCTTTCGCATCGGCTGAATCCGATGCTACCAGGATTTCCCGGCGATATACTGAATGCAACCGGTTGGAGGGGAATGCGTAGGATCGTCATCTGGCTGTCGCCGCTTGTGCTGCTGGCGCAGAACGCGCCCACCTCTGAGGGCATCGAGTATTTCGAGAAGAATATTCGTCCCCTGCTGGCAGCCAATTGCTACCAGTGCCACAGCTCACAACTCGACAAGCCGATGGCTGGCCTGATGCTCGACACACGCGCGGGCACGTTGCGCGTCATCGTCCCAGGCAAGCCGGAGCAGAGCCTGATGCTCGGCGCGGTTCTCGGCAGCAGACCGGATCTCAAAATGCCGCCAGGCAGGAAGCTCACGTCGGAGGAGATCGAGCGGCTGGCAAAATGGATCCAGATGGGCGCACCCGATCCGCGGACGGGTGGCGATGCCGCGGCGGCATCCTCGACCGCTTGGGAGAACGCGCGACGGCACTGGTCTTTCCGGCCGGTGCAGGATCCCAAGCCGCCACGAGTTTCATCGCCCGACTGGACGTCGCCGATCGACGCGTTCATCAAAGCGCGACTGGACGCAAAGGGTCTCACGCCGCAACCGAAAGCATCGAAGCTCGTGCTGCTGCGGCGCGTGACGTACGATCTCACGGGCTTGCCGCCCACGCCGGACGAGGTCGATGCATTTCTCAAGGACGCCTCGCCCAAGGCAACCGAAAAAGTGGTGGACCGCCTCCTTGCTTCACAGCAATACGGCGAGCGCTGGGGGCGGCATTGGCTCGACGTTGTCCGTTATGCCGACACCTCGGGCGACAACTCCGATTTTCCGGTGCCGGCGATGTACCGGTATCGCAATTGGGTGATCGCGGCATTCAACAAGGACGAGCCGTACGATCAGTTCCTGCGCGACCAGATTGCCGGGGACATCATCGCGGCGCGTGATGGGTTGCTGGAGAAGAACAAGGAGGAGTGGCAGGAGAAGATCATCGCCACGGGTTACCTTGCCAATTCGCGGCGCTTCGGCTCGCGGATCCAGGAGTTCCATCTCACGATCGACGACACGATCGACAATCTCGGGAAAGGGATTCTCGGCTTGACCATCGCGTGCGGGCGCTGCCACGATCACAAGTTCGATCCTGTTCCCACCAGCGACTACTACGCGCTCTACGGAATCTTCAAGAGCACGAACTATCCGCACGCGGGCACCGAGATCTATCCGCACACGTACGGATTCGCCGCGCTCAATCCGGACCAGGCCGACCAACTGAAGCGATTCGAGACGCAGCTTTCCGGGCTGGACAATCGCATCGAGGACATCAAGGCCGGCAAGATCAAATTCGCCGGCGACGACGAGAAGCGAAGGGCGGAGGCGGAGAACCAGGCCACTTTGCGGCGACTCTCCAACCAGTACCCGTGTCTCCAGAAAGCCTACGCGGTGAGCGATGGCAAGCCGGTGAACGCGAAGATCATGGTGCGAGGCGAGCCCGCGTCGCTAGGTCCGGAAGTGCCTCGAGGTTTTCTCACTATTCTGGGCGGGCAGAAGGTTCCACCCGAGGAAACAGGCAGCGGGCGACTGGAACTGGCGGAGTGGATCACCGATCCCAAGAATCCGCTGACGGCGCGCGTTATTGTGAACCGCGTATGGGGCTGGCACTTCGGACAGGGCATCGTCGCCACGCCCGACGATTTTGGCGCTCGTGGCGAGCCGCCCACCCATCCCGAGCTGCTCGATTACCTGGCCAGCCGCTTCATCGAAGGCGGATGGAGCATCAAGAACCTGCACCGCATGATTATGCTGACGCGCGCGTACCAGATGTCCAGTGCGTATGACGCGGCGTCCGCGTTGAAGGACTCGAAGAATCAGTACCTGTGGCATTTCAACCGGCGCCGTCTGGATGCCGAGGAGGTGCGCGACAGCCTGCTCGCGGCAAGCGCCAATCTCGACCCGGCACCGGGTGGCGAGTTCCCGTTCGCGCCCGAGATGACCTGGAGGTATACGCAGCACCAGCCGTTCATCGGGAAAGAGCAAGACTTCGCAAACAACAAACGCAGCGTCTACCTGATGCAGCAGCGCATCCGCCGCCAGCCGTTCCTCGACCTGTTCGATGGACCCGATCCCAACGCCGTCACGGGGGTGCGGCCGGTGACTACGACCGCGCTGCAGGCGCTGTATACGATGAACGATCCGTTTTTCCACGCGCAGGCCGATGCTCTCGCAGTGCGCGTGGGCATGGCGTACGGGCCGGACCTCGATCGCCTCAACTACGCCTACCGGCTGGTGTACGGGCGCACGCCGTCGCTGGATGAAGTCCGGGACTGCCGCCAGTTCCTCGCGCAGGCGCGCGAGTCGCTCGCTGGAACGGCGGTGCCGGAAGACCGGAAGAACCGCGAGGCACTGGCCGCTCTGATGCGCGTCCTGCTGAGCGCCAATGAGTTTGTGACTTTGGATTGAATATGGCATGCGAATGCAATCGCCGGCAGATGGTGCGGTCCCTGCTATTGGGATCGGGCCTCTTTTCCGCCGTGTTGAAAGATCTGCTGGCCGCCGAGGCATCGCCTCTCGCACCCAAGGCGCCGCATTTTCCGGGCACCGCGAAACGCGTGATCTTCATTTACCTGAGCGGCGGGATGTCGCACGTGGATTCTTTCGACCCCAAACCGAAGTTGGGCGAGTACCAGCGCGACGGCAAGACCGCGGAGAACGGCCGCAAAGTGATGGGTTCGCCGTGGGAAGCCTGGCCGCGCGGCGAGAGCGGCATCGAGATCACCGATCTGTTTCCGAACCTCGCCGAATGCGCGGACGATTTGTGCGTGATCCGCACCATGCGGGGCGACCACAACGATCACTTTCAGGCGACGCTGGGCATCCACACCGGCAGCGTGACCTTCAAGCGGCCAAGTGTGGGTTCGTGGGTCACCTACGGGCTGGGCACGGAGAATCAAAATCTGCCGTGCTACGTGGTGCTGGCCCCGGAGATGCCGTATTGCGGAAGCCAGGTCTGGTCGAGCGATTTTCTGCCGGGCGTCTATTCGGGAACCCGCATCGTGAGCGGGCCGGAGCCGGTGCCGGACCTCAATCGCCGGGCGCCATCGGCGGAGATGCAGAAGCTGGAGCTCAGCCTGCTGGATCGGTTCAATCGCAAGCACGAGCGGGCGCATCCGGGCGATCCGATGCTCGACGCGCGCATCAAGAGCTACGAGACCGCGTTCGGCATGCAGATGACGATGCCGAAGGTGCTGGACCTTTCGAAGGAGAGCGATGCCACGTTGCAGCTCTACGGGATGGAGCGTGGCGCAACGGCGGGATTCGGCTGGCAGTGTCTCGTGGCGCGGCGCATGATCGAGCAGGGCGTGCGCTTCGTGGAGCTGATCGACGTGGGCAGCAGCAACAACTGGGACGCGCACGGCGACATCCATACGCACGGCCCGCTGGCGAAGAAGATCGACAAGCCCGTGGCCGGTCTGCTGGCCGATCTGAAAGGCCGCGGATTGCTAAAGGACACGCTGGTAGTGTTTACGACGGAGTTCGGCCGGTCGCCGGGCCCGGAGGGCACCATGGGCCGGGGGCATTATAACCGCGCGTTTTCGAGCTGGCTGGCCGGCGGCGGGGTGAAGGGCGGCGTGGCTTACGGCAAGACCGACGATTTCGGCTTCCGCATTTTGGAGAACGAGTGCCACGTGCACGATTTTCACGCCACGATTCTGCACTGCCTGGGCTTCGATCACACGAAGTTGACTTTTCGCCACGCGGGGAGGGATTACCGGCTGACGGATGTGGCTGGACGCGTGGTGAAAGAGATTCTCGCTTAGGGGAGTCTACGCCGCATACCCATTGGCCGCCATGCATTTAGCACCCGCGCGATGAGCTTCATCGGACAGTGCATGCGCCGTTTCGTTGCGAGGTATAGGCGGCGATCATGTCGCGATAGCGGCCCGGCTGAGGGTCGGGCAGGAACATCAGCTTCATACGCGGTACCTCCGGATTTCGGCTTCCGAGACTTCGCTGCTCATGCCGGGCTCTTCGGGCGCTAGCATCTCGCCGTTGACGAGCTTGTGCGCGCCGCTGGTCTCCATGTAGATGGCGTTCGGCATGGCGAGCAGCATGTTGAGATTAGTATTTCCACCGCCGTGGCTGGCAAGCTCGAGGCTGTGAGCGTCGGACAGCGCGGCAATCTCCATCCACTCGGTGACGCCGCCGGCACGTCGGTTGTCGGGCTGCACCACATCAACGCCCTTGCGCGCGATCAGGTCGGCGAACTGGTATTTGGTCGCGAGGTTCTCGCCGGTGGCGATGCGGATGTCGAGCGCCTGGGCAAGCTCGGCGAATCCCTCCACGTCATAGGGCGGGAGCGGCTCTTCGAGCCAGAAACACCCCATCTGCTCGTAGACGCGGCCGCGTCGCTGCGCTTCGTTGCGATTGAAGACCTGGTTGGCATCCACCATGACTCGTTTCCCCTTGCCCACAATGTCGAAAGCGAGCTTGATGCGCCGGATGTCATCGTCGATCCCATCGCGGCCGACCTTGATCTTTACGGCGTGATAGCCCTGTTGCATCGCCGCCTCGAGCGAGAGGCGATAGTGCGAGAGGTCGGCATCGTCATCGTAGTACCAGCCGCACATGGAGTAGACCGGCAGGCGGTCGCGGAAGGCGCCGAGCATCCGGTACACAGGCAGGCCGGCGCTCTTGCCGAGGATGTCCCACACGGCGATATCGACAGCGGCGATGGCGAATTGCACCACGCCGGTGACGCCATTGTATTCGAGAGCTTTCCAAAGCTCCGCGCGGATGCGGCGCGGGAACGCGGGGTCCTGGCCCACCAGAACCGGCTTCACTTCCTGTTCGAGGATGGTCTGCACGACGCGCGGGCCGCCGGCGATCATGCCGAACGAGCTGCTCGCCCAGCCGGTGATGCCGGTGTCGGTCCTCAGGCGCAGGACGACACTGCCGCTGTCGACCCCAAGTTTGTGGATCGCGTCGTAGGTCGGCGTGCCGGGCGGGCGCCTGAGAACGTCGGTCTCTAGCGCAGTGATCCGGATCTGTTTCTGCTGCGCCGCGGCAGCGCTGAAGGTGGCGCCGGCCGCGGGTAAGGCGGCTGCCGAGCGAAGAAGCTGTCTGCGGTTCATCTGGCCCTCCGCACTCCATTATTATCGAGTGATGAAGCTTGCGCTCGCCCCGATGCTGTTTGCGCTGAACCTGTGCGCGCAATCCAACCCCCTGGACTTCCTGAATCACAACCAGCCGGTGCCGGACGCGCACAACTGCTATCCGTACAAGGGGGAGTGGAAGGACCGGATTGATCGGGCCCTGCGCACACCGTTCCCGGTAGCCATCGAGCAGGATATCGCGTGGGCGCGCGGTGAACCGGTGGTGTCTCACACCTCGAAAACCACGGGCGCCGAGCCATCCTTGCGGGCGCATTTCTTCGAGCGGGTGCGGCCGATCGTGGAGAAGGCGCTGGCGGAGAACGATCGCGCGCGGTGGCCCATCATCGTGCTGCACTTCGATTTCAAGAGCGTTCAACCGGAGCTGCTGCGGGCCGTATGGAACCTGCTGGGCGAATACCAGGATTGGATCACGACCGCCGAGAAGACCGCGGACCCGCACCGCCTGTCGCCGTTCGAGGCCGGGCCGCTGCTCGTGCTCACCGAGGATGCCGATGAGCAGGAGCAGGTCTTTTTCCAACAGGTGGCTGTAGACGGGCGGCTTCGCGTATTCGGCTCGGCGCACACGGCACAGGTCCAGGCGGA
>Ga0335080_10004051_pt1 | contig 14890 bp, 11 predicted proteins | sample Lox_Sample_34_FD_206720 | JGI IMG/M metagenome (GOLD analysis project Ga0335080, IMG submission 206720) | Soil microbial communities from Loxahatchee National Wildlife Refuge, Florida, United States - Lox_Sample_3.4 | ecosystem: Environmental > Terrestrial > Soil > Wetlands | place: USA... | reverse complement strand
CGTCGCCGCAGCTCACTGGGTCCTCTATCGCCTGGCCCGCGACCATCAGGGTCTGGTTACCAACCATCCGTGGGAGTGGTACTTGACCAACGCTTACGAAACCGCGATGGCCATGACCAGGTTTGCAGGCGAATACGCCGTCTTCGGCCAGATGGAAGGCGACATCTTTCTGGAGATCCTCTCCGATCTCAAGCGAGAAGGCTGGAACACTCAGGCCAACGTCCTGGCAAGCAAGATGCGCGAGCGTGCTGACCGTTGGAAGCAACAGCCTTATCCTTTCGGGAGTGAGATGCCCTGGGATTCCACCGGCCAGGAGGAAGTCTATGCCTGGACAAAATACTTCGGCTACAAAGACAAAGCCGATATCACGCTGAACGCGATCCTGGCCTACGATCCCAGCATCCCGCACTGGGGGTACAACGGGAGTGCGCGCCGGTACTGGGATTTCATCTTTGGGGCAAGCCATAAATATGGCCGCATCGAACGCCAACTGCACCACTATGGTTCCGGGATCAACGCCATTCCTGTGCTGAGCGAGTACCGCGAACATCCGGAGGATTTTTATCTTTTGCGTGTCGGATATGGCGGAACGATGGGAGTGCTTACCGACATCGACCAGGAAGGATTTCTGGCTCCCGCGTTCCATTCCTTTCCAGATATGCTGCGCTTCGACCCCGTATCCGGAGACAATGGACCTAACTTCTTCGGCTATGCATGGGACACTGCGACCTACGTGGTTCATCATCCTCAGTTGGGATGGCTTGCATTTGGCGGAAATATTGAGACCGAGACGGGACGGATACGAGTGACGCCGCGCGATTCGTCACGTACTCGGGTATACATGGCTTCGGCTGGTTTGTGGTTCACGCTTGATGCGGGCCAGTTTGAGAGCATTGAACTGAACCCAAGAAGCGGGGAGCTCAGACTCGGTTTCGCCGCGGCCACCCCGTACACGCCCACCGCCCGACTGCGAGTGGAGCAGCCTGCGACGGTGCAGGGGTCGGCGATGTTGCGCCCCACTACAGCGCTGGCCACTGAACGGGGGGCCTACCTTATACCGCTAAGCAGCGTGACAACCTGGGTGGATCTCGACAAAGGAGAGCTTCGCCTGGAAAAGACTGCAGCCTCGCGTAAATGAGCTGCGACGGCAGTCGAGGGATTCGCACGCGGCCAGCGACGAGCATGGCACAATACCGCACGAGCCTATTTCTTGTCTTCTATGGCAATCAAGTTGTCTTCCGGGTTGCGATCAATCAGCTTGTTATAGGGATCGATTCCGGCGAAAGTTGGCTTTTCGTCCACCATAATTTCTACCGTCGACTTGTCCGTACTGAACCGCTGTTTTTCCATGTGCAATGGCTTGAGGTGTTCCTTGGTTCCGCTGAAGACGCCCACATCGATGGAGTCGTTGAGCGGCATCGGCGTTTCGTTTCCGGAGCCGTCTGACTTTTTTTTCGCCGTCTCCACGGCGAGAGTGACCTTGTATTTGCCGCCCTCTGGAGTTGCCACAGCGGATACCGCCCGGTTCTCATACAAGACGATCGATTCGAACATGTCGGTGACGAGGTACTGCAAGTCCGGGGGCGTGGCCGCGCGCATGGCGTCAACGAATCCGCGGGTGTCAGGGAAGGGCCCGGTGGCGTACTTGTTCTTCTCCAGATAGCCGCGAAGCGCGGCGTTCACTTTGTCTTCGCCGATATAGTCGCTGAGAGCAAACATCACCAGCGCGCCCTTCTGATACCAAACATAGGGTTCGCGCTGCACCAGCGCCAGCGGCGGCTCGTGGCGCGTCTCACCGGCGCGGCCGCGCAGGTAGCGGTCCAGCTCATAGCGCAGGAACTTGCGGATATTTTCTTCGCCGTATTTCTTCTCCACCACTTTTAAGGCCGAATACTCGGCAAGCGATTCCGACATCATGTTGGAGCCCTGGGTCATGCTGCCGATCAGCTGATGTCCCCACCACTGGTGTGCCAGTTCGTGAGCATTGACGAAATAGAGGAGGTCGATGTCGTCTTTCTTCTTGAGGCGTTCGATGTAACCGATGCCTTCCGAGAAGGGCACCGTGTTGGGAAAGGACTGCGCGAACGTCCGATATCGCGGATACTCGAGCACGCGGTATTGCGTGAACTGGTAGGGGCCGAAGTTCTGCTCGTAATAATCCAGGCCCCGCTTCGCCGACTCGATCATCTTGTCCAGGTTGTATTCGTGGCCGGGGTTGTAATACACCTCGAGGTTCACGTTCTTCCACTGGTCGCGCCTGACGTCGAAGCGGCCGGAGAGGAAAGAAAAAAAGTTGTTGATGCGAGTGTCGCCCATGTCGTACTCAAAGTAGCGGCGGCCATTCTCGTTCCATTCGTGTTTCAGGTAGCCAGGCGCGATCGCGATCTGGTCGGGCGAAGTGCTTACCACGCAGTGAAACGTCACCCACTCGGAATCGGCTGAAAACAGGTTCACGTTCGAGTAGTAAGGATCGCCTCGCGGAGCCATGTCGGGGAGTTCGCCCAGTTTTTCCTCTCTGCGCCTTACCGGCTCATCGAGTTCAAGCTGGTCCGAATATCCGAGCACCGGAAAATAATCGCGGTCGAAGAAGGTTCCGTTGTAGGCCAGTTCGGGCCGCTCGCCGCCATCCATGAACCCCTCGGTATTGCGGGAAGCCCGGAAGTCCATCCGCATGGTCTCGCCCGGCTGGAGTGGCTGGTCGAGGGTATAAATCTCGTAGTAATGGCTCTTGTCACTGAGCCGGTTGTGAAAGGGACGGTCGAAGCGGATTTCGTCAACGGATTCCTTGCCTTCGGTGACATGGATTTCGTCAATGGGCTTGTCGGTGCGATTGACCATCAGGTAGTGGCCGGTGGCCGTGAACGAGCGGCGGTCAGGGAAGATGTCAACCGCGACATCGACAGCCGTTATTTTCGGCAAAGCAACTTTCGCGTACTTTTTGTAGCGGCGTTCGTACTCCGCCTGTCGGGTTCGATTCTGCTTGCTGGTGAAGTATTCGTTTTGGATATGGGTGTTGTAGTAGAACCATGAGCCCGCCGCTACAGCCAGGCTCACGCTGAGCAGGGCGAACCCCGCGGTTCGCGGCAGCCGCTCCCGCATCAGCTTGGCGCGAAGTTTCCACTCGTCTTCGGTTCCACGCCTGGCGAAGACGATTGCCAGAACTCCGAACAGTCCGCCGACACTGAGCCAATAGGCGCTGATCCAGAACAGCGCCTTCACGAAATGCCCGTAGCCGTTCATGTCCGAATAGGTATAGGGAGTGATTTCTCCGTAGAGAAAGAGGCGGCTCTCGAGGCCGTAGCGGTAGAGGATGGGCACGATGACAAAAAATCCGATGATGATCGCGTGGCCCACAAACTTGTTGCTCACCAGGGTGTGCACCAGCAAGGCCAGCAGGACTACCATCACCATCTGCGGCAGCCAGATCAGGTAGAGCTCTTTGGCGTAGTGCAGCAGTTCGTAGCGGTAGAAGCCGCCTACGGTCTGCATGATCACGCCCACAACCATGATTGCGGTGAGCAACAGGGCTTCTACTAGCACCAGGGCTACGAACCGGCTCAGCCAGTCGATCCAGTCTTTTTGCGGGAGAGTGTCATGAATCTGGTCGAAGCGGACGTCGCGCTCGCGCCAGATGAGTTCTCCGGCATAGAGCGCGGCGACGATGTATAGGAAGAGGTTTGCACCTCCCTGCAAGGCATCCAGCATGAGATAGGTCACGGGCCAGACCTTCACGCCGCTGGTTTCTCCCGCAAAGTATCCATTGATGGCGCAGAAGATCACCATGAGCAAAGCGATCGCCCAGAACGGAATCTCCCGCACAACATTCTGGATCCGCAACCACGTCGTAGAGACGAACTGCTGCCACCGGGTGGAAGCGGAAAAGATTTGCGACACCACCGGCAAGCGCGCCGCGGCGCGTGAGCGGCCCTTTTTTTCCTGCTCTTCGGCTTCGGCGGCCTCGCGAGCCTTGCGGCTCACACGGCGGCCGGCCAGCACTTCCGCCGACATGGGGAACAACAAATACGTTAGTAGCAAGGCCGTGACGCCCACTCCCATCCATAGCAATCGGTTGTACAAGAACGGTCCGGTCCACTCCAGGGTTCGACTGTTTCTTTCCACCACCGTCCAATAGCGCATGATGCTGCCCATGAACACCATACCCAGGGGATCCACGACGGAGGGCCAGAAGCGGTCCAGTTTGTTGGTCGCGACGATGGAAATCGCCAGGATCAGGTAGAGCGCGAGAACCGAAACGCCCTGCAGATACACAACCACGATTCTTCGCGACAGCGCCGCGACGCAGAAGAACAGCGCTCCCAGGAAGAATATGTTGACTACGGAGATGTTGAAGAACGGCTTCAGATAAGCCATCAGGTGGACGGGCGCCAGGCGGGTCTGGTCTGCCCACGGCATGAAGGTGCCGATGATTCCACCGAGAACAAGGCCACTAAATACAAACAGCGTCACCACGAAAGACGCCAGCCACTTGCCGCCGAGGTAGTCGAACTTGGTTACCGGCTTGGTGAAGATCAGCGCGTAGGTGTCCTGCTGGAAGTCGCGGAGAATGGTCGGGCCAAAGATCGCGGCGATGAGGATCGATCCGAATCCGGTCAACTGCCCGAAGTTCTCCAGCAGAGCCCACGGGCCATTGAGTAGGATCTTCCCGGGAGGAACGGGACCGAAATCGGCCACCGACACGGCGAAGAACATCACCAGAAACGGGATGAGAAAAAAGATGTAGGTCGAGATGCTTCGGAAGCGCAGCTTCAACTCGAACCAGAAGAATGTCCAGAACATGTCGTTCCCCTAATTCTTTTCCGCGGTGGAGAGGTTGAAGAAGTAGACGTCTTCGAGATCGGCTTCAGAGTTCACGAAACCCTCTCCGGGAGAGGAATCCGAATAGACTCGTACTTCGTGCTGACCGCCCACGAGGTGGGTTGAAATTACCTTCATCGTCTTTTCGAGCTCTTCCCGCTCAGCATCGGTGGCTACGATCTTCTTCCATACGCGGTCCTTCATCTTGACGAGGGCTTCCCTCGGCTCGCCTTCCAGCAGCAATTGGCCCTGGCTGATAATGGCCATGCGGGAGCACAACTCGCGCACGTCTTCGACGATGTGGGTGGAGAGGATCACCACTACGTTTCGCCCGATTCCGCTCAACAAATTCAGGAAGCGGTTGCGTTCGGCCGGATCAAGACCCGCGGTCGGTTCATCCACGATGATCAGCTTGGGATTCGCCAGCAACGCCTGCGCAATGCCAAACCTCTGCTTCATTCCACCGGAGTAGCCGCCGAGCGCTTTTTTGCGGCTGTCCCAGAGGTTGGTCTGCTGCAGCAAGGACTCCACAACTTCCTTCCGTTCCTTATGGCTGGTGATGCCCTTCATCACCGCCAGATGGTCCAATAGATCAATCGCCCGCATCTTCGGATACACGCCAAATTCCTGCGGCAGGTAGCCGAGAATCTTCCGGGTTTCGTCTTTCTGTTCGACCAGGTTCAGGCCATCGAGCTGAGCCGTGCCTGCATCGGGTTCGAGCAGGGTTGCCAGAATTTTCATCAAGGTCGATTTTCCCGCACCGTTGGGGCCCAGCAGGCCGAACATTCCGGTGGGAATTTCCAGAGAAACGCCGCGCAGGGCGCGCACGCCACTGGAGTAGGTCTTAGTCAGGTTCTGAATCGATAGCACGGTCTCACTCCTTGGTGGGTTGGCTGCTGTCGCGCGAGAGTTGCCGCGGATATCGCCAGAGCCCAAGCACTATACCGCAATTGCGGGCTCGAATTCGGGAGTTATTCCTTTGGCGGCACAAATTCCCCGGAGGTGGCTGTCGCAAAGTAACACCGTGCTGTTAGTGTTTGGGTGTTGCCGCTGTTGGTGTTTTCTGGGTGGCCGCAAAGCCCGGCCGCGCCACTGCGTACATCTCGTTCGCGATCCTTTCGGCCAGGTCGCCCTGATACAGATTGAAGTGGCTGCGGCCCTCCACATAAGTAAACGTCGCCTTGCCGCCGAGGTCGTGAATGGTTTGGTCGAGCAGATGGGCGGGCTCATCCAGGTGAAAAGTGTCGGCGGTGCCGACCGTAAGGTGAATCTTGCCGTTCAGCGATGGGCCGATCTTCTTCCAGTTCTGGCGAAGGATGTTCGCAACGTCATAATGCTGTTCCCAATAGGCAGCAACCTCCGGATCGATCTTCCCGCTATCACGATCGAACAGAGGCATGGGCCGGCCATCCTTTCCTCTGGGACTAAACACCCATTCGAACGACGCCAACTGCCCGCCGTAATCGCCCAAAACGCGCTCCTGGCGGGCGAGATCTTCGAGCGACTGAGTGTCCTTGCCGCCCATGAGGACGAACATTCGGGTCGTTCCATCTTCGTGGCGGTAGAAGTTGGGCGTCGGCGATTTGGTGAGATCGATCTGGGTAAAGCTCCGGAAGTCGGCGGGGTCTGGAGAGGTGGGCCACGTGCCGCCGAAAAAAGCCGGATAAGCTACCTGCAACCACAGCGTCGCCCAGCCTCCCGAAGAGTGCCCGGTGAGGAAACGGCCGCTGGGTTTTGCGTCCATGCGATATTTCTTTTCAAGGTGGGGAATGAGTTCGGTGGTCAAAGCCTTGCCCCACGGGCCATTGTTCACGGAATCGGCGAATTCGTGGGTGCCGGTAGGAGACGCCTCCACCAACATCACCCAGATCATCTCCGGCGTCTTTTTTTCGTCCATCAATTTATTAGCGTTTGCGGCGCTGCGCGCCAAATACCTCAGATTTCCCCCGAAGCCGTGGGTCATGAAGACGGTGGGATAGCGGTCTTTGCCGGCGCTGTAGCCAGGCGGCAGGGCGATCACGCCGCGCATGTGAATGGGACGTCCCCAGAATTCGGAAAGCACGGGGCTCACGAAATCCAGCAACTCGGTGCGCGGTGGAGGCTGAAGCGGCGGTTCCGCTTTGCGTTCTGAGAGCGTTAGCGGAATGACGTCAGCTGCGCCAGGATTGAACTGCTGGTCGGCGATCGCACTTTCCAGGTCTCCACCGGAGGAGTCGTACCCGTAGGCGAAATCATGGTTTACGTCCAATACGGCTTTGACCTTGTAGGCGCCCGCTGCCGCGGCGCAAAACGCGTCCGGATAAGCCAGTTCATCGGGATCGAGTTCCACCGGCTGTTCGGAGCTCAGACCGTGAATCTCCTTTGCCGCCACCCAAACCGAGTGCGCGTCCGGGCCGAAGTTTGGCGTCAGCCTGCCTTCCTGAAGGGGCGCGTTGGTCATTAGTACTATCAGCCGGCCGGAAAGCGGCTCCGTTGACAAAGCCGGGGCGACCGCAACCTTGAACGTCGGGTGTTGCGCGGATGGGCAGGACGCCGCCTCTGCCCGTGGCACAAGAGCGATCGAAAGCGCCAGAATCAACATCGCTCCGTATTTGCAGACTTGTCCTCGCACAATAGCCTTGTTCACGATTGACCTCTTCCGTATTTGGGGCGGGACGCGACAGCCCTCGAGATTCATTCGGGTTTGGGGTAAGGCTTCTTTCCGCTGCGTTTTTTGCCAGTTCGTCTTCTCGCGTAACACATGAGCGCCGAGTTACAGAACTCTAGTGGAGAACATTCGGTTAAGCTCTAGTATTTTTCTGCTATTGCACCCCGTTCTGGCGCCTGTTTAAGTTGGCGGCAAACCGCTTGGTTGCGAGCAGCATCGGTGAGGCTCAATTTCTAACCGTACTCGAGACCTGGAATCAAACAGTGCCCTTACCCACGGAGCCGATTGGAAGTGTACCGCGTCCTGCAAAGCTGCTGGGGGCGATGCAGAGGCATGCTGCCGGAAAGATCTCGGCGGAAGAGCTTCACGCCGCAGAGGAAGAGGCGCTGCGCGATACCATCGCGCGCTTCGAAGAAACGGGATCACCCGTCATCACAGACGGCGAGCAGACCAAACCCAGTTTTGCCACTTATTCCCTGGCAGGCATCAAGAACCTGGCCGCCGATGGAGTAACGATCCCATTTGCGGACGGCCATACACGCCAATTGCCACGTCTCACCGCCGGCCCATTCCGTTATGGCGTGCGTGCGGTTTCCTATTTGACGGCCGCGAAACGGCACGCCACAAAGCCGGTGAAACAAGCGGTGATCTCCGCCTCAGCGCTTAGCCTGCTGTATCCGCAGGGGGGCATTGCCGGGTATTCGCAAGAGGCCTTCCTGAAGGATCTTCTGAACGAAGCGGAAAGAGACATCCGCCAGTGTCTGGAGGCGGAGGCGGCTTGCGTGCAGATCGACTTCACGGAGGGGCGTCTGTCGCTCAAGCTTGATCCTTCCGGCGGGCTTCTCGGCAGTTTCGTGCAGCTGAACAATCGCGTGCTGGAGCGATTTTCGCCGGAAGAACGGAAGCAGATTGGCGTTCATACCTGCCCGGGCGGCGACCGGGACTCCACCCACAGCGCCGATGTGGACTACGCTCGCCTGCTGCCCGCCCTGTTTGGCCTGAAGGCCGGCCGTTTTTATATTCAGTTAGCCAGCGAGCGGGATCGGAAGCAGGTTTTGGATGTGATCGCAAAGCTAATGCCTCGTGATCGGATGGTTTTTGTTGGCGTAATTGATCCCATCAACCCGCGAGTGGAAACGCCCTCGGAGGTTTGCGATCGGGTGCTTGAAGCGGCCCGGGCGATTCCGCTCGGTTCTCTGGGAACGACCGACGATTGCGGGTTCTCTCCCTTCGCCGACGACACCTCAACCTCCCGCGACACCGCCTTTGCCAAGATTAGGAGCCGGGTAGAGGGAACACGCATGGCATCCAAGGAACTTGGGGTTTAACGGCGCGGCGGCTCACATTCCGCTCCAGGAGGGGCTTCGGGCATAGCGCGGGCGCGAAGCCTGCCGTGACGAGGGCGAACCAAATGGCCGATGAAGGATATGGTCGCCCCCGGCAAGCTGGCGCAAAATAGGGAAACCGAGGATTAAATGCCCCACATCACATTCAAAGAAGGATTGCCTGGCATTCGCGGGCCGATGGTGTTCAGTCCTGAGACCAGTAAACCTCTAGGCGATCTCGTGCAGGCGTTGCTTGCCGGGCCGCACACTCTCACGCCGGCGGAGCGGGAGATGATCGCCACGTACGTCTCCTCGCAGAACGACTGCTACTACTGCCAGAGCTGCCACGGCTCGACGGCAGCCCAGCATCTTGGCGGCAGCGATGCCGACTACGCGCTCATCGCGCGGATCAAGCAGAACTACGAAGCGGCTCCAATTTCCGCGAAGATGAAGGCGCTGCTCGCGATCGCGGGCAAGGTGCAGCGAGGCGGTAAGTATGTGACTGCAGCAGATATCGAGCGAGCACGCCAACAGAACGCTACCGACAAGGAAATTCATGACACCGTCCTGATCGCGGCGGCGTTCTGCATGTTCAATCGCTACGTCGATGGCCTGGGCACATGGCAACCGACCGATCCGGAAATTTACCGTGAGATTGGGCAACAGACGTCGCAACAGGGTTACGTGGGCAGGGACTATGACAAGCGGCTGAAAGCCATCGAGGCCACACAGGGCAAGTCACATGACTAACGAGATTTTTCATGGCGCATATTCGACTTCTGGAAGGCATAACCGGAATCCTGGGTCCGATGGCGTTTAGTCCGGAGACGTCGAAACCACTGAACGCGCTGGCCGAAGTTCTGCTGCGTGGTCCGAATACTCTTTCGTCGGCGGATCGCGAGATGATTGCCACCTACGTCTCATCGCAGAAGGACTGCTACTTCTGCCAGCACGCCCACGGCGCCGTGGCCGCGTACCGGCTAGTAGAAGGCACGAATTTCCAGAATGCGTTAAGGAAGGCACTGAGCTGAACGTGAATGAGACCGCAATCGTTCTCATTCGTCTCGGACCTCGAAAATCGGTTAGAGTACAACCTGCGCAAGTGATCTGGAGCCTCCGAATATGTCTGTCACTCGCCGTGAGTTGTGTTCTCTGATTGCAATGGCCTCGGCCGGCATGCGTCCCTTGGTTGCCTTGGGCGCGGCCTCCGTTTCTTCGCTGCCATCCGCGGTGTATCCCTTTGACCAGTTGCCGGTGGAGACGTCGGAAAAGAAGGTGGAGATTCGCGCGATCCTGAAAGGCAAACTGGCAACCGGAGAATCCGTGGAAGTCCATGAGACCACATTGCCGCCTGGAGGCGCGCCGCACCCTCCGCACCGTCATCCACACTCTGAGATGTGGCTGATCCGGGAAGGCACCGTCGAGTTTACGGTCAATGGAATCAGCCGTCGCGCGGGCCCCGGTTCGCTTGCGTTCGCTGCCGCGAACGATGAGCATGGGATCAGGAACGCCGGGGACACGCCGGCGATGTACTTCGTCGTGGCGGTTGGACCGGACGCAGCGTAGATCCCGAAGCGAACCCTAGCGCTAACCTCTCTGTTGGGTGATGCACTGACCGAATCATGGAACGTCTCCGACTCAGGTTCCGTCGGTTGTCTGCCGGCCGCACTTGGGCCGGGCGCGTTCTCGTCGTCCTCTTGTTCTCGGGGTGGTTTCCGTGTGGGGCGGCGCCAGTCCAACTGTTTTCGCAGACGCACGCTGCAATGGGGACGTTGTTCACCATCTATCTTTATGCGGCCGATAGCAGGCAGGCCGACGCTGACTTCGGGATGGCATTCGATGAGATTGACCGCCTGGATGCGAGCTTGAGCAACTACCGGCCAAACAGTGAGCTTTCTCGGATCAATCGCAGCGCCTTTCGCGAAGCGGTGACGACTGATCCTGAAGTCTTCGAATTCCTGCGCCGGTCGTTCGATTACGCTCGCCGCACCGACGGCGCTTTCGACATCACAGTGGGCCCGCTGATGAGGGCATGGGGCTTCTTTCGAGGATCGGGACACTATCCGTCGGCGGATGAACTGAGGCAGGCACGCGCTTCTGTGGGCTGGCAAAAAGTGCTGCTGGACGACGCCGCGAGAACTGTGCGCTTCCAGGTACAAGGCGTGGAACTCGATCCTGGGGGAATCGGCAAGGGCTATGCTGTCGATCAGGCGGTCAGCAAGCTGCGCGAGAGCGGAGTCGAGTCCGCACTGGTCGATGCGGGATCAAGCACGATCTACGCGCTGGGGGCACCCCCCGGAAAGGATGGATGGCCGGTGCAGGTCCCGCGCCCGCAAGATCGCAAACAAAGCATTGCGACCGTATTATTGCGCGACAACGCGCTGTCTACGTCCGGCAACTATGAGAAATTCTTTAAGCTGGATGGACGCCTCTACTGCCATATCATGGATCCGCGGACCGGAGCGCCGGTGCAAGGAGTGCTCCAGACCACAGTTATCGTCCCGCAGGCAACCGACAGCGACGCGCTCTCAACCGCCACGTTTGTGATGGGTCCCGGCAAGAGCATAAAGCTGCTTGAATCTTTTCCCCAAGCGAGCGGACTCTGGATACTGGGCCAGCTCAATGCCGAGCAGCGTGTTACGTGGCATTGGCCGGTGGTTATTCCCGGAGCCAAAGAGGCGGGCGGCTTCCGCGGATCAAGATCGCAAGCGATACATCAATCGAAACATCCATCGAAATCGAAACCAGGAGGCGACAGCCATCCATGATGAAGCAAAAAATGATGAACCGGAGAGAGTTTTTCGAAAAAACCGCAGGCGCCGTGGCGGCTGTTTCGGCGCTCGGTTCTGCGACCGATGTGTTCGCTGTCCCCCCGTCGAACCGGGTGAATCTGGGCATCATCGGCCCCGGGAGCAGGGGACAGGCCCTGATGCGAGCTTTCTTGCGCGTGCCAGGAGTGCGGTTCGCGGGCGTGTGCGACGTGTATGAGCCGCGTTTCGCGCAGGCCCACAAGATCACCGGCGAAGACACGCCGACTTACAAAGACTATCGTCAATTGCTCGAAGCCAAGGATATCGACGCAATCGTCGTAGCCACGCCTTTGTCATTTCACGAAGAACATGTGATTGCGTCTCTGGAGAGTGGCCGCCACGTATACGGGGAAAAAGATATGGCGAAGACGGTCGCTTCCTGCGACACGGTCTACCGGGCCGTGAAGAGGACGGGCAAACAGTATCAGCTGGGAACGCAATACCACTACGCACCCTGGTTTGTCGAAGCCTTGCGGCAAATCCGCGCGGGCAAGCTCGGCCAGATCACGCAGATTTATGCCTACTGGCACCGCAACAACGATTGGCGGCGCCCCGTGCCGAATCCCGGTGACCAGGCTCTGGAGCGGCTCATTAACTGGCGGATGTACCGCGAATATTCCGGCGGCCTGCTGGCGGAACTGGGGACGCATCAGATTCTGTTTGCCCTGGAAGTTTTTGGTGCCATGCCGGTGTCCGTCATCGGCAACGGAAACATTGCCTATTGGAAAGACGGACGGGAAGTGCCGGATAACGTGCAGGTTGTTTATAGTTTTTCCGCGGGCCCAACCCTGTTTTTCAGTTCTACGACAACAAACCATTTCGAAGGAATGAAAATCTGCGTTTATGGAACGGGAGGCACGGCAGTTCTGACCGAGGCGGGCGGTACCCTGTACTACGAACCGGCGCGGCCGAACTCGGCCGTCCCCAAGGAACTTGTGGTCGAACACGGTGTAGTGACCGGCGCGAGTTTTCGCGCAGAACTACCGTATACCGGCCCTGGCGATGCCATCAAGGTTCCCGAAGACCAGGCCGGCAACGCGGACTTCCTGGCCTGCCGGTCGTTCATCGATTGTGTTCGTAACAATCGACACCCCGAAGCAGACGAGTTGTCAGCATGGAATTCCGGCGTTATGGTTGCGCTCGGCAACCAAGCCATTGAGACCGGTGAACGGATCATCTTCGCCCAGCACGCAACACTTCCTGGATGACGCTGGTAAAGTCTTGGCCTCAATTTGGGGCGCAGGCGGCCCATCCGTTGCCAGCGGTCGTCTCCGAGGCGAACGTGCCGCGGTCTTCGCCAAAAATTTCCGTTGGCTTGCCAGTCTTAGGTTTGGTCACGCTAACAGGGAGGATTAGTCAAGCCGTAGCTGAAAAGCACTCCACCCTGATCGTCTTCTGACGTTTGCAGGACGAATGAGTATGGAAAGTTCAATGACTTGCAATCAGTGCCTCATGCCAGGTCAGAATTAAGAAGAACAACAGGCTTAGTCTCGAGACGATCAATAAGTCCTGCCAGTGCCGAGGGTTTGGCTGTGAACATGGATCCTTGGGCTGGCATTTATGGGAGGACTACTCTCGGCGGTGCTCACCTACACTCCGCAGGCTTTTGAGAAGTGAGGTTCTTGACATACGTGGCGAATCAATCAGTTCCGCAAATTCCTGGCAGGCGTGATGAACCGAATTGTTTGAGAACCGCCGAATGGGCGAGCGCGTTCGCCTCGGAGTTGATCGCACGCGGGATGTGCGATATGGAGAAGCAGAGTGATCGCGCCAGCTTGCGGCAGACCCAATTGAGGGAATAGAGACGGGAACTGCGACAGCTATACGTGCCCATCATTTGCCTGACCACGACCTCGGAATCTGAGTAAACATGCAGTCGATTGGCGCTCAGACTGAGTGCACATTGCAAAGCCTCCATCAGAGCCATGTACTCAGCGACGTTGTTGTCCTGTCGGCCGATCCATTTCGCGACGCGAATTGGACCATCTTTGGAGCCCCTGATGATTACGCCAATGCCGGCCGGGCCGGGGCTGCCCAGGCAGCTTCCATCAACATGTGCGAAGAGGTCTGACATGGCCGCTGACATAACCATGCGCGGCGAAGATTCCGGAGTCAAGACCAATCTTGGTTCCGGATCCGGATTCTCGGCTGTGCAAGAACATGTGGAAAAATCGGCCCGAATTCATCAGGGATTCACTAACGTTTAACATATCAGCGCATTGCAGTCGATGAATGTGAGCGTGCTCGCGCGCACGATTGCACCGAAAAGCGGCGTTGACATCTGACGAGGAACTGTTTAGCTTGGCATCCGTCGACGGCTGAAAGGGTTAGCGAAAATAAAACGTTGCTGATCCGAAGTAAGCTGAGTGATTCGCTCGGAAGGGTAACCGGACGAGCGGCCAGACCCGAAAAAACCGACTGCTTCTGCGAGGAACAGTTGGGGTTTGGAGCTGCGAAAGCAGTGATCGCATCAAAGGGCTGTGACGGTACATGCCTCCACGCTGTTGGCTCCCTCGCAGGAGTTGGCGGCTAGAGCATAACCAATGTCACAGCCTTTTCCTTTCTGCAAGACCGGTCTCCTGCCCAACGGTGCGCTCCCCCAAGCATTCGTGGTTGCTTCCGACAGTGCTTACGAATATGTAATCCAAAGAACAATGCGCGCGTTGTGCCGCAAGTCGGGCACGGTGGTGCGAAGGCTTTGTCCCGAATGTTGCGTGCTCCCCAAAGAATCAATAGGATGTCTTGGGCCCGAATTCGACTTTAGCGGCCATATCCGCCGCTACTGAACCGCCTTGAGGCGCCGGCGGCAGGGCTGTTGTTAGGGGCGAGGATGGAATGTGAGGCACGAAGGATGTTAAACCGGTGAGCGATACAGCCATTCCCAGACAGTCCCTGTCTTCGGCAGTTGCCGACCGGCTGCGTAACCAGATTATTTCCGGCGAAGTTCCCGAAGGTTCGCAGTTGCGCCAAAATACGATTGCGGCGCAGTATCGAGTCAGCCGTATTCCGGTCCGCGAAGCGCTTCGTCAATTGGACGCTGAGGGCCTCATCACCATCGTACCCAACCGCGGCGCCCTGGTACCCGAACTTCTGCCCGACGATATTGAGGAGCTGTTTTCCATCCGGGCGCTGTTGGAGCCTGCCGTCCTGAGAGTTTCGATCCCATGCCTTACCGAAGCTGTTCTAAGCAAGGCAGAAGCAGTATTGGGTAAATTTGAGAGTGATTTGCGTAAAGAAGAGCACATTGGCAACTGGGGCCGGCTGAACTGGCAATTTCATTCTCTCTTGTACTC
>Ga0335080_10004050_pt1 | contig 14891 bp, 9 predicted proteins | sample Lox_Sample_34_FD_206720 | JGI IMG/M metagenome (GOLD analysis project Ga0335080, IMG submission 206720) | Soil microbial communities from Loxahatchee National Wildlife Refuge, Florida, United States - Lox_Sample_3.4 | ecosystem: Environmental > Terrestrial > Soil > Wetlands | place: USA: Florida... | reverse complement strand
CATGTTCTCGGCCAGATCATCGGGATAGCCGTTGAAGAACTTGTTCTCGTTGACAGAACCGTTCGGCGTGCCTTCGCCGGAGGTGCCGTTGTCGGCGGCGTAGAGGACCATCGTGTTCTCGAGCTGCCCTGTCTTCTCCAGGTAGTCGATGACGCGGCCGATCTGCACGTCGGTGTATTCCGATAATCCCGCCCACACCTCGGCCATGTGCGAGAATAGTTTCTTCTCGTCGGCATTGAGCGTGTTCCACGGACGGACGTGGTCAGCTGGGTTCGCTTGGGACTCCGGCATCGGGTTGATCGGGGTGAGCTTGGTGTCCTTCGGCACGACGCCCTTTTCGATCATGCGCGCGAGCACCCAGGTGCGATAGGCTTCGTAACCGTCGTCGAACTTGCCCTTGTATTTGGCGATGTACTCCTTCGGAGCCTGGTGGGGCGCGTGATTGGCGCCCGGATTGTAGAACATGAACCACGGCTTCGAAGGGGTGGCGGCCTGCTGGTTCCGGATCATCTTGATTGCCTGATCGGCGAGATCCTTGGAGAGATGATAGCCTTGCTCCGGTGAGGCCGGCGGCTCGATGAAGTGATTGTCCTCGACGAGGTCCGGATACCATTGATTGGTCTCGCCGCCGATGAATCCGTAGTAGCGCTCGAATCCCTGGCCGAGCGGCCAGGTCTTGCGGTCGCCGCCCTCGGCGACATCCTGCTCCGGCACGTTGTGGTTCTTGCCGAGCCAGAAGGTGCTGTAGCCATTGTCTTGAAGCACCTGCGCGATGGTCGCGGCCTGCGGCGGGATACGACCCGCCCAACCCGGAAAGCCGTTGGAGCCCTCAGTGATGGCCGCCATACCGTTCAAGGTGTGGTTGCGTCCCGTCAGCAGCGTGGACCGGGTCGGCGAACACAGCGCCACCGTGTGCCACTGTGTATAGGTAATGCCGTTCTGCGCCAGCTTGTCGAGGGTGGGCATGCTGATCCGGCCGCCATAGGGCGACCAGGCGGCAAGCCCGGTGTCGTCGTAGAGCACGAACAGGATGTTCGGAGCGCCCGCAGGCGCCTTCTTCGGCGTGAACGGCCCCCAGTCGGCCTTTGAATCGCGGACATCCAGATTGATGGTGCCGTTGAAATCCTTGTACGGCCCCACGGGCTGTGGCTGCTGCGCAAATGCCCCCGAGGAGAGCAGCGAGCCGAGCGCGCCGACAATGAGGCGGGATACGAACTTCATGGTTACGGGCTCCTTCATTGTTTCGGCCTTGCTTTGGGTTGCTTATTTGCAGCTAGTTTTTTCGCGCTTTTCGACGTATTTAGGGCGTGGACCAACGCTTTCTACAGCAGCGCGCAGTTCGTCGGCGGTGCATCCCCAGTAGAGGAACCAAGCTCGAACACTATCAGCATTATCAATCTGAACCTGGTCACTCATTGGTCTAATGCGCTCGCGTGCCATCTCAGGGCTCTGGCTTCTTGCGCTTGAATTTGTGGATATTGTCCGCTGCACTGAAACCATCAGGTCTGTCTCGGATCGGGCGCGTTGATGCCCATCACCTTCTTGGGCGGATAGCGTTTAAATGTTCCCAGGTGCGACCGAACGCCAAGCTGAAACGCCTCCATGTAGGCCAACTTGCGCGTCATGTAGTTGTGGTTTTCCTTTGGGTCGAGATAAAGATTATAGAGCCGGGCATAGGCGAATTTCTCCAACACACCCGTGAAGCCACCTGGCCCGGCAGATCCGGCATCGTCGTCGCTTGTCGCCGAGACCATAAACTTGTACTCGCCGCAGCGAACACCGGAGAACGTCTTCGTGAGCCAGTAGTAGTGATACTTGCGATTTGAGAGGCCGTCCGGAGCCAGCAGGAACGAGGACTGGTCGACGCCATCTATATAGCGGTCGGAGGGCAGACGCGCCGTCTCACCCGCCAGGCCCAACAGTGTAGGCAGGACATCGTTGAAATCGAACAACCCATCGCTCTGGCGTCCGGCGTCAATCATTCCGGGCCAGCTCAACAGACCCGGAACGCGGACGCCACCCTCCCAGGTCGAACCCTTCGCGCAGCGGAACGGCGTGAATGCCGAATCCGGCCATGTCTCCATGTGCGGACCATTGTCGGAGGTGACGAATATCAATGTGTCTTCGAGCTGACCGGTCGCACGCAGGGTCTCGATCAGGCGGCCAATGACCTCGTCCAGCTCCAGCAATGTGTCCTTGTAGGGATGACGCGCCGGAGATTTCCCTAGGAACCGCTCATGCGGATAGTTGTCGAAATGTGCGCCGCGTGTGCAGTGATAAAGCAGCCAGGGACGTTCGTCCTTGGCCATACGTCCGATGAAGTCGGTCGAGTATTGGCACCATTTCTCGTCGAGTTGCGAAAGAACGGGGATTGTCACCTCCTCGACGTTCTGGCTCTCTCCCCCCTTCTTGGCGTGCACGAAACACTTGTTAAACGGCATGTTCTTGATCCACTCGGTACGCGCGTCCGAATAGACGATGTCGGGGAAGAAATGCGCATCGCGCCACTCCGTGTACATGTCGGAGACCGACAGGAAACCGTAGAAGTCATCGAACCCGACGTTATGCGCCTGAGATTCGACGTTCTCGCCCAAGTGCCACTTGCCGACCGCCTGGGTTACGTAGCCCGCGTCGGACAATAGCTGGGCAATGGTGATTTCGCCCTGCAGACCACCCGGCTCACCGTACATCGGCGGCGTGTGCAAGCCGTGACGATTGGGAACACGACCCGTCATGAGCGTGGCGCGTGACGGCGAACAGCTTGGCTCCGAATAACATGATGTGAGCTGCAACCCGTTGCGCGCCAGTTTGTCGAAATTTGGCGTCGGAGCGCCGACCGCAACCCCCCCGCCATAACAACCGAAATCTCCCCAGCCAACGTCGTCCATCATGAAAATGAGGACGTTGGGGCGTTTCTTCCGGCGCGCGAGATAATCGGCGAGCTTGCGCTTGGCGACCTCGATCTGGCTGGCATGCACGAACGATGGTTCAAGGTGGTCGGCCACGCGCACGGTCGGCGATGCGATCGGATCAAACTTGGACATGAATCCCTCCGGAGCTGACATTATGACGGCTCGACATACGAAAAATTTCTCGTGCTAGTGACACGAGCAGATCAGTCGCTTGCGGGCACTCACATCTCCGATGTTCCGTGGACGACCTCGATAACGTGCGTGGCCCGTTACTCTCAGTATCCGTTATATTGGACATGGACGTTCCTCAATTGATAGTCTTGGCCACGCGTCCCGACCCGAACGGCGACGGAGAGGTCATCGGGCCGCAGGAAGATCAGTCCGATCAGCCCTCCGACGAGGGTAACCGCGACGTCCGCGAAATTAATCGTCATGAACAGGAAAGGCAGGGCGAAAATTGCCCAAGCAGCCCTTTTTAGGTCTGGCTTCGTTCATCGCACTTCCCTCACAGTTGTTCTTGGCCATACCGGCGCTTCCGAAACCGAAGCAGGGCGGTCATCATCGCGTCATTTCGACTGGTTGTCCGATTGGCCGGTAGGTCTCACCGTCAAACCGGTCGAGTTGAAGGTTGCGCACAACGAGGTAGTCCTTCGGCGACGGCCTAATGCGTATGCCGGGCAACAGAAGGTCAGACTCGAAATTGGCAAGGTCAGTTGCTTGCCGCCGGATGTTCTCGCGCGTGAGATCGTCTCCACAGTTTCGCAAGACCTTTTCGAGCGTCTGCGCCAAAACGTACGCTGCTACGTTGATGTTGTTGGACTTGTCGCCGACCGGGTAGTAGCGCGTCATGAATTCGAGCCAGGCGAGCACCCCCTTGTCTCCCTGCATCGCAGGATCGTTTGGGTCCTTTATCCAGCGGCCGGTCATTACGCCTTTGGCGTTCTCGAAGCCGGCCGGTTTCAGCACGCTGCCAACATGGGAGGACACAGCCGCAATGAAATGCGACGGCTTCCAACCAAGTTCGGCAACTTTCCGGATCGCCTGTGACGCGAATTTGGCCGTAGCGAAATCCATCAGCGTATCTGCGCCCGATGCCTTGATCTGGACGATCTGTGAATCAATGTTCGGCGCACGCACGTCATACGAGCTGGCAGCGACAATCATGGTCTTTGCCTGTTCGCCTAGCCCCTCCGTCAATCCCCGCAGCAAATCCTTGCCGAAATCGTCATCCTGATAGAGCACGCCGATGCGCGCCGCTGGCGTCTTGGCAAGAACCCAGGCCGCGTAGAGGCGCCCTTCGGCCTGATAGTTCGGCTGGAAACCGATCGTCCAGGGAAAGTGCTCAGGATCGGCCAACAGCGAAGACCCCGAGCCGGCGAACAACTGCGGGACTTTCTTCGTATTCATGTATTTCATGATTGCTGCGTTGGTCGGCGTGCCCACTACGCCGAAGAGAAACAGCACCTCGTCGCTTTCGACGAGACGGCGCGCCTGCTCCACCGTTTTGGGCGGCAAATATCCGTCGTCGTATGATATCAGCTTAATTCTGCGGCCATTAATGCCGCCCTGCTCGTTGACGCGGTTGAAGTAAGCTTCGAAGACGCGCCCGTAGACCGAATAGACCGAGGCGGGTCCGCTGTAGGGAACAATGTTGCCTATCTTGAGTTCCGAATCGGATGCGCCGGGGTCGTACTTTTTCTGCGCAAAGGCCGGCAGCGCGGCAAGTGCGACGAGAATACCGAAAGCTGCAGCGATCGTTCGCAACATAAACCGTCCCCACCCCGATAATAATCTTCTTTACTGAATTTATAAGGCGACCGCCTTAATGAGGCAGTTGCATTAATTTGTCAAGCGGGATAGTTTTCATGCGACGAATTTATTGGGGCGTAACCACGTGACGCTTGAAAATTTATCCCCCGATCGCGGAAACACGACAAAGGAAGCGCTGCTCAGTGCGGCCGAGCGCCTCTACGCGGAACGCGGTCTTGATGCCGTTTCGATGCGAGAAATCACCAGAGAGGCTGGTCAAAGAAATTCGACGGCGCTTCAATACCATTTCGCCAGCAAGCAGATTCTCGTTTACGCCATTCTCACCCGCCGAATGAATGAGGTTGACTCCCAACGGCTGGAATTTCTGCACGACCTTGAATTGCGCGGGAAAATCGATGACATCCGCTCCCTGGTGGCAGCAATGGTCGAGCCAATGGCCGTTGGGTTCAGATCACCGAGGCGAGGACCGGCAAACTACTGGTGGGTCGGATTCCTGAGCGAGGTTCAACGACATCCGGAGTTCGACTTGGTTGAGCTTGCAAAAACCGCCTCCGATCTCGGACTGCGCCGGCTCTACTCGCTCCTTCGAAAACAATTGCCGCACGTGCCTGACGCTGTCCTGAGGCAACGCTACCTCATGGCCATGTCGCAGGTGGTCCACGGTCTGGCTGAACTTGAGCGAGCGCGGCAGCGTCGCCGCCGTTCGCGGCGGCGTTTTGACTTTGATCGCGCCATCGAAAACCTGATTGACATGACAGCCGGTGCGCTGTCGGCACCGGTGTCAATTGAAGTCGCGCGCCGACTGGAAGCCCAGGAAACCGACCGCGATCAGCATCAGCTACTACCCACTTTTCTTGGATCGTGAGTCGTGATTCAAGATATGGATGATACCCGAAGCAAGAGAAGTCCAGCTTTCGAGGAAAGATCGCAAGGTGCTTGAGGCGTGCTGTTGCTCGCCGATGACCCGTATGCAAAATAGAGCACGGGAGATCCATCGAACGTTTAGTGAGGCTCTAAGAGCGATGCAGATGCAGCGGATGATAAGAATATAGATTTTACCTGTGCACTTCACTGAGGAAAATCGGACGATCTGCTCCCGCCGGCAAACTTGACAGCCCAGCAGAAGAGGTTCGCAAGTTTCATCTCGTCTAACCTCACGATCGATCCCCAGGAGTTCAGGTCAGAGCCGGGTTCGATTCCGGTCGGGGCGAATTGTGAAGTCCGGAACGGCATAGGCGTGGCCCGCTGCGCAAGCCTGCGTTTTATTTTTTCGGCTAATCACGTGTCATACTCCCTGTTGGTATTCGTGTTGGTATCGGCGGCAATACAACAAAAAGTTTGCTTTTAATTCAAACGGTTAGGATATTAGGCGGTTATCGGCCAGGGGCACCATCCTACCGTTCGCCCTCATCCGCCAACGTTCGCTTTCCTCAATAACGACAGGCACGAGTCGCATTTTTGGCTTCGCGGCCGTTCGCCCAAATCCCATGGTATCTGGTGACTTTCATGGTATCTTCCATGGTAGATCGCTGGGGTCATGGTATCGCGACTTTTGGGTGGAATCGAACCGATGCCGGTCAAGAACGACACGTATTTTCGGCACCTGAAAGCTGGTGAAAAAGACTACAAGCGATCCGACAGTGGCGGCCTCTTCATGCTCGTCACCAAGACCGGATCAAAGCTCTGGCGCTACGCCTACAACTTTGACTCCAAGCAGAAGCTGCTCGCGCTAGGCCAGTATCCTGTCACTTCTCTCGCGGACGCGCGCATCAAGCGCGACGATGCCAAGAAGCTGCTTGCCGAAGGGATCGACCCCTCCGTCAACCGCAAGGAAGAGCGCCGCAATGCGCGAATGGCGCGAGCCAACACTTTTGAAGCCGTGGCCAAAGAACTCATGGAAAAGTCCGAGGCAGAGGGCGATGCCCCGAAAACACTGAAGAAGAAGCAGTGGCTGCTTGATTTCGCCAACAAGGAATTCGGCAAGCGGCCGATCGCGGAAATCAAGGCGCCGGAAATCCTTGATGCTTTGCGGAAGATCGAGAAGCGCGGGCGGCACGAAACAGCCACTCGCGCGCGTGGTACGATTGGTGCCGTATTCCGCTTTGCGATTGCAACGGGTCGTGCCGAACGAGATCCAACCGCAGACCTGCGCGGCGCGCTGATCACCCCGACGGTTACTCACCGGGCGACGATTGTCGAACCCAAAGCCGTCGGTGCGCTGCTGCGGGCGATCGACGGCTTTGAGGGGCACGCCGTAACGAGATACGCCCTAAAGCTGGCACCGTTGGTTTTTGTGCGACCTGGCGAGCTTCGCCAGGCCGAATGGGCCGAATTCGACCTGGCCGGCGCCGAATGGCGCATACCTGCCAAAAAGATGAAGATGAGACGACCCCATCGGGTGCCACTGGCGCATCAAGCGCTCGCTATTCTTCGCGACCTCCAGCAAATAACCGGTGGATCAAAATATCTGTTTCCGTCAGTGCGATCCTGGCATCGCCCGATCAGCGACAACACGCTGAATGCAGCCTTGCGCCGCCTTGGATACGACAAGACCGAATTGACCGTTCACGGTCTGCGATCCACCGCGTCAACGCTTCTGAACGAAAGCGGCAAATGGCATGCGGATGCGATCGAACGTCAACTTGCCCATCAGGAGGCGAATGAAATTCGTGGCGCCTATACTCATGCCGCCGAGTTCTGGCAGGGGCGCGTGCGAATGATGCGCTGGTGGGCGGACGAGCTCGATCGGATGAAAGAGCTCGGCCGCGTCATAAAAATGAGCGCCTGACGATGAAAACGCGAAAAGCGGAATTACTCGCACTTGAGTCGCACACCCGTCACACCGAGGCGTTCGACTCAAGGAGTGACAGAAGTGAACGTACTACCACCAGTCGCCGGCGTCCGACGGTTGTCGTCGCAAGATGTCCGTCTCCTATCAGCTCGTAGAGCTTCGTGCGCCCAAGGCCTGTCACCTCACATGCTTCGTTAATCGTGCAGGTGAGCTTCTGGACGAATGGAACTGTCTGCGACCTCACGGCTTTCGGAGCGGATGAAGTAGCCTGCAACTCTTCGTCGTTCTCTCGTCGCTTGTGCCTCATGGATTCTCCTGTTCGCAAAGAACTGGCCAGGGGCCAGACTTGTCTTTGCGATGAGCAGCGTCAATGCGGACGTCCGAGGGTCACAGCGTACGACAGCGGGCGTTGACGATTATTCGGCTAGTTTAGGACATCAGCGGCGCCAAATAATTTTTCGATGTGTTGTGAGAGGTGCGACCACGAAAACGATTGGGCTCCCCGCTCACGCCGGTGCCAGCATATGATGGCTCTGCCGGCCGAGCGCTGCAAAACGATTGTGGGAACCGTTCAGCCATCCCCTCGGAGCCGCCGTCGCTCGCTCGCCTGAGCGCAGCGACGGCGGCGGAGAGGGATGGCCCATCCCCTTGGTGGGCCTGAGCATCGTGAGGCGACTTCGCAATTCAAACCTGGCTTCTGTCTTGTTTGACCAAGGCGCTACAGGCTGAGGCCCCTGTTCCTTCCCAAGGTCCACTCGATGCCTCCGTCGTCGCGCTGCAGGCCGCTGATTTGCCGCCCGATGTGCCTCTCAAGCATCGGTAGCCAAGGCACCAGCTGAAAGCCGAGCCCGTTGTCGATCATGGCAAAGCGTCCGCTGACGAGACTGGCGACGCCAGCGAGGCGACCACTGACATACTTGCCAGCATTTGCTGGCATGTAGGTTAGCCCGCGCTCACTCGCCATCTGATGGCCGACACGCTCGACTTCGAGTCGCTCAAGTTTCGCTACGAAGTCGACGGGGGCACGGATTTTGCCATCTTTGGCGGTCGCAAGTCCCATCTCCACAAGTCGTTGCGCCCTCCGAGTCATAGCTTTGCCTACCTCCCGGCCAAAGCCGCTGTCTCGAAGGTCCGAACGGTCATTGGCAGTCATCTGTCGGTCGAGCCAGGTCGCACCATCGCTGGCAATCTGCCGATCGAGGCCGATGGCCGAGAGCGTCCGTATTCTCAGCCCGTCGCCGCCCTGGCTGAGGTCATAGGCCTGCCCACGTTCGACGATGTTTTTCGGGACCTTCCAATTGTCGGCATCGATCCGCTCGACTTGGCCGGCCCGGCGCAATGCCTCCAGGCGTCGGACATGGGAACGCACGAAAGCTTCGGGATCCTTGCCCTGCCGCTCAAAGCTGTCGCGGATGCGCTCCAGGTGCCGGCTCGGCCGGTAAACGTCGTTGCGCTCCTCGACATTGCTGGCGATGTTGCGGTCGGCGGGTCTTGGACCGGACACGACTGGGGCCGCTTCGACGATCATGTCCCGCCCCACCTCTTCGATCCTGCTCGCGTCCTTGAACTCGACGTGATGGACCCGGCCATCGATGCTGTCGACGACCAGGTAGACGCGCTCGCCCATCTCGTCTCCGGCGAGACCCTTGGCCAGGACCCGGCCAACAATCTTCTCGCCTAAGCCTTCGCCGTGAAGGGCGAATTGGCCGACACCACGCTCCTCGGCGAGACCATTCTTGGTGAGCGCCCGATGGATCGAATTGATGGCCTCATTGCGGTGGTCCAGATCCTTCAGGACTTGCTCCGCGCGGTCGGAAAGGGACCATCGCCCCGGCTCAAGCTGGGTCGCTACTCCATAGCGCTCCAGGTGCCTGACCCGGCCGATCATGAGGTTGCGGTTCTCCCGGACGAGGAAGGTCGCACCCTCCGCAGGTCGCAGGTCAATCACGCCCTGCTCCTGCTGCTCGCTCAATAGCATCTTGTCGAGCCGGGTCACCCGCTCAGCCTCGACCTCGCTCTGCAGCTTGGCCTGCAACTCGATCTCGCTCTGGTGGCCCAGCTCCAGGGTAACCAGCTCGCTCGCACGGTGGCGGACACCATGGGCGATGTAGTCTCCGGCAATGTTGAGAATGCGGCCGTCATCGAGCACGCCGCGGACGATGATGTGGGTGTGGGGATGGCCGGTGTTGTGATGGTCGACCGCGATCCAGTCGAGGCGGGTCGCCAGATCTAGTTCCATCTGCCGCATAAGGTCACGGGTGAGGCCGCGAAGGTCAGCCATTTCGGTTGCATCCTCGGGTGCGACGATGAACCTAAACTGATGGCGATCTTCCCGCCCGCGCTCCACAAACGCCTTGCCGTCGGCCTCGTTCTCGAACGCCGAATAGGCCTTGCCCCGCTCGCCGTCACGCGTAACACCATCCCGTTCAAGGTAACGCAGATGGGCATCGACGGCCCTGCTCATCGTCCCGCGCACGTTCGGCCCCCGCGCGCCGCTCCCTTGCGGATTGAGCCGGACCACCCTCGCCTTGACCACCACGCGTCGCGCGCGGAAGCGGCCTGCGGAATCTCTCTGCCACCCACCATCTACGCTCTGCCGAGCAAACGAGGCAACGACCTTCGCACCCCGGCCGCGCGCGTTAAATCGGCCCGTCCTTCCTCCTTCCCGGCCGCTGCCCGATTGCGCTCCCGAGCCTATCTGCCGGGGATCGCCGCCCGCCTTGCGGACTGCGATCTGGACCTGCTTGAGGAACGGTTGGGTCCGCGGATTGATATGTGCTCCACCGTTGCGTAACCGACCAGGTCTGACCCTAAAATTTTCGCTGTCATCACGTGCCATGACGCGACGATTGGCCCCGGAAAAAGCCGACACAAGAGCTTCCCAGCATCGATCGCACCAAATCGCACTAGCGCGCATGATGGCGAAGAAATAGCGGGGTTCCTCCTCGACACACGTTGCGAGCGCCATCGCTCGGAAGATTGAAATTCATGGGGAAGGTCCGTAGGGCGGCACCTGCACACATTGCACTGGGTCATTTTGACGGCGCAAAAACTTGCAAAATCCAATGTGCAGACAAGCCTTTGCGACCGAAGGGAGCCAGCGAACGCCAGTTCGCTTTATCTCGCCTTCCATCCCAGACCTCAACGGTCTGCATCAATGCTCAAAAATTAACGAAAGAGACGTCCTAAAAAAGAAGGCAGACGCCGCGGTGAAGTCATCCAATCAATTCGAACACCGATTGCATACTAGCGGTGTTATGTCGCGATCAAAGCAAGAAGAATAACGCACTAGACTTGCGCGGCCGCCGCAATCGTCGTCACACCTAATTTGCCGTCGCAGCGCCATTGCCGCGCATGATGATGACGGCCCTCGCCGCACTCTACACGTCAAGTTCCTGCATACAACCGACGCGCTCGGAGCAAACCGGTATGCAAATCGCGCGCCTCCCACGGACGCACAGACTGTCGCCAATTGGTGCGGCCCACGTGCTCGCATTGACTTGCACATGCGCCGCACGAGCAACACAATCGACGACGGGCGCTTTCGAAGCTCAATCTCGACTTGTGTCCACGTTCTGCTCGCAGTCAGCTGTCGTTTTGCGACGCCGCGCTGGCGCTGGTCCGGCGGCGTGGATCAGAAGTCGAGGTTTTGAGTCCGGAGCCAGCCCAAGCCTGCAGATCGCAATTGCATACACCACGCGGCCTCCAATCTTCCGATAGAGGGGACCGGTGCCGTAACTGCGGTGTTTTTCCAGCGTTCGTGCTGATAGGCTGAGAAAGCGAGCTGCTTCCTTGGTGCACAAGTAGCGCATGGCGAAGGCTTCGACGATGCACGGCTCGATACGCTGTTCCTGACAATGCCTATCTCTTGGAAGGGGACACTGGCCCAATATGTGGGACGGCTCCGCCGACTGTATGCCGGGAAGGCGGACGTTCTCGTCGTCGACTATGTGGACGCGGCAGTACCAGTCCTGGCGCGGATGGCTGCAAAGCGGCGGGCCGGATACCGCACGCTCGGCTACACGATCGAATAACGGATCCATTACGATCGATCGGGATACGCCGACCAGTCTACTCCACCGCCCGTTATTCGAATGGAGTCCGAAATCGAGACTAAATCTGCCGGATAGGCCAATTCGCCTTTTGCGAAATTGATGTTCAGTGCGGGGCAAGTCCAACATTATCCGCCCAGCGCCGACACATGCTCCAGGTCCTGCCCGCGCTGCTTTGCGCGCCGTTCGTAGCTGGCCTGGTTCTTGGTCGCGACCAGGGTGTGAGGGCTGCCGCGCCTTTCAGTGGTTAGGTCAAGGTCACACGTCGCGCTCCGAACACTTTGCTCGACGTGGGTCCTCCGATCCTGGACAGCCTTTAAGCGCCATTGCTGTTGATCCGGCGTAACCAGAAACGCGGCCAGTGCACGGCAATCGCTACATGTGCATTTGAGCGGGTTGGCCCTGGTCCAGTCCCGTGGCGCCTCCAGCGGCAGGGCGATGCGCCTGCGCAGATGGTCGAGAGCCGCCTCTCGGAGCCGCCCAGCCGCCAGCCAAGCCTTGCTATCCATCAGCTTGGCAATCGCGAGAGCAGCGGGGACCAGCACGTCGTCCGGCTTGTATGTCTTCGGCCAGGCCAGCAGGTGCTCGAGCGCGCGCCCCGCGAGCCCCGCATCGATCCGGCTTGTCGCCGTCAGGAGATCGACGACGAAGCACGGCTTCACCGGCATCGGCCGAGTCCAGATGTCGACCTGCTTCCGCTTGGTCGGATCGCCGGGCAAGGCCTCTATCAAGGCTACGCAGATCTGCTCTAGATCGCCTGTCGCGCCCGTCGGCGCGGCGACGCAGCGCAACAGCAGATCGCCGCAGGCGCTGAGATGAACTGGAGCGTTACGCCTGACAATCCAGACCAGCAGTTCCGTTGCACGCGAGGTCGGAAGAAGCGCGACGGCGCGCACGATCGCCCCGTTGTCGGACGCGGCGTAATGGCCTTCCGCGGAAACTTCGGCGAAAAACGCATCAATGCATTTCACGTTCGCCAGCCGGATCTGCAAATCGAGCATGCGGCCGGCTTCGTCGTCGTCATCCTCCCGCCAGGGCGAGCGGGGCCAGGAGCGCAGCATGTGCTGTGAAAGCTCATCGGCCTCATGCCACAATGGTGACTGGACGGGCGCTTTGCTCATCTCCCAGCGAACCGTCAGATTTTCGAGATAGGGCAGCGTCGTGCGGAGGCCGGCCTGATTCAGCACCGCGAGCTTCCGCGCCGTCGGCCACAACACGAATCCGGCACGGCGATAGCTGCGCTCGAAGGACGCACCTTCATTGCCCGTTGCCTCATGAAAATGCTGCTCGTCCGGCATCAGATCCTCAAAGGCGTCCGGCGGGCACAACTCGTCCTCGGTGAATGGAAAATCGCCGAGGCCGGCCTCACCGCCATCCGGACGCCGCCACTCGGACAGGATCAGCGCCCGGTCAAGGACCTCGTCAACCTCGAATTCTTCGTCCTCTTCGTCGCGACTCCAACGGCCCCGGCCGTAATAGCCGGTATGTTCGGCGCTACCACTCTCCTCGATCGACACGAGAGCGAGGTGGAGATCGCAATCCGCCTCTGCGGCCGCTTTGACCAGTACGGACGCCGCGCCGGCATCGGCGCCCTTGAGTGCGCTGAACGACAGTTCGGCCGGCGTATAGGCATGCTCTAATGGCACAATCAGCTTATCGGCCTCGTCCTCCGCGCTCGCCCAGCTCCGCAGCAACTCCACCACCCGCTCGTGCTCTGTGCGATAATCGGGTGCCTTCAGTGCGCGCCCCTTGCCGATGAAACGCAAGTTATAGATGAGGGCCAGACGACATCCCTTCGTAACAGGACGCACTTCATGGACGCAGTCGGCATAGAAGGCCGCGAAGCCGATCTCCGACGGCTCCTCTGGACGCGGGTCGAGCACGACCTCCCGGTCGAGATGCTTGATGACCAATTCGCCGCCGCTATGAGTCGAGGGCAGCACAAGCACCATGGTTGCGAACATGCCGGGCGCTTTTTCGGTATCGCGGTGATCGACGAAGAAACTGCCAGCATCGTAGACAAGAAACTTGTAGAAGTCGGCCGTAACCGGCTCGTCCACACCGAGCGCGAGGGCTATGTCGGCGACGAGGCCGGCCAGGGTCTTGTCCCAGTGACGCCCTCCGAACCGAACCTTGGCGGAATTAACCTGCCAAGTTCTCCGGACTTCGCGATCGACCACCGTCTGCTCGCCCCGCCCATAGGGAGCTGCCTCGGCGATTGCGACGAGTCGCTCGGCCTGGACGGGCAGGATCGGAAAGGAGATCCTGCCCACACCTTGGACATCGATCGTCGGCATGAAGATCTCTCGAATTCCGCCGACACAAAAATCGCCCGGGCGTTCAACGGAACGAAGGCTATTGAGCAGCTTGTTCCCTATCGACGACATGATAATCCTCGGCCACCTGCAGAGCTTTTCGTGAACGATTGTCAATTCGACGTGCGGGGCCGTCAAGAAATTATACGCAGCGAACGCACGCGTGAGAAGTCATGGTCATGCGTCACTAGCTCGGCCGCGTTGATCACTAACGCGCTAGCCGCTTGAACAGCCTCCGCAAGCTTGAGTCGGAGGGACGCTCGCAGTCTCGCAGCGCTTTCCGCAATGTCAAAGTCAAGCGCGATCGGTTGCCACGATTCGAGGATCGCGTGGTAACGCCGCGCGAGCGCGTCATCAGCTGCCTGCAGTGGCCCGCTTAACACTTCGGCGATGGTGATGGTCGTGGCCGCGAAGCGCAGGTGCACTGCTCCATGGGCGTCGAAGAGCGGCTCGAAGCGCGGCCCGAATTTCGGGTGCCCTCCAGGAAGTAGATGATGGGTGCCGAATCGATGAGAAGAAGCGCATCCTGCTTGCCGGCCACCGCCCAGGATCACGAGGCTTGCGCGGCAATGTCGGAGGACTGCTTGCTGGAGGGAGAGAAACTTCAAAAAAATTTGCTGTCTGGCACTCTATCAGGTGCTCTCCCAAGTGCGAGAGGACCCTACTCCGCTAGATCGCTGGGGTTCTCTCCGTCTAGGAGATTCTCATGCGACTGCGGCAGGCCACCGAACAGGGCCTTGCCGCTGGCCGTCGGGTCCAAGAACGCGCCGAGGGCTGGACCCCAAAGCTCGCTTTCTTCCAGTGCGAGATGGAACTCCGGCGCGCGTCTAGGTCCCCTTTTCCGCTCGGGAGGTCCGGAGGCAGCTCTTCGCGCCACCGGGCTGGGAGGACGCCGGCGGCGATCCGCGGCTTATTTTTCCGCCTCGCCTGCGCCGGGGCATCCGAAACCGCCCACTAGCAGGCTGTTGAAGAACCGGAGATCGAGGATGAAGTCGCTGTCCCGGTTGTCCATTTTGACGATGCGCCCTCGGTCGGCAAAGGCGTTGGCGCA
>Ga0335080_10004049_pt1 | contig 14893 bp, 8 predicted proteins | sample Lox_Sample_34_FD_206720 | JGI IMG/M metagenome (GOLD analysis project Ga0335080, IMG submission 206720) | Soil microbial communities from Loxahatchee National Wildlife Refuge, Florida, United States - Lox_Sample_3.4 | ecosystem: Environmental > Terrestrial > Soil > Wetlands | place: USA: Florida... | reverse complement strand
GGCCGACGACAGCGCGGCGGTGGCGGAAGCGGCGCCGTCCCGTCTGCAGGGTCCACGCCGCGTCGACGAGGTCCGCCTCGGGGAGCCGGCGCAGATGGTCGGCCAGGCCGACGGTCAGCGCCTCGCGCGCCTCCGGCGTGCGGGCGGCGAGGGGCAGGACCTGCCACTCGCGGCCGCCCGCGGTGGGAGCGACGGGCGCCGCCTCCTCGAGCACCACGTGCGCGTTCGTGCCGCCGAGGCCGAAGGAGCTGACGCCCGCGCGCCGCGGCCCGGCCGACCGGGCCCACGCGAGGGGCTCGGTGTTCACAAAGAAGGGGCTGTCGGCGAGGCCGATCTCCGGGTTCGGCTCCCGGAAGTGCGGCGTGGGCGGGATCCGCGCGTGCCGCAGGGCGAGCACGGCCTTGATGAGGCCGGTGACGCCGGACGCCGCGTCGAGGTGCCCGACGTTCGCCTTCACCGCCCCCAGAGCGCAGAAACCCCGGGCGCCGGTGCCGGCGCGGAAGGCGCGGGTGAGGGCGGTCACTTCGATCGGGTCGCCCACGCGCGTGCCCGTCCCGTGAGCCTCCACGAAGCCGATCGTCTCGGGGGGCGTCCCGGCCGCGGCCTGGGCGGCGGCGATCACGGCCGCCTGTCCCTCGACGCTCGGCGCGGTGTAGCCGGCCTTCGCCGAGCCGTCGTTGTTGACGGCCGACCCCCGGATGACGGCCAGCACGGGCTCGCGGTCGGCGAGCGCGTCCTCGAGGCGGCGCAGCACGACGACGCCCACCCCGTTCCCCGGCACGCAGCCCGCAGCGCCGGCGTCGAAGACGCGGCAGTGCCCGTCGGGCGAGAGGATGCTGCCCTCCTGGAAGAGGTACCCGCTCGCCTGCGGCACGAACACCCGCGCCCCGCCGGCGAGCGCGGTGTCGCACTCCCCGTCGAGCAGGCTGCGGCACGCGAGGTGGACCGCCACGAGGGACGTCGAGCACGCGGTCTGCACGGCGAGGCTCGGCCCCCGCAGGTCGAGCTTGTACGACGCGCGCGTGGCCGCGAAGTCCTTGTCCGCGGCGAGCGCGGTCGAGAGGCCGTCGAGGGAGGCGAGCGTCGCCGGGTCGGACGCGAGCCGCGCGTGGTAGCTGCTCGCGGAGACGCCGGCGAAGACGCCGACCCGCCCGCCGCCGCGGGTCGGGTCGATCCCGGCCCCCTCCAGGGCCTCGTGGGCGCACTCGAGGAGGAGCCTCTGCTGGGGGTCGATGAGGGACGCCTCGCGGGGGCTGTAGCCGAAGAAGCCGGGGTCGAAGAGATCGGCCCCGTCGAGAATGCCGCGCGCGGGGACGTAGTCGGCGCGGTCGGCGAGCGCGGGATCCACGCCCGCCGCCAGGAGCTCCTCCCGGCTCAGGAACGAGATCGACTCGACTCCGTCGCAGAGGTTCCGCCAGAACGCCTCGACGTCGGGCGCGCCGGGGAATCGGCCGGCGAGGCCGACGACCGCGACGTCCCTCCCCCGGGAGACGCCGCCCGTCGCGGCGAGGGACGCGTCGCGCGCCTCCGCCACGGCTCGACTTCCCGACCGTTCGGGAGAGGCGACGTGACCGGCCAGGGAGCGGATCGTCGGGAACTCGAAGAGCTCGAGGAGGGAGATCTCCCGCGGCAGACGCCCCTGGAGGCTCCGGTGGAGGCTGGCGAGGAGCAGCGAGTGGCCGCCGGCGTCGAAGAAGTTGTCGTCCGCCCCGACGTCGTCCCGCTCCAGGACCGCCCGCCACGCGGCGGCGATCACCTCTTCTATGGGCCCGAGCGGTGCCGCCGCCTGAGGGACCGCGGCCGGCTCCGGGGCGGGTAGAGCCCGACGGTCGACCTTGCCGTTGGGGCCGAGGGGGAGCGCGGCGAGGACCACGACCGCTGGCGGGACCATGTGGTCGGGCAGGTGCCGGCGCGCGTGCGCGCGCACCCGCGCGGCCAGGTCCCCCTCCCGCGGCGAGCCCGGCGCCGGCACGACGTAGGCGGCCAGGGAGTCGGCGCCCGTGCCCCTGGCCAGCGCCACCGCGTCCGCGACGTCCGGCATCTCGCGGAGGACGGACTCGATCTCGCCGAGCTCGACGCGGTGCCCGCGGACCTTGACCTGCTCGTCGTTCCGGCCCAGGAACTCCAGGCCCTCGTCGGGATCCCACCGCACTAGGTCTCCGGTGCGGTAGAGCCGCTCGCCGTCGCCGAAGGGGCTCGGCACGAACCGCTCGGCGGTCAGGTCCGGACGGCCGCGGTAGCCGCGGGCGAGGCCCACGCCGCCGACGTACAGCTCCCCAGTGACCCCCGCCGGCACGGGCTGCACGAAACGGTCGAGCGCCCAGGCCGAGAGTCCGTCGATCGGCCGGCCGATCGACGGCTCGCGGGGGACGGCCGGGTCGACCATGCCCGCCGTCGCGACCACGGAGCTCTCGGTCGGGCCGTAGTGGTTGACGAGCTCGAAGGGAAGGCTCTTCCGCTCGAGTCGGCGGAGCCGGTCGCCGCCCGTGAGCAGCCAGCGGAGAGCCAGGGACGGCAGGGGCTCGCGGAGCACGGCCTCCGCGAGCGGCGTGGGAAGGAAGACGTGGGTGATCGCCTCCGAGCCGAGCCAGCCGACGAGGCGATCGGGAGCGAGGCGTGCCTCCTCCGGCGGGACGTGGAGGCTCGCCCCCGACGCGAGGTACGGCCAGGTCTCCCACACCGACGCGTCGAACGCCGGGCTCGCCACGAGCGTGGCGCGGTCCCCCGGCCCCGGCTCGTAACGGGCGCGGTGCCAGCCCACGAGGTTCGAGAGCCCGCGGTGCGGCACCTCGACGCCCTTGGGGCGGCCCGTCGAGCCCGACGTGTAGATCACGTAGGCGAGGTCGTCCGGATCGACCGGCACGCGCGGGGGCGCGTCGCTCTCGGCCGAGAGGTCGGCCGACTCGACGTCGACGATCGGCGCCCGGCCGGAGAGCCGCGAGCGGAAGCGCTCCCCGGTCACCACCGCCGCCACCCCGGCGTCCTCGAGCATGAAGAGCATCCGGTCGTCGGGGTGGGCCGGATCGAGGGGAAGGTAGGCTCCGCCCGCCTTCAGCACGGCGAGCTCGGCGACGACGAGCTCCGCCGAGCGCTCGAGGCACACGCCCACCACGCGTCCGGGCCCCACCTCCAGCCGCCGCAGCCGCCAGGCGAGTTGGTTGGCGCGCCGGTCGAGGTCGCCGTAGCGCAGCCGCGACGCTCCCGCGACGACCGCGACCGCGCCGGGGGCGGCGCGCGCCCGGGCCTCCACCTGCTCGTGGACGGGCGGGTCGGCATGCGCGGGAGCGGCGCCCCGCGCGGCCGCCTCGAGGCGGCGCCTCTCGTCCGTGCCCAGGAGGGGGAGCTCCGAGAGGCGCCGCTGGGGCGAGGCGAGAGCGCCATCGAGCAGGGTGAGGTAGTGAGCGGCGAGCCGAGCGACCCACTCGGGAGAGAAGAGGTCCTCCGCGTAGACGATGAGCCCGTGCAGCCCGTCCTCCGACTCGAAGAGGAGCGCCTCGAGGTCGAACCTCGTGGCCGTGACATCGCGCCGGAAGGGCGAGGTCCGGAGCCCGGGGAGCTCGAGGGCCTCCCGGGGGGCGTTCTGCAGGGCGAAGACCGTCTGGAAGAGGGGGTTGCGCGCGAGGTCCCGGGGCAGGCCGAGGGCGCTCGCGAGCCGCTCCAGGGGCACGTCCTGGTGCGCATAGGCGGAGAGCGCGGCCTCCCGCACCCGGCGGAGGAGCTCCACGAATGTCGGGTCGCCGGAGAGGTCGACCCGGAGGGGCAGCGCGTTCACGAAGAAGCCGATGAGGCCCTCGACCTCTCCCCGGTGCCGGTTCGCGACCGGCGTGCCGACGACGAGGTCGTCCTGGCCGGTGTGCCGTGCCAGCACGGCGGCGAAGGCGGCGAAGAGCGCCATGAAGGGCGTCACCGCCTGCGCACGGCACAGGTCGTGGAGGCGTTCGACCGTCTCCGTCGGGATCGAGAGGGCGTGGGCTCGGCCCCGCCAGCCCGCGGCCGCGGGCCGCCCGCGGTCCTTGGGCAGCTCGAGGACCGGCGGCTCGGGCCCGAGGGTCTCGCGCCAGAAGGCGAGGTCCGTTTCGAGGCGCCCTCCCGCGAGCTCGCTGCGCTGCCAGGCCGCGAAGTCGCCGTACTGGACGGGCAGCTCGGCCACGAGGCTCGGCCGGCCCTCGCGCGCCGCCCGGTAGTGGGCGGCCAGCTCGCGCACGAAGACCCCCAGCGACCAGCCGTCGGCCACGATGTGGTGGAGCGAGATCAGGAGGACGTGCTCGTCGGCGGCCGTCCGCACGAGCTTCACGCGCAGGAGCGGCCCCTCCTCGAGCGCGAACGGCCGCCGGGCCTCCTCGGCAGCGATCGCGGCGAGGCGGGCCTCGGGCCGGGCCGCGTCCCTCGCGTCGACGGTCTCGAACGGCGGCCGAGCCTCCGGCGCGACGACCTGGACGAGGTCGCCGTCGACGGTGGCGAACCGGGTCCGGAGCGCCTCGTGGCGGGACGCGATCCGCTCGAGGGCGCCGCGCAGGGCGGCTTCGTCCAGGTCGCCCTGCATCCGGATGCCGCCCGACAGCACGTAGGCCGGGCTGTCGGGCTGGAGCTGGTGGAGAAAGAAGAGCCGCTGCTGGGCGAAGGAGGCGGGGAAGCGCATCTCCCCCGATGCCGGCCGCGCCTGCCGACGGATCGGCTCCTGCGGACGGGCGTCCTCGGCCCGGCGCGCGGCGGCCACCGACTCCGCGAGCTGGGCGACCGTCGGCGCCTCGAACACCGTTCGGAGCGGAACCTCGACGCCGAGGACATCGCGGATCCGCGACACCAGCCGGGTGGCCTTCAGTGAGTGACCGCCGAGATCGAAGAACGAGTCGTGGACGCCCACGCGCTCGACGGCGAGCACGTCGCGCCAGAGCGTCGCCAGGTCCTCTTCGAGCGGGGAGCGTGGGGGGACGAAGCCCGCGAGGCCTGCGCCGAGGGTCGGGAGGGGCAGCGCCCGCCGGTCGAGCTTGCGGCTCGCAGTGAGCGGGAGCGCGTCGAGGCGCACGAGGGCCGCGGGGACCATGGCCGCGGGAAGGGTCTCGCGCAGGTGGCGGCTCAGGTCGGCCGTCGCCGGCCCCGGCGCCTCCCGCGGGACGTAGTAGGCGGCGATCGCAGCTTCGCCGGGAGCAGGCTCGAAGAGCAGGGCCGCGGAGTCCCGGACCGCCGGGTGGGCGGCCAGCGCCGCCTCGACCTCGCCCAGCTCCACTCGCACGCCTCGGACCTTGACCTGGAGATCCCGCCGGCCCTCGAACACGTAGCGGCCGTCGGCGCGTCGGTGGCCGACGTCGCCCGTGCGGTAGAGCCGGCCGCCCCACCCATCCGGGTCGGGCACGAAGGCGGCTGCGGTCAGGTCGGGCTGCCGCCAGTAGCCGAGGGCCAGGCCGTCGCCGCGCACGGCGATCTCGCCCCGGAGGTCCGTGGGCCGGCCCCGGTCGTCGAGCAGGACCACGTCGATCCCGTCGAGCGGCTCGCCCACCGGGAGGACGCGGCCGTCGACGGCCGCTTCCGCGTCCGTGACGTGCATCAGGTGGAACGTGGACTCGGTCGCACCGAGGCCGTTGACGAGGCTCGCCGCGGGCGGGAAGTGCGCGCGGAAGAGGGCGAGGTCCCGCGGGCCCGCCGCTTCGCCGCCGAGCACGACCCGCCGCACCGAGGCGAACGGAGCGCGGCCCCTCCGGCCCCGCAGGAAGGCCCGGAAGACCGTCGGGGTCGAGTGGTAGATGGTGGGAAGCCGGCTCTCCATCCAGGCCTCGAGGCCGTCGAGCCCGTCGTTCGTGAGGTCGCAGGGGAAGAGGGTGGCGCCGTGGAGCAGTGCGCCGAAGACGTCGACGACGGCGGCGTCATGGGTGTACGAGGCGAGCAGGGTGAGTCGATCGTCCGGGTTGAGGCCCAGGGCGCCGGCGTAGTTGTCGGCGTGACGGCCCACGTTCCGGTGCGACTGCACGACGCCCTTCGGCCGGCCGGTCGAGCCCGAGGTGTAGAGGAGGTAGGCGACCGCGTCCGGCTCGACCGGGACGGGCTCGGGGTCGCCGCCCCGCGCGAGCGCGTCCTCGGCCAGGACCACCCGCCGGCGCGGGCCGGCCAGCTCCCGCGCGAGCGCCGCGTTCGCCTGGTCGGCGAGAAGGCAGTCGAGGTCGGCGTCGCCCGCCGTGAACCGCAGGCGCTCCCGCGGCTGGCGCGGGTCGAGCGGCACGTACGCTCCGCCCGCCCCCAGCACGCCGAGCATCCCGCCCACCATCGGCGCGCCGTGGTCGAAGACGAGCCCCACGCGGCCCGGGCGGCTCTGGCCCACGCCGCGCACCGCGCGCGCGATCGCCGCCGCCGCCGAGGCGAGGTCGCCGTAGGTCAGGTCGCGGCCGGCGTCGCGGACGGCCGCGCGGTCCCGGTGGCCGGCGACGATCGCGGCGAAGCGCGACGGCAGGCTCGCCTCACGGCCTCGAGCGGCGGGGACGGCCCGGCGCGACCGCGGCGGCGGATCGAGGAGGGAGGCGACCGTCCGGTCGGGATCGAGCACGGCGCGCCCCAGCACCGTCTGGTACTGCTCGAGCATCCGGCGGGCGGTGGCCGGCTCGAAGCAGTCGAGGCTGTAGTTGAAGCAAACGCCGAGCGTGGACGCCAGGTCGAACACGTACACGCTCAGGTCGAACTTGGCGAAGTCAGCGTCGACGTCGAGGAAGCGGAGGGCGAGTCCCGGCAGGTCCATCCGCTCGACGCGGTAGTTCGCCATGTTGAAGAAGACCTGGAAGAGCGGCGAGCGCGCGACGTCGCGCTCGGGCTGCAGCTCGGCGAGCACCCGCTCGAACGGCACGTCCTGGTGGGCGTACGCCTCGAGGGCGACCTCCCGGACCCGGCCCACGAGCTCGCGGAACGTGGGCCCCCCGGAAAGGTCGGTGCGGAGGACCAGCGTGTTCACGAAGGGGCCGATGAGCGGCTCCGCCTCGGGCCGGAGGTGGTTGGCGATCGGCGTCCCCACCGCGACGTCCTCGGTCGCCGCCCAGCGCCGGAGGACGACGTCGAACGCGGCCAGCAGCACCATGAACGGCGTCGCCGCCTCCTGCCTGGCCAGCGAGCGGACGCGGTCGGTCAGGGGCGCGTCGATGCCGGCCGACTCCAGGCCGCCGCGGTGGCTCGGGGTCGCGGGGCGGGGCCGGTCGCCCTGCAGCTCGAGGCGCGGCAGCCCGGCGAGCTTCCCCCGCCAGTAGGCGATCTGGGCCTCGAGCGGCTCGCCGCGGAGGGTCTCCCGCTGCCACCGGGCCACGTCCGCGTACTGCATCTTCAGGTCGGGCAGGGGCGACGGGCGGCCCTCCACACCGGCGGTGTAGAGCTGCGAGATCTCGTGCACGAGAACGCCCACGGACCGGCCGTCGGAGACCACGTGGTGCAGGGTCAGGACGAGGACGTGCCGCTCGGGGTCGAGCCGCAGGAGGAGCGAGCGGAAGAGAGGCCCCCGGCCGAGGTCGAAGGGCCGCGTCACTTCCTCGCGGGCGAGGCGGCGGGCCGCGGCCTCACGCTCCGCGGCGGCCTCCCCCGGGACCTCGACGACCCGGAGGACGTGAGGCGCGAGGGAGGCCACCCGGCGGACGGGGCGACCGCCGATGGCCGGGAAGGCGGTCCGCAGGATCTCGTGGCGGCGCTGGATCTCGTCAAGGCTGCGCTCGAGCGCGCCAACGTCCAGCCGTCCGTCGAGGGCGAGGACGACGGGCAGGTGGTAGGCCGGGCTGCCCTCCTCCATGTGGGCGAGCAGCCACAAGCGCTCCTGCGCGTAGGAGAGCCCGCCGTCCGCCTCCTCGGCCAGCCGCCTCAGGAGCGCGGGCTTGTGGCGTGCGAGCGCCTCCCGCAGCTCGGGCGTGATCGCCCCCTGCGGGCCGCGGAGGACCAGCCTCTCGCCGTCGGCGGACGCCGACACTCCGAGCCGTGCGATCTCGGCCAGCAGCTCGTCGGCGTGCGTCGGGCGGCGCGGCAACCTTCTCTCCTCTCCTTCCAGCGGCGCGTCGGCTTCGCCCGGCGCGCCGGGGCTCGAACTCGTTCGGCGCCTACTCGTCTGGCTCGTCGCTCCCTCCGGCGCGCGGGTTGCGCATCGCCTCCCGCAGCACGTCGACCTCGAGGACCAGCTCGCCGACCTTCTGCTTGAGGCGGCGGATCTGCTCCTCCTTGAGCGCGTCCTCGTCGCGCGGCCGCGAGCGGAGGGCGTTGTGGGCGGCGGCGAGGAAGCGGAGCTTCCAGTCCTCCACCTCGGAGACGGCCAGCCCGTGTCGGTTGGCCACCTCCTCGACGGTGAGCTCGCCCTTCAGGATGCTGAGCACGAGCGCGGAGCGTCGCCGCGCCGTCCAGCGCTGGATCTCGTCCGGGCTCTCGGCCGGGCCGTCGTCCGCGGACGGGACGGAGGACGGCCTTACGCTGCCGGCGGGCTCGGCTTCGCCCGCCCGCAGCCGGGGGCGGAATCCGACGGGCTCGGTCCGGGGCGCGGCCCGGGGCGGGAGGGGGGTGTCGGGGCGCATGCTCGAGCGGCTAGCCCCGGCGGGCCGCTTCCTCCATCTGGCGGCGGAGGCTCAGCGGTCTCATGTCGGTCCACACCTCCTTGATGTGGGCCAGGCACTCGGCCTTGAGGCCGCTCGTCCCGTCGTCACGCCAGCCGGGCGGGTTCTCCCGGTCCGCCGGCCAGATCGAGTACTGCTCCTCGTGGTTCAGGACCACCTTGTAGATCGTCGTGTCTTCCGAATCGTCGTGAGCCATGACTCACCTCCATCGACTCTCTCCAGGCCCGGCGCACGACGCGCGCCGGGCGTCCACCGACTGCGAGCGCCCCCGCGAAGCCGGGGGCCGGGGGCACGTCCTCCAGCCAGAAGCGGGGCAAAGCCTCGCCCCGCACGAAGAGCAGGCGCGCCGGCTCCCCCGGCGCGAGCGTGACGTCGAAGGCGTCGAGGGGCTGCGCGAGGCCGTCCCCTTGTGCCTTGACCACGGCCTCCTTGCGCGTCCAGCACCGGAAGAACGCCTTCGTCCGCTCGCCCTCCGGCAGGGAGACGAGCGCGGTCTCCTCCCGCCTCGAGAAGTAGCGCCGGGCGATGTCGCAGGCTTCAGGGACGGATCGCTCCCGCTCGACGTCGACGCCGAGCTCGCGGTCCCGAGCGAACGCCAGGAGGGCGAGCCCGCCCGAGTGGGAGACGTTGAAGCGCAAGCCGTCGTCACCGGGCAGGAACGGCTTCCCCCGGTGCCCGTAGCCGAAGCGGAGGGCGGCCGGAGGGACGTGCGCGTACCGGCCGAGGAGGTGGCGCAGGAGGCCGCGGGAGATCGAGAAGCGCCGCCTGTCGCGTGCGAAGCGGAAGCGCTCGCCCCGCGCTCGCTCGTCGGGCGAGAGGGCGAGGTCGAAGGTGGCCTCCGACAGCACGTCCAGGTCGGCGCACCAGACGTGCACCTCGTCCGGCGCGAGGTCTCGCACCTCGCTCACCGGCTCCCAGAGGACCCTCACGCGGGTCCTTCCCCGACTCCCGCCCACGGCGCGAGGTCCTCGCCGAGCGTCCGCAGGACCTCGGTCCGAGCCGTCTCGACGAAGAAGTGCCCTCCCGGGAACGTCGTTACCCGCACCGCGCCGCGCGTCTCCTCGCGCCAGGCCTCGAGGTCCTCGACCGACACGTGAGGGTCGCCCTCGCCCCCGAAGGCCGACACCGGGCAGTCGAGAGGCGGCTCCTCGGCGCGGACGTACGTCTCGAGCACCTGGATGTCGGCCCGCAGCACGGGAAGCAGGAGCTGGAGCAGCTCCTCCTCCGCGAGCACCTCGGGCGGGATGCCGTCGTAGCGCCTCCGCACCTCCTCGAGGAACTCGGCGTCCGGCAGGTGGGAGAACGGAGGCTCCTTGTCCGGCCGCCGGGGGCCCTGGTGGCCGGACACGACGAGGAGCGCCGGCGCCGCCTTCCCCCGCCGTCGCAGCTCGCGGGCCAGCTCGAACGCGACGACCGCGCCCATGCTGTGGCCGAAGAGCGCGAAGGGACGGTCGAGCACGGGCACCAGCCCCTCGGCGAGCGCGGGGACGAGCGCGCTCACCCGGCAGAAGGGCGTCTCCCGGAAGCGCGAGCCGCGGCCGGGAAGCTGAACCGCGCAGACGTCGATCTCGGAGGGCAGCACGTCGGCCCAACCGCGGTAGGCGGAGGCCGCCCCGCCCGCGTAGGGGATGCAGACGAGGCGCAGCCGGCCCGTCTCCGCGCGGCGGGGGCGGAGGATCCAGGGGTTCGGAGCGTTGACCGCCTGGTGGGCGGCGACCGAGCCGTCCCCTAGATTCTCGTTGCGCTCATGGCCCCGGCTATCCGTATAATGGGAAAGGCTCAGGCATCCTCCTCGGCTCCAAGGAGCCGATACGGGTTCCCTCCGGCCTGGGGGCTGTTGGACCGGCTGCCAATCCGATCCTCCAACAGCCCCGTTTCTCTTCCTTGCCCTCAGACGACGATGCGTTTGGAGACGGCTCTACCTCCCTGCGGTCCCGGGTTCCTGGGTCGTTTACAAGAGCCGGCCTTCAGACCCGAGGAGGGGTGGGTCAGAAACGACGGCCGCGCCTCAGCACGCTGTGGGTAACCGTTCCCGACTTTTTAGTCGAAGCCGGCCACCTTGTCAACAGTATGGTTCGTCATGCGGCCATGTGAATAGCTTGTCGAAGAAGACGCGCCGCCTTGTTGACGGCGCCGCCGGGCCCGGCTCATCGAGCGACGGGTTCGGCCTCGGCGAGCGTCCGCAGCCGCGCGAGCGTGGCCTCGAGCTGCGTCTGTGCGGCCCGCGTGATCAGGGGCTCGAGGAGCCGGGCCACCGCACCCTCGTACCGCGTGTCCGACGTGACGGCGAGGCGGGTGTCGCCGTCCCTCTCCTCGAGCCGGTACTCCACCCGCTGGCTGAAGCCCACGGGTGACCCCGGCGCCGTCTTGACGGCCAGGGTCAGGAGCCGGCCGGGCTCCGCCGCCGTCACCTCCACCTCCATCGTGGTCCGCTGGCCGCGGGCCTCGCTCACGAGCCGCAGGCGGGAGCCCGCACGAATCTCGCCCGGGGTGAGGGGTTCGACCTCGGCGAACCCCGTCCACGTCCGGAGGGACTGCACGTCGACGAGGTGGCGAAAGACCTGGGCCGGGGGCCGGGCGATGGCCAGCCGCTCCGTGTTGCGGCCCGCGCCGTCGCGCTGTCCGGCCAGGAGGAGACCGATCACCGCCAGCACGGGCAGAGCGACGAGCGCCGCCAGGACCCGCCTCACCCATCTCATCCGGCTCCTCCTTCCTCGGGAAGGCGGCATCCTACGTCCGACCTCGGCCGGTTTTCAAACGCGCGGCGCATCGTCGCCGATGCGGACGCGAGGGCCGCGCCGACCTCCGCTCCGGCCGCGACGCCCGCGGCCATGTGCTAGGGTTGTGGCCATGACCCATCCCCGCTGCGGGCCGACGGTGAGACCTTCCGGGACCAAGGCTTTCCTCGTCTCGTTGTCCCTGGCCCTCACGGCGGCCGCGTCGCGACCCGCGGTCGCCGGGGCGCCGCCGCCCGCCCCCCCGAAGGCTCCTCCCGCCGCGACCGCGCCGAGCACCGACGAGGAGATCCTCCGCTACCTGTCGCTGAGCCGGCCCGGCCCCGAGCACCGGTGGCTGGACCCGCTCGTGGGGAGCTGGACCGTCGAGCTCCGGTGGCCGGGCGTGGGCCAGACCGAGGCTCACGCCAGCGGGACGAGCGAGAACCGCTGGATCCTCGACGGCCGCTTCCTCCTCTGCGAGTCGACGGCCGGCGACGGGCCGTCGCGCCTCGGCGGCACGACGATCTACGGGTTCGACAGCCGCGAGAAGAAGTACTTCGCCCTCGGCCTGAACAACCTGGCGACCTACTACCTCCAGCCCTCGGGGAGCTACGACCCGGTGACCCGCTCCTTCCTCCTGAGCGGCAAGGAGAGAGACGAGGCCACGGGTGGCTCCTTCGTGTACCGCGAGCTCTTGAAGATCGACGGCGACGACCGCCACGTCTTGAAGGTGTACCTCGACGTCCTGGGCCGGCCTCCGGTGAAGGTGCTCGAGGCCGTCTTCACCCGCCGCTGAGCCTCGCCCCGGCTCCCGCCGCCGGGGCGCCCTCCTTGCGTCAGCTCTCGAGGTCGGCCTGCAGCGCGTTTCGCTGCTCGGGGGTGAGGGTCGCCTCGTGGCGCAGCTCCGGGTCGGGGTGGTCGCACCCGATCGCGGCCGGCGCCTTCCCTCCCACGTCGAACTTCAGGTACTGCACCGACGACACCCGCGTCTCGCCCACCTGTCGCTCGTCGTAGCGGGCGTAGGCCTTCCCTCCGTCGGCCCGGAGCGCATAGAGGTGCTGCGGGAGGTCGAGCCACCTCACCAGCTTGTCCGCTCGCTCGACGGGGCTGTCCAGCTCGATGAGCAGGGTGCACCCGACCTCGCCCGGCCCCCCGAGGAGCTCGTTGTAGGTCTCGATCTCGTGGCGGATGTCGGCCTCCTTCACCATCCGCTCCGCGCGCATCATCTCCTGGATCTGGTAGCGGATCGTCTCGTGGTTCTCGAACAGGAAGGTGAGGTGCGGGCCCACGTGCACGCGCCGGGCGTCCTTGGCCCGCATGGCGGAGCCCCGGACGTCCCCCCGGTGCTCCTCGTAGGTCACGAAGTCCAGGATCTCGTCGCGCCGGACCGTCTTCATGCCTTCTCCCCGTCCTTCCCCGCGGCCCCGGCCGCGACCGGCGTCGGGAAGCCGTCCTCGCGGTAGGCGCGGGCGAGGATCGACATCGGGTGCATCGGCTTCCGGCCCGCGTGCTGCTGGAACTGCAGGGCGGCGAGCGGGCAGTCGGTGGCCCACACCTCGGCCCCCGCCCCCTTCATGCCGTCGAAGGCCTTCTGCCCCGCCTTGACGCTCCTCCCGTAGCCTTCGACCTTCATCGCGTAGGTGCCGTCGTGGCCGCAGCACTCCATCGTGATCTTCGGCTGCACTCCGGGGACCTTGCGGAGGAGGTCGCGGGCCTTGAAGCCGATGCGCTGCGCACGGAGGTGGCAGGGCGCGTGGTACGCCACCGGACCGCCGGGCGTCGTCTTGAAGTCGGTGTTGAAGCGGGGCTCCTCGCGGATCTCCCACAGCAGCTCGGAGGGATCGCGGACGAGGGCGGCGAGCCTCCGGGCTTCGGGCCGGAGCGCTTCCGGAAGGAGCTCCGGGTACTCGCGCCGCATCATCATCGCGCAGGTCGGGTTGATCGCCACCACCTTGGCCCCCGCGTCGAGGAAGGGCTTCAGGACCCTCAGGTTGTTCGCCGCGTGCCGCCGCACGGCCTCGAGGTCGCCCGTCTCCCAGGCCGGCATCCCGCAGCACTGGAGGCCCTTCACGCAGGCCGTCCGGACCTGGTTGCGGTCCAGCACCTCGAGCGTGTCGCGGCCGATCCCGGGCTCGTTGTTCTGGACGTAGCACGTCGGGAAGAGGACGGCCTCGTCGCCGTCGGGCCGCGGACGCGTCCGCCCGCTGCGCTCGGCCCACCTCTCGAAGGTGGAGGGGGCGAAGTCGGGCAGCAGCTTGTCCCGGTGGATCCCCAGCGCCGCCTGCAGGAGCACGCGGTGGACGGCCACCCGGTTCATGACGTTGGCCATACCGAGGCTGAGCCGGGCCAGCCGGCCCACCCCGTCGGGGTCGGCGAGCAGGCGGTCCCGGAGCGGAACCCCGCGCGCCTTCGCCCGCTGCGCCTTGTAGCGGTGGACGAGCCTCGGGAAGTCGAACTGGAACTCGTGCTTCTCGCCGGGCGTGTAGGGGCACTGCACCTCGCAGAGCTTGCACTGGAAGCAGGCGTCCATCACGCGGTCCGTCTCGCTCGACGTGATCCTCGCCACGTCGCCTTCGTGCCGGTTGTCGATCAGGTCGAACAGGATCGGGAAGGCGTCGCAGTACTTGAAGCACATGCGGCAGCCGTGGCAGAGCTCGAAGCCGCGGGTGACCTCCTTCTGGAGCGCGGCGGGCTCCCAGTACTTCGGCTCCTCGGGATCGTAGGAGAGGCCGTCGGTCGGCTTGTAGGAGATCGGCTTGTCGTGCGTGGTGGCCATGGTGTCGCCCGGGGGGTCGCGCCGTCGAGGCGAGGGCGCCGCGGGCGGTCGGGCGCGGCCGATCGGCCGCCCGCGGCGCGTTCGGGGGCGACTAGCCGATGGTGTCGAGCAGCTTCTGGAAGCGGCCGGCGTGGGACTTCTCGGCCTTGGCCAGCGTCTCGAACCAGTCGGCGATCTCGGGGAATCCCTCCGCCCGGGCCGCCTTCGCCATCCCCGGGTACATGTCGGTGTACTCGTGGGTCTCGCCCGCCACCGACGCCTTGAGGTTCATCGCGGTGTCGCCGATCGGGAGCCCGGTCGCGGGGTCGCCCACCTGCTTGAGGTAGTCGAGGTGCCCGTGCGCATGGCCGGTCTCGCCATCCGCCGTCTCCCGGAAGTTGCCCGCGATCTCGGGGTAGCCCTCGATGTCGGCGACCTTCGCGAAGTACAGGTAGCGGCGGTTCGCCTGCGACTCTCCCGCGAACGCCTCCTTCAGGTTCCCGTGCGTCTTCGTGTTCTTCAGGTCCTTGGCCATCTTCGTCTCGTCCTCCTCAATCGATCCTCGTCCCCGCCCCGGCCTTCTTCCTCGCGCACGCCGCGCAGGTCCCGATGAAGCTCACCGCGTAGTCCCGGATGCGGAACCCCGTGCCCGGCGCGGCGGGGAGGCGCAGCCGGGGCACGAGGGAGTCGTCGAGGTCCACGAGCCCTCCACACGCCTCGCAGACGAGGTGGTGGTGCCTCTCCGTCATCGGGTCGAAGCGGGCGACGCCGCCGGCGTGGTGCACCTTGCGGGCGAGCCCGGCGTCGACGAGCGTCTCCAGCACGCGGTAGACGGTCGTCCGCGACAGCCCGGGCAGCCGGGC
>Ga0335080_10004048_pt1 | contig 14895 bp, 11 predicted proteins | sample Lox_Sample_34_FD_206720 | JGI IMG/M metagenome (GOLD analysis project Ga0335080, IMG submission 206720) | Soil microbial communities from Loxahatchee National Wildlife Refuge, Florida, United States - Lox_Sample_3.4 | ecosystem: Environmental > Terrestrial > Soil > Wetlands | place: USA... | reverse complement strand
GTCGCGAAGAGGCCAGCTCCGCTGATGCCGAAGGCGACCCAGCCGGCGATCAGGCCTGTCACCAGACCGATGCGTGCCCCGGCCCCTACGGTAATCCACGCGGGCCGCTGGCTGCGCATGTAGAGGGTGACCGCCCAAGCCGCAGCGGCCGCCATCCAGAAGATTCCCAGTGCATTCAACGGTGAGATCCCAGATGAAAGCAGACCGGCCGGCACAGCCAGCGCAAGCGAGACGCGCATGCCTGATCTCCAGTCGATTGAACTTGCATCGCGCGCCTTCTCAGGCCAGTGTTCGGTGGAAGGGGGAACGCTACCCGCTTCAGTCGAATACACCAGCTGCGGCAAACCGCAGGCTGGGCAGTAGCAGGTCTCTGCCAGAATCGGCTGATGGCACCGGGTGCACGTCATCTCCATGCTTAAAGCCTATAGCATCAGGCAGCATGTGGTCCGCAACTGCTTTCGGAGGCCCTCAGTTGCGCCCCAGATGATGGCGGACGGGTGATCCGGAGCTGGAATGGCAGCGCACCGCTACTTCACCTCGAGAAGCTGAGTTTAATTCGATTTCCGCTTGCGGCCAGCCCCGTGTTGCGGACGCGGCAGATGAAGGGCAGGGCCAATCGGCGCATGCCACCTGGCTTTGCAGGTGCGGCAGCGGACGGGGTAGCGAAGAGCGAGCAGGCGGGCGACGTCGCGAAAACGAAAATGAGAGGTACGCACGTCGGTAGATCCGCATTCATGACAGTAAATATGCATTTCTGCCTCAAAGCTCAAAACCTGGTTTTGGGGAAGAGGCCCAATCAGAGTCTCACATCACGCCGTGAGTTCTGATGAATATCCGGTTAGGCATCGGGCGAGAGATGAACTGGGCCGTTGCCGTTGCGAAAGCGGTCCGAAGGCTCATGCCGGTGCTATGCTGGGGTTTTTCGTCAGCCACGCCTCCACGGCCGATTCTGCTGCTTTGACGGCCTCTTCCAGAGTTAGGTTTGTCGAATCGAGGAGAAAGGCATCGGGTGCCGGACGCAGTGGCGAGTCGGCCCGATTGCGGTCGCGCTCGTCGCGGGCGCGCAGGTCGCGGATCACTTCATCCGGCGGTGGGGCGGGCTTACCTTTTTGACCAATCTGATCGTAGCGCCGCATTCCGCGCACTTCCGGTGCTGCGTCGAGGAAGATCTTGACTTCGGCGTTGGGGAAGACGACGGTTCCGATGTCCCGGCCCTCCATCACCACACCGCCTTTGGCGCCCATCTCCTGCTGGCGTTTGACCATGCCGGCACGGATCACGGGGTAGATGCTGACGCGCGATGCGGCATCCGTCACGGTCTGATTTCTGATCTGTCCAGTCACATCTTCGCCGTCGAGGAGGACGCGGTTCTCGTCTTCTCCAGGGTCGAGCTGGATATCGGTTTCGGCGGCAAGTTGTTCGAGCGCGGCAGGATCGTCGAGAGGAACATCAAGACGCAGCGCCTTCAACGCGAACGCGCGATACATGGCGCCGGTTTCGAGATTGAGAAGGCCGAAATGACGGGCCAGGTGGCGGGCAATCGTGCTTTTGCCTGCGCCAGCCGGACCGTCAATCGCTACCACAAAATTGCGCCTGGGCTTCTGCCCGGGAGTTTCTTCCGCACTCATCCGCGCTTCTTTGTCCCCTGCCCTGCGCGGTTTTTGGAGCGGTTGTTGAAGTACCGCTTGCCGCTCGCTCCAGATCGTCCAGCAGCAGCCAGAGCCGGACGGCTCTTACGCGCGGGCCGCGCTTCTTTGCGAGAGACTGCCGGCTTGGATTTTGCGGTCCCAGCACGCTTGGTCCATGACTGCGCCGTGGACTTTCCATTGCGATGAGTGCCGTTGCCGTTGGTTGTGCGAGAGCGGGAACCGGCTGCATGCGTGCCATTGCTTGCATGGCTGTGCTTTCCGTTCTTGGCACTGCTCCAACGAGCATTCGAGGACGGACGGGATCCAGTCTTGGCCTGCGATGAGCTTGGCCGCGCTTCAGAACTGCGGCGCGCGGTCTGAGAAGGGCGGCTGGAAGATTCCGGCTTGCGTGACGCGATGCGGCTGAAATGGGGACGTGCTGACTCGGGCTTTCCATTGGCGGCGGGACGACGGACCGGTGTTTCCGTCAGATCGCGGCTTTCCTTCTCCACCTTGTCGATGGAAGCCGGAGCGGGCGAAGCGGGCCTTGGCTGGTATATGGGCTGCTGCGCGAACGGAAGCGAAATAGCCGGGCTGTGTGTCTCTTCGTCGCGTTCAAAGGAACGGGTAAAGTAGGACGACGCAGGCATGGTGGCGCTTGCGTACAGCGTCGAAATCGGCTCGAACTCCGGCAATGTTCCGGCGACGTAGAAGTGCGGAGCATGTCCCAGCGAAATGGTGTGGACCTGCCGGGTGGCAACCAGGCCGCGAATGACTTCACGTATCTTGCTACGGGCGGTCAGCGGAGCCAGGAAGAGCTCGACGTCTTCCATGCTGGCAGCGATAACAGCCTGCAGATAGATGGAGGCGAGTACTGAAATTGCCGTGACCTGCGAGGTTGAGGCGCCCTCGGCGATCGCGCGCTGGAATCGCGTGCGGAGCAACTGCCATTTGGCGGCCTGTCCGCGGGCAGCAATCACGGGAATAATGCGCAACTGCTGCCAGAGCTCGGTGATGGCGCGAATCACGCCAGCCTCGGAGACTTCGCGTCCGAGGGCCTGCTTGAGCTGAGACACGGTAAGGTCTCCGCCTTCGAGCTGCTTGTAGACATGGACGGCGAGCTGGGAAACCTGGCGGGACCCGGTCAACTGGGGGCTGCGGCGCCAGTCACGATCGCCACGGAGCGCGTACACGTAGGGCAGGACCCAACTGGCAACGACAAAATCGGGCTGCTCGCCGGGCTGCCCCAGCAAGTTCAGGCGTACCGCAACTCCCTCATTTTCAAGACGGATGAGCAGATCTTCAGCAAGAGCGATTACCTTTTGATCGGGGGTTGCCTCCGGCCGTCCGGCGACGGCTTCAACAAAAGAGGGGGCAACAGCGGAGGAAAATTGCCGCTTCGGCAAGAAGAGACAAAGCCCCGTCTCTTCAATCCATGTACGGGCATCTTCCAACGAAAGGGTTCCAAGGCCGTTCTGGCGCATCCGTTCGGCGCGCGCTTGTACTAGTTGCTCAGATGTCAAAGAAGAACCTCACTTCCGGGTCGGCGCACGAGGACTTTCAGCAAATTGTTGAGCCGTTTGGTCCAGATCGCCAATCTTCGTCGGCTTCATCGACTCTGGATCTAAGCGTTGGGCGTTGCAATCCCTGAAAATGCTCTTTTGCCAGCAACCCTCTCGCCTCGGCGGAGGATTGCGACCCAAGTTTCATCTTAAATGCGAATTAAATCCGATGGAAGGCCCGTTGGATTTCCTTCCATGAATACAGCAGAGCTATTGGACGGCCGTGCGGGCAACTTGTTGGGTGCTCGGTCTTTGCAAGTTCCAACAATAGCCACTCCATTCGCTTCGGGTCAAGAGGGGTATTAATCTTGATGGCCGAGTGGCAGGCTATGGATGCCGCGATGCGGACGCGAAGGGACGTAAGATCTTCATTTAATGAGGCTTCTCGTGGAGCCTCACTGGATTGCTCGATCACCTCGTTGAGCATGCGTTCGAGTGACGCACCCTCAAGTCCGAAAGGGGCAGCTTTCACAGCCAGGGTCTGCGGTCCGAACGGTTCAACCTCGAAGCCATTTCGCTCCAATTCGTTGGCAATCTGCGCAAATACCACCATCTGCCACGGTTTAAGCTCCACGAGCAGGGGCATCAGGAGCCGCTGGCGCTGGACGTGTTCAACCTGCCGCTCGCGGAGAATTCTTTCGAATAGCACCCTTTCGTGTGCAACATGCTGATCGATGATCCAGAGGCCGTCTTCACCCACGGCCAGAATGAAGGAATCGCGGAGTTGGCCGAGCGGACGTAATGAGCTGAGGCGGTTGAGGTTGGCTGCGACTTGGTCGGCCTCCACCTGTGCGGCGCCCTGGGAAGCGGGGAGCTGATTGTTTTCGAAGGGAGAGTCCGAGCAGTTTTGGTGGCCGGGTGCAACGAGGGGCTCCATGAGGGCTGTCGCCGTCTCGCGAAAGATTTGCTGCTCAAGTTCGGCGGCGATTTCTCGCTCCCCGAAAGGGAGCCTGCCGGGCACTGGAGAAAGCGGACGAGGTGTTAGCCGGAAGGGCTCGGCTTCAGTGAGTGAATCCTGGCCCGGCTGGAGCGCGGCGTGCATTTCATCGGCCGAGCCGGGAAGACGCGAAGCGGGGGCAGGAATCAGCGATGGGGTGGCTGCCGGCGAAGATTCGAGTGCCGCCTTGAATCCTGCAACGGGACGCGCGGCAATGAGAGCGTTGCGCAGGCTGTCGCGTACGAAGTCGTGAATGAGCGATTGCTGGCGGAAGCGCACCTCGGTTTTGGCAGGATGGACGTTGACGTCGACTTCCTCGGGTGGCATCTCGAGGAAGAGGAGCGCGACGGGAAAGCTCGTCGGCGGGATGATGTTGCGATAGGCTTCTGAGATCGCGTGAAGGAGGAGACGATCGCGGATGAGGCGCTTGTTGACGAAGATGTAGATGGAGTTGCGATTGAGCTTCTGCAGTTCGGGTTTCGAATAAAAGCCTGTGAGGCGGAGTTTGCCGGGTTGCCGAGTGGGTTCTTCTGGATCTCGTTTCCATGGCGGAGGCTCGGGCAGTCCGGGGCGATCGAGTTGAGTTTCGGCGGCTACAGGCAGGAGTTGAGACAAAGTGTCTTTGCCGAAGATCTGGTAGATGCGCTCCGCGGGACGAGCGACAGGCGGAGCGGTGACCAGCGAGTGCGAAGCGGAGATCAACTCGAAGTGCTTCTCGGGATGAGCCAGAGCGTAATGTGTCACCAGCGCGGTGACATGCGAAAGCTCGGTCGCTTCAGCGCGGAGAAACTTGCGGCGAGCCGGCGTATTGAAAAAGAGATCGGAGACGGAAACAGTGGTTCCACGTGGAAGAGCGGCGTCATCGACGTGCAGGATTTTTCCCCCGGCAATCTCGATGCGAGTAGCGGGTTCGTCTTCGCCTGTGGATGTTTCAAGTGAGATCCGCGCAACGGATGCGATGGATGGGAGAGCTTCGCCGCGAAACCCGAGGGTTGCGATGGAAAGCAATTCGTCGGCGGTGCGTAGTTTCGAGGTTGCGTGGCGCTCGAAGGCAAGCAGCGCATCATCGCGATTCATGCCGTGGCCGTCGTCGGCGATGCGGATGAGTTTCCGTCCACCGGCTTCTACTTCGACGCGGATGCGGGTCGCGCCGGCATCCAAGGAATTTTCGAGAAGCTCCTTTACGACGGAGGCGGGACGATCGACCACCTCACCCGCGGCAATCTGATTCGCCACCTGGTCGGAAAGAACACGAATGCGACCCATGGGATGAGGGTAACAGGGATCAGTGGTCAGGATCAGGGAGCCGGGAGGAGGTGTTCGCGGTCAGCGGATGCGCACAGACGAGATGGATTCTCTCTGCATCTGTTCGAGGCAGAAGAGAACGCGGTCGCCGTCCGATCCGGTCACGGGGACCAGATTGCAGATCGCGATGCACAGGTTCGCCAGCACGAAGGTCGTCGATACGTTCCAGAACAATAGAATCAGCGCGATGTTTGTGAGCGGACCCGCAAGCGAAATGAGCAGGTTCTTCATCGGCGATCCGGTTTCACGCACAATGTATATGCCCTTCATGCACAGCCCGATGCTCTTCACCTTGATGCCGATCATGAGGGAGGTTGCAAGGTGCCCGAATTCATGGAGCACCATCGCCAGGATCCCAAGAAATATCGTTCCAAATAAAGAAATAACCCAGTGAGTGAATAGATATTGCATATATATGCTCTCTTTCACTCCGTTGAGATGTGCGCGACGCCTCCGGAGATGCACTCATTGAATCACGTAAATCATTCATTTTGAGAAAACAATCTGGTAACTACGCGGACTGGGTACGCGAAGGAATTGCGCGTGATTACTGCGGTTTTCTATAGTCACGTACAGGGGACGGGTGATCCCGACGTTGGCCGAATCCTCCGAAGAGCAGAGTTGAGTCGATCAGCGGAACCCAGATGCGGATGGAAACTGCAATGCACGCGAATTCTGAAATTGCGATTTCAGCTTTGCGCGGAACTCTGGATCTGGGTTTGGGCAGGCAGGGGAGCAGCGGATGTCTCACAGTATTTGCGGAGGCCATTCCCCTCACGAGCAAGGTAGTCCTGGCTGAGGTTGCGGTACAGGCGCGACACGATGGCGCTCAGCGCTCCGGCATATTGCAGGGTAAGGGTGACGCGGCTCAGCGACTTCAAGGACTCCACGTGGTGAAAGCCAACGATTCGGACGCCGAAAGCGTGAGTTGTCCAGGCAAAGACACGACGCTGTTCGTCGAGCGAAGTGACCTGCCATACGGCGGCCCGAAGGCCCGGCTGCCAGATGCGCGTGCGGCTACCGAGGGTGAGCGGGCCGATGTCCATGCGCTGCACCTTCGTCACAGAAGTGGTCCATTCAGGCCAATGCTCGACATCCAGCAACACGGACCATACGCGCGCAGGAGACACCCGGATTTCAACCACGTGGCGAAAGTCAGACATAGAGGCCCCGGCCCGAGCTCTACTTGCGTGCAGTTTTGGTAGATGCCGATTTCGTGTCGGCGAGCGCCTGGTCAATGAGTTGAAAGAGCTTGGTGCGGTCAACCACCTCGACAAAGGGAGCGCCTTTGCTGTTGGATGTGGCGATCCAGATGGTGGGTGTATGTTCGATGCCGATGCGCTGGCCGAGAGCGTAATCAGCCTTGACCTCCGCTGCAAGCTTGCCTTGCGGGTCCATCGCAAATGGCAATTCGACGCCGTGACTCTTGGCGAAATTCTCAGTGAACTGGCGGAGACCATCGAGATTGACGATGGAGGGCTGGTTGGTGAAGACGGCGTCACGGTATTCCTCGCCCAACTTCTTGCTCTTTGTATCGAACCAGCGGGCGTTGACGGCAGCCTGGAAACTCCAGGCGTGGAAGGGCAAAGGAAAATCGTGGCGAACCCAGGGAATGTTGTATTTGGCCGCAGCCTCTTTCAGTAGAGGATTGGCATTCGCGCAGTCGGGACACTCCATGTCAGCAAACTCAATGATGGCGACGCGGGAGCCGGCGGGCGGCTTGAGGGCGGCGGGGTCGTGCACGGTGGTGGTGGGCGGTGGACCAAATTGCGCGTGCGCAACAGGTGTTGCGAGCAACAGGACCGCCGCAATGGCATTGAGCAGGGGTCTTCTGCGGGAAAGGCCTGGGGACTGGGCAAGGACATGGTGCATAGAGGCTCGGGCGACTCCCTTTATTGAATTGTAACGGCTGAAAACGGGGAAAGTTGTGGGATTGGAATTCAGCCACCTGGTGAGAGAGTGTGGCCGGACAGGTCGTGGGACCATGCAAGCTGAACATCGAATCAGGGCTGGCGGCCATCCTGATGCTTCGGGTCGCTATGTTCGGCGCGGCGCCTGGCCATCCACTGACGCCATTTGTAGTCGGCGGTAAAGGAAAGCGCGAAGACGATCAGGACGAGGATGGCGAGAGCGATCTTCATAAACAACGAAGAGCGAGCACTGGTCAGAGATCAGAAACGACCCTCGGACCTAAGCTGCCTGCTTCAAGGGGGAGGATAGCTTGCGTAGGGTGCGGCGCACCAGTCCCGCGAGCCAGAGGATAGCGAGAAGGAGAATGGCGCTACTGGTGTAACCGGCGATGAAGAACACGATGGAATCAAGAGCGGCGTGCTCGCGCAGGTAAACGCTGTGGTCACTGACGATGATGCCTCCGAGGTGAATCACATACCACTGAAGAGCAACAGCCGGATTCTGACTCAAATGAGAGACGGGGTGCATAGCCGCGGGATATCCGATCACCCAGAAGTTGACCACTTCGAGCGGAATGGCTGCGAGGAGGGCTCGATTGAACGCGGAGTGCACTGATCTCACACTAAGACGGACGAGGGAAATGGGGTGAGGGTTGGCTGAAGAAGGGAAACAGGGGACCACGGGCCAACCCAGGTTCATAATCCGTCGTCGCGGTTCCCACCCATCGTGGTATGAAGCCACACGATGATAGGCACGACCTTCTGTGCAGATCAGCGGCCGACCACAAGGACTTCGAAGCTACCCGGGATCATGGAAGGACGCGGGCGTGGGTTGTCGGCTGTAGGGGCCGGGCGCGGGCCGAAGTCGGCGGTTACGAGGTAGATGCGATCGGTGACGGGATCATAGGTCATGGTGCGAGCGCCGCGCTTGGTGGGCAGGGCCTGGATGGTTTTGTAGGCGGAGTTGGAGGCATCCACGACGGAGAGGACACCTTCGCCGCATGAGGCGAATGCCAACTCGTGTTTGGCGCTCCAGGCAGCAGCATCGGGGCCGTCGCCGATTTCCGGATTCGCCTGTATCTTTCCGGAGTTGGCGTCGATGACGCTCATCTTCTTGCCATCGCAGACGGTGAACAGGCGGTTACCGGCGGTGTCGAGGGCGAGGCCCGAAGGCGATTCGCAGCCAGCAGGCCAGGTGGCGAGGATCTTGTGCTCGCGCGCATCGAGTTTGATGACTTCGCTCTTGTCTTCAATGTTGTTGTAGACGTTCCCCTTGCCGTCGGCCACGGCGAACTCAGGTTTGCCGGGGACGGGGATGGTCGCGATGACCTTCCGCGAAGCGGCGTCGATAACAGTGATGTCGTGGCTGCGCCCGTTGAAGGCCCAGACCGTGTTGGTTGAGGGTTCGTACATGATGCAGTCGGGATTGGTGCCGGCTGGAATGGTCGCGATGGTCGAGAAGCTGGAGCGATCGAAGACGACGACCGCATTCCCACCGCCGTCGGAAATGTAGCCGACCTTGCCGTCTGGATCGAGCGCAACTCCGTGCGTTCCGTGCAGTCCAGTGATCGTGCCGAGCAGCTTGCCCGTGGTGGTGTCAACCGCATCAACATGGTCGCCGCGTGTTATATAGACGCGATGGGCAGGTGAGTCGACCAGGAGGTAGTCCCAGAAACCGTTATCGACTAGTTTCCAATGATCGAGGACCTTGTAGGGCCCTTGTGCGCGGGCCGGCGTGACAGCGACGAAGGCGCATAGGAGCGCGGCTGTAAAAAAGATGGGCGCAAAAATCCTTGAAACGGATCTGTGGTTCATGGAGTCTCCATTCGGGGCGGGCGGTCACAACGTTCACCAACGAATGGATTGTGTCACTGCGGCATTAAGGAAGTCTGAAGATCAGATCATCGCACCCGGTGAAGCCAGTTGGCGAAGACCTGCTGTTCGGCGCCCTTGGACATACCGGCGATTGAAAAGTGGTACTTCTTGCCGGAGAGAAGCTGAACTCCGTTTTCGTCAACTGCAGCAATTTCATTGAGCGCAACCTGAACGCTTCCGCTGGGGTCGTCGGCACAATGAAACGCGAAGCCTGTGGCATTCAATGTCAATTGTCCTGAACAACTTCCGCCGAAATGCTTATCGTGTCGCGCCTGATAGACGAGGGGAGTGAAAGTCGACGTCCCTGAGATCAGGGGCTGCGCAGGGGAAGCACTCGCAACCGCCGGAGGTGCCTGCGCGTTGATCGGAGTTTGAAGCGGCGTTTGCGGTACAACCGCCGTCGAAGGAACTTGCTGCACCTGAGGGGCTGCGGTCCACACCGTCGGAGGGAGGTGCGACTGCGATTGAGGGACGAAGGGCTTGCCGGGAGCCGGTTTCGGTTTTGCGGTTGGGGCAAAGTCAGGAAGCGGGCTAGCGGATGAACCCCCCCGCCTGGCATGTTTTACGACGGATGGCTGCGATGCATACCAGATGATTGCGAATGCGATTACCACACCGAGGGCAACAAGCAGGTAGATCGTCAACTGCCTCGCGCTGACCGGGGTCCGCGATGAGGTTCGAGGCGTCTCACTCGCAGGGGTCCGACTGTGATTAGTCCGCTTCCGGGACCACAAAGACTGCTGCAGTCCGCGCTTGAGGACCTCTCGCCATGTTGACGAATTCTGGGAATGTGCCGGGATCGCGCTCTGCTGGACCGGGTGGTTGGAGACGCTTTCGAAATCACTCATCGGAGATTCCTTTCGGAGGAAGCTGGAATCCCAGGCAAAACGAGGCAATTGCCTCAAAGAGTGTTGCAGGAACGGCAGGACTCATTATCACGCGCCGAGGCAGCCCAGTTTTCAACCAGCAGGTGTTCGAATCCGAACATGTGCTTACGCTTTCGGACGGGGGCTCGCTCCGCAAACTGCGCTACAAATTCGTAAGTCTTCTCCCCTTAGCTGATTCGATGCAGATTGGAGCGGCATGGAACATGCTCTGATAAAGCAATTGGGCCCGGCACTGGAGGAAATCTGATGGGACCGTTCCTTCGCGATCTCCGCTACGCATTTCGGCAGTTACGCAAGGCACCAGGCTTTGCGTCTGTCGTCGTCATCATGCTGGCGCTTGGCATTGGCGCGAACACAGCGATCTTCAGCGTGATGAACGCAGTGCTGATGCGGATGCTACCCGTCGCGCGTCCGCATGGGCTCTATTACGTGCACATGGCGAATGGCGAAGGGCAGCCACCGGGGGCCGGGAATACCGGTGACTCGAGCACTTCGTTTTCGGAAGTAGTTTTCGAGGCTCTGCGCCAGAGAACGGATGTCTTTGAGGATCTGATCGGCTACGTGCCCTTGAGCAACAGCGGAAATGTTGCGGTACGCCACGGCGATTTGCCTGAAGAGGCCGAAGGCGAAGAGGTGAGCGGCAACTTCTTCACGGGGCTAAGCGCGCGGATTGCTCTGGGTCGCGGCTTCAGCTACGAGGACGAAAAGAAGCACGAGCCCATAGCTGTTATCAGTTACGACTACTGGACGCGGGGCTTTGCGCGCGATCCGAACGTTGTCGGCCAGACCATGTACGTGAAAGGTATCCCGGTCACGATTGTGGGGGTGGCCGCAAAGGGCTTCAAGGGCATCGAGCCTGCCTCGTCGACGGATTTCTGGCTTCCACTGCAGAATCGGCCTGAGCTGAATGCGTGGGGAACTCCAGCGGGGAACGACACCCTGTACGGCTCGCCGAAGTGGTGGAGTCTACGGCTGATGGCGCGGCTGCGGCCAGGTGTTTCAGCGATGCAGGCACAGCAGGCGTTGACCGGAACGTTTGCGGGCGCGGTGAAGCAAACGGTGGGTCAGGTTGACGAGAAGCAATGGAAACCGCTCCTCGATTTCGTTCCGGCGCGCGGCATTGAAGGATACAACGTCGACGTGCGAACGCCGGTTGAGATTCTGATGGGGCTGGTGGCCCTGGTGCTGCTGATTGCGTGCACGAATGTGGTGATGATGCTGCAAGCGCGCAACACCGCACGGGAACACGAGTTCAGCCTTCGGATGGCGATCGGCGCGGGGAGGATCAGTATCTTCCGGCAATTACTGTGCGAGAGCCTGCTGCTGGTGGCGGCCGGCGCAACGCTCGGATGGCTGTTTGCGCTCTTGGCCACGCAGATGCTTGCATCATGGTCCGGCATCGAAACGGGGCTCAGTCCGGACAGGATGGTTCTGCTCTTTACTCTCGGGATCTCGGCGGTATCCGCACTTGCCTTTGGCCTGTTCCCGCTGTGGAGTGCGTCACGTGTGCCTGTGGCAGGGGTGCTGCGATCGGCTTCGCCCAACACGACATCGACTAGAAGCCGACTGACGGCGGCGCGCATCGCACTCTCGGCGCAGGTCGCGGTGTGCCTGGTGCTGCTGGTCTCAGCCGGGCTGCTGCTGCGAACGCTCGGCAACTACGCGACGCAGGACCTGGGCATGGAGGCGGAGCAATTGCTTGTCTTCGGGGTTACGCCGCAAGGCAGCATTGATGGGCACGTTTTCTATCGCCAGCTCATAGACCGCATTGGGCAGCTACCTGGCGTGGATGCCGTCTCAATCGTAGGGAACCGGCCAGGGTCGGGATGGTCAGACAATAATGATCTGACACTGGACGGCGTGCACAGGCCAGAAATTTCACTGCGTTCGAATGATGTGGGACCGAATTTCTTTCACACGATCGGTGTGCCGATTCTTGCGGGCCGCGACATCGCGGAATCAGACACGCTAGAAACCGAGCGAGTGATGCTCGTCAATGAGACGTTCGTGAAGAAGCTTCTGCCGAATACGAATCCGATCGGACATACGATCGGAAAGAACAGCAGGAGAATTGTGGGCGTAGTGCGCGACAACAAATATACGGGAGTCGATGAGAGCCCGAGACCAATGGCGTATTACGCGGCCATGCAAGACAAATCGCTCAGCAATATGCAGGTGGAGGTGCGCACGCGTGGGGATGCGCGCAACCTGCTGCCTGCACTGCGCAGAACCGTATCGCAGATGTTCCCAAATGTGCCACTGGAACAACCGATGACGCAGCAGGCGCAGTTCGAGAAGTCTTATGAGCAGCAGCGCATGTTTGCGGTGCTGGGTGGCTTCTTCGGATTGCTGGCGGCACTGCTGGTTGCGACGGGACTCTACGGCGCGCATTCATTCCGGGTGAGCCGGCGCAGTACTGAGATTGGCGTGCGCATGGCTCTGGGAGCAACGCGTGGACAGGTGCTGCTAATGTTCCTTCGCGAAAGCCTGTGGGTCCTGCTGTTTGGGCTTGCGGCGGGGATACCGTTGACGCTGTTCGCGATTCGTCCGCTGAAGGCGATGCTCTACCAGATGTCGCCGTTCGACGCGACGAGCTTTGCGATCGCGATCGCGGCAATCAGCCTTGTCTCAGCAGGCGCTGCTTTTTTGCCGGCGCGGCGTGCGGCGAGTATTGAGCCCATGCGAGCGCTGCGGACGGAGTGACGTGCAGAGGCGGGGAATAATTCGCGGACCCTTGTTTTCGTGCTACGCTCATCGCAGCGCAGAAGGGCGCGTCCGGTCCGCGGAAAGGACAGAAGTCCACCTTTTTCTCACAATTTGATTTGCGAACTGACTTTCCGCCCTCCATATGCGGACCTGGGCATACGAAAGGAAGTTCGTCATGCCGGTAAAACGCTTCCCTTCTCAACCAAATCTCGACCACCTGAAATATCAGGCCAAGGATGTCCTGAAAGGACATGCTTCCTGCGATCGCGGAGTGGCGCAGCTCATCCGGGAGTTTCATCCTCGGTTCAGGGAGTCTACAGATGAGACGATCTTCGAAGCGAAGTTCAAGCTGACAGATGCTCAGCTCACGATCGCGCGCGAGTACGGCTTTCGAAGCTGGGCGAGGCTGAAGGTCCACGTGGAATCTCCGAAGCTTGCGGAGCGACTGTACAAGCCTCACCACGAACGCATCGATGACCCGGTATTTCGTCGTGCTGTCGATCTGCTGGATGCTGGAGACGCCGAGGACCTGCGACGGCACTTGAAGCAGCATCCCAAGCTGGTGCATGAGCGACTGGATTTCGAGGGCTGGAATTATTTCCACCGTCCGTCTCTGCTCGAGTTCATCGCGGAGAATCCGATTCGGCGCGGGTCGCTGCCGAAGAACATCGTCAAGGTTGTGACGGTGATTCTGGATGCGGGACCCGACCAGAACTCACGCGATACAGCTTTGGCGCTGGTGTCAACGGGGAGTGTGCCCCTGGAAAGCGGGGCGGTGCTTCCGCTGATCGATCTGCTTTGCGATCGCGGCGCCGATCCGAATGGCGCAATTGAGGCTGCGGCTCTTCACGGCAGCGTGCTGGCGGTGCGAGCGTTGATTGGGCGCGGCGCGCGGGTTACGCTACCAATTGCCGCGGCACTAGGCAGTGTGGAGGATGCGCGACGGTTACTCCCGTTAGCGAGCGGAGCCGAACGACATCGGGCTCTTGCAATGGCGAGCCAGATTGGCTGTATCGAAATCGTGCGATTGCTGCTCGATGCAGGAGAGGATCCGAATCGCTACAATCCGCTGGGTGGCCATTCGCATACGACGCCATTGCACCAGGCTGCCTTAGTTGGAAACGACGAGTTGGTCCGATTGCTCATTCAACGTGGAGCGCGTGCCGATACCAGGGACCTGATGTGGAACGGCACGCCCGCTGACTGGGCGCGACACGAGGGTCGAACGGAAATGGAAGAGTTCCTGCGAGGGATCGAGGGGAATCAGGCGGGATAAATAAGGGGTTGACGCCGCAGTTTTCAGCAATATCGAACGGAACTGCGGCGTCGGTCGGACGTCAGTTGAAATAACTGTTGGGGACAAGCCTCGTAACTGTGAAGCTGGTCGCAACTGACTTGAAGATCTGATTCAAGCTCAGATCAGGATTCGAGCTGGAGAGGCATTCTCCGGGGTTCTGTGAGGAGTTGGCGTCTGAATAAAAGTCAGCAGGCGAGGTAGCCATCAGCTTCAAAGCCTGACATGCATTCAACGAGGCCAACGGGCCGGACGTATCCGTAGCACAGCTGCCTCTGTTGCCACCCACATTTGAAGCTCCGTAGGCGATGGTGTACACCGTGGTGCCCTGCGAACTTGCGAACTGAGCGGCATCGATAGCCTGCTGGCACTGATTCGTGGTTGCCGGATAGTTCACGGTCAAGGCCGGGGATCCGGTTCCTGCCTGCTGAACAGTCCCGGTCACGTTGATCTTGGTGCTTTGCGCGTCGCCGTCGCTGAGGATAATCAGAGCATTCTGAGAGCCTGGGTTCGCAGTTTGCGCGGCCATCAAAGAGGATTGCGCGGCATAAATTGCTCCGGCATAGTAGGTCCCATCGCCTCCCGGGGCCTGCAACCCCGAGCAGTTCCTGGTGGTGCTCCCTCCGGCAGCGATCGCCAAAGAGGACGAAGTGTTGAGCGTTCCGTTTGCCTTTCCGGTGGAGCTGTAGTCGGAAAGGTAATCCGTCACCTGATATGTAGGGCTCGTGCCGGTGGGTGCAACCCAAGTGGCACCGCGAACCGGCGTGGAATAAGAGGGAATTTTCGGATTG
>Ga0335080_10004047_pt1 | contig 14896 bp, 6 predicted proteins | sample Lox_Sample_34_FD_206720 | JGI IMG/M metagenome (GOLD analysis project Ga0335080, IMG submission 206720) | Soil microbial communities from Loxahatchee National Wildlife Refuge, Florida, United States - Lox_Sample_3.4 | ecosystem: Environmental > Terrestrial > Soil > Wetlands | place: USA: Florida... | reverse complement strand
GCCCGCCGTGCCCTCCGTCTTCGGGCGGGCATCGTGCTTGCTTCCTGCTCGAGTTTCCGCCGCGTGCGCGCAACCCACGGCAGGGAGCCCGAAGCGACGGGTCGTAGCCAGGAGTCCGAGAGGGGGTTTCGCGTGAAAGCGCTCATCCTGAACGGTGCAAAGGCCCTGCGCGAGATGGCCGTGGCGGTCGACGAGGCGCTGGCGGCAGAGCTGGCCACACGCGGCTACGACGTCGCGCGCCACGACCTCGCGGCGCTCGACATCCCCCCCTGCAAGGGCGACTTCGGATGCTGGACGGTCACACCCGGCATCTGCGTCCAGCTCGGTCCGCATCGGGACGTCGCCCGTGACCTGATCCAGAGCGATCTCGTGGTCTGGCTGACACCCGTCACGTTCGGAGGTTACTCGTCGGCACTCAAGCGCCAGCTGGACCACTGCGTCCCGCTCATCTCGCCGCGGTTCGCGAAGGTGAACGGCGAAACGCACCACGAGCCTCGCTACGAGCGCTTCCCGAGCGTCCTCGCGGTCGGTCTCACCGAGGAGCCGGACGAGGGGGCGGCGCACATCTTCCATCGGCTCGTCCGCAGGAACGTCCTCAACATGTACGCTCCCCATTTCGCGAGCCCCGTCCTCTCGCGGAGCGGGCTGCCGGACCTGAGCGGGCGGGTGACCCTCTGGCTCGACGAGCTCGCCGCCTCACGACCACCCCACGGCGCCGTGGAGCCGCTGGATCTCGACGCTCGTGCCGACTTGCCGACGTCGGCGCCCCGCCGCGCGCTGCTCCTCGTCGGAAGCCCCCGAGGAACCGGGAGCGCGTCGGCCGGGCTCGCCACGCACCTCGAAGGCCTCCTGGCGCGCCAGGGTCTCGAGGTTTCGACGCAGTGGATCGACAAGTGCCTCCGCGAGGACCCGGCGCTCCGGGGCCTGGCCGCAGCCCTGAGCGCCACCGACGTGGTCGTCCTCGCGACGCCTCTCTACGTGGACAGCCTGCCTGCGCCGGTGACTGAGGCGCTGGAGTTGCTCGTCCGACGCCCGCCGGGCGCCTCTTCCCGCCCGCGCTTCCTCGCGATCGTCAACAGCGGCTTCCCCGAGGCGGTCCACACCGATACGGCCCTGGCGATCTGCCGCCGGTGGGCGGACGAGGCGGGTCTCGACTGGATCGGCGGGCTCGGCATCGGCGGCGGAGGGATGCTCGCCGGAAAGCCCCTCGCCGAGATGGGTGGCCGCGCCGGGGCAGTCGCCCGAGCCCTGGCTCTCTCGGCGGAGGCGATCGCCTGCGGCCGGATCATCCCCGACGAGGCCCTGAAGCTCGCCCGGACGCTCGCCATCCCGGCCTGGCTCTATCGCCTGTTCGGCGACTGGGGATTCCGCCAGGAGGCGAGGAGTCGTGGCACGAGTCGAACGATCGGCGCGCGTCCCTACGCTCCGTGAGCCCGGAGAAGGTGTGCTGGCGCATGCCTCGAGCCTCACCGTGGTGAGCAGGATGACCCCCCCCGTGAGCCTTTGGCCGACGGTCGGTGGTGGAGGGTTGGCTCGAGCCGTGCGGTGGCCGCTCGTGTTGGCGGTGCTGGCAGCCCTCTGGGGCGTCTACCTGATCGTCCTGCACCCCTGGCTCATGAGTTGGGGTGCGACCGCCGAGGAAGTCGCGGCGAGCCTCCCGGGAGACGAGGTCGCCGGCGCGCCGTACCTCACGCGCGGACTGACGATCGACGCTCCGCCGGCCGGGGTCTGGCCATGGATCGTCCAGATCGGACAGGATCGCGGCGGCTTCTACAGCAAGACCTGGCTCGAGAACCTGACCGGCGCGGACATCCACAACGCCGACTCGGCCCACGCCGAGTGGCAGCACAGGGCGCTGGGTGACCGCGTGCCGCTCGCGCACCCCGACCTCCTGGGCGGTCTCCTGGCGGGGGTCAGCCACACCGACGTGGTGCTCCTCGAGCCGGAGACGGCGATCGCGAACATCCCGGGACGGTTCGTGCTGCGGCGCGGCGAGCGCACCACGCGCCTCCTGGTCAGGGAGTCCCTGCGCGACCAGGGGCCTCTCGCGACGCGCTGGCTCGTGTGGGATCCGATGCACTTCGTGATGGTCCAGCGCATGATGCGCGGCATCAAGGAGCGCGCCGAGGGCCGTCCTCTGGTCGCACCATGGGCCATGTCCGCGGCCCGCTTCGGCTGGGCGGCGGTTGCCGGCCTGCTGGTGCTCGCCTTCCTCGCGCGGCGCCACGCACGGCCCTGGCTGAGCCTGGCCCTGCTGCCGCCGCTCGCACCGCTCTCGGCCACCGGGGACCGGGCCGCCTTTCTGGCCGGATTCCTCGCGATCGGGATCACGGTCGCCGGTGCTCTCGCCTTCGGGCGCCGCTTCTGGCCGGCCTACGCGCTGCTCGCCGCGGTCGTCCTCCTGGTCCTGCTGCTGGCGCCGGATGCCTACGTGGCGTTCGGCCTCGCTTTCGACTTCGGCCTGATGGCCGCCCTGACTCTCGCCGTTGCGGGAGCTCGACGATGAGCGAATCGACCCGGGGCCTGGGCAGCGTGCAGAAGACCCTCCTCCTTCCGCTGTGGGGCCGGGCGGTCGAGACACGACGACGCAGACCCCTGCTGGTCGATCGTGCGGCGGTCGAGATCGTGGGCAAGCTCGACTACGACTTTTCGACCATGGCGACGCGTCTCCATCCCGTCACCCGCCTCGCCTGGATCGCGCGCGCCCTTCACGTGGATCGCACGGTGCAGGGGTTCCTGGCGCGGAACCCGGAGGCGACGGTCGTGAACGTCGGTTGCGGCCTCGACACGACCTTCGAGCGCGTCGACAACGGCCGTCTGACCTGGGTCGACCTGGACCTCCCCGACGTGATCCAGCTCCGGAGGCGGCTCGTCACCGAGAGCGAGCGGCGCCGAATGGTCGCCGGCTCCGTCTTCGACGCCGGGTGGCCGCGCCAGTTGGAGACGGCCCACGGCCTGATGCTCGTGGCGGCCGGAGTCCTCTACTACTTCGAGGAGGGCCGCGTCCGCGAGCTCCTCCCAAGGCTGGCCGGCTCGTTCCCGGGCGGCGAGATGGTCTTCGACACCTCGTCGCGCCGCGGCGTCCGGATCGCCAACGAAAGGGTGATCCGGGACGGCGGGATGGACGAGAGCGCCGTGCTGAAGTGGGGCATCGACCGCCCGCGGGACGTGGCGCGCTGGGATCGACGGATCGAGGTCCTCGAGGCCCACCGGCTGTTCCGCGGCATCACCCGCCGCCTGCCCTGGAGGGCACGGCTCGCGACCCTGCTGTCGGACGCACTGAACATCATGTCGATCGCGCATCTGCGCTTCCGCTTCGACGAGGCTCGCTGATGGCGGATTGGGCCGGGCCGTGGTCGTCTTCCGGTGCCTGCCGGCGGTTTCCAAGGGGGCTCCGTGATGGGACGGGCGCCCTTCTTCGCAGGCGGTGTTCCGTGTGTGGAGGGACGTGATCGTGACCCCCGAGACCCTGTCGCTCCTTTGTGATCCACTCTCGCGTGAGCCGCTTCGGCTCGTCCACGAGGCGGGCGCTCCCTTCCTGGTGGCCGAAGGCTCCGGACGGCGGTTCCCCATCCGAGACGGGATCCCCGACTTCCTCGACGAAGGCGATCTCGAAGGGCCGAACCGCCGCTATCAACGCCTCTACGATCGCCTGGCTGCCTTCTACGACGCCTCGACGTGGCTCTATGCCCTCATCAAGCGCACGAGCGAGGCGACGCGACGCCGCGAGTACCTGGGTGACCTCGAGATCCAGGCCGGCGACCGCGTGCTCGAGGTCTCGGTGGGGACGGGGGCGAACCTGCGGCTCCTTCCCCGCGGAGCGAAGTACTTCGGCCTCGACATCTCGAGGGGGATGCTGCACCAGTGCCGCAAGCGATCCCGGCGGCGCGGGCTCGACGTCGAGCTGTTCGTGGGCGCTGCGGAGCGGCTCCCCTTCCGCGAGCGGGTCTTCGACTGCGTCCTGCACGTCGGCGGGATCAACTTCTTCAGCGACCGGCGCCGGGCCGTGGAGGAGATGGTGCGCGTCGCCAGGCCAGGCACCAAGATCGTCATCGTCGACGAGACCGAGGATTTCGCCCTCCGGCACGAGGCGACCCCGTTCGCGCGGGCGTTCTACGGGAGCCGAGCGGAGCCGATCACAGCGCCGGCCGACCTGCTGCCCGCCGGCATGCGGGGAGTCGAGACCCGCCTCGTGGCGGGCGGAGACCTCTATTGCCTGAGCTTCCGGACGCCACCCGAGGGTCGACCCGAGGCTGGCGGCTCAAGATAGGCCGGTGGCGACACGGAGAGCCTCGGAAGGAGCCCTGCCGTCGCTCCGCGGAGACGCTCCTCGATCTTCCGGTGGGGCCGCATCCCTCCCCTACCTCAGCTCGAGAGTCGGGTCGCCGAGGAGGTGGTAGACGGCGAGGAGCTCCGGGTTGGCGCCGGCGAGGGCATAGGCCTTCTGTGCGGCCAAGACCGCATCGCCGAGCCTCTCGTGGCGCCCGGACACGATCTCCTCCAGGAGCGCCCGGTGCAGCAGGTGCGCCGGCCCGTCCACGCTCAAGCCGCTCGGCGCGAAGCTCGCCACCGCCCCACGGCCCGCCACCTTCAAGAACGCCTCCGAGAGCGCGTCGACGTTCGGGGCCACGAAGTACCCGTTCAGGCAGTCCATCGTCATCAGCAACGGCTGCGCCCCCTGCTGCCGCAGCGACGAGGCGTCCCACGAGTTCAGCACGTTCTCGCTCGACCACACCTGAGTTCCCCCGTGACCCACGTAGCTCATCAGGGATGCGCCTTGATCGAAGGCGTCGAAGATGGCGGGGCGAGTCGACGGCCCGGCCTGGGAGACGAGGATCTCCTGGGTGTCCCGGCCGGCGAGGAGGGTCTGGGCGATGTCCTGGACGTCGGCCTCGAAGTCACCCCCCTCGTCGGGATTGTCCGCCACCAGCACCGCCTTCCCCCCGAGGCCCTGTCCCGTGTCCTCCCAGTCCAGAACCTTGGCGATCATCCCCTCCGCCTCCTCCACCGTCGTCGCGGGCAGCCTCCCGATCGCCAGATCCGGGTAGGCGTCCTCTCCATTCACCGCCGCCAGCGTGGGATCCGACACCGTCCACAGGTACGACGTCTTCACCCACAAGGCCGGCAGGGGCGAGGCGTGGGAGCTGCTGAGGAAGTGCTGCGGGTCGTACGTCGACTCTCCCAGCAGAAGCACGTAGCGCGGCGAGGGCCGGGCCCAGGAGTGGTAGGCGTAGGAGAGAAAGTCGTGGATGGCCTCGGCCGAAGGCTGTCCGTGGCCGAACACCGTCGTGATCTCCTCGAACGAAACCCCCCGCGAGACGAGCCCCTGCCCCCCCCGCCGGTCCAGGAGAGCCTGCGCGGCAGGCAGAAACGCCTCCGGCGCGACGACGAGGAAGTCCGCCTGGTTGGCCGGGTCCTTCAGCGACGAGGGCCGGGGGATCACGATCCGGGGACGCAGTAGCCCCTCACCCGAGGCCACGAGGTATCGGTGGCCCGCCCGGGCGAAGAACCGAACCGAGGACGGCGCCGCCTCGAACCCGTTCAGCCACTCCACCCCACTCCCGCGCCGCTGCAGCCTCCCTGAACCCTCCAGTGCCCCTCCGTCGCTCCCTCCCGATACGTCGACCACCACCGCATTTGTCCCCGAGCCCAACCCTCCAACCTCCGCCGCCCCGTTCGCCACGAACGTCCCTTCGAACCGTCCCCCCTGGGCGAGAGGCGCCTGCGGATACTCCACCGAGAAGCGGTCCAGGAACACCAGCGAGTACACGCCCGTGTCCCCCACGTTCTCCACGGTCAGGGTGTTCGCTCCCTCCCTCAGCAAGGACCCCGGTACCTCAGCCTCGAACCGCGTCCCCACCTCCCCGTCGAACCTCGTCTCCCCCACCACGACGCCGTTCAAGCAGAGCCGCAGGTGGTGGTCCACCACTCCCTCGGCATCCGACCCCCCCTGCAGATACACCACGAGCCGTCCAGGCAGTGCCGACGATCCGTCCACACCCGAGAGGGTGAAGCCCTCACTGCCGCTCACCCCTCCCCAGAGCGCGTCCCACAGCCACGGGTCAGGCGCCTCCAGGAGCCCCGGCTGGTAGATCCGGTTCGTCTCGAACGAGGAAGACCCCGTCGAGGCGAGAGCCTGAGGCGCTCCCAAGGTGGACGCCCCGACCACCCCCATGCTCTGCCCCACGGGTGACTTCACCAGCTCGTACGCCGTCTCTCCGGAGTACTCGATCGAGCTCGACTCGTGCTCCGCGTAGAAGTACAAGACGCTCCCCGGCCCGAATTCGGACCCCGCCGGCTCCACGTGGAAGGGAACCGCCGTCCCCTGCCTCTCGAGGCTCAGACCCGACACCTCCATCGCCCGGCGCCGTCCGGGGAAGAGATCGGAGAAGCCGACCGCATGGAGACCCTTCCGTCTCGTGTAGAGCTGAGCCAGAGCCTCCGAGAACCGGGCGCCGCCTCCGGGAATCCGCCGCCCCAGACGCCCCGAGCCTGTCTCCGCTCCCTCCACCCCCGCGAAGGACAAGCTCACCCTCACCCGCCTCGCCAGCACGAGGGCCGAACGGGAAGCGTCGAACCGGAGGGGTGAGAGCTCCACCACCACTCGCTTCTCCTCCCCCTGGAAGACCACACCCGCGAGCCGCGCGACCTCCCCCGGCACCAACCCGCGGGAGGCCGAATGCAGCGAGGCCGCCCGACGGGACGGAGTCACCGTCCCGTCGGCCCCGAACTCCATCCCTGCTTTCCCGACCGCCGCCGGCCGCAGACCAGGGAAGCTCTCCAGAGACGAGGCCTCCACCGACTCCAGCCTCACCCCCCGCCCCACCACCGCCTCCACCAGGGCCCGGCGCAAGGGCAGCGCCGGCGAGGAAGCCTCGGAAGGGAACTCGAACCCGGGGACGAACGCCCGCACACCCCCCGACGCCTCCCGCACCGCCACGAAGCCCGAGGTCTCGAGCTCCAACACCGCCCCCCGCTGGGACTGCGCCACCACCCGCAGCGACGTCGAAGACGGATCCCCGTAGCTCTCGCACGTCGGAGCCAAGGAAGAGGTCGAGCCCGAGGCGGCCCGAACCCACGCCGGACAGCTCGGCGAGGTCGTCCCGGGCACAGCGCCAGAGCCTCCCGTGCCGCCAGAACCTCCGGAGCCGCCCGACCCATCCCCCCCACCCGGAGGAGCGGAAGCCACGGCGGCGACGGCGGAGACGGGACCGTGGAACGTGGACACGGAGCGCGTATCGACGTCCTCGAGGCGATAGTAGTAGCGCTGGCCGCTCACGAGGCCGCTGTCGCGCCAGGAGTAGGCAGCACCCAGCGGCGAGGAGCCCAGGCCGGGGATGAGCGCGGAGTTGAGGCGCGTCCAGGGGCCGGAGGACGACGCGGAGCGATAGAGGTTGAAGCCGAGGTTGTCGAGCTCGGATCCCGTCTGCCAGGCGAGATCCACCGCCCGGTCGCGGCCCGTCGCCGTGAAGGACATGAGCTCCACCGCCGTCGTGAACGCGGTCACGGCCTTGGCGAACTCCGACGTGTCCCCGAAGAGCGTGCAGGCGGCGCCGTTGGAGCAGTACGTGGTCGTGGCCGTGACCACGTCGCCGGCGGCGCCCGCGAAGCTCGCGTTGAAGTACCGCACCCCTCCGCCGGGGTGGGTGAGGTTCGTCGAGCCCGCGAGGGTCTGCCCTTCTCCGAAGCCGCTCGGGTCCGCCCCGGAGGGGTTCTTGAAGAACTCCACCCGGTACGAGCCGGCGGGAAGGTCGAGCGTAAACCACACGGTCACGGTGCCGCCGGAAGGGGACGCCGACGTGATCACCGGGTAGTTCAGCAGGTCGTTGGGTCCGACTCGGGGCGGGGGAGCGTTCGGGGTCACGCCGTCATTGTTCAGGTCGATGCCCAGGCCGGTGTTGAGGTAGATCGAGTTGCCCAGGATCGAGTTGCCCGTGCCGACGGCGAAGGCGATGCCGCCGAGGCCCGCGGTGTTCGACGAGTTGTTGTAGGCGATGACGTTGCCCGCGCCCGCCGCCGTGCCGCCGATGGTATTGCCCGACGTCGTCGCGTTGATGAGGACGCCGGCTTGGCCGTTGGAGAGGGCCGCCGTTCCCGCGGCATTCGTCCCGATCTTGTTCCCCTGCACCAGGGTCCCCGTGATCTCGGGATCGCGGACCAGCACACCATTCCTGCCGTTGCCGGAGATCAGGTTGCCCGCGCCCGCCGCCGTGCCGCCGACCACGGTGTTCGTGCACGCCCCGCCGGCTCCGTTGTTGAACACCGCGATACCGTTGAAAGCGTTCCCAACCGCCACGGTGCCGGTCACATCCGTCCCGACGTAGTTGCCCTCGACGACGTTGTTCGCGTTCGAATTCGGGGGGTTGTTGGGGGCGACGTTGACACCGTCGACACCGTTGCCCGAGATGATGTTCCGGTCGGAAGGCACGGTCCCGCCGACCCGGTTGTTGTTCGTGGGTTTGCTCGTGAGGGCGGTGCCCCCGACGCGGATGCCGCCGCCGATGTTGCCCGGACCCGGGGCGGTGCCGGCCGGATTCGTCCCCAGGAAATTCCCGGCGACGACGTTGTTCGATGACCCCCGGATGAGGATGGCCCGGACGGGGAAGCGGTTGATGACGAAGCCGCGGATCGTGCTCCCGTCGCTGCCTTCCTCCAGGTCCAGCCCGTAGCTGCCCGCTGCCGCCGCCGCGCCGTCGAGCTCGACGACCGGCCCCGTGCCGGCGACGGAGAGCGGCTGGCTCGTGGTGTCGAGGACGACGGGACTGGTGATGTTCGGCAGCGCCGTGGCGAGGGTGACGAGGTACCAACTCCGGGCCGTACCCGCGGGGTAGTCGGCGTCGTAGCCCGTGATCACGGGTGAGGACGGCGAGGCCAGGTCGGCGAGCGCCGTCGCGACGGGAGCGCCGAAGGTTCCGGCGACCCCGTTGTCCTGGTAGTAGACGTGGCCCGCGTCGGTGATGGGGATCCCGAACGTGATCGTGTTCGTGCCGCCGTTGGCGTTCGTGGCCGTGATCGCCTCGCGAAGGGAGATGCGCCCGTCCGCCCCGGGGTTGGCGATGAGGTTCGCGACCGAGGTCGTCGTCCCGTCCACCGTGTCCGCGGTCGTGGTCACGACCAGGTGGTCGACCGCGGCGATGGCGTTCCCGAACTCCGACGTGTCATTCGCGGCGTCGGTCGCGGTCGCGGTGACGAACTCGCCGTTGGCGAGGGGCACGGCGGGGGTGAGGGTCGCGGCGATCACCGCGTTCCCGGCCGCGTTCGTGGTCACGTTCGTGAAGCCCAGGTACCGTTGGCCCTCGCCGTAGCCGGTCGGATCCGCGGCGGCGCTCGCGAAGAACTCGATCCTCAAGGTCGCAACCGCCGCGGTGCCGCTGTACGAGCCGGCGAACGTCGCCTGCGTTCCGTTGGTCATGGCCGCGCTCAGCACCGGGAAGTTCAGCAGGTTGTTCGGCCCGGCGTCCACGTCGCCGAGGTCGTTCGAGGTCACGCCGTCGGCGCCCAGGTCGATCCCCAGCCCGACGTTCCCGACGATCGAGTTGCCCTCGATGGCCATGCCCACCGTGCCCGCCGCCAGCACGCAGACGCCGCATCCGCCGTTGTAGGCGATGACGTTGCCGGCGCCGGCGACCGTGCCCCCCACGGTGTTGTTCGTGGCCGCCTGGTCGAAGCTCACTCCTCGGCTGGCGTTGGCGACCGCGGCCGTGCCCGTCCGATCGGTGCCGATGTAGTTGCCCTGGACGAGATTGCCCGTGGCCCGGTCGTTGATCGCGATCCCGACGTTGCCGTTACCGGAGATCACGTTGCCCTGGCCGGCCGCCGTCCCGCCGACGACGTTGTTGGCGGTGAGCGTGAAGATCGCGACGCCCTGCCCGCCGTTCGGTATCGCGGCCGCACCGGCCGCGTTCAGGCCGATGTAGTTGCCTCGAAGGACGTTGGCGGTCGCGCCGGCGCCCGTGATCTGGATCCCGTCGACCGTGTTGCCGGAGACGACGTTGGGCCCGGCGGCGGTCGTGCCGTCGATCTGGTTGTTGCTCGTCTGGATGTAGGCTCCGACGCCATTCCCGGGTCCGGCGGCCGTGCCGGTCGGGTTGGTGCCCAGGTAGGTGCCGCGGACGACGTTCCCGGCCGTGGCGTTGAACCGGACCGCGGTACCGAAGCGGTTGATGGTGAGACCGACGATCGTGGCGGCCCCGCCCACCCCCACATCGAGCCCGATCGCGCCTGCGCCAGCGGTCGCTCCGCTCAGCTCGATCGGGTGCAGACCTCCCACGGCATAGCCGCCCTGAGTCGTGGCGTCGATGGTCACCGCGACCTGGATCGCGGGCAGCCCCGGGGCGCCCGGAGTGATGGTGTGGACGCCCGCCCCCGCGATGTTGAAGTTGATGACGTGGGGCCCGCCCCCGAGCGCGTTCACCTCCATGATCGCCGCCCGGAGGGTGCAGCGAGGCGGGCCTCCGCCGACCGAGCACTGGCCGTTGCCGGGGTTGTTGTCGGGCAGATCGTCTGCCCGGTCGACCGTGAAGGTGGCGGCGTGCGCGGGCGCCGCGCCGAGTGCGATGGTGAGGCCGAACGGCACCAGGAGAGCGACCCGCAGGGATCGGCCAGCCCCGCCTCGGCGGGCGACACGCGGCGGGTGGGTCGAGCGAGCGGCGCAGGCAGACTCGAGCTGCGGCTTCGTGTATTGGGCCGGGTCGTGCCGCCATCGTCGACTGCACATACGCTCTCCCCACGATCCCCGAGCAAGCGCACCGGGGCTGTGCCGGCAGTCAAAAAGGGCAAGAGCTGTGCCAGCGTAGGCACAAGGCGGGAGGCGTCGGCGCTCTATGTAAGCCAAACAGGCGCTGGCAGTTAGCGTGACTCCCATGCGGGTTCCACCTCAAGCCCCGATTCGCGCGAGACGTCCGAATCCGCGCCAAGGTCCCAGACCGGGCGGCGCGTGGGCAACCTCTCGATCACGCAACGCTACCTCGTCGACGATGGGTTCTTCGGGCCTGCGGCTCTCTGCGGCCACGCGCGCGCCCTGGGCCGTGTTCGGGCACTCCAAGGACGTCGCTCCCCTCTAAGGCCGGGGCGCCTCGGCCTTCGCGGCGGCGGTTGCCGGCCGAAGGCTGCAGCACGAGGCGGCTCAACCCGCGAGATCGCGCGTGAGCGACTCGGGCACCCGCTGCTTCACGTCCCGGTACTTCGCCCAGGGATCGGCGGCCTGACCGGACCCGAAACCGATCACGCGCTGAGGCACCTCCGCGACGGTGAAGTCGGCGGCGCCCGAGAGCCGGTCGAGCTCGTTCCATTCGACGGGCACCGAGACGGGGGCGCCGGGGTGAGCGCGCGTCGAGAAGACCCCTACCGCGTTCGCACCACGGACGTTGCGGAGGTAGTCGACGTAGATCTTCCCCCTGCGCTGCGCCTTGGACATGTTCGCGGTGAACGTCTCCGGCTCCTCCCGTGCGAGCCGTAGCGCCACGGCGCGCGTGAACTCCTCCAGCTCTTCCCACCCGCGCTCCGGCGCGAGCGGCACGCACACGTGGAGGCCCTTGCCTCCCGTCGTCTTCACGAAGCTCTCCAGGCCCTTCTCGCCGAGCAGTCCTCGGACGCGCCGGGCTGCCGCCGCGACGCGCGAGAACGGGAGGGCCTCGTCGGGGTCGAGGTCGAAGATCACCTGGTCCGGCTCCTCGAGCCGAGCCACCCGCGAGTTCCAGGGGTGGACCTCGAGGATGCCGGCCTGCGCGAGCGCGACCAGGCCGGGCACCGAGTCGACGACGAGATGCTCTTCGCCCTTCTCCGGGACGGGGACCCGTCGCAGCTGGGGCGGGGTCCAGAAGCCGGCCTTCTTCTGGTAGAACGTCTCGCCCCCCAGGCCGTCCGGGCAACGCACGAGGGTGAGCGGGCGGCCCTCGAGGTACGGCAGCACGAAGTCGCCGATCGCGACGTAGTAGAGCGCGAGGTCCAGCTTCGTGAAGCCGAGGTCCGGGTAGTAGACCCGGTCGGGATGGGTGAGGCGCACCCCCAGGAGGTCGATGACCTCGTCGCCGGTCACCGCGCGCGTGCGCGGCGGCGCATGCCGCCGCAGGGACTCCCACGGCCGGCCCGCGGCGACGGTGTCGATGCCCCCACCCTCGACCGAGCCGGGCCGCTCGCGCGCGACGTGGCGAGCCTCGCGGTCGTCGCGGATCCCGAGGAAGACCGGCTGCCGCATCCTCCCCTCGTCCGTCCACGCGGTGAACTCGACCTGGGCGACCAGGTCCGGCTCGACCCAGTGTGCGCCGCGCAGCATCTCGGGGGGCACGGAGGCGAAAGGGCTGGTCTCCCGCCGGCGCGCCTCGAGCCGGTGAAGCAGGTCCTCGAGCTGCCGCTCGCTGAAGCCGGAGCCCACCTTGCCCGCGTACACGAGAGCCCCCCCCTCGTAGAAGCCCACGTGCAGCGCCCCGATCGACGCCCGTCCGTCGGACGGCAGCGTCCACCCGCCGATGACCACCTCCTGGCTCAAGCGGCACTTCGCCTTCCGCCAGTCTCCGCCGCGCCCCTCCCGATACGGAGCGTCGGCGCGCTTGCTCACCACGCCTTCGAGTCCTGCCTCCTTGGCCTTGGCGAAGAACTCGGGGCCGCTGCCGCGCACGTGGTCGCTGAAGCGCAGGGCCTCGGGCCCGCCGTCGAGCAGGCGCCGCAGCACCTCCTTGCGCCGATCGAGCCTCGCCGGCCGCAGGTCCCAGCCGTCGAGGTGCAGGAGGTCGAACACGAAGTAGACGAGCGGCAGCGCTCCGTCCGCTCGCCGCTGCAGCGCCTGGAAGCTCGTGTGCCCGTTCGGCAGCACCGCGGCGACCTCACCGTCGAGGAGCGCGGTTCCCGCCCGCAGGCGGCCGACGGCGCGGGCCACCTGAGGGAACTCCTTCGTCCAGTCCTTGCCGTTGCGGGAGACGAGCTGGACCTCCCCCTCGTCCATCCGGGCCACGATCCGGTAGCCGTCGTGCTTGATCTCGTGGAGCCAATCGTCGCCCGAAGGCGGCGTCTCGACGACTGTCGCGAGGGCGAGCGGCTGGGTGCGGGGGAGCGTGCCCCGCACGGCACCTTCGAGCTCGGAGAGCCGCAGGCGTGCGCCGCGGTCCCCCTCCACGGGTCCGCCAGGATCGACCTCGCCTCCCGGGCGGACGGTTCGCGAGTGCCACAGCCGGTCGCGCTCGGCAGCCACCTCGGCGAGCCCCCGCCCGCTCACCACGCTCTCCGGCCGCGCGCTCACCACCTCCGTCTCCGATGTCGTGCGCGCGTGCTCGTCCCTGTCCTTCACGAGCAGCCAGGCTTTCGGGTCGTCCCCCTTGATCTTCACGAGCGCCCACTTGCCGGCGAGCTTCTCGCCGTGCAGCTCGAACTTCAGCTCCCCCTTCTTGAGGGCCGGGCTCGGGTCGACGAGCGGCGTCCACGTCCCGCGGTCCCAGAGCACCACCGCCCCGGCGCCGTACTCCCCCTCCGGGATCACGCCCTCGAACGAGCCATAGGCCACTGGATGATCCTCGACCCGCATCGCGAGCCGCTTCTCGCGCGGGTCGAAGGACGGCCCCTTCGGGACGGCCCAGCTCAGGAGGACGCCGTCGAGCTCGAGGCGGAAATCGTAGTGGAGCCTCGACGCGGCGTGCTTCTGGATGCAGTACGAGCTCCCGCCGGACGGCTGCTCCTCGCCCGGCGGCTCCGGGGTACGGGAGAAGTCGCGCTTTCTCCGGTAGTCCTGGAGGCCCATTCCGAAGAGCTTACGGCAGGTTGCGCTCCGTCAGTGTGCTGGTCGAGCACCGCCTCCCCATTCGCCCGTTCCCTTCGGAGGGATCGAACCCACTTCGATAGACTGGGCCTTCGCCTGAGTGTCAGCCGGCCGTCGGGAGTGGAGGTGCGGGCGAATCGAGAACGAATCCACGTGGCGTTCCGTATGGGTGAAGGACGGCCGTCTGGGGGGGCAGCGGGATGGAGGGGTGGCGCGGTCGGCTCGATCGGGCGGCACCGTGGGCCGCCACCCTGGTTCTGGTGCTGATGGGCGTCCTGGCCGGTGGCGCGGCCCTCCGCGAGTCGATGACCGTCGACGAGCCGGCTCACCTGGGGGCGGGCGTGAGCTACATCCAGAGGCTCGACATGCGCATGAACGTCGAGCACCCGCCTCTCGGGAAGGTGCTGGCGGGTCTTCCGCTGGTCGTGCGGGGGGTCAGGGTCGACTACGACAGCTACATCTGGCGGTTCGCGGACGGCCCCTTCACCGCCTACCTCGCCCAGTGGCCGTTCGGGCACTGGGTGATCACGCGCTGGAACGACCCGGAGGCGACGCTCGCCTCGGCTCGCCTCCCGATGCTCCTCCTCACGCTCGGCCTGGGAGCGCTGCTCTACGTCTACGGCTCACGTCTCGGAGGCCGGGCCGGCGGGCTGCTCTGCCTGTGCCTCTACGCGAGCACACCCCTCTTCCTCGCCTTCGGCCCCCTGGTCCTGACTGACGTCCCGGTCACGTTCTTCGTGGTCCTGACGGTGTGGTCGTTCGCCGCCATGTGGCGGTCGGACGGCGGCGGCCGCACGGTCTTCCGGTTCGCCGCCGCCCTGGCCGGCGCGCTGCTGTCGAAGTTCTCCGCCGGGATCCTGCTGTTCGCTTTCGGGGCCTTCCAGCTCGGCTTGCGCTGGATGCCACCCGCAGGGGTCACGGCCCACGAGGAGGAAGCCCGGGCCTGGCGACGCCGAGGCTGGCGGAACACTCTCGCCGGCGTTTCCTGGGCCGCCCTCGTCGTCTACGGCGTCTACTTCCTGTTCTCCTTCAGACAACCCACGACTGCGCTCGCGTTTCTCGGAGACAGCGCTCCGTCGATCGTGCTCCGCCGGCTCCTGATGCCCGCGTGGACGTTCCTCCTCGGGCTGGGGCTCTTCCTCATGACCT
>Ga0335080_10004046_pt1 | contig 14896 bp, 11 predicted proteins | sample Lox_Sample_34_FD_206720 | JGI IMG/M metagenome (GOLD analysis project Ga0335080, IMG submission 206720) | Soil microbial communities from Loxahatchee National Wildlife Refuge, Florida, United States - Lox_Sample_3.4 | ecosystem: Environmental > Terrestrial > Soil > Wetlands | place: USA... | reverse complement strand
TCTCGCCCTTCACCCCGCTCATCGCCTCCTCCACGTTGTCGGCGATGACCTGCGAGAAGTTGAAGACGACGCCGGGGAACTCGCGGCCCAGGTCGGCGGAGAGCTCGGCGGTCAGCGACTCCTTGCTTACGCCCCGGCGCCACTGCGAGCGATCCGCCAGCGGGGCGAAGATCTCGATGTTGTAGAACCCCACCGGATCCGTTCCGTCGTCGGGCCGCCCGAGCTGCGAGACGACCGTCTCGATCTCCGGCCGGGTCCGTTTGCCCGGCTGGCACTCCCCGGTGCGGGGGCAGCCGAGGACGATCTCCCGCATCCGGCCCACGTACTTGCTGGACTGCTCGAGCGAGACCGAGACCGGAAGGCTGGCCCGGATCCAGAAGTTCCCCTCCTCGAGCTTGGGCATGAACTCGCGGCCCAGGAGCGGGGTGGCGAGCAGCGTCACCACCACCACCATCGCGGCGATTCCCACCGCCAGCGTCTTGTTCTTCAGCGCGAACCGGAACACCGGCCGGTACGCGCGGGACAGCGTGCGCATCAGGGCGTTCTCGTGGGCCTCCTGGTCCGTACCTCCGGGCGCCTCGAGGTACCGCGCCGCGAGCACCGGGGTCAGGGTGAGGGCGAGGAGGATCGCGCCGCCGATCGCGAAGGCATAGGTGTGGGCCATCGGCGAGAAGATGACCCCCGCCACGCCGGTCAGCGAGAAGAGGGGGATGAAGGCCAACCCGATGATCAGGGTCGAGGAGAACATCGGACGGCCGACCTCGGTGGCGGCGTCCAGGCAGCGCTGGGTCCGCTCCCCCGGTCTGGCCCCTCCCAGGTGGCGAAAGATGTTCTCCACCATGATCACGGTGGAGTCGACCACGATGCCGAAGTCCACCGCCCCGAGCGAGATGAGGTTCGCCGGCGTCCCGGTGGCCACCATCCCCACGAACGCCGCCATCAGGGCCAGGGGGATGTTCACCGCGGTGATCAGCGCCGCCCGCCGGTGGCCGAGGAAGGCCCAGAGGACGAGGGTGACGAGGATCATCCCCACCAGGAGATTCTCCAGCACCGTGTGGGTGGTCACGCTGACCAGCCTGGTGCGGTCGTAGTAGGGGACGATCTCCATCCCCGGGGGCAGGAGGTGGAACTTGCGGATGTGCTCCAGCCGCGCGTGGATTCCCTTGAGCGTGGTGAGCGAGTCGCCGCCGTAGCGCATCAGCACCGTGCCCTGGATGATGTCCGGCTCGTCGTCCTTTCCGACGATGCCCAGGCGCGGGGCGTGGCCCACCTCCACGTCGGCCACGTCCCGGATCCGGATGGCGATGCCGTTCTTCTCCGCGACCACCACCTCGGCGATGTCGCGGATCGACTTGATGAGGCCGGTGCCGCGCACGTCGAAGGACTGCTCGCCGACCGTGATCCGCCCCCCGCCCACGTTCTGGTTGGCGTTGCCCAGCGCGGTCAAGACCTGAGGAAGCGTCACCCCGGCGCCCCGAAGGCGGAAGGGATCGACGTTGACGTGGTACTGCTTCGTCTCTCCCCCGAAGCTGACCACGTCGACGACGCCGGGGACCTGCTTCCACTGCTTCTCGAGGATCCAGTCCTCGGCGCTCTTCAGCTCCTGAAGACTGTAGCCCTTCCCCACCAGGCGGTAGCGGAACACCTCTCCGATCGCGTTCCAGGGCGAGAGCTGGGGCTGCAGCCCGTTGGGAAGATTCAGGGTGGCGAGCCGGTTCAGCACCCGCTGCTGGGCCGTGTAGTAGTCCGGGGTCCAGCTGAAGTAGCACTTCACGTCCGAGAGGCCAGCCAGCGACTGGGAGCGGATGTGATCGAGGTCGATCATCCCCGACATCGCGGTCTCGATGGGGATGGTGACGTAGCGCTCGACCTCCTCGGCGCTCCAGCCCGTCGGCTGGGTGATGATCTCGATCATCGGCGCCACCGGGTTCGGGTAGGCCTCGATGTCCAGCTGACCGTAGGCCCACAGACCCGCACCGAGCAGCACGACGGCGAGGAACATCACCAGCGCCTGCGACTTCAGCGCGAGGCTGACGATCGCCCGGACCATCAGCCCACCTGACTCAGGAGCAGCGCGCCGTCCACCACGACCACCTCGCCCGGATCGAGCCCCCGGTGCACGGGCCAGTAGTCCCCGGAGACGTTGTCATCCACCTCCACCGGCCGACGCTCGAAGCGGGCCTTTCCCTCTGCCGTCGTCCCCTTGGCCACGAAGACGAGCGTGGTGTTCTGCAGATGGATCACCGCTCCCTTGGGGACGGCCACCTGCCTTCCCCGGTCGATGTGCATCTCCAGCGAGGCGTACATCTCGGGCTTGAGCAGCCGCTCGGGATTGTCGAGCACGCAGCGGACACGGGCGGTGCGGGTCTGCGGGTCGAGGGCCGCGGAGATCCAGTCCACCCGACCCACGAACACCCGGTCGGGATAGCTCACCACCCGGATCCGCATCTCGTCGCCCTTGCGGAAGGAGGAGAGGTCGAGCTCGTGGACGTCGGCGAGGACGTAGACCCGGTCCAGCTCGCCGATGGTGAACAGCTCCACCGTGTTCCCCCCGGCGAGCTGACCCTGCACGTCGACCCCGGGGTTGGCAGTGCGGGACACCACCTCGCCGTCGATCGGAGCGCGGAGCGTGAACTCCTGGGTGACCACATCGCCGTCTGCGACGTGGAAGAGGCGCGCCCGCGCGCGGGCCCGCTCGAACTCGGCCCGGGACCTCTGCTCGGTGTCCACGGCGGCCTCGTAGTCCTTCTGCGAACCGGCATGGGCCTCGTAGAGCTCCTTCTGCCGGCGGAGGTCGCGGCTGGCCGCCTCGAGGTCCGCCTTGGCCTTGGCCAGGTCGGCCAGCGCGCTCCCGGCGTCGGGCGAGGCGATGATCGCCAGCGGGGTGCCCTTCTTCACCCGCTCGCCGGGCGAGGCGAGGACCTGGGTGATCCGCCCGGCCACCGGGGCGAAGACGTGGCTCACCCGGAGGTCGTCGAAGGCGATCCTTCCGCCCACCAGCAGCGTGTCGTCGATCTTCCGGCGCTCCACCCGCTGGGTGCGGAAGCGATCGGCCTGGGTCCGATCGACCCACACCTCTCCCGAGGGCGGAGTGGGCTGCGGCGGCGGGTGGCTCCGCGAGCATCCGGCGAGCATCAGCACGACGCAGAGGGCTCTCACTCGAGGGTTCTCCCCACGGCCTGCTCGAGCTTGAACACCGCGGTCCAGTACCCGGCGAGGTCCTGGAGCGACTCGAGGTTGACCGAGATGTAGGTCCGCTGGGCGTCGAGGTACTCGAGCAGCGACGCCGCTCCCTTCTGATACTGGATCTGCACGAGGTCACGGGCGCGTCGCGCCGAGGTGAGCAGCCCGCCCTCCTGCATCCGCAGCGCCTGCTCCCGAGCACCGACGTAGCCGGCCCACGCAGTCTGGACGTCGGACTGGACCTGGGCAAGGAGCTTCTGCTGCTGGAGCTGCTGCGTTCGCAGGTCCGCGCTGGCCTTGGCCACCTCTCCCTGCTGCTGGTAGAAGACGGGCAGCGAGGTGCTCACGCCGAAGCTGACCGTGGGCGGGCTGATGGCGTTCACGCCCAGCCCCTGCACGGCGTACTGCGCCCCCAGCGCGAAGTCCGGCCACACCTGGCGGTGGGCGAGCTCGACCGAGGCCGCGGCCCGGTCGGTCTGTGCCTGCTGCGCGACCAGGTCCGGCCGGTGCTCGCGGGCGAGCACCATCAGGCTCTCGACCGTGGCCCCCTCGAGCCCCGGGGGGCTGCCCAGCCCGAGCAACGCGTCCTCACGCACCACGAAGCTGGGGAGCTCACCCCGCACGCCGAGCAGGAACGCGAGCGACGCCTTCGCCTGCACCAGGTTGATCTCCGCCTGGGTGATCGCCTGGTCCACCTCCAGCTTCGCGGTCTGCACCCGAGCCAGATCCGCCTCGGAGATGGCTCCCGACTGGTAGCGCCGCTGGGTCAGCTTGAGCTGATCGGTCGCCGCCGTTCCGGTCTCGCGGGCGAAGCGAACCGCCTCCTGCGCGACGAGGGTGACGACGAACTGCTGCTTCAGCGCCGAGCCGGTCGCCCGCTCCGTGTCCACCCGCAGCGCCCGGGCGGAGCGGAGGCCCGCCTCCGCCACCTCGATCCGCAGCCCGCGCTTGCCCACCACCCAGTCCATCAGCGCGCCCTGGTCGCCGAGCGCGAACGCCCACAGCGGCGGCCCGCTCCAGCGGCAGGGGCCCTCGCAGACGAAGGACTTGCCGCCGGTGAAGCCGAGGCTCGGGTTGGCCACCGCGTGTGCGCTCCTGAGGTCGGCAGCTGCCGAGTCGACGGCTGCGTCCGCGAGCAGCAGGTCGAGCCCCGCGCTCCGGTACAGGGCGAGCGCGGCGGAGAGCGTGAGCTCCGCAGGCACCTCCACCGGCGGCGGCGCCTCGGCGGCCGCCCCGGCCGTGCTCTGGAGGATGGCGAGGAGCAGGAGGAGACGACGCACGGGTGAATTGACCTGGTGTAGCAAGAAGGATGCCACCGAGCGAAGGTACCGCCACCCCTGACGCTTGTGGGCGGGGGGCGCAAGAACCCCGTCGAAGGTGAAACTTCCTTGCGTCAGCCACTTCAATCGATGTCGTGGAGTGACATCACCGCCCCTGGAGGGGCGAGCTCGCTCAGGCCCGATCGGGTGCGGGCAGGGGCCGGCCACCGGCACGTCCGAGGAGCGGCCAGCCGCCATTCAGGGCGTTGACCACCACCAGCGCCGCCGGAGAGAGACAGGTTGATCAGCGGGATTCCCCAGGCGCAGGCGGCGACGAGGGGCCGACTCCTCCGGAGGAAGAAGGCGAGGGCGAAGGCCGTCTGACAGGGGATCACGTTGACCGTGAAGACGAAGGCCGGGGTCGCGGGACAACCCGAGTCCAGCGGCCGGCCGATGAGGTCGCACAGGAAACCGAGGAACGCGTAGCGCCGCCCGAGCAGGTCGATGCCGTGCTCCTCGAACATGTGGAGCAGGTACATCGGCCAGACCCAGCCGAGCACCCAGCCAGGGCTCCGCCAGGCGGGCGCGCCTGCTCCGAGCGCCTCGCGAACGAGCACGGCGACGAGCGCCGCGGCGAGGGCCAGACCGGCATACGGCCAGTCGAAGAGAAGCGCGTGCATCGTGCGCCGGGACGTCGGCGGGGCGCTCAGGCCTCGATGACGTCCTGGACGCCGCCGAGGATAACGTGCTCGAGCAGAGCCTTCTGCACGTGCAACCGGTTCTCCGCTTCCTCGAACACGCGGGACTGCGGGCCCTCGAGCACCTCGGCGGTGATCTCCTCGCCCCGGTGCGCCGGAAGACAGTGGAGCACCACCGCGCCGGTCTTCGCTGCAGCGAGCAGCGCTCCGTCGACGGTGAATCCCTGGAAGGCCTTCAGCCGGGCCGCCGCCTCGGCCTCCTGACCCATGCTGGTCCAGACGTCGGTCGCCACCACGTCCGCCCCGGCCACCGCCTGGCGGGGATCGGCGGTGACGACGACGTGACGGCCCGCGGCCTGGAGCTCGGCCTGGGGAGGACGGAACCCGGCGGGCGAGCCGAGCTGGAGCGTGAAGTCGAGGAGCGGCGCCGCCTCGAGGAAGGAGCGGGCCATGTTCCCCGAGCCGTCACCGACGAACGCGATCCGGCGCCCGGCGACCGCACCGGTGGCCTCCTCGACGGTGAAGAGGTCGGTGAGCACCTGCACCGGGTGGCCCGAGTCGGTCAGGCCGTTGATGACCGGGACCGAGCTCCAGCGCACGAATTCCTGGAGCCGCTCGTCGCCGGTGGTCCGCATCACCACCGCGTCCGCGTAGGAGGACACGACACGCGCCGTGTCCGAGAGCGGCTCGCCCCGGGCGAGCTGGCTCGTGCCGGCGCTGAGCTCGATGGCGTGGCCCCCGAGCTGGAAGGCCGCGGCCTGGAACGAGAGGCGGGTCCGGGTGCTGGCCTTCTCCATCAGGAGGACCACCGTCTTCCCGGCCAGCGAGTCCTCGAGCCTTCCCTCGCGCCGGCGGCGCTTGAGCTGCGCGGTCCGCGCGAAGAGGCGGCGAATCTCCCCGCGCTCGAGGTCGGTCATCCGCAGGAAGTGCCTCATCGCGCCCCTCCGGAGAGGGTGAGGAAGAGCTGGGCCAGGCGCGGTACCCCGGCCGCCGCGCTCCGGGCCCCGGACGCCGCCTGCCGGAGCGCGGCGATCTGCCGGTCGACCTCGCCCGGCGCGGTGGAGCCGGCGCTCCGCTTACCGGCGACCGAGGCCGGGAGGTCTCCCACCGAGGCCAGCGCGGCGCCGAGCTCGGGGTCGGTCTCCCGGGCCAGCTCCTGCGCCTCGAGCAGCCCGAGGCCGGCCGCCTGTGCCCTGCGGACCAGGGTTCCCACCCGCCGGTAAGCGGAGCGGAACGGGACGCCGGTGCGGACCAGGGCCTCGGCGACGTCGGTCGCCTGGGTGAAGTCGCGCTCCAGCGCCGCGCGGCAGCGTGCGGGATCGAAGCGAACGCGGGGGAGGGCCACCCGGAGCGCTCCGAGGACCGACAGCGCGTTCGCCGCGGTGCCGAGGAGAGGCCCCCGGTCCTCCTGGAGGTCGCGGTTGTAACCGGCGGGGAGCCCCTTGAGGAGGGTGAAGAGCTGGACCAGCGCCCCCACCCCCTGCGCGCTCCGGCCGCGCACCAGCTCGAAGACGTCGGGGTTCTTCTTCTGTGGCATCAGGCTCGAGCCACAGGCGATGGCGTCGTCCAGCACCAGGAAGCCGAACTCGCTGGTCGCGAAGTCGACGACGTCGGTCGCGAGACGCGAGGCGTGGAGGAGGAAGCGGCTCAGCGCGTAGACGAGGTCGAGCGCGAAGTCCCGGTCACCCACCGTGTCCAGCCCGTTGAGCGTCAGCCGGGAGAAGCCGAGCAACTCCTGAGGAACGCGGCGGTCGGTGGGAAGCGACGTCCCGGCGATGGCACCAACGCCGAGCGGCGAGGCATCGGTCTGTCCGAGCGCGAAGCGCACCGCCTCCACGTCGCGGGCGAACATCGCCCCGAAGGACGCCCACCAGTAGCCGCCGCTCACCGGCTGCGCGCGCTGGCGGTGGGTGTACGCCGGAAGGAGCACCTCGCGGTCCGACTCGGCGCGGGTGGCGACGAGCGCGAGGAGCTCGCCGAGGCCGACCAGCACGTCGGCGCACCGCTCGCGGGCGAAGAGACGGAGGTCGAGCGCCACCTGATCGTTCCGCGAGCGGCCAGTGTGGAGGAACCCGGCCACCTCGCCCAGGCGGCGCGTCAGCTCCGCCTCCACCGCCATGTGGACGTCCTCCTCGGCCGCCGGGACGAAGGCTCCGGACTCGGCGTCGCGCCACAGCCCGACCAGGCCCTGGTGGAGGGCGCGGGCCGCCTCCTGCGGGACGATTCCCTGGCGGGCGAGCATCGCCAGATGCGCCATCGAGCCGACGAGGTCCTCGCGCAGCAGAGCCCGGTCCTGCTCGAGCGAGCTGGAGAAGGCCAGCACCTCCGGGAGCAGCGCCGGTCCCCCGGCGGCGTCGGTCTTGGCGATCAAGCCCCTCCCCCGTGCAGCCGGCTGTACTCCTGGAGCTGGAGCCCGAGGAGGTTGATGAAGCCCTCGGCGGCCCGGTGGTCGAACTTGTCCTCCCGGCCATAGGTGGAGAGCAGCTTGTTGTACACGCCGTACTCCGAGCTCCGGCCGACGACCCGCAGCGAGGCCTTGTACAGCTTCAGCGTCACCTCGCCGGTGACGTAGCGGTCGTTCTCGTCGTTGAAGGCCTGGATGGCGCGCCGGAGCGGCGAGTACCAGAAGCCGTCGTAGGTGATCTGGGCGAAGGTGGCATCGAGCTGCGCCTTGGTCCTCGCCGAGAGCCCCAGGGTGGTGAAGCGCTCCAGGTCCTGGTGGGCGGCGATGAGGGCCACCGCCGCCGGGCACTCGTAGGTCTCGCGGCTCTTGATGCCCACCACCCGGTTCTCCATCAGGTCGATCCGGCCCACGCCGTGCAGTCCGGCGAACTCGCCCACCTTGGCGATGAGCCTGGCCGGCGAGAGCTTCTCGCCGTTGACGCTCACCGGGTAGCCGGCCTCGAACCCGATGCGGATCAGCCCCGGCTCGGCCGGAGCGTCCTTCCACGAGCGCGTCCAGGCGAACGCCTCCTCGGGGGGCTCGGTGTTCGGGTCCTCGAGGACGCCGCCCTCGATGCTGCGGCCCCAGAGGTTCTCGTCGATGCTGAACGGGCTCTTCCGGGTGGTGGGCACCGCGATGCCGTGCTTCGCCGCGTAGTCCATCGCCTCGTCTCGGCTGATGTTCCGCTCGCGCTGGGGGGCGATGATCTTCAGCGCCGGGTCGAGTCCCTTCACCGCCAGGTCGAAGCGCACCTGGTCGTTGCCCTTCCCGGTGGCGCCGTGGGCCACCGCCGTCGCGCCGTGCTTGTGGGCCACGTCCACCAGGTGCTTGGCGATGAGCGGCCGGCTGAGCGCGGCAGAGAGGGGATAGACGCCCTCGTAGAGCGCGTTGGCCTGGAGCGCCGGGAAGCAGAAGTCCTTCGCGAACTCCTCCTTCGCGTCGACCACCTCCATCGCCACCGCGCCCGCGCTCTTCGCCCTCTCCGCCAGGGCCTTCGCGTCGCGCGCCTCACCGACGTCGGCGTGGCAGCAGACGACGTCGTAGCCGTAGTCCACCGAGAGGACCCGCACCAGGACCGAGGTGTCGAGGCCTCCCGAGTAGGCGAGGACGATCTTCTCTCTCTTCATGACCTTCTTCCCTTCCGGAGGAGTCCCTGGAGGACCCGGGTGAGCCTCGACGCCGAGGCAGCCTGCATCGGGGCGACGAACACCGTGTCGTCGCCGGCAATCGTTCCCAGCACCTCGGGGAGCCGGGCCTGGTCCAGCGCGAGCGCCACCGCCTGCGCCGCCCCGGGCGTGGTGTGGACCACGACGAGCGCGCCGTTGTCGCGGATGCCTCGCACCAGAGGATTGAGCGCCTCGATGACCCCGGGGACGGCCGCGGCGTCTTCGGAGGGGAGCTCGTAGACGGTCCCTCCCTCGACGTCCGGAGCGCGGCGGGCGCCCAGCCGGTGGAGGTCGCGGGAGAGCGTTCCCTGCGTCACCTCGAAGCCCTGCCCGGCGAGGAGCCCGCGCAGGTCCTCCTGGGTCGCCACCCGGCGGCCACGGATGAGCCGGCGGATGGCCTCCCGGCGGGCCTCGGTGGTCTGCTCCTCGCGGGGCCTCATCTGGCGGTCACCAGCGTCCCGACGCCCTGGTCGGTGAAGAGCTCGGCGATGGTGCCGTGGGCCATCCGGCCGTCGAGGACGTGCACCCGCTCCACCCCACCGGCGAGGGCGCGAAGGATGGCGTGGACCAGCGGCTTGTTCTGGGGAGACACCGCGCCGTCGGCCAGCTGGTGCTCGAGGTCGTCGACCGTGAGCTGGTTGCGGACCTCGCCGCCGTCGATGAGCCCCTTGGCGTCCTGGAGGAGGATGAGCTTCGGCGCCCCGAGCGCGATGGCCACCTCGGCGGCGGCGCCCTCCGGGGAGAGGTGAAGCGTCTCGCCGCCCGGGCCGATGCCGACCGGGGCGATGACCGGGAGGTAGTCCTTCTCCATCAGCATCTCGAGGAAGCCGCGGTTGACCTCGCGCACCTCGCCCATCCGTTCCTGGCGGGCGGCGGCGTCGGTGACCACCGGCACGGCGCGGAGCAGCTGGCCGTCCTTTCCGGAGATGCCCACCGCGCGGCCACCGCCCCGGTTGAGCAGGGCCACCAGGTCTCCGGTGATGCGGCCGGTGAGGACCATCTCCAGCACGTCGGGGTCGACGGGGGGCATGCCCTCCTCGGGGGGGACCGCCCCGTGCACCACCACCGGGCGCAGCCCCACCGAGCGGAGGAGCACCACGTCCTCGCAGAAGCTCGCCCGGAGCGATGCCTTCCGGAGCCCCTCGCCGCCGTAACCGAGCACGCAGGTCGTCCCCGAGAAGCGCGAGATGTACTTCAGCGCCTCCACCAGGAGCGTCTGCTTGAAGCCCGGGCTGTAGCGGGTGAGCCGGTCGTCGCGGCGGACCGAGCCGTCGGGCTCGGGGACGATGAGCGAGGTGTAGTCGGCGTTGATCTTCACGTAGTCGTAGCTGAAGTCGCAGCCCCAGGCGGTGGCCGCGTCCTTGCCCGCCGCCAGGGCGACCTCTACCACCACCTCCGGCTCGCGCATGCGCGCCCGGAGCCTTTCCGGATCGTGGGGCTGGGGGTTGCCGTCGCCGAACACCCGAACGCCCTGGATGCGGACCTCGGCCCGCTCCGGGTCGATGGGGTAGCCCTGGCTTCCGGCCCGGGCGCCCACGGTCGCGAGGACGCGGCCCCAGTTGGGGTCGGCGCCGAAGAGAGCCGTCTTCACCAGCGGCGAGACGGCGATGGCCTTGCTGATGTCGCGGGCGATGACGGCGCTGGGCGCCTGGGTCACCTCGACGGTGAGGAGCTTCGTGGCTCCTTCCCCGTCGGCGGCGATGTCCCGCGCGAGCTCGGCACAGACGTCGGTGAGGGCGGCGCAGAAGCTCTCGTAGTCGGGCCCGGCCTCGGCCACCGGCGCGTTGGCGGCGAGGCCGTTGGCGAGGGCGAACACGCAGTCGTTGGTGCTCATGTCGCCGTCGACGACGACGGCGTGGAAGCTGGCGTCCACCGCGCTCCGCAGCGCCCGGGAGAGGACGTTGGGCGGCACCGCAGCGTCGGTGCAGACGACGGCGATCATCGTCGCCATCTGCGGGGCGATCATCCCCGACCCCTTGGCCATCCCGAGGATGTTCACCTCGCGTCCGCCGAGGTGGATCGACCGGCGCGCCACCTTGGGATGGGTGTCGGTGGTCATGATCGCCTCGGCGGCCGGCTCGCAGCTCGCCCCGAGGGACTCGGCCAGCCGCGGGAGCCCCTGGGTGATCTTCTCCACCGGGAGCGGAACCCCGATGACGCCGGTGCTCGCGGTGAGGATGGCCTCCGGAGGCACGCGGAGCACCGCCCCCAGCGCCCGGCGGACCTGCACCACGTCCTTCCGTCCCTGGTCGCCGGTGAGGGCGTTGGCGTTTCCGCTGTTGACCAGGATGGCGCGGACGCCGCTGGCGGGGAGCCGGGGCTCGGCATCGGTCACCGGGGCGGCCTGGGCGCGGTTGATGGTGAAGCATCCGGCGGCGGTGGCGGGCACGTCGCTCATCACTAGCGCCAGGTCCTTCTTGGCGGGCTTGATGCCCGCGTGCAGCCCGGCGAACCGGAACCCCTGCACCATCATGGAGACACTCCCGGCGCGGGCTCGAGCGCCATCCGCTCGGGGAGGCCGAGCACGAGGTTCAGGTTCTGGACCGCCTGGCTCGCGGCGCCCTTGAGCAGGTTGTCGATGGCAGAGACCACGACCGCGCGGCCCGGGTCGAAGCCGGCCTCGGCCACGGCCACCGCGACCGAGGCCCGCGCCGTCCCGGCGACCCGGGCGATGGCCACCTGCTCGGGCGCATCGAGCACCTCGACCAGCGGCTCGTCGCGGTAGGCGGCTCGGAGCGTCTCGGCGAGCGCGGCGGCGCGGGCTCCGGGGGCGAGCCGCGCCGACGCGGTGGAGAGGATGCCCCGCTTGATGGGGAGCAGGTGCGGGGTGAAGGTGACGCGGACGGGCTTGCCGGCGCCGCGGGCGAGCGACTGGGCAATCTCGGGCGTGTGCTGGTGCCGGAGAACCTTGTACGGACGGACGTCGTCGGCGACCTCGCAGAAGCTGTAGGCCTCGGAGGCCTGCCGGCCCGCGCCGGACACGCCCGAGGCGGCGTCGACGACGATCGCCTCGTCGGCGAGGAGGCCCGCCCGGAGGAGCGGGACGAGGGCCAGCGCGGCGGCCGTCGGGTAGCAGCCGGGATTGGCGACGAGACGAGCGGCGGCGATGGCCTTGCGGTCCTCGATCTCGGGCAGGCCGTAGACGGCGTGCGCGAGGAGCGCCGGGTGGCGGTGCTCGAAGCCGTAGTGCCTCGGGTAGGCGGAGCCGTCGGCGAGGCGGAAGGCGCCGGAGAGGTCGATGACCTTCACGCCCCGTTCGAGGAGCTGAGGGGCGAGCTCCAGGGAGGCCTCGGCCGGGGTGGCAAGCAGGACCGCGGCGCAGCCGTGCGCGGCGCCGACCGCCTGGGCGTGGGGGACGTACGACAGGCCGCCCACCGAGCCGCCGATGCCGGTCTTTGCGCGGACGGTCACGCCCTCCCAGCGGTCGCTGGCGACGAAGCGGACGTCGACCCCCGGATGGGCGGCGAGGACGCGGCAGAGCTCGATGCCGGAGTAGCCGGAGGCCCCCACCACCCCGATGGCATACTTATGCATTTTGAGCGCATATCTATACGTTCACGCCGCGGCGCGCAAGTGACATCGCGATGAATGGGCCGGGTAGGCTGTTGGCGTGCTCTCGACGGTCGTCGCCGCCCGAGCGAAAGGTGGAGCGGGAGGGATTCACCGCGCCCTGAGATCAGCGACGGTGACGAGGTGTCACTCGAGGACCCGCAGCGCGACCTCGGCGGCCATCTCCAGCTCCTGGCGGCGGACCCCAGCGCGGGCGAGAACGGCGAGCCCGTGTCCCTCGGCGGCGAGGAAGCGCGCCAGGGTGCGGACGTTCTCCCGGGCCGCGATCGCCGGGTCCCGGGCCAGCGCCTCCTGCAGCCGGTCGGTCGAGGCACGCACGCCGGCGATCACCTTGTCGTAGAGCGCGGAGGGAGCCGTGCTGCTGCCGGCCAGGGTGTTGATCATCAGGCAGCCGCGCGGTCCGCCGGGCTGCGTCGCGGCGGCGATCAGCGCCGTGAACCAGGCACGGACCGCGCCGGCGCCCGACGCGGGAGGGGCGAGGGCGTGGAACACGGCCCCGTTCACCTGCTGCCCGTAGCGCTCCAGCACCGCCCCGAAGAGCTGCTCCTTGTCACCGAAGGTGGCGTAGAGGCTCGCCCGGTTCACCCCGAGGGCGTCGACCAGGTCCTGGACGCTCGTCGCCTCGTACCCGCGGGCCCAGAAGACCTCCGTCGCACGGTCGAGCGCCTGGTCGACGTCGAACTCCCGGGGACGGGCCATCCAGCGACTGTAACCCCTCGGATTCCGGCCGGCACGCATCCGTCACCTCATATTTTGGAACGGTCATTCCATAACTGCATCCAAGCCCCCGCGCCGGACACCGGGGCCTCTCGCTCCGGGCGGTGGCGTGAGGAGCGGTCGACGATGAAGCGCTTCGATTCGAAGGTGGTCCTGGTTCTCGGCAGCAACGCGGGCATCGGCCGGGCGGCGGCGGAGGCCTTCGCTCGCGAGGGGGCGAAGGTGGTGGTCTCGGCGCGCCGGGAGGATCAGGGCGTGGCGGTGGTCCAGGCCATCCAGAAGGCCGGCGGCACGGCGAGGTTCATCCGGGCCGACGTGGCGAGGGAGGCCGACCTCAGGGCGGTCATCGACGGGACGGTGAAGGAGTTCGGCCGGCTGGACGTGCTCTTCAACAACGCGGGCATCGAGGGGAAGAACGGGCCCATCGCGGACCTCGGCGCCGCGGACTTCGACGAGACGTTCGGAGTCAACGTCCGGGGCACCTGGCTGGCGATGAAGCACGCCCTGCCCCACCTCGCGCGGACCAAGGGCACCATCGTGAACAACGGCTCGGTGGTCGGCGAGATCGGCATCCCGAACCTCAGCATCTACTCGGCGAGCAAGGGTGCCGTGCACGCGCTGACCCGGGCCGCCGCGCTGGAGTTCATCTCCCAGGGGGTGCGAGTCAACGCCGTGGCCCCGGGGCCGATCGAGACCGACATGGCGGTCCGGATGTTCGGCGGGCTCGAGGCGATGCGCGCTTACTTCAAGCCGCAGGTCCCCGCGGGCGGGCCCGGAGTGGTCGAGGACATCGCAGCGGCGGTGCTCTACCTCGCCTCGCCGGAGGCGAAGTTCGTCGTCGGACAGGTGCTGCTCGTCGACGGCGGCATCACCGCCCGCTGAGCGGTCGCAGCCCGGAGCCTCGTTCGCACCACGCCGGGTCCTGGACCTCGGCCCGGCGTGGACGCCGCGTCGACGATCCGCGCGGAGCTCGGGCCGAGGAGGGGCGCCAGTTGGACGGAGGTCGTATCCGACCGGCGCGGGGCGACGGCCGTGCGCCCTCCAGGCGCGGGTGTACGGTCCTCGACATGCCCAACCTGCCGCTGGTCGAGATGAAGGAGCTCTCGTCCTTCCGGAAGATCGCGCTGGGGACGTGGCGAACCGCGTACGACCCGTCCATCTACGGCACGCTCGCGCTCCGGATGGACCGGGCGCTGGCCTACATCGAGCGCTTCCGGGCCCGGACCGGCCGCCGTCTCACGGTGAGCCACCTCATGGCCAAGGCGTCGGCGATGGCGCTCCAGGCGTGCCCGGAGGCGAACGCGATCCTCCGCTGGAATCGCATCTACCTGCGCAAGCGGATCGGCGTCTTCTTCCAGGTCCTGATGAGCGACGAGGGGAAGGCCGACCTCTCCGGGGCCACCCTCTACGACCTGGAGCAGAAGTCGCTCCTCGAGATCGTCGACGAGTTCGAGAAGAAGGTCTCGCTCGTCCGCCAGCGACAGGACCCCGCGCTGGAGAAGACGCGCGGGACGTTCCAGCACCTGCCGTACCTCCTGCTCCGGCCGTTCCTGCGGGTGCTGTCCTTCCTCTGTTACACGCTCAACCTCGACCTTCGCCGCTTCGGCGTCGCGTCCGATCCCTTCGGCAGCCTGATGATCACCAACATCGGGAGCCTCGGCCTGGACACCGCCTACGCGCCGCTCGTCCCGTTCTCGCGCGTGCCCCTGCTCTTCGCGATCGGCGAGGCGAAAGAGGAGGTCCTGGTGGAGAACGGCCAGCCCACCGTCGGGCGGGTGATGAAGGTGAACGCGACGATGGACCACCGGGTCATCGACGGGTTCCATGCCGCCCGCATCGCCGAGGTGCTCCGCCAGTGGA
>Ga0335080_10004045_pt1 | contig 14899 bp, 12 predicted proteins | sample Lox_Sample_34_FD_206720 | JGI IMG/M metagenome (GOLD analysis project Ga0335080, IMG submission 206720) | Soil microbial communities from Loxahatchee National Wildlife Refuge, Florida, United States - Lox_Sample_3.4 | ecosystem: Environmental > Terrestrial > Soil > Wetlands | place: USA... | reverse complement strand
CCACCTCCACCCCAAAAGACAGCCCCGGTGTCGGAGGCGCCTGCACAGGAAACGGTTGCGCCCACACCTGCACCGCAGGCGGCGGATGAAACCGAGGCCCCGGCAGCGCAGGCCGGAGCGCCGGCTGAACCGACCGGACCGCTATCGCCGCTGGTGCGGAAAATGGCGCGCGAAAACAATATCGATTTGTCGCGTGTGAAGGGCACGGGAGCGGGCGGGCGGATCACGAAGCAGGATGTGGAAGGGTATCTGGCACAGCAGCGCGCTCCGGAAGCTGCACGGCCGGCCGCACAGCCGCAACCTGTCGCGCCACCGCAGCAGCCTGCCGCGCAACCGGCGGCTCCGGTCCAGGCGCCTCCGGCATACACGCCGCCGATGGGCGGTGCGCCGAGGACCCGCATCGAGCCGATGAGCACCATGCGGATGAAGATCGCCGAGCACATGGTGATGTCGAAGCGGACGTCGCCGCACGTGACCACCGTGCATCGCGTGGACATGACCAAAGTGGCCAAGATGCGCGAGCGGCACAAGGAGACTTTCCAGGCGAGCTACGGATTTTCGCTGACGTATCTGCCGTTCGTGCTGCGCGCGGCGGTGGTGGCGCTACGGCAGTTCCCGATCGTGAATGCGTCGATCGACGGGAACAACATCATTTACCATAACGACATCAATATCGGGATTGCGGTGGCGCTGGAGAACGGGCTGATTGTGCCAGTAATCCGGGGGGCGGACGAGAAGAACGTGCTCGGATTGCAGCGGGCGATTGTCGATCTCGCGACGCGCGCCCGGTCGCGGCAGTTGAAGCCTGAGGAAGTGCAGGGCGGAACGTTCTCGGTCACCAACTTCGGCAGCTTTGGCAGCATGATGGGGACGCCGGTAATCAATCAGCCGCAGGTGGCGATTATGGGCGTTGGCACGGTAGACAAGACGCCGGTGGTGGTGGACGATGCGATTGCGATCCGGTCGATTTGTCATTTGTCGCTGAGTTTCGATCATCGGCTGATCGACGGGGCGCTGGCGGATCAGTTCATGACCAAGGCGAAGCAGGTGCTGGAGGGTTGGTCGGAGGAAGTGCTGTAGTTGCGGCTGGCCGCGATCCTGATTGTTGCGCTATCGCTGAGTACGACCGCGGCTTGGTTCGTCTTGGATCGAACCCCGCCGAGTTGGGACGACGGGTATTACCTCACTAAGAGCCTGGAACTGTATGACACCCTGACGGACAAGGGCGTCCCGGTTTACGCTGTCAGGTTTCTGAAAATCATGTCCACGAAACCGCCACTGATTGCGGCGCTGCCGACACCGGTGTATCTGGCGGCGGGGCGTCGATATCGGGCGGCGTTTGTGGTGAACCTGGCTGCGCTGGCACTGATGTTTGCGGCGGTGTACGGCATTGGGAAGATCTATGGCGGGCCGCGCGCGGGTTTGATCGCGGTCGCGGCAGTGGGGTCGATGCCGGTGATCTACGGTTTGTCGCATTGGTATCTGGTGGAGTGCGGGCTGGTCGCGCTGGTGTGCGCGGCGGTGTGGGTGATGGCCGGGTGGAATGAATCGCCGCGCCCCGTTGTGCTCGGCGTGGTCTGCGGCCTCGGTCTGTTGATGAAGGCCAGCTTTCCGATTTACGTGGTGATACCGGCGTTATACCTGCTGTTACGCGAGCCCAGGAACCGGCTGAGCCCAGCGGCCGCGGTGGTGGCGGTGCTTGCCGCCCCGTGGTACCTGGCTAATCTCCACGGGATGTGGAGGACTGTGCTGAATGCCGGCTCGGCACAGACGGCGAAGATCTACGACACGGGCGAGGCGCTGTCGTTGAACGCGATCGGGCGGTATCTGTTCGATGTGGGGAATGCGGCGCCTTTCCTGTATCTGGCGGCGCTTGCCGGGCTGGCTTTGATTGGCGCGTCGCGGTTGGAAAAGCAGACCAGGCGGGGAGTGGTGCTGGCGCTGTTGTGGCTGTCGCCGGTGGTGTTTCTGGCGCTTGGGCACTATCGAGATATTCGTTATGCGGCGCCGTTGTATCCGGCTGCGGCGCTGGTGTTCGCGTGGATGGCGGATGCGGCCATTCGACGGCGGGGGCGGGCTATGAGTGTTGCGGTCGGCGCAGTGCTCTGTCTGGGCTGGCTGAACATGGTGCAGAATTCGTTCGGCGGGCCGGGGCGGCAACTCCGGTTGGGCGGGCTTTTGCTGAATGAACCGCGGTTCAGCTATGCGCGGGTGTTTGACCACACGGCGTGGCCGCAGCAACAGATTCTTGCGGACATCTATCGGGCATCGAGCGGGGGAGAGAAGCGGGCAGTTCTTCTGGGCACGAATGCGCTTCGATTCAATGCGGATAATTTTTCTCTGGCCGCGGTGGGAGCGAGATTTCCTTTCGAGATCGGAACGACTGCATATTTCACCGATCCCGCAGCCGCGGTTGAGGCTGTGAATCGCGCGGCGTATTTCGTCTACAAGGAAGGCGGGGAGCCGGACGAACAAAATTTCAATGTTGTCGGGCGGGCGGCGGTACGGCAGGCGCGCGAAGGCGGGCGGTTTGTGGAGTTGCCGGTTTCTCGAGTGCTCCCGGACGGAGGCACGGTCCACGTGCTGACAGCCGTGCGTGAGAAACAGACGGGCGCATTCCTGAGCGCGGGTCTGGATGATGTTCCGGACTGCTTGGTGAAGTTCGCGGATCAACTGGAACTGGCAGGCATCGGAGTTTCACAAACGAATGCTGGTATCGAGGTGAAATACCGCTGGCGGTGCCTCAAGCCGATGGATCGGGACTATTGGTGCTTTACACACGTGGTAAATCGCGAGGGTCGAGTTGTGGGGTACCTGGATCATGCATTGTTGGACAGCGATCCGCCGACGCATGTTTGGAAGCCGGGAGATTCGGGGGTTGAGAGGCGGGTGTTGGCGATTCCGGAAGGAAGCTACGAATTGCAGGTGGGAGTCTTCCAACGCGAATCGGGCGACCGGCTGCGGATTAGCGAGAGCAGCTTTCCAACCCTGCAGGACCGTACAGCCGCTATGGTACCGACGAGACCTAAGCGTTGACTGCGCTACCATGGCTGCATTGTGAAGCCCGCCTCGGCCGCGCTGGTTCTATTTGTCCTGGTTTCCCAAGCATCGCCGCATCCACTCACTCCGCTATCAAACGCGGAGATTCGTGCGGCTACGCAGATTTTCCGCGCGTCGGGGCGGTTGCCCGCTGACGCACGTTTCAGTTTCCTCTCGCTCGACGAGCCGGCGAAGGAGGCCGTGCTCCACGAAACGGCAACTCCGCGCCGCGCATTTGCGATCGTCTACGACCCGGCGGCGAATCGAACCTATGAAGCCATTGCCGACCTCTCAGCGAATCGACTCGCTTCATGGAAGGAAGTTCCGGGGGCGCAGCCGCCGCTCGGGTCGGCGGATTCGGGGATCGCCGACCGCATTGCGCGCAGCGATCCGCGCTGGGACAAAGCCATGCGCGCGCGGGGCATCAGCGATCCGGATGAGGTCTACACGGTGGCATGGCCCGCTGGTTACTTCGGACTGCGCGGTGACGACCAAGGCCGTATTGCGAGGGTGACGCCGTACTATGCGCGGGGAGCGGAGAATTATTACGCGCACCCGGTGGAGGGCGTCGCGGTGCACGTGAATCTGACCACGGGCAAGGTTCTGGAGTTTATCGACATCGATCGCAACGCACCGGTGTCGCGCGAGAATGCGGAATTGACGCCAGGCGCGATCGCGCCGCTGCGGCCCGCGCCGCCGCCGCTCAATATCACGCAGCCGAACGGTCCGGCATTCGACATCCAGGACGGCGAAGTGCACTGGCAGAAATGGCGATTCCGGTGGGCGCTTCATCCACGCGAGGGACTGGTGCTCTACACCGTGGGCTTCGAAGATGGCGGCCGGGTGCGGCCGGTAATGTACCGTGGGAGTTTGTCGGAAATGGCGGTGCCGTACGGGGATCCTTCCGGCGCATGGTTCTTCCGCAACAGCTTCGACGCGGGGGAACTCGGGCTGGGCATTCTCGCGGGGACGCTGCGCGCTGGAGTGGACTGCCCGCAAAATTGCACGCTGTTTGACGCGGTGGTGGCCGACGAATCGGGTTTGCCGCATACGATTCGGCATGCGGTGGCGCTGTACGAACGCGACGGCGGAATTGCATGGAAGCATGGCGACCAGGCGCGTCGCGCGCGGGACCTGGTGCTCTCGTTCGTATCCCTGGCCGGAAATTACGACTATGGATTCGATTGGATTTTTCACCAGGACGGAGCGCTCGAGATGCGCGTGGCGCTGACCGGGATCATGTCGGCGAAGGCTGTTTCGACGGGCGCGCACGAGCCGTACGGGCACATGGTCGGCAAGAACCTGGCCGCGGTGCATCACCAGCACTTTTTTTCGTTTCGGCTGGATTTGGATGTGGACGGCGCGGAGAACCGCGTGATGGAGTTGAATAGTGAGCCTGTTCCGGCGGGGTCAGGGAACCCGTACGGCGGCGCATTCAAGATGGAGATGACGCCGTTCGCGACGGAGCGGCAGGCGCAACGGCAACTGAACCTGGCGAGCAGCCGGAAGTGGATCGTGGAGAGCACGACGGCGAAGAACCCGCTGGGACAGCCGACGGGGTACGCTATTCTGCCGGGCGAGAACGCGGTTCCGTTCCTGCTGCCGACGTCGTGGGTGCGCAAGCGCGCGGGATTTTTGAATGCGCACGTTTGGGTGACGCCCTACAGCGCCGCCGAAATGCACGCGGCGGGTGATTATCCTTATCAGAGCAAGGGCGGGGATGGACTTCCGAAGTGGACTGCCGCAGACCGGCCGATCGCGAACCGCGACATTGTGCTGTGGTACACGATGGGTATCACGCACAACCCGCGACCGGAGGAGTGGCCTGTGATGCCGGTCCACTATGCGGGATTCCGGCTGGTTCCGTGGGGATTCTTCGAGCGAAACCCGGCGATGGATCTGCGGTGAGGACTCAGCGGCGCTCGGTGCGGATCAGATCTTCGATGTCGCCAATCTGTTCGCCTAGCTGGTTCACTTTCGCCGCGAGTTGCTTGATTTCGCTTTCGGCGCGCCGGTTCACGTCGAAATCGAGCTCGCTTCGCAGGCGGTCCTTTTCATCCTGGCGATTCTGACTCATCATGATGACCGGGGCCTGAAACGCGGCAAGCATGGAGAGGAAGAGGTTCAGGAGGATGAACGGGTAGGGATCCCACGAGCGCGAACCCATGTTGAGGCTGATGATGGTGTAGAGGACGAGGGCGGCGAGAAAACTGAGAATGAACGCCCAGGATCCGCCGAAGCCGGCCACGGTGTCGGCGACGCGATCGCCGATGGTGGCTTCCTGCTCGATGACGACATTCGGGTTGCGTGTGGAGCGCAGCCGGATGAGCTGCTGCGAGGCGTGAAACTGGCGTCCGAGCACGGAGAGCATATCCATGCCGGCCATTGGCTTGCGTTCGAGCAGAACCGAGATATCGTGACGGTCGACTTCGATGCAGACGGTGTGCTCGGCGGCCGTGGCATTGGTCTGGTGCGGAGTATCGTCGAGCATGGAGGCGAAGCCGAAGAAATCGCCATGGCTGGGCTCGTCCACGATGACCTCCTGATGGTCCTCATCCACGGTGGTGACGCGGACCTTGCCTGAAACCAGAATGTAACCTCGGCCGCCGTGGTCGTTGATTTTATAGATGCGCTGGCGCGGGGCGAAGGTTTTCATTTCCACCTGACTGGCGAGAACGGCGGTCTCGTCATCGTCTAAGAGTGCAAACAGGGGGACGGCTTTGAAGATCTTGGGATCGCACATGGGAAGACCTCGACCTTACAGGATAAACGTGGGGCGGCGGGTTTGAGGAGAAAAAACGGGCTAGTCGCCGATGCGCTCAATCTGCACGAGGCAGTTGTAGAAAGTGGGACCGCCGCCGGCGTCGGTGAGACGCTCGGAGGTGAGGGCGTTGACGTTGCGCTGGCCAGGGGCGCGCTTGCCCCAACGCGTGGAGGGTGAACAGGCGACGCCTGCCGGAACCGTGCCGTCGACCTTCGCAATGAGCACTGTAGAGCCGCGATCGTTGAAGACGCGGACCTGGTCTGAAGTCGAGATGCCGCGTAGGGCGGCGTCGGCGGAGTTCAGGTGCAAGGTGGTGGTCTGGAGGTCAACGGCGTCGCGATGACCGAACGTCGAGTTCATGCTGTCGTCGTTCTTCGGCGAGATCAGCTCGATGGGGTACTTGCTGAGGAGATCCTCGTCGCCATGGCGCGATTCGACCGGGGGCGTGTAGTCTAGCGTTTCGGCGCGGAACTCGCATTTGCCGGAGAGCGTACCGAAGCCGCCGGCGGCGAACGGGCGGAAGGGCTCGGGAATTCGGAGGCGGATGGAGCCCTCGCGATCGAGATCATCGAGGGTGATGCCCTGGAGGAATGGGTGCGGCGTATCCAGGAGTGTGCGAATCATGTCGTCTTCGGTGTCGCGGAAGCAGGGGTCGTCGAAGCCCATTCGTTGAGCCAGCAGGCGGAAGATTTCGACGTTGGACTTCGCCTCGCCGGGGGCGGGCAAAGCGGGACGCGCCAGTTGGAGGTAGTAGTGGCCGTAGGCGAGATAGAGGTCGGTATGTTCGAGGAAGGTGGTGACCGGAAGGAGGATGTCGGCGTAGTCGGCGGTGTCGTTCTGGAACTGCTCGAGGACCAAAGTGAAGAGATCATCGCGGCGGAAGCCGGCGAGGACGGCGTTCTGGTTGGGGGCGATCGCGGCCGGGTTGGAGTTGTAGACGACAATGGCGTTGACCCGCGGCGCATCGAGTTGGGTAAGTGCGTGACCGAGTTGGGACATGTTGACGATGCGGGCTTCGCGGCCTAGAGATTGGCGCTGCAGGTCGGCGCGCTCGAGGGCATTGCGATTGAGATGGAAGGCTTTCGAAACGGACATTTGTAGTCCGCCGCCGATGTCTTTCCACGATCCGGTGAGCGCCGGTAAAAGGGCGACGGTTCGCGCGGCCATGGCGGCGCGTTCGCCGCGGGAGACGCCGTAGTTGAGACGGATGACGGCGGGACGCGTGGTGGCGTATTCGCGCGCCAACGCGGCTATATCGTCGGCGGGAATGCCGGTGAGTTCGGCGGAGCGTTGCGGGGTCCACTGGCGCACGCGGTCGCGGAGGGTGTCGAAGCCGTCGGTGTAGCGCTCGACATAATCGGCGTCATGGAGGTTCTCGCCGATGATGACGTGCATCATCGCGAGGGCGAGGGCGGTGTCGCTGCCGGGGTTGATGAAGAAGTGTTTGTCGGCGGCGGCTCCGGTGCGATTGCGGCGGGGGTCGATGGTGTAGAGCTTGGCGCCCTGGCGGCGGGCTTCCGTGATGAACGGCCACAGGTGAACGTTCGTGCCCAGGATGTTGGCGCCCCAGGCGAGGATAAGGCGAGCGTGGCGAAACTGCTCGGGCTCTGTTCCATATTTTAAGCCCAGGGCTTGGGTGAGGCCTTCGCCGCCGGCGGAGGAGCAGATGGTGCGGTCCAGTTGCGAGGCGCCGAGGCGGTGGAAGAAGCGACGGTCCATGCCGCTGCCGTTGAGGAGGCCCATCGTACCGGCATAGCTGTAAGGCAGGATCGATTCGGAACCGTGGTCGGCGGCGATTTGTTTCAGGCGCGCGGCGATGGTGTCGAGGGCTTCGTCCCACGAAATGCGCTCGAAGGGGCCTTCGCCCTTGGGTCCGATGCGACGCTGTGGGTAGAGCAGGCGGCCGGGCGAATACTCGCGTTCGAGATATTGCGCCACCTTGCCGCAGAGGAAGCCGCGCGTGACGGGGTGCGCCGGGTCGCCGCGGAGCTTGACCCCGCGGCCGTTTTCGACGGTGACGAGGACGGAACAGGTGTCCGGGCAATCGAGCGCACAGACGGATCGGCGGATTTCGGGCACGTCAGCTCTCCAGTGTGGAGGTTAAGGTGATGTTGGTTTTGTACAGCTTGGAAACCGGGCACCCGGTCTTGGCTGCTTCTACCGCTTTGTTGAAGGCTTCCTGGGTGGCGCCGGGGATCTTGGCTTTGAGGTCGAGGTGGCTTTCGGTGATGGCGAAACCGTCGGGCTGCTTCTCGAGCTTGATGGTGCAAGTGGTGCGAATGCTCTCGGCCTTCAGGTTGGCCTGGCCCAATTGGGCGGACAAGGCCATCGAGAAGCATCCGGCGTGGGCTGCGGCGAGAAGTTCTTCGGGGTTGGTTCCCGGGCCTTCTTCGAACCGCGATTGAAAACCATAGGGAGCGTTGGAAAACAAACCACTTGCTGAACTTACAGTCCCCTTACCGGTTTTCAGGTCTCCGCGCCACTCCGCGCTTGCAGATCGTTGCATCAGCATCCCTCCTTTGCGCAGGTTAGCACGGGCGGGTGCCAGGGGCCGGGGAAGGGGGCGGGGGCCGGCGGCGAGAAAGTCGGGACCGGAGATCGGAGGCCGGGGGGTGGATAGGGGGCCAGCGGTCGGGATCGAGGGCGTGGATTGCGAGCGGGGCGGGATCCAGTGGTGGCCAGTATCATGGTCTTGTGGCCGGGCGCAAGATCGAGGAACAGCTCGAAAGGATCAGCCGGCTGATCGGGGCGCCTGCCAGCGATGCCGTACCGGAGTTGCGGAAGGGGCTGGGTTCAAGGATTGGGTTGGTTGTGGCCAAGGCGGCCAGGGTTGCGGGAGACTCAGGGCTGCGCGAGTTGATTCCCGAGATTGCAGCGGCATTTGAGCGGCTGTTCGAGGAACCGGTTCAGCGCGACCCGCAGTGTTGGGGGAAGAATGCAGCGGCCAAGGCGCTCACAGAGCTGGATCATCGCGAGTCGGCGCTATTTTTGCGCGGGGCGCGGCATGTTCAGATGGAACCGGTGTGGGGCGGTCAGGACGACACTGCATCTTCACTGCGCGGAATTTGTCTGCTGGGGCTTGCATCGGCGACGGATGTACGCCGCGAGACTATCCTGCGCTGTGTTGTGGATGGCTTGGGGGATCCGAAATCCAATGTTCGCGTGGACGCGGTGCGGGCGGTAGCGCAGATGGGCGGAGAGGAAGCCGTGCTGTTGCTACGGCTTAAGGCGCGGGTGGGAGATTCGGAACTGCCGGTTGTCGGCCAGGTTTTCGACTGCCTGCTGGCGCTGGAACGCGAAGAGACGGTCGAGTTTGTGGCGGAATTCCTGGAATCGGGGAAGGAGGGAGTCTCGGAAGAAGCTGCACTGGCATTGGGCGCGTCGCGTCTGACACACGCAATCGAAGTTTTGAAGAAGGCTTGGGATGTGACCAAGGATCCCGACCTGCGGCTGGCGATCGCGCGGGGGTTGAGCGCCTCGCGGGAGAACCGCGCCATCGAGTTTCTGTTAGGTGTGCTGAAGGATGGGCGGCCACGCGACGCGGAGGCAGCGCTGGAGGCGTTGTCGATTCATAGGGAAACTGTGGAGATTCGGGAGATGGTGGAGAGGATTGTCGGAAGACCTGCGTTTGACCGCAAGCAACGGATAGAAGCCAAGCGGCAGGACGGGCGAAGCTGAAGTCATGATGAACGACAATCAGTGCTGGGAAGCGGTGGTTCGCCGGGACCGGGCGTCGGATGGCGCATTTTTCCTGGGTGTTCTCTCCACGGGAGTGTATTGCCGGCCCTCGTGTCCTGCACGGCGGCCGCTGCGGAAGAACGTCCGGTTTTACGCCACGCCGGAGGAAGCGGAGCGGGATGGGCTGCGGGCCTGCCTGCGTTGCCGTCCGAACGAAGCGGACCCGGCAGGGGCGAAAATTCGCGAACTCTGCCGATACATCGAGGCGAATGCGGATAACCCGCCAGACCTGGCGGACCTGGCGGCTCGCGCGGGGCTCAGCCGGTTTCATTTGCAGCGGAGCTTCAAAGCGGCCACGGGCGTGAGTCCGAAGCAGTATGTGGACGCATTCCGGATGAAGCGGTTCAAGGACAGCCTTCGAGAGAACGGCGATATCGCACGGGCGGTATATGAAGCCGGGTTCGGATCACCGAGCCGCGTCTATGAGCGCGCGGGAGCGCGGCTGGGTATGACGCCGGACCAGTACCGGCGAGGGGGACGGGGGACATCAATTACATACACGACGGCGGAGTCGCCGCTCGGATTGATGATGATCGGGGCCACGGAGCGGGGGATTTGCTCGGTGCAGTTCGGCCAGAGTACAGCAGAGTTGTTGGAAGAGCTGCGGAAGGAGTATCCGGCGGCGCAACTGGCTCCAACGGCGGAGCAGGATCATCCGCACTTGAAGCAGTGGGCGCGGGCGCTGAATCAGCACCTGGCGGGATCGCAGCCTCGTCTGGATTTACCGCTGGACATCCGAGCGACCGCGTTTCAGATGCGGGTGTGGACCTATTTGCAGTCGATTCCGTATGGCGAGGTGCAGTCCTACAGCGAAGTGGCCGCCGGAATCGGACATCCCACGGCGGTTCGGGCCGTGGCGCGGGCGTGTGCGACGAATCCGGTTCCGATCGCGATTCCGTGTCACCGGGTGGTGCGGGGCACGGGCGAGTTGGGCGGATACCGGTATGGCGCGGCGCGGAAGCGGACGCTTATCGAGCGGGAGCGGGCTGTGAAAGCCGGCTCCAAGCAATCTCGCCATTAACGACGGTCGCGATTGGGCCGCCGCGGAACTTTTTTTTATGGAAAGGTGTGTTGCGACTACGCGAGTGCGAGTCGTTTACGTCGTAGGTCCATTCGAGGTCGGTGCTGAAAATGGTGACATCGGCGGGGGCTCCGGCGGCGAGGGAACCGCGTCCCAGGCGGACGATTGATTCCGGACCGGTGGTGAACAACTCGACCATGCGGGCCAGAGTAATCTTGCCGGGATGCACCAACTCTTCAAGGGCAAGAGCGAGGGCGGTCTCAAGGCCGATTATGCCGAAGGGGCAGCGCTCGAATTCCTGCATTTTCTCGCTGCCAGGGTGGGGTGCGTGGTCGGTGGCGATGGCGGTGACTGCGCCGCTTACAATGCCGTCCACCACGGCGCCGCGGTCGCAGGCGGAGCGGAGCGGCGGCTTCATCTTGTAGTCGCTGTCGTAGGGGGGCATGTTGGCGTCGGCCAAGGTGAAGTGGTGGGGGGTGGCTTCGCACGTCACCGGCAAGCCCTGACTGCGGGCGTGGGTGACCATTGCCACGGAGTTGCGTGTGGAAATATGGGCAACGTGATAGCGGGCGCCGGTGAGTTGGGCGAGGATGAGATCGCGAGCGACCATCACCTCTTCGGAGGCGGCCGGAATGCCGCGGAGTCCCCAGCGGACGGATTGGGCGCCCTCGTGCATATCGCCGCCGGCGCTGAGGGTAAGGTCCTCGCAGTGCTGGATGATAGGCAGATCGTAAGAGCGCGCAAATTCCATGGCGCGGCGCATGACGCGGGCATTCATGACGGGGAGGCCGTCGTCTGAGATCGCGATGGCACCGGCGGCTTTCATGGCGCCGATGGCGGACAATTCCTCGCCCGCGCTGCCTTTGGTAATGGCGCCGATGGGGAACACGTTTACGATGGCGTGCCGTCGCGCGCGTTCCACGATATAACTTGTGACAGTGGCGCTATCGTTCACCGGCTTGGTGTTGGGCATGCAGCAGACGGAGGTGAAACCGCCAGCCGCAGCGGCCCGCGAACCGCTTTCGATATTTTCAGCGTGCTCGAAACCCGGCTCGCGCAGGTGGACGTGCATGTCGATGAAGCCGGGGGCGACGATCAGGCCGGAGGCGTCAAAGGTTTCGGCTGCCGCGGCGGAAAGGCCGGGCCCGACCTGTGCGACCCTTCCCTCTGAGAGCAGCACGTCGGCTACGCGGTCAACGTTTGAGGCCGGGTCAATCACCCGGCCGTTGCGAATGATCAGGGCGGCCATATGGCTATCCAATCACCCTTTCCAGCACCGCCATGCGGACGGCAATGCCGTTTTCCACCTGGTTGAGGATCACGGAGCGTTGGAAATCAGCGACCTCGCTCGACAACTCGCGCCCGCGGTTAATGGGGCCCGGGTGCATGACGATGGCGTCGGACTTGGCGAGTTCGAGGTGTTCCAGCTGCAGACCGTAAAACCGGAAATACTCGCTGGCGGGAAACGCGGCTTCGTGCTGGCGTTCGAGCTGGACGCGGAGCATCATGACGACGTCGGCATCCTTGATTGCCTCGCGAATGTCGGTGGTGAGCCGCACGCCGGGCGCCAGGTCGGCGAGCTCGTGCGGCAGCAGCGAGACCGGGCCGCAAAGTACGATCTCGGCGCCGAATTTCGAGAGCAGGTGCACGTTCGACCGGGCGACGCGGCTGTGCGCGATATCGCCGATGATGGCAACGCGGATGCCCTCGAGAGCGCCGCGGCGGTCGAGGATGGTGCGGGCGTCGAGCAGGGCCTGGGTGGGGTGTTCGTGAGTGCCGTCGCCGGCGTTGATGATGGGCGTTTCAAGATAGCGCGACAGAAAATGCGGGGCGCCGGAAGCCGAGTGGCGCATTACGATGGCGTCGGGTCGCATGGCTGCCAGTGTGTTCAGCGTGTCCACCAGCGACTCGCCCTTGGTGACGCTGGAGCCTGAGGCGGTGATGGAAACCGCATCTGCGCCGAGGCGTTTGGCCGCGATCTCAAAGCTGGTGCGCGTACGGGTGGAGGCCTCGTAGAAGAGGTTCACGATCATCTTGCCACGGAGCGTATCGAGCTTCTTGACGGTCTGGCTCTGGATGGGTTGAAAATCCTTGGCGCGCGCCAGGAGCCGGTCGATGTCGGCGCGCTCCATTTCCTCGATGCCGAGCAATCCGCGTTGCATACGGCCTCACATCGGACCTGCTGCGGTCTTTTCGACCAGCAGAACTTTTTCCATGTTGTCGATTTCCTGGAATTTCACCTCGATGATTTCGGCGTCGGTAGTCTGCACCGTGCGGCCGATGAACCGGGCTTCGATCGGTAGTTCGCGATGGCCGCGATCGATTAGAACCAGAAGTTGGACACGGGCCGGGCGGCCATGATCGAACAAGGCGTCGAGCGCGGCGCGGATGGTGCGACCGGTGTAGAGGACGTCGTCCATCAGAATGATGTCCTTGCCGGCCACCTCGAAGGGGATCTCGGTGGCGCTGACAACTGGTTTGATGTCCACGGTGCTGAGGTCGTCGCGGTAGAGATTGATATCGAGGATTCCGACGGGGATGGCCCGGCTTTCCAGGGCTTCGATTTTCTTGGCTAACCGCTGCGCGAGGGGGACGCCGCGGCGGCGGATGCCGATGAAGGCGAGCTGGTTCAGGTCCTTCGTTCTTTCGAGAATTTCGTGGGCGAGGCGAACCAGCGTGCGATCGATTTCGGAGGCGCTCATCAACTGTGCTTTTTCGCGGGTAGGAGACATAGGCACTCCGAGACACAGGGTAGCATGTGGACAGGCGGGGTCAGCTATCATGGAGAGAAGTGCATCCCATGCCTGCCCCCAGCCTGGCCGGAATCGACGAAGCCGAACTGGTCGCACAAAGCCGTGCGGGCGATCGCACAGCGTTCAACGAGCTGGTGCGCCGGTACGAGGGTAAGATTTTTCGCCTGGGACAGCACATTACACAGAATCGTGAGGATGCGGAAGACGTTCTGCAGGAAACTTTTCTGAAGGCCTACGAGCACCTGGACCAGTTCAAAGGGGACGCCAAGTTCTACACCTGGATCGTTCGCATCGCTGTGAACCAGGCGCTCATGAAACTGCGGAGAAGGAAAACCGACAAATCGGTTTCGCTCGACGAAACCATCGACACTGGAGAGGACACGGTTGTACGCGAAATCGCGGCCTGGGATGAAGATCCCGAACAGCGCTTTTCGCGCGAAGAACTAGGCGACATTCTGGACTCAGCCATCGACAGCCTGGAGCCGCTCTATCGTTCGGTTTTTGTGCTGCGGGACATCGACGAGCTATCGACCGAAGAAACGGCGGAGGCGCTGGGCCTCTCCGTGCCGGCAGTCAAGAGCAGGCTGTTGCGAGCAAGGTTGCAGTTGCGCGAGAAGCTGACTCGCTTTTTCAAGCGCAAAGGAGACGACGCCTTTGCTTACCTGTAAAGAGTTTCTACACGAGCTAAGCGATTATCTCGACGAATCACTGGATGCTGAAGTCCGCGCCAAACTGGAGCGGCACATCACCGAATGCCCGAACTGCTGGGTGATTGCGGATACGACGCGCAAGACCATCCAGATCTACAAAGGCACCGAACGCTACCAGATCCCGGCCGATGTTGAGTCGCGCCTGATGAACGCGCTCGAAAAAAAGATGGCGGCGAAACGATAGGTGCGCGCTGGGCGCTCACTTTACCGCAAGAGTGACTCCGGGTTGGCTCCTGCGCGACGTCGCCGCGCTGCCTGCCGAAACCGTCATCGAAATTGCCGCGCCAGTTTTGATCGTGGGTGGTATTACGGCGTTGATCTGCACCAAGCCGGCGACAGCGCCGGGTGACGTGCCGCAGTAGCTCACAACTGCCGGCTGACCATCGATATCAACGCGACAAGTGTCACTCGCGACGGTTACCGCGCTGGATGTAACTTCACCGTTGGCAAGGTTTGGCGGGGATGCGAGATCGCCCAATCCTGCGGCGTAGATGGCTATGGTCGACCCGCGCGGGGCGGCCGTTTTGGTCGAGTTGATCGTGTAGGAGCCCGTTGAGCTGTCGATATTCAGCACGGCTGCTTGCCCTTGCCCCAAGCCTCCAAAGGTAAACACGCCGGGGTCCTGAGCCACGACAGTGACCGGAAAGTCGGGCGTTGGCGAGGCGCCGTTGATCACCGCCACGGCCGCAGTCGTGTTCGCTGACCCAATGGCTGTCCCAACCTCAACAGGCACGATGCAATTGATTTGGTTGCCGGAGGTCATCAGGATGGGCGCGTAGACCGTCTGGGCCGGCGAACCGAACTTGAACGCTACCTGGACACCGCCGGCGTTCGTCGGATATGCCAGAGGCGAGCCGGTGGGAGTAGTCGGGGT
>Ga0335080_10004044_pt1 | contig 14901 bp, 14 predicted proteins | sample Lox_Sample_34_FD_206720 | JGI IMG/M metagenome (GOLD analysis project Ga0335080, IMG submission 206720) | Soil microbial communities from Loxahatchee National Wildlife Refuge, Florida, United States - Lox_Sample_3.4 | ecosystem: Environmental > Terrestrial > Soil > Wetlands | place: USA... | reverse complement strand
ATGTTTCGAGTCACGCGGTTGCTCCTGTGGCAGGGTCCGCAGCGCCGGGGGCAGGTGTCGGTGACACTGGTGATCGAGCCGGTTGACGAAGGGCGAGGCGCCCGGGTGACAGACCTCGAGGTCGCCCGACCGGCTACGCCGCGCGGCGGCCGCCGACGTGGTCGACGCCGGGCTCGAAACGGATCTCGTTGGCGAGCGGGCGACCCTCCTCGAACTCGGTCACGTTGCGGAGGGTCGTCGTCGCGATCTCGTGGAGCGCTTCGGCCGTGAAGTAGCCCTGGTGGGCGGTGACGATCACGTTTGGGAACGTGAGCAGGCGGCTGAAGACGTCGTCCTGGATGATCTGGCCGGAGAGGTCGCGTGAGAACAGATCGGTCTCCTCTTCGTAGACGTCGAGGCCGAGGGCCCCGATGCGGCCCGACTTCAGGCCGGCGATCACGGCGCGCGAGTCGACGAGGCCGCCGCGGCTCGTGTTCACGAGCATCACGCCGCGCTTCATCTGGGCGATCGCGTTGCGGTCGATGAGGTGCGTGGTCTCGGGCAGCAGCGGACAGTGCAGCGTGATGATGTCGGCGGCGCCGAACAGCTCGGGCAGGTCCACGTAGCGGGCGCCGAGCGCCCGCACGCGCTCGCTCGGGTAGGGGTCGGCGGCCAACAGGTCGCAGCCGAAACCATGGAGGATGCCGGCGGTGGTCGCTCCGATGATGCCGGTGCCGATGACCCCGACCGTGCGACTGCTCAAGTCGAACCCCAGGAGGCCGTCGAGCGAGAAGTTGCCGTCGCGCACGCGCTGGTAGGCGCGGTGGATCTTGCGGTTGAGAGCCAGGATCAGGGTGACGGTGTGCTCGGCGACGGCGTGCGGGGAGTAGGCCGGGACGCGCACGACGCGCAGGCCGAGCGCGGCCGCCGCGGCGAGATCGACGTTGTTGAAGCCGGCCGAGCGCAGCGCGATTAGCGTGGTGCCCCCCTCGGCCAGCACGGTCAGGGCGGCGGCGTCGAGCGCGTCGTTCACGAACGCGGAGACCGCCGGAAACCCCGCGGCGAGCGGCGCCGTGTCGGCGGTCAGCCGGGGCTCGTAGAAGACGAGCTCATGGCCGAGCCGCTCGTTGGCCGCGGTCAGGAACTCGCGGTCGTACTGACGCGTGGAGAAGACGGCGATGCGCGTGACGGCCTCATTTGCTCTGCGGGGCGGTACCTCGCAGGCAACAGTTCCCCCGCCCGTGCAGGGCAAACGCCCCTAGATCTGCACCGGACGCCGCCGGCTCGCCATGTCGCGAAAGCGGCTCACGCAGTTGACCGGCACGTCGAGGACGGCGGCGATGTTGAACTTGGCCTCTATGCCGAGGGGATCGCCCACGTCGGTGATCTCGCCCGATTCGAGGATGCCGCCGAGACCGAACTCCTTGCGCACGTCGAGCATGACGGTCGGGTCCGAAAGGTCGAGAGTCGAGACCCCCAGCCTCGCGGCCACGTAGTCCTTTGCCTCCGCGAGCCGCATCCCTCGGGTGATCTGCATCCGGGCCACCAGATCTCCAGCAGTCCGGATCCCGCCCATCCCCGAGGCGACGCCGTGACTCACGGCCTGTCCGTAGACGTCGCCGGCACCCACCTACAAGCCGTCGAGCCGCAGGATGTCGACCGCGGCCCGCGAGGCCCGGCAGGTGGCGTCGCCGGCCGGCGTGACGTGCATGGGCACGCCGCCCACGCCCATGCCGCCGTTCAAGTGGACCGGGATGGTGGCCGCCTCGCAGCACGGCTTGGCGATCGTCAGGGTGCGGGCGACGTTCCAGGCGATGGAGCGGCCGGTGTTCACGTTGATCGCGGGCCCGAAGATGGTCGCCCCGGCCCGCGCGGCGAGGCGCATCTGGTCGAGCGGCCAGAGCCCGGCCAGGCGCACGCCGTCGTACTCGAGCTCGCCGTGCATGCCCAGCACGAACTCGCCTGCCATGCCGATCTGGATGCCGAGGTCGGGATGACGGGCGCGGATGCGCTCTATGGCCAGAAGCGAGGCCAGGAAGTCGGCGTCGCCGGCCGCACCGGCCGTATCCAGGTCGATGAATTCGATGCCGGCCTCGACCATCTCGTCGGCCACGAAGACGATGTCGGCGGCGGCCAGCTCGACCGCCTCTTCCTGGGCGGCCCGCGACTCGGCGATCTTGCCCAGCGGCAACAGCTCCGACCAGTTGGGCACCGGACCGTCGGGCACCGTGTAGAGCCCAAGGTCGGGCATGGCGCCGTAGCCGAGCGGCGCCGTCGTCACGAACTGCGCCTGGCGCATGACGACCTGCTCGAAGGCGGTGACGGCCTTGGCCGGCTTGTACGAGTAGTCGTGGTGGTAGAGCTCGAGCGAATCGGCGCAGAGGTACTGCTCGTAGTACTGCAGATCGTGGATGCGGGTGCCGAGGTCCTGGCTGCCGCAGCCGTCGAACGAGAGCACGACCTCGTCGCCGATGTCGACGCCGGTGAAGCGGCTGTTCGAGCAGAAGATCTCGGCCAGATGGTCGAGCTCAGCGCCCGAGAGCTCGGGCGCCTTGCAGCGCTTGGCGCCCGCCTGGGTGCCGGCTTCGAGGTCGGCGCGGATCTCGGACGGCGTCATCTCGACGAGAGCGCCGTCGCCCATGCGCGTGCGGATCTTGGCCTCCACGCTTCACCTCCGCGAACGGTCGGCAGTGCGAGAGCGGGGCGGCGACGCCTTGAGTGCGCCGCCCGGTCGGCCCTGTCCGGGCCGCCCCCGGTCCTGCGGCGAGCCTACTCGGCGCCTGCCGGGCTGTCACGCAGCAGCGCGAAGAACGCCCAAGTTCGCGAGGGCGCGCCCCTTCACCCCACCGCAGGAGTGAGCGTCTTGTAGATGCGCTGCGGTCGAAACCCGGCGACCGGTGGACCGTACCGCATGCGCAGGTTCTCCTTGACGCGCGCCAGCCCGAGACCCGAGGCCAGTCGGCAGCCGGCCTCGTTGGCGTCGGGGAACTCGAGATACGTCTCGGGGAAGGCCCGCAGCCAGTCGCCGACCAGGCCGGCTGCGACCTGCGGATCCTCGGCGATGATGGCGCCGGTGCCCCAGGGAAGCCGGGCACTGTAGCCGGCCGCCAACCTCTCCCGGCCGGCCGGCCGGTCCGCGTAGGCGATCCGCATGACCGGCAGGAAGTACTCCAGATAGGCGCGACGATCCTCGCCCGTCGCCGCGTTGTCGAGCCGCAGGCAGTGCTCGGTCACGGCCCGATCCTGCACCGGCCCCTCCCCCGCCCCGCCCGAGGCCGGAACGGCGCCGGCGGCGGCCGGCGGGTCTCGACGCGCCCAGGTCCCATAGAGTCCGTCCGCCACGAAGCCGAGTCGTCGGTAGATGCGCTGCGCATCGCCGAGCGCGAGCAGCAGCACCGTGTCGGCCTCTCCCAGGGAGTGGTGCAGCGCACGCTCGGTCAAGGCGTAGCCCAGACCACGGCGACGATACGCCGGGGAGACCACCACGTTGCCCAGCCAGGCGGTCTGCCCAAAGGCGATCGCCATGGCGACGCCCACCACGCTGCCGCCGATCTCGGCGACGAAGGTCGTGGTGTTCGAAGCGGAGACGGCGAACCGCACGGTCTCCGGCGATTCGCCCCCGAACGCGTTCCCGACCAGGTCGAGCACTGCGGGAAAGTCGGCGGGCCTGTAGATGCGAAGACCGGGCGCGTCAGGCACGATACCCTCCACTCGAGCGGCTGGGCATGACCGGGCCAGTCTATCGGCCCCGCCGCGAAATGTCCCGGCTCCGAAGCCGCGTCCCACTGCAGCCTTCGTACCAGCCTCGCCAGAGTTGCCGAACCGCAGCAACGATGCAACAATCCGGAGGATTTCCGGAAAAGCTCTTGCTTCGGCCTCCGCGGGGCTGTATGCAATGGTCGACCGGAAGTGAAAGGTCCGGTGAGCGGTCGCTAGGGGAGCGGCCGACAGTTCACGAAAAAGAGCTATGGGAGGTCTGCATGCCTGAGATCGAAATGCAAGCCGAGAAGGCCAAACTCAACAAGACGTTACGTCGTTGGGACATGGCTCTCTTCACGGCTTGCGCCATCATCGGGTTCGACACCCTCGCCTACACGGTGAAGGTCGGCCTGGGCCAGGCGGTCACCTGGATCATCATCACCTTCTTCATCTTCCTCATCCCGTTCGGGCTGCTCACCGCCGAGGTCAGCTCCGCCTTCCCTGCCGAGGGCGGCATCTACGCCTGGTGTCGAATGACCTACGGCAAGTTGTTCGGCGAGCTCGCCACCATGATGTACTGGCTGTCGAACGCGATTTGGCTGGGTGGCACGCTCACCGGCGTGACGATCGGCGTCCTCGCGGTCTTCTTCTTCCCGAACACGACGCTCACGACGTGGGAAGAGATCGTCATCGGTCTCCTCTTCACGTGGGTGACCATCTTCCTCTCGGTGATCGCCCTCAAGTACGGCAAGTGGACGGGCAACCTGGGCACCATCTTCAAGGCGATCATCATGGTCGTCATGGCCGTCCTGGGCATCGCGTTCGTGGTCCGTCACGGCGTCCCCAGCGGCATCGCGCCGGCCAGCTCGTACTCGCCCAGCATCAGCGGCTTCCTCGCCGTCATCGGTGTCGTCGTGTTCCTCTGGGTCGGTTTCGAGCTCCAGGGCTCGGCCGGTGAAGAGATGGTCAACCCCCAGAAAGACGTCCCGCGCTCGATCTTCAGCTCCGGCCTCATCACGACCGGCATGTACCTCGTCGTCATGCTCTGCATGCTCCTCGTGATCAAGGAGAAGGAGATCACCGGATCGTCGGGCATCCCCACCGCCGTCAACATCGTCATGAAGGACGCGGTGGGCGCCAGCGCCGCCAAGGCGATCGGCTACTTCCTGGGCGTCATCTTCATCCTGCAGTACCTGAGCTCCGCGTCGGTGTGGACCCTGGGCTCGGCCCGCGTCCAGGCCGTGGCCTCGCTCGACGGCTCGGCCCCGCGCCTGCTCGGCAAGTTCTCCAAGCAGGGCACGCCGCTTGCGATGTGCGTCCTCATGGGCATCGTCGGCTCGATCATGTGCGTGATCGTCTTCGCGTTCACGAGCGGCAGCCTGTACCAGTTCCTCGGCGTGATGATCGCCCTCGACACCTCGCTCACGGTGGTCGTCTACGTCTTCGTGATCCCGGCGATGGTGCGTCTGCGCACCACCCACCCGCACGTCCACCGGCCCTACCGGGTGCCGGGCGGCGCTGCCGGCCTGTGGGCCTGCGCGGCCATCACCTGGATCCTCTCCCTCATCACCTGCATCACCCTGCTGTGGCCGGGCCTCATCGACAACATGCTCGGCCAGAAGTACTCGATCACCGACAGCTGGGGCATGTCCCGGATGCGGTTCGAGCTGATGGACCTCGGTACGTTCATCGTCCTCATGCTGATCGGCGTGGGCTTCTGGGCCTACGGTCGGACGCAGGGCACCGTCTCCGAGGATGCCGTCATCGAGGGCGTCGTCGAGGAGACCACCTGATCTCCGCTGCGATCGCCTGAGCGCATCCGCACGCGAGGGGGCGGGGTGAGCGAATGCTCACCCCGCCCCCTTTTTCATCGCCTGGCCCGCCGGCCGAGGCGCTTGCTCTCGGCGGCCGCGCAGGCCGGCTACGACTCCCGGCCTCGCAGCTACCGCCGCAGTGCCGCCTACGGTCACCCAGCTCGCCACGCCGCGAATTGCCAGTTCGCACTCCGGACGATGGGGAAACATGTGCGTATGGATGAGTTCACGGAACTCGCTCGCCTGAGCGATCACGACCAGATCTACGAGGTGCAGCGCGCGCTCGTGGCGCGCGACATCGAAGCGGAGGTCTGGGACGAGGCACCCGGCATCAAGCGGCGCCCCAGGGGGCCGTCACGGCTGCGCCTCATGGTCCCGCAACGCTACCTCGTCTACGCGCGCTGGGTCGCCCACGCGGCCGGCCTCGACACCTGGCCCGACGATCAGACCGCCGAAGACCGGGGCATCGACCAGCGCGAAGCGGCCTGAGCGGCGCGGCGCGGCCTGAGCGGCACGACGTGGCCTGAGAACGCGACGTGGCCTGACGGGCCGAGCCGGTCGGCCGTCGTCAAGCCGCCTGACGGGCGTCACGCGGCATGCGAGCCGCCGGCTCTCAGCCCGTGAACTCGGCGCGCAGCGTGGCCGCGATCTGCTCGGGCGCGACGAAGATGAGCTCGCCGCCGAGCTGCTTCTGCAGGAAGTAGTCGTCGGTGCGATAGTCGGGTTTGAAGGCCGAGCGGGCGACGACGCGCAGCGTCACGGCGTGCGCCTCGGACGGCCCGCCGAGGGGCCCGCCGCCCAGGGTGAAGTTGAAGGCCGACAGGCCCTCGCGCTCGTACCAGGCAAGGATCCTCGACAGACCGTGGGCGAGCTCGCTCACCTCGTCGTCGACGAGCGCAGCGATGCGAGCCTTGCCGGGCAGCACCGCGACGACCTCGCGGCCGCCGGTGGGCGCGTAGGCGGAGAGCCAGGTCCAGCCGGCGCGGCCGCCGATCAGGCGCTCGCCACTGGCCGTCTCCTCGTCGACCAGCGCCTGCCAGTACGAGACGTCATGCTCCTCGAAGAAGGCCGCGGCCCGCTCCCACTGCAGACGCAGCAGCCACGGCGCGGCGGGTCCGCCGAACACCTGAAAATGGGCGTGCACCATGCTCGCGCCGGCCGGCAGCATGTGGTTGCAGCACAGCTCGAGGTGCTCGAGACCGTCGTAGGCGGCCTCGGCGTGACCGGCGAACTCGACCGCCGCACCGAGCCCCTCGTGCAGCAGGCCCGGGGCGAAGTCGGAGGGCCGCAGAAAATGCCGTTTCGGATAGGCGACCACGGCATGCAGCGCCGCCAGCGGGAAGAGATTCGGAAACACGAGCGCCCGGCCGCGCTCGAGGCGACCGCCGGGTAGCACGTCGTCGGGGTAGCGCGGCGTGACGTCGAAGACCTTCTCGGGGCAGAAGAAGCAGCCCTCGCGCGACTCTCTGGCGAGCCGCTCGGCATACTCCCAGTCGGTGCGCCCGTAGAACATCTCTTCCTTGGTGGCAAGCTCGGCCGAGGCGACCGCCGTCATGCCGGTGAGAGGGTCGCGGCGCACCTCGATCGTCTGCTCGGCGAACTCCATGCCGCGCAGCGGGCTGAAGAACGACGCCGTCTCGACGCTGCGCTCGAAGCTGATGAGTGCCATGCCGTCCCCCTCGCGGGTCTCGGTGCCGGGTCCGGCGCAGATGATACAACGTGGGGCGGGGCGGCGGTCCCCGCCGCCCCGCCCCCGCGGCCGTCTCAGGCGGTCTGTCCGGCCGGCTGAGCGGCGTCGGAGAGCGTGGCGAGCAGGCCGCGCACCGACTCGCGCACGTCGCCGGCGCCGGCGCGCGCGCCGGGCCGTCCGCCGGTCCGCTCTCCATCCGCCCGCACGCAGCTCCAGATCACCTGGAAACCGCCGTCACCGTCGCCCTCGGAGCGTCCGTCGCCCAGGGCCTCGCGCAGCTGGGCCTGCGCCTCGCGCATGTCACGCTCGTCGCAGGACGGACCCATGACGGCCAGGGGTTTGCGGCTGCGCCCTCCGTCGTCGGCCGCACGAGCGGCCCAGGCGAAGGCGTTGCGCATGGCGCCGCCGACGTCGCGATCGTACTGCGGCGTAGCCACGAGCACGGCCTCGGCCTGCTGCATCGCCGAGCGCAGCCGGGCCACCTGGACCGGTTCAGCGTCGCCGACCGCCTGGCCGTCGCCCGGGTAATCCGGCAGGGCGCCGATGTCGAACTCGTCGATCATCATGCCTGCCGGCGCCTGCTCCTGCGCGGCCCGGAAGAGGCTGCGCTGATAGGAGCCCGGCCCCGCGCCGGCCACGCTCGCCGGCACCAGCCCGAGCACACGGACCGGCTGTGGCGACGGTCCGCGACGGCTGGCGGTCGCCGGCGCGGCCGCAGGCGCCGTCACGGCGCCGGCCTCGGCGCCCGCCACCTCCGGCTTGATGAGCACGACGGCCAGCGCAGCCGCGCCGGCCAACACGCCGGCCAGGGCGTAGAAGGCCACCTGGAAGCCGTGCACCAGCGAGGCCGACGGCAGGAGCGCGCCGAGGCTCACGTGCGAGCGCGCGAAGTTCGTGCTCGCGGTGGTGGCGATGGTGGTGATCGCGGCGATCCCCACGGCGCCACCGATCTGCTGGCTCGTGTTGATCAGCCCCGAGGCGGCGCCGGCCTCGTCGCCACGGGCCCCCGTCAGCGCGGCGATCGAGTCCGGCACGAAGGCCAGCCCCAGACCGATGCCGGTGAGCAGGAAGCCGGGTAGCAGGTTGGTGACGTAGCTGCCGTGCACCGGCAGCCTGGTGTAGAGCAGCACCGCGACCGCCGCCAGGACGAGGCCGATGGGCAGCACGACCCTCGTGCCCACACGGTTTACGAGCGACTGGGCCACGACGGCGGAGACCACGACCAGGAAGGTGGTGGCGATGTAGGCGACGCCGGTCTTCAGGGCCGAGTAGCCCAGCACCTGCTGCATGTAGAGAGACAGCAGGAAGAACTGCGAGAACAGCGCGGCGCCGATCAGAAAGCCGACGATGTTGGCGGCGCGCGGCGTCGCCAGACCGAGGATGCGCATGGGCAGCAGGGAGTGGCGCGCGCGCAGCTCGATCACGATGAAACCGATCAGCAGCGCGGCCGCCACGGCGAGCAGGGTGATCGTCTCGGCGGCGCCCCAGCCGATCTGCGTGGCTCGCGTGAGCCCGTAGACGAGGATCATGAGGCCGGCCGTGACCGTGACGGCGCCGGGAATGTCGAAGCCGCGCCGCTCGCCTTCCACGCGGCTTGCGGGCAGCAGGAACGGGCTCATGCCGATCAGCACCGCGCCGATCGGCACGTTGACGAAGAAGATCCACTGCCAGCCGAAGGCGCTCGTCAGGACGCCGCCGAGCAGCGTGCCCGCCGCGGCGCCGCTACCGGCGATGCCGCCCCAGATGCCGAGGGCGAGGTTGCGCTCGCGCCCCTCGGCGAAGGTGGTGACCAGGATCGACAGGGCGGCCGGCGACAGCAGGGCGCCGCCGAGGCCCTGGATGCAGCGGAAGGTGATGAGCGAAGCCTCGTTCCAGGAGAGGCCGCAGGCCAGCGAAGCGCCGGCGAAGAGCACGAGGCCGGTCATGAACAGGCGCCGGCGGCCGAACACGTCGGCGAGGCGACCGCCGAGCAGCAGGAATCCGCCGAAGAAGATCGCGTAGGCCGACAGCACCCACTGCAGGCTCTCGACCGAGAAGTGCAGGTCGTTGCGGATCGAGGGCAGCGCCACGTTCACGACCGCGACGTCGAGGACGACCATGAACTGGGCCACACAGATCGCCGCCAGGATGTACCACTTGCGGCGGTCCCAGTCGCTCCGCGTGGCGGCGGAGCCGGCGGTCCGCGGCGGACTCTCGGGTCCGCGCGCCGCGGCGGGGTCGCCCGACGACGGGATTGGCTGGGGATCGGCCATGGACTCTCTCCCTGGGTACGAGTCGGGCGCTCTGCCACCGCATCCTGCGCCGCCCGACGGGTTGTCGGATTCGTCGAATACGAACGGCGGCGCCGCGCGCCTTCAGGATCTTTCGGGATCGCCCTCGCCCCGGGCTCGTCACGCCGTCGTTTCGGCCAGCTTTCCCGAGGTTTCGAGCGGCCAATCCATCAGAATGGCCGCCGCTCGAGTGGCGTTCAGCGTGCCTCGACGGCCTTCGCGAGCTCGCTTCCCCACGCCCGCGCGCGCTCGAGCTCGCCGTCGCGCAGAGGCCCGAACTTGCCCTTCACGACGAAGCCGAGGGGCTTGCCGACGGCGCGGTAGCCGGCCTTCTCGAGGGTGGCCACGATCTCGGGGCCGGCGCTGCCGAAGGGCCCGCGCACCTGGGTGTCGAAGGCGGCGCAACGGCCGCTCCCCGCGGGCAGCGCGGCGAGCCACGAACGCAGCGACGGATGTGAGAGGTCGGGCGGCGCCGGCGCCTTGCCGGGGTTGGCGCGCACGCTCTCGCGCATCTTGTCGGTCGGCAGTTTGAAGCCGAGCACGGGCGCGCCCGCGACGAGCAGATCGGCGCCGGCGAGCTCAGCGGCGCCGGCCTCGGCCGTGGAGAGCGCCGTCGCTCCCCGGCCGATGCCGTCGGCCACGGCGCGGGCCACGGCGGCGGTGTTGCCCCACAGCGATTCGTAGACCACGACGGCTTTCACGTCTCTTCCCCTCCTGGCAGGCTCGCGCCGTATCCTACAGGCTCGAGCCCGTGCCGCCGCCCGCGCGGCGCCGTGCCGGCGCCGCTACGCCGAGCTACCGCCGGCGGCGCCGCGCCCGGCGGTTCATGCCGGCCAGCGAGACCGGCGAGAGCGGCCGTCCGAACGGATCGATGAACAGCGAGCACGATTCGGCCTTGGCCGGCAGCTTGCCCTCGAGCACCTGCACCGTGTAGCTGATCTTGTCGCCCTCGAGGCCCGGGTTCTTGATCACCACGATGGCGTCGTCGGGCGTCTCGCCGTCGGCGTCGAGAAACGAGAGCACGGCGTTGGGCGGATCGGCCGCGAAGCTGTTCTCACCCTTGTCCCACTCGTCGACGAACTGCCGCGCGCTCAGATGCCCCACGACCCGCTGCGGGCGGTCCGAGAAGTAGAGCGTCGCCGGCGCCAGCCCGTGCAGGGTCAGGCGGTCGCCGTCGATCGTCATGCCGCGGGCCACCTGCACGAACATCGCCTCGATCTCTTCGAGAGTCTGCTCGATATCGTCACTCATGGTCTCTCCTCGTCCGCGGCGTCGACGACGCCGGCTGGTCAGGGCCTTCGCCTAGGCAGGGTCACGACCCACCATACGCGCTTCGGCGCCCCTTCTTGCTCCGGGGCGCCGTTTGCCGCCACCCGATCGCCTCAGTTTCGCTTCAGGCCGGTCGGCCGCGCGTGGGGTGCCGGCGGAACCGCGGCGCCACGGCCGGCGCCGCCTCGGCGGCACCCGGCCGCCGTTCGGTGTGCGCGGCATACCAGCGCTGGTAGACACCGACGAGCGGCGCCGACGTCAGGCCGTGGGCGACCACGCTCAGGGCCACGGTGAAGGTCACGGTCGTGAACAGCAGGTGGGCGTCGGGGACGTTGTCGTCGAAGGCGATCAGGGCGAAGACGATCGAGGCCAGGCCACGCGGCCCGAACCAGCCCAGAAAGGCGACGGTCGGGCGCCCGGCGTGGCTGCCCAGCATCGCCAGGGCGACCGGCGCCATGCGCACGACCGTGAGGCTGATGATCCCGTAGAGCACGATCTGCCAGGTGATCGAGTCGAGCACCTTGCCGAGCGCCAGGGCGCCGAAGCCGATCCAGACGATGGCCGCGAGCCATTCGCCGACGTCCTCGGTGAAGCTGAGAAACGGCAGGTCGCGCGCCCCGGCCGCGCGCCCGAACGCGATGCCGCCGGCGAAGGCGGCGATGAAGCCGCTGCCGCCCAGCGCCTGCGCGGCGGCGTAGGCGAGGATCGCGGTCGACAGGGTCAGGATCTGCCGCCAGGGAGTCTCCAGCCAGTCGCGGGACTGCGCCAGGCGGACCAGCGCGGCGCCGGCGAGGGCCGCTCCGACCCCGGCGGCGAGCCCCCAGCCGATCTGGCTCGCGGCGCGTTCGACCACGGCCGAGACGGCGCGGCCGTGGAGCTGCGCCAGGCTGATGTCGACGAAGACCAGGAAGAACGGCACCGCCAGCCCGTCGTTCAGGCCGCTCTCCACGTTCAGCGCCTGGCGCACGCGCGGCGGCACGGCCTCGTCGGTGACGACGCGCTGCCCCAGGGCGGCGTCGGTCGAGGCGAGCATGATGGAAAGCAGCGCGACGGAGGCCAGCGACAGGGCCGGAAACACGAGGGCTCCCGCGGCCGCTCCGGCGACCATCGTGAGCGGCAGGCCGATCAGGAGCAGCCGCGACGGCCAGCCGAGCTGCGCGCGCAACAACCTCAGGTCGATACGGGCGGCGTCGCTGAATAGCAGCAGGGCGAGCGCGATCTCGGCGAGGCGCTCCGCGGTCTCGCCCTCGAGGGGCACGTCGAGCCAGCCCAGCACGGTCGGCCCGACGATGACCCCGGCGACCATCAGCGCGAGCGCCGAGGTCACGCCGCGGCGATCGAGCGGCTTGGATGCCGTCGCGTAGAGGATCAGCAGCGCGGCGACGACCGCCAAGCCGATCATGAGGTCATCGCGTGAGGTCTACCCGGCGTGCGGATCGTCGCTACCCGGCGGGCTGATCGTCGGAGGCCGCCTGCCGCAGGGCGGCGGCGAACTCGTGATGCTTCACGTCGAGCGGCCGCACGATGCGCTGCCGGGCGCGCGAGAGGATACGCTCGGTCTGGACGCGCAGATCGGGAGAGCCCACGACGAGCAGCGCGGCCTGACCTTCGTCGAGGGCCTCGCCGAGCTCTTTGACGTCGGCCCGCGACATGCCCTTCCAGAGGTGACCGACCAGGCCGCCGGCAGCCCCGGCCACGACCGCGCTGCCGATGATCGACGGCGGGAAGAGGATCCCCAGGACGGCGCCCACGCCGATGCCGGTCCAGGCGCCGTGCTGCGTGGGTTTCTCATGCTTTGTCAAGCTCACGTGCCCGGCCTCGTCCTTGTCCACGACCGCGGCGTCGTAGGTGCCGACCCGGCCCGACTGGTGCAGCGCGACCAGGTCGCGGTAGTCGGCCTCGGCTCGCTCGGCGTCGGCGTAGATGCCGAGGTACAGGACCAGTCGCTCGTCGGCCATGGTTCTCCTTTTCGTCAACATCGACGCTCCGATAGTGGCAGACTACGATACAGCATCCCCCACGTACGGAGCCGATGCGTGGGGCAGGACCGTGAAGGAGACGACGATGACACAGGCGCCCGATCAGCACGGCGTGTTGCGCCGCACATGGCTGGCCGCCGAGCGCACCTATCTGGCCTGGTTGCGCACCGGTCTCGGGGCCATCGGCGTCGCGCTGGCCGTGGGCCGGCTGGTCCCGGCGCTGATCGGCGGACCCCGCGTGGCGTACGCCGTCCTCGGCGCCGGCTGGGCCTTGCTGGGGGCGTACATGATCGTCCACTCGCTGACGCGCGCGCGGCGCATCGACGCCGCTCTCAAGATCGACGTTTCCATCCCCAGCGACTGGCCGGCCGTCGTCGCCATCACGGTCGCCAGCCTCGCGCTCGCCGCGACGACGCTCGTGATCGTGCTGGCCGCCGCCTGATCCACCGCCGTCGGCCAACTTCTCAGGAACCTCCAAGCAAACACTCAGACGCTGCCCAGTGCTGCCGGTTACAACTGTCGTGACCAGTAAAAAGAGTCACGGAGACCCCTCGTTCTGGCGACGTCGTGCCCGCGGAGGGACCGCTCTCGTGCGAGCAACCTCCTGGAGGGACGATGTCGAATCCATCGTTGCCGGGCGGCCCCCTCGAAGGGCCCACTCCCGACGAAGCGCAGACGTTCAGCTACTCCTACGATCGCGGCGCGGATCCGGCCGACCGCGGCATGGCCGGCGCGCCCAACACGCCGTGGAGCGACCCGGCGTTCGCAGCGGCCGACACGCCGCGGAGCGAGCCGGTGGCGGGTGCCGGGTACGAGCAGCCTCTGGACCAGACCCCGCCGGGACGCCCGCCCCGCCGGCGGCGCGGCTTCGCCACGGTCGCCGCCGTCGGCACGCTGGTCGCCGCCGGGGCCTTCCTCGGTGTGGGCATCAGCCACGGTTTCTGGCAGAGCCACAGCCCGATCACGCAGGCGGCCGCCGGCTCCGGGGCTTCAGGCTCCAGCGGCTCGTCCGCGCAGGGCAGTTCCGGCTCAGACGGTTCGGGCGGCTCGATCTTCGGCGGCTCGGGCTCCGACGGCTCGGGCTCGATCTTCGGCGGCTCGGGCTCAGACGGCTCGGGCTCAGCCGGCTCGAGCTCGAGCGGCTCCGTCAGCTCGGCCGCGGGCGGGCCCAGCAACGTGGCCTCGATCGCCGCGGGCGTCGATCCGGCCGTGGTCGACATCAACGTCACTGTCGGCCAGTCGGGCCAGGCCGCCGCCACCGGCGTCGTGTTGAACTCGACGGGCCTCGTGCTCACCAACAACCACGTGGTCGACGGCGCGACCAGCATCAGCGCCACCGACATCGGCAACGGTCGCACCTACAGCGCGACCGTGCTCGGCTACGACCGCAGCAAGGACATCGCGTTGATCCAGCTGCAGGGCGCCTCGGGCCTCACCGCGGCCCATCTCGGTGATTCCAGCAGCGTCACGACCGGCCAGCCGGTCGTGGCCATCGGCAACGCCCTCGGCGCCGGCGGCACGCCCAGCGCGGCCGGCGGTGCGGTGACGGCGCTCGGTCAGCAGATCACCGCGAGCGACCAGGGCACCGGCAGCTCCGAGCAGCTCAGCGGCCTGCTCGAGACCAACGCCGACATCCAGCCGGGCGACTCCGGCGGCCCGCTCGTCAACACTGCGGGACAGGTCATCGGCATCGACACCGCCGGCGGCTCGAGCACCGACGCGACCAGCTCCGCCACGACGGCCGGGTTCGCCGTGCCGATCAACGACGCGATGTCGGTCGTCTCGCAGATCCAGAACAACGACAGCTCGGGTACCGTGCACGTCGGAGCGACCGCCTTCATGGGCGTCGAGATCCAGCCGAGCGACCAGAGTGGCTTCGGCGACGTGTTCGGCGGCCAGTCGGGCTCCAGCGCCTCGGGCGCCACGCTCGCCGGCGTGCTCTCCGGCTCGCCGGCCGCGCAGGCCGGCCTCGCCGCCGGCGACACGATCGTCTCGGTCGACGGCCAGACGGTCGACTCGGCCACGACCCTGGGCACGCTGATCGGCGCTCACAAGCCGGGCGACCGCGTGCAGATCACCTGGACCGACCAGTCCGGTGCGCAGCACTCGAGCACCGTCCGGCTCACGTCGGGTCCGGCGCAGTGACAGAGGCCGCTTCCGCGGCGTGAACGAAAAGGCCAGGCCGCGGCGCCGCAGGCGCC
>Ga0335080_10004043_pt1 | contig 14901 bp, 14 predicted proteins | sample Lox_Sample_34_FD_206720 | JGI IMG/M metagenome (GOLD analysis project Ga0335080, IMG submission 206720) | Soil microbial communities from Loxahatchee National Wildlife Refuge, Florida, United States - Lox_Sample_3.4 | ecosystem: Environmental > Terrestrial > Soil > Wetlands | place: USA... | reverse complement strand
CGGCTCCCGTCGCCACCAGAGCGATGGGAGCTGACAGGCTCCAGGCCATCATCAGGAGAACGAGATGGGCGGCGACTCGGCGCATAGCTTTGGTGACGCTAACACATCCGGCGACAAGGTGACAACTACGGCGCAAATCTTCCCGGTCGCGGCTTTTCGCGAGCCGTTGTTGCCGGACGGCTTTGCCTAGGCTGGACGCATCACATAATGTGGGTAGATATGTTAAGCCTGCAAGGAAGGCACGGACCGCTTTCTCTGCGCATCTGGCGGCTTGCGCTCGCGCTTGCAGCCCTGCTGCCGGCGGCGATCTCCGCGCAAACCAAACCGCTCTTCACTTCGCCCCTGCCCACCGGTGTGAGGCTCGATGCGGCCGGTGAAAGTGTCGACCTCGGCAGCCTTCCGCTCAATCTCGTGCCCGCGCCCGAAGGAGACAAAGCCGTGGTGGTGCTCAGCGGATGGCGCGAGCAGGGAGTTCAGATTGTCGATCTGAAGACGCGGCAGGTCGCGCAGACCTTGCTCCAGGACGGCGCGTTTTATGGCGCAGCCTTCTCGCCCGACGGCCATCACCTCTATGTTTCCGGCGGCAACACCGACCTGCTCTTTATGTATGGATGGAATGAGGGGTCAGCCACCCTCGAAAACAAGTTCGAACTGGCCAAAGCCAAGACCGAGGACGGCACCGGCACAAGTTATCCGGCAGGGGTGGCGGTCGCGCCCAACGGGAAGTTTGTTTATGTCGCCGAGGATGTCGGCGACCGGCTCGCGGTGGTGGACGCTGCGACCGGCGAGATCGCGCAACGCTTTCCTACCGATCATTATCCTTATGGCGTCACGCTCAAGGGCGACGGTGAAGTATTCGTCTCGGCCTGGGGCGGCAGCACGGTGTCGCAGTTCCGTGTTTTGGAGGACGGAAGGCTCGCGTATCTCGGCCGGATCGAGGTCGGCCGCCATCCCTCGGCGCTGGCAGTGAAGGGATCGACGCTGTACGTCGCGCTTGCGGGCAGCGACCGTGTGGCCGTTGTGGACACGAAGCTGCGCAGGGTCGCGCGCTATTTCGAGGATGCGGCTCCCGGCGCCCCACCTGAGGGCAGCACGCCCAACGCGCTCGCGCTGAGCTCGGACGGAAGCCGTCTGCTCGTCGCCGAAGCCGACAATAATGCAGTCGCGGTCTACCAGGCCGGGCATGGCAAGCTCCTGGGGCGCATTCCCACCGACTGGTATCCGACCGCGCTGGCCGAAGCCAACCGAGAGCTGCTGGTGATCTGCGGCAAAGGACACGGCACGCACGCGAATCCTGACGGCCCGGTACCGCTCACGAACTGGCCGAACGAGAGGCCGACGGCGTACGCGCTTGGACAATTGAGCGGCAGCCTGCGGGCGCTGCCGTCCACTTTGACGGGCGCGCAGCTGGCCAGCTTCAGTGAACGTGTAGCCGCCGCCAACAACTGGCAGCCGAAACCCGCGGCGCGGCGCTATCCACCGTTCCACCACGTCATCTACATCATCAAAGAGAACCGCACCTACGACCAGGTGCTCGGCGACCTGAGAGAAGGCGACGGCGACGCCCGCCTGGTCTATTTCCCCGACATCAGCATTACCTCGAACCATCATGAGCTGGCGCGGCGCTTCGGGCTGTTCGACCGCTTCTTCGTGAACGCCGAAGTGAGTTCGCAGGGACACATCTGGTCCACCGCCGCCTACGTAACCAACTACGGGGAGAAGACGGTTCCCTCCGGGTACGCCGGCAAGCGGGCTGACGTGGACGGAGAACAGAGCGATGAGCCCGAGCGCGGCTTCCTGTGGACGCTCGCGAACCGCGAGGGGGTCAGCTTCCGCGATTATGGAGAGATGGTCAAGGGCAATCCCGGGTGGCCGGTCACGCAACGCGACCTGGCTGCTGACGTGAATCCCGACTACATACCATTCGATCTGACCACGCCCGATCAAAAGCGCGCGGATGTATGGATCGCAGAGCTCCAGCATTTCGTGCGCGACGGCAACATGCCCCAGCTTGAACTCATGCACCTGCCCAATGATCACCTGGCCGCAGGGCGTCCGGGCAAGTGCACCCCGCGCGCGTGCATGGCGGACAACGACCTGGCGCTGGGGCGGATCGTGCAAGCACTCTCCCACAGCCCGTATTGGAGGGACACGGTGATCTTCGTGGTTGAGGACGACGCGCAGGCGGGGCCCGACCACATCGATTCGCACCGCGCGCCGTTCTATGCCATCTCGGCCTATAGCCGGCCGGGCACGGTGCACCGCTTCATCAATACGACAGATGTGGTAGCGGCGATCGAGGATATCCTCGGCATGGGGCGGCTCTCCAAGTTCGACTACTTCAGCCGGTCGCTGGCCGACATTTTTGCGCCCATGCCCGAGCTGACGCCCTATGACGCCATCGTGCCCACGCAAGACTTAAATGAGAAGAACCCGCAGAAGACGGCAGCCGCGCGCATGTCGGAGGGCCTGGATCTCAGCCAGCCCGATCGCGTCGACGATCAACTCTATAACCGCATTCTTTGGCTGATGCTGAAGGGCGATACCCCGCAGCCGCTGGCGCCGGCCCACGCGGCTCTGCAGGCCCTGGAATCGAGCAAATGATGGACGGCGGCTATACAGCACCGCCGCAGTCGGCGGCACCGTACAGAGTCTGCAAGCTGGATCGGGCCTGTGGTAGGGTGCTCAACATCGGGCCATAATTGATCGTAAGAACGCAATCCTGACTGTTGAACGGATTCATTGAGCATGCCAATCGAAATCGGACACGTGGAAGCGCTTTTCCGGTACCCGGTGAAATCCATGCGCGGCGAAGGGCTGGAGGCCGCCCATCTGGGCTGGCACGGCCTGGAGGGTGACCGGCGCCTGGCACTCCACCGAATTGAAGACCGCGGCGGATTCCCCTGGCTCACCGCCAGCAAGCTTCCCGATCTGATCCTGTTTACCCCGCACCGGCGGGAAGACAGCCTTGCCGACGATCTTCCTACGCACGTTCGCACACCGGATGGCCAAGACCTGCCTGTGTTCGGGGAGGAATTGGCGGCGGAGATCGGACGCCGGCACGGGGCCCCGGTGGAGATGATGCACTTGAGGAATGGTACGTTCGATGAAGCCACCATTTCAGTGATCGCCTCGGATACGGTGTGCGAGATTGGACGACTCGCAGGGCAAAGCCCCGATGTGCGCAGATTCCGCCCGAACGTGGTGGTTCGTTTACTGCGATCCGCTCCCTTCCAGGAAGATGGCTGGTTGGGCGGCGCGCTGTCATTCGGCCAAGCGGACGATGCCCCCGCCATCTCCGTCACGTTGCACGACGTGCGCTGCTCGATGATCAACCTCGACCCCGACTCGGCAACGCCGGCGCCCGAGATGCTGAAGGCGGTGGTGCGGGTCAACCAGAACAACGCCGGTGTCTACGGCACGGTCACGCGCATTGGCCGGCTGGCGGTCGGACAGACGGTGCGCCTCGATCTACCCCACTCAAGAAAAACCGGCTAGGGGGCTGGCTCCCCCGGGCTCACTATCTTCTGTGACCAGCGACACAGACCCCCCGCCCTCCTCCGTAGTCCAATAATCCGGTTGGGCATTCATGCGCCGACGGAGGACTCCGTCTGCCGAGGAGACCATTCATGAGCACTCTCGTACTGGATAAGAAAGCCGATCTGGCCGGGCCGGGGATCGGCGACTACAAGGAACTCGAAAATATTCTGCCCAGGGACTACCACTCTTTGCTGACTCCGCGCGAGACCCAGCAGGCCATCTTCCACACCAAACGCTATATAGAGGACAACCTCTGCAAGGAACTGAACCTGATGATGGTGGAAGTACCGCTGATCGTCGATGTCGAAAGCGGCGTCAATGACATGCTGGATCGGGATGGTTCGCGCACCCCCATCCAGTTCCACATATCGAATGATCGCGACCTGCACCCGATCGACGCCCAGGTGGTGCAGGCGGCCACGAAGTGGAAACGGGTCGCGCTGAAGCAGTTCGCCTGCAAGACCGGCGAGGGCATCTGCACCGACATGCGCGCAGTGCGCAAAGACTACTTCCTCGACCACGATCACTCCGCCTACGTCGACCAGTGGGATTGGGAGCGGGTCATCGTGCCCGAACAGCGCAATCTCATTTTCCTCAAGGAAATCGTCGGCCGCATCTGGAAGGTGCTGGTGGGCGCGGAAAAGTACGCACAGTCGCTCTTCCCCCAACTGAAGGACGACCGTTATCCCAATCTTCCCGAAAAGTTGACCTTCCTGCACGCGGAGGAAATTCTGGACATGTATCCCGACCTCCCGCGCAAACAGCGCGAAACGGAGCTACTGCAGAAGTATCCGGCTGTGTTCATTATTGGCATCGGCTGGCCGTTGAAAGACGGCTATCCGCATGAGATGCGCGCCGCCGACTACGATGACTGGGTCACCGATACCGGCAACGAGACCGGAAAAGACACGCACGGGCTGAATGGCGACATCCTGGTCTGGAACCATGTGACCCGGCGCCGCCACGAACTCACTTCCATGGGAATTCGCGTCACCGCGCAGACTTTGAAGAAGCAACTGCAGATGTCGAAGCAGCTTGACTTCATGAAACTTCCCTATCACCAGGGGATTCTGAATCACGAGCTTCCGCTTTCGATTGGGGGAGGCATCGGCCAGTCCCGCACCCTCATGGCACTGTTGCGTAAAGCTCATCTCGGCGAGGTTAGCGTCACGGTCTGGCCGAAGATCCTGAAAGAGATGTGCGCGAAGAAGAATATCTTTGTGATTGCGTAGAAAAGGGGTTAAGCGGGGGCGGCGCCTGCCGCCCCCGTGGTCCGTCCGATATGCCTAGCGGGCGACGAGCTGCTGGCCGCCGTCAATGTCGTAGCTTGCGCCGGTGAGGGCCGTGTTGGTCATGATGTGCACGGCGAGAGCGGCGACGTCGGCCGGGGTGACGACCCGCCGGATGGGCAGCGTGGCGCGAAGCTGACTGCGGCGGTTTTCAAGCTCATCGCCGAGGAGCGATGCCGACAAAGGGGTGTCGACGAAACCAGCCGCAATGAGATTAACCCGAATGGGCGCAAGTTCCAGGGCGAGATTAGCCGTGAGCGCGGGAAGCGCGGCCGTGAGCGCGGAAGCGACCGCGAGTCCGGGGGCCGGACGCCGGGCCCCCGTGCCACCCATGAACAGCAACGTGCCTCCCGGCCTTACCCGGTTGACGGAGTTGCGTGCGACCTGAAGCGCCAGCACAAGATGCGCCTCAACGTCGCCGCGCACTTGCGCGAAGTCGATGTCGGCGAGCCGGCCATAGTACGGCCGTCCGGCTGTCACCATCACGTGGTCGATCGTGCCCGGCAGGTCACGGAAAAAGCGATCGAGCGCCGCAAAGTCCGTGGCATCGAAGGCCGAAGTGCTCCGGGCGCCGACTTCGCTTGCGGCGCGCTGCAGGCGGCCGGGATCCCGGCCGGTCAGGATCAGATTGGCTCCCTCGGCGCGCGCTCGCCGGGCCGTCTCCAGCCCAATGCCGGCGCTGCCGCCGATGACGACAACCGTTTGCCCTAGGAGTTCCGGTTCCCTCTGGATGGGAACCGGGGTTCGTGCGGCGTTCATCATTCCTCCGATCATCGCCTTGTCAACAACGGCCACGTTGCAAACCGCGACGCGCCGCTGCGGTTAGCCTGCGCGCCTGCCGGCAGATCGCTGGGCCTTCGGTTTGTTTTTCGGCTTCGGCTTGCTCTGCTTCTGGAGATTGAGCGCCACGGCAGCGCGGATGAGATCCTTAAAGGCCGCCTCAGCGATCTTCTCGCCTTCGTGGATGTCGATGGCCCGCCTGACATTCCCTTCTAGGCTGGAGTTGAACAGACCCGACGGGTCTTTCAATGCGGCGCCCCTGGCAAACGTCACTTTGACAACGTTCTTATACGTCTCTCCCGTGCAGACGATGCCGCCGTGGGAGAAGACGGGCGTTCCCGGCGAGGTAGCCCGCGCCCATTTTCGCTCTTCCACGATCTCAGGGTCAGCCTGGTGTATGATGTCGCGCACTTTCGCGAGCGTCTTGCCGCGCCAGTCGCCAAGTTCCTTAATCCTCTGGTCGATGAATGCAGAGGCAGATTCCGCTGGTTTCATGTCGCACTCCAGGTTTCAAACTTACACCATCGTAACTTCGTGCCGCCATGCCGAACCCTTCCCAGAGCGATTGCCGGGCTTGAGATGTGAAAGCAAACCTCGAATTGTGGACGCATCTTAGTGAAGCCGCCCGTAAGAGTCAATCTTACCTAGCAGGTTCTCCAACCACCCTGGGGCTATCGGCTGCCGCCGGAAGATGCCCGGGCAGCACGTATGACGCCCGTTCTTCAATGGACGAATTCCAGCCACGAAGGCAGGTCAGACTTGCTACGCGGACCGAAGAAGGTGGAGTCATGGCCCCTGCTGTATAGTGTGGCTGAAAGACTGGAGGGATGATGGGTTACCGAATTCTGCTGTTGATGTGCGCCGTAGTCCTTACAAGGGCCGCCGCCAGCGCCCAGCAGAGCCATTGGGCCGCGCTCGACGACAAGACGGCGCAGTTCATGATCGACATGGAACGCAAGTGGGCCGAAGGCGTTTGCGCGAATAATGGGGTCGTCTCCGAGTTGTTGGCGGACGATTTCCAGGGCACCAGCACTCGCGGAGAGCGCTACACCAAGGCAGACGAGCTGCGCGATGAAAAAAGCCCCCGCTCGGCGCGCGATTGCGCCCTCGACGATGCCAAAGTGCGCTTCTTCGGCAACGACGTGGCCATTATCTACGGTAGCGAGCACAGTATCGGCAAAGACAAGATGCGTCCCGACGCAAAGGTATGCCAGGTCTGGACCGATACCTGGTTGAAGCGCGAGGGCAAATGGCAGATCGCCGCCGCGCAGGACAACAAAGTCGATTGCAAATAGAGCGGTCCCGGATTCCTCCGGCGTAAACTTCCCTGATTCGCCGCATCACACCGGTATTCTTCACCCTGGACATTCCGGCCACGGTCGCCTATTCCGGCCAGCCGGTGCCGCCGCGTGCACGGGGAGTGAATGAAATGACGGATATCGAGGCGGTGGAGGTTCCGACCGGCCGCGTCGTTCCCGCCGGCGTCGATGCAGTCGTAATTGACAATAGCGCCGTCGGGATCGGAGGGCGATGGGACACGTTCCAGGCTCGCCTGCGCGAACGCCGTAAAGAAGCGGCCGAGGGCTGCCGAAGCTGCTCCACGGGGCCGGATACGGTTGCCGAGGCTGAGAGCGCTGAAACCCTAAAGAAGGCAATCTGAGTCCAGTGGGAAGAAGATTCGCCTGATCATCCCCGCTCATCCGGCCGGCGAGCCGATTCCGCCTGGCATCCGGCCGGTCACAATCCGGTGCGAACGTGCTCGGGCCGGAACCCCATGCCAATGACTCTGCCGGGAATGCGCCTCAATGGGGGGAAACGATCCAACAACCTTAAGGGCCAGGGCACGTGAAGCGGACGATTTTCACCCAGCACTCTGCGAATCACCCTGTTTTGCGCCATCACCTGGAGCCGCTGCGTGGCCCGCGTAGGAAACTCCCGTCTTTTCTGAATTGCCTGGAGGTCAGCTAAGGCGAATTTCCCCTGCTTCAGTTTCACGTCCAGAATATTTGCCGCCGCCACCGCATCCTGAATGGCCAGGTTGATGCCAACCCCGCCTATCGGCGACATGGCATGGGCCGCATCGCCAATGCACAACAGTCCCTCGCGATACCATCGTTCCAGGCGATCCACTTTGACGCTGAGCAAGCTGATGTCGTCCCAACTCCGCAACTCGGCGACCCGGTCATGCGCGAACGGCGCCAGTGCGACGAGATTGCGGCGGAACGCCTCGATGCCGCGCTGTTTGATGGCGTCAAGCGTGCCTTTCGCAATCACCAGTCCGCATTGCCAATAACTGCGCCGATTGATCAGCACCAGAATTCTACCCATCTCGAAATGGCCAAAACTCTCGTCGGGATCGTCGGGACACCGGCTCAGCCGCATCCACAAGACATCCATGGGAGCTCCGATGTCAAGGACAGGAAGGCCGGCACGCTCTCGCACCACGGAATGGCGGCCGTCAGCCCCGATCACGAGATCCGCGCGAATCTCAAGCCCGCCATTTTTTGTTTTGGCTTGTACGCCTGCGACGCGCTCGCCCTCCAGCACAAGATCGGTAACTGCGGTTTCCATTGCCAGATGGAAGGTTGGGTATTTACGCGCTTTTTCCGCGAGGAAATGCAAAAAGTCCCATTGCGGCATCAGGGCGATAAATCGGCAACGGGTGGGAAGGTGACTGAAGTCAGCGACCCTTACTTTTTCGCGGCCGATCTCTCCGAAAAGCTCGCGAACCTCATCGTGCCGGCGCTCCAGAAATTCTGAAAGCAGGCCGAGTTCGTACATCACCTCCAGGGTGGATGGGTGGACCGTGTCACCGCGGAAATCGCGCAGAAAATCCGCGTGCTTTTCGAGCACCCACACGTCGACTCCCATGCGGGCAAGCAGAAAAGCCAGCATCATTCCTGCCGGACCACCTCCGGCGATACAGCAACGCGTACGGATAGTTTCAGGCATACCCACGGAGGACGATCGGCATCCCTTCCGATGCTGGAAAGGGAGCCGCAGATGTCGCCGAACTGGGCTCCGCGAGCCAGGGGAGGGTCAGGGCAGCCGGGAAGGTGCGGGCCGGGCCATTACAGACTTCTAATCTCCCTTCTGTCTCTCCGGCCTGCCGCTTGCTTGATCCGGCATGGAAGTCCCGCACTCGCTGGTTACGAGCAGCTCTCGGCCCCAGCGGGGTGGAAACACGCGCGAGCCGACCAAAGGGGGCAGAGGCATGAAACCGAGGAAGCCAGGGGCGAGGCCCGCGCTTCGCCGAGGAAGAACGCATTGGCTGGTGGCAGCCTTCGTCCTGGGAGGGGCGGCGATCTGCTGCTGGCCGCAAGCCCTGGGGGCCGCGGATTCAGTCGATGCGCAGACGGTGAAGCAGCTCATGTCCCGGATTGACGACCTGCAGAAACGGGTCAGCGAGCTGGAGGCCCAAAAGGCCGGCGCGGCGAACACGCCCTCGCAGACGGCGAGTGGGCAGACGGCGCCTGCGCCACCGCCGCCGCCACCGAGCCCGGAACCTTCCGCTGACGCCGGCGGCCATACGATGACCGTGCCGGGAGGGTTGCAGATGCGCATCCAGGGCTTTGCCCATACCGGATTTACCGACAGCGACGAGAAAGGGGCCACCAGCAGCTTCTTTCTTGGCAATTTCGATCTTTTTATCACCTCCCAGCTGTCGGAGCAGTTTCGCGTGCTGTCAGAACTGACCTTTGAGCCGGGGGAAGACAGCAATGACATGGGCGTGGACCTGGAGCGCATGCAGTTGCTGTACACACCCAACGAGCACCTGCAGTGGTCGTTTGGCCGCTCCCACACCAATATCGGTTATTACAACACCGCTTTTCATCACGGCAACTGGTTTGAGACCGCGACCGACCGTCCTTTGCTTTTCCGTTTCGAAGATGACGGCGGCCCCTTACCCACGCACAACGTGGGCTTATCGGCGACCGGGCTGATCTACGGGGGGAAGCTGGGGCTGCACTACGTGGCGGACTTCGGCAACGGACGGCCGGCCCGGCATGCGGAATTTTCCACCGTGCAGAACTCCTTCGATGAAAACAACGGCAAGGACTTCAACCTCGGCCTCTACGTTCGTCCCGACTGGTTGCGGGGTCTGCAGGCGGGCATCTCCGTCTACCACGACCATCTGACGCCGGACGTTTTGCCGCGGATTGACGAGATCATCCCCATCGTGCACGTGGTATACATTACCCCGAAATTTGAGTTTCTTAATGAAGGCGTCCTCATCCGCCATGCCTTCGACCAGAGCCATCGGGTGCTGAACGAATCTGGTTTCTACACGCTGATCAGCCGGGAGTGGCACACGCTGCGGCCGTACTTCCGTTACCAGTACATCAATACTTCGGCGCTCGACCCGGTGATCGGGGACCTGGGGCGGCAGGACGGTCCGTCGTTGGGTCTGCGCTACGACTGGACCGAGTATGCGGCCTTCAAGATTCAATACGACCGCACCGAGCGGCGCGGTCTGGACCCGGTCAACGGCGCCACCGCCCTCATGGCCTTCACTTTCTAGGAGGACAGCAACCATGCGCAAAGGCCTTAGATTTCTCCCTTACCCCTTGTTGAGCGCCATTCTGGGGATATGTTCCCTGCGGCCGGAGGCGCTTCTGGCGCAACAAGTCGCAATCATCGTGAACAAGTCGAATGAGGTGGGCGATTTGAACCTCGACCAGGTGAAGAAAATCTTTCTCGGAGACAAATCCACCTGGCCGAATGGCCGCCGCATCTCGGTCCTGGCCCGGCCGAGCGGGCAGGCCGAACGGGACGTCGTATTGAAACAAATTTATAGGATGGCGGACTCCGAATATAACAAGTACTTCATGCAGGCGGCTTTTACCGGCCGGATTGCCGCCCCGCCGAAGGAAACCGCATCCAGCGCCGACATGAAGCGGCTGGTAGCAGAAAACCCCGGGGCGATCGGCTACATAAAGAAGGAGGAAGCCGACGATTCGGTAAAAACCGTACTCACGATTCCCTGAATTGCGCCGATAGTACAAGGGAGCAGGGGCGGCATGGGTTTCCGGCCGCACGGCACCGCGTATGCAATTCGCACTGCGCCACAAGCTTTATGGGCTGGCCGGCCTGGGAGTGGTCGCCTCGGTCGCCATCGGAATTTCGGGGGTTTCCTCGATTGAGCGGGTAGCCGGAGGGATCAGCGAAGTGGCCGCCGTGGGTCCCGTGATTCGCAGCCACATGGAAGCGGCCAGCTTTCTCGAGGCCACGCGCAGCGACGTTTCCCACATGCTCACCCTGACCGACGAAGCCCAGGAGAGTGCCGTTTCCGAGCTGGAACAACACGCTGCCTTGATGCGCGAGCGCGAGGCGCGGGCCCTGGCCGCGGTGCGCAGCGCCGAAGTACGGGGCCTGCTCGCCGAGGAAAGCCGCATGATCGAGAGTTACCTCGGTCAGACCGATGAGCTCAAAGGGCTGCGCAAGAGCCCGGCGGAGGCGGCCGCGAAAATCGGGCCCTTTCTCCAGTCCTACCAGGAGCTGCGGGATTCGCTCGACAAAGTCAACGACCAGCTCGAGGAGCGTGCGAAAGCGACCGAGGCCGAGTCCCGTACCGTAGTTCGGTTTGCCGCCCTGATCACGATCTCGGTGGCTGGCATCTGCTCGCTGCTGATGTTCGGATTTACTTTCTCCACCGCGCGCAGCATTAATCGCCGACTCGGTGACCTGCTCAGCGGACTGGAGAAGGTCGCGGCCGGCGACCTGACCAAACATGTCGAGTCGATCTCAGTCGACGAACTGGGCGAGGTTGCGCATTGGCTCAACCGGTCGGTGGACAAGTTGCACGACGCCATCTTCCGCGTCCGCTATAACACCGAGCAGGTCGCCGACGCCAGCCGCAAGATTCAACTGGATGCCGCGTCCTCGGTCGACAAAGCGCGCATCGAATGCGACGAGGCCAGGCAAATTGACGTGGCCATGCGGGAATCGAAGGCAGCAGTGGCGGAAGTCGCCAGCAATTCCGGGCGCGCGGCCGAGGCGGCCCAGCGCGCCGCCGACGCGGCCCACAACGGCGGCACCACCGTGGAACAGGCCTTAGAGGAGATGAAACAGCTTTCCAGCGTGGTTTCCGACACCGCCAAGAATGTGGCCGAACTGGGACAGGGCTCGCGTGAAATCGGCGAAATCAGCAATGTGATTGACGACATCGCCAACCAGACCAACCTTCTCGCCCTCAACGCCGCCATTGAGGCCGCCCGCGCTGGAGAGCAGGGCCGGGGGTTTGCCGTGGTGGCCGACGAGGTGCGCAAGTTGGCGGACCGCACCACCCAGGCGACTCGCGAGATCGGCCAGAAGATCGAACACATCCGGCGCATCACCCAGGTCACCATCGAGTCCATGCAGCGTGGAACCGAACGAGCCGCGGTGGGCGCCGAGAGAACTGCCAAGGCCGGCAGCGCCCTGAAAGAGATCATTCGCGTGGCCGAGGAAGTAGGCGCCATGGTCGGTGAAATTGACGCCAGTTCAACGCAACAAGCCAATGCCGTGGCCAGCATGGAGCAGCACGTTGTCAAGGTGGCGAAAACCAGCGAAGACTCGGTCGAAGTCGCGGAACTGGCGGCCAAGGAATCCAGTACGCTCTCCGAAAAGGCCGAGGACCTCAGGCAACTGGTCGGTCAATTCAAACTGCGTGAAGCGGCTTCCTCCGCCAACGACGATCTGTCCACGCTCTCCATGGGAGCAAGCGCCGGCGGCGACTAGCCGGCCGGTCATACGCCCTGCCAGAAGAAAATCAAGGACAAGCCAGAACCCCAGCGAGTAACCCGGCGGCAACGCCGACTATTTCTCCATACATCAGAGTTTCTTACAATCACTTACCTAGTAACGCCGGCTCTTTCCGCCGCCACCTAGACAATCCTTGCGCGCCCGTTGCCAGCACACCCAGGCTCGCAGGTTTGAAAACGGGAGAGGTACGGTCTGCATCGGCTTCCGAGGCGCCCATCTCGTTGGCTTCCTTCGTCTGGCCGGTGATAAGTGACTTGCCAGGGACAGTCTCGTATGCGTACCCGGTCAGAGTCGCCTTCTGATTCGCCCAATGCACGGTGAGCCGGGCCCAGCCATAGTGATTCTTCCCGTCGATACGGAACTTGAATCCGAGGTATCGCTTGGTGGCATTGAACCAATGGCCTTCGCTATAACAAGTGCTGCTGCAATCGACCACCGCCATGGTGTAATCGCTGCCCGGAAATATGCCTTTCACCTCTTTGCCGGGTGCGAGGGCAAGGGCAAGGAAGCCCTTGCCACGGATCTTGTTTAACGCGTTCAGGGGCTTGACCACCAGGGCATCGAAATATCCCGGTGGGCGCCGGCCCGCGGAAGTACTGCTGCAGTGATAGGTGTTGTTGGAAAAACAGATTCTGAAATCTGGCGTTCCATCGTTGTCGAGGTCAAGGTTAACGCCTACGGCATTTTCATGTACAGCTGTGTAAATAATCTTGGCTTCGGCGGGCCTGGCCAGAGCCAGCAGACTTACTCCGGCGGCGCCGGCAGCCATCGCGTAACTGTTCAACTGTTGTTGGAGGGAATCGGAAAGAAGGGTCCTCTTGCGGCGGGGGGAGAACGGCTTCATACAAGTCCTCCTTTGAGGACGGCACATTATCCTGCCCGCGGAGCGGAGTGTCAATCAGAACATCTCTTGCGTCGGAATGGTCAGTCATAGAGGACGCGCAGACTTTTTCTCGCTGCGGTAGAGCGAGGACAAATACTCAAATCAGTTGGCGGCCCAAGGGATATGGGAGGTCGCCCAAACCACCCGCGTGCATCAAATTTCTCCATAACCGTTCCCGATAGCTCCCATAAATTCTTTCGATTTCCGCGTGTCTGTTCCCATTGTGACTAGAAGTTGTGCATTCAACGACCATGAGCTACGTTGCGTTCAGCCATGGTTGCCTTTTCAGGAGCTCGACCGGCGCCCATACCACAACTCGACGAAACCATTCTTGTACGCAACGACACTCTTCAACTGCCATTTGCTTTCCATACCGGAGTTACCAAAAAGGCGCACCCCGTCACCCAGCAGGACCGGCACAATCGACAATCTGATTTCATCCACCAGATCGAGCCTGAGAAAACTCTGACAAAGCATCGCCCCGCCCACCAGCCAGATATTTCGGTAACGCGGCGTGAGAATTTCATTGACCAGCTTGTTGAGATCGCCGGAATAGAACTCGACGCTCTTCCTGGCGGAGGGCAGCTTTCTGTTGCTGAGCACCACGGTTGGGGTGTCGCCATAGGGCCAGCCTAGTTGCAGAGCGTGCTCGTACGTGCGGGAACCGAGCACATAACAGTCGATTGATTTGAGGAAGGCGGCAATTTCTTCCTCCGAAATGGAAACTCCGGCTGCGTAGGCATTTGCAGGAGTGTCCATCCAGGAAATATCGTTGTCCTTCCTGGCGATGATGCCGTCGAGGCTTGCCACCATGTGCACAGTCACTATCGATGTCCTTGCCTCTCCCTCGGCGGGTGACATATCTTTCCCTCGCTAGCGACCAGAAGCGGTCATGCGTCTGTTCTGTGACCCGCGCGTCGCGGGTCGCTCGTGGCAATAGGCTATCAGGATTGTGCTGAAAGCAGACGTCCCGACCGCGCGGCTCAAATCATGCTGATGGTGACCTTCACCCATTTGGCCGAAGGGATATACGTGACCAGCTTGATGACGTAAGGCGGGTCTTTGGTGACCCAGAAAATACTGTGAGAGTGGTTCGCGTAACTGGCTTCGGTGTCAACCGGCCATGCCATCACCTGCTTGCCCGGGCCCGCATCTATGAGTTCCTGTTTCCCAACGGTAACCGTGACCCAGTCCAATTCATCGCGATCCTCAGACAGCGTGGGCAAAGAAGCCTGCAGGCCCTCTTTCAGCGGAAGCGCCGCCAACAGGACGCCGTAAAGTCCGCCGTTGTAGTCAAAAATTGCTTCGGAAAGCTTGAGTTCTCCGGTCTGGGTTTTGGCACTCGCAGATTCCCCCTTGCCGAAAGTGACTTTGGCGCCCTCGAACTCGCGATGCGCCCATTCTCCGGTATCACTGCGCTTGAAGTCGCTGTAAGCCGGCGCCATTGTCTTCGGATCGAAGACGTTTACATAAGTGCTCACGATTCCGTACTTGGAGTAATCGGCCATCTGGGAACGCTTCAGCAGGTGGTGTCCGTTAACTTCCACCTCCGACAGTTCATCGCTCCAGGTGCCGACCAGGAATGGTTCCTTACCGGGAAACTCGTAGACGATTTTCCAGGCATTCTTGTACGGCTTAAGGAAGGAACCGTCCACAGTCGAATTA
>Ga0335080_10004040_pt1 | contig 14903 bp, 13 predicted proteins | sample Lox_Sample_34_FD_206720 | JGI IMG/M metagenome (GOLD analysis project Ga0335080, IMG submission 206720) | Soil microbial communities from Loxahatchee National Wildlife Refuge, Florida, United States - Lox_Sample_3.4 | ecosystem: Environmental > Terrestrial > Soil > Wetlands | place: USA... | reverse complement strand
GCGTCGGCGCCGAAGCCGCCGGCGTACACGCCCTCGACGAGGAGGTCCAGTGCCCGCTGGGCGCGGGAGGCGTTGGCGTGGTTGACGAAGCACACGACGACATAGCGTCGGCCGTCGCGGGCCAGAACGTAGCCGGCGAGCGCGCGCACGCCTTCCAGCGTGCCGGTCTTGAGCAGTGCCTGGTCGGCGACGTTCTCGTCGAGGAAGCGCTTGCGCATCGTGCCGTCGGCACCGGCGACCGCGAGCGAGCTGACGTAGTCGCCGCGCACGGCGCTCCCGTCGGCGGCCAGGAGCAGCGCGGCCATGCTCTTCGCGGCGATGCGCTCGCGCCGCGACAGCCCCGAGCCGTTCTCCATGACGAGCTCGGGAAAGCGCAGCCTGCGCCTGGCCAGCCAATGCCGTACCGCGGCGACGGCGTGCTCGGTCGTGGCGGGCGGCGGATAGGCGGAGATCGCGAGCGTGAGGAAGAGCTGCCGGGCCATCACGTTGTTGGACAGCTTGTTGATGTCCCGGATGGCGTCGTACAGTGGCGTCGACTGCAGCGTGGCGAGAGGCTTCGCGTGTTCGGGAGCACGCCCGTCGCGCACGCCGCCGGCAAAGCTGCCGCCGGCCTCCTTCCAGTAGTGCGCGAACATGGCGTGGACGTAGTGGCGATGGTCGAGCAGCGCGACGTACCAGTCGCGCTCGCCGCACGCCGCGGCATAGCGGCCGGTGAACCGCGCCTCCGCGCGCTCCGGGCCGTTGACGAAGCTCGCGCCCAGCGCGCCACGCCAGTCGCCGCAGTCGCCGGCGACGAGCTGCGGCGAGCCGGAAAGCGCGACGCTCTCGAGCGGCGGCTCCGCGCGGACGTCGGTCGCGTTGCCCGCCGCGTTCGGAGCGAAGACGAAGCGCAGGCTCTTGAAATTCACGAGCAGCGCGTCGGGGCCGACGTTGTACGGCTTGAGCGGCTCGCTGTCGAAGGCGGCCGGATCGTGCGGGGAGAGCGCGAAGTAGCTCCGGTCGAGGACGAGATCGCCCCGGATGGCGGAGAGCCCTGTCGCGCGCAGCGCCGCGATGAAGGCCTGGAACTGCTCGATGGTGATCTTGGGGTCGCCGTAGCCCTTGAGCACCAGGTCGCCGTCGAGCACGCCGTCCGCGATGGGACCGGCTGCGTAGGCCTCGGTCTTCCAGCGGAAGTCGGAACCGAGAAGCTCCAGCGCGGCGAAGGTCGTCACGAGCTTCATCGTCGACGCGGGATTCATCGGCCTCGCGGGCTGGTGAGAGATCAGCGGCTGCCGCGCGCCGACCTCCTGAACGACCGCGCCGATCGAGGCGAGCGGGATGTGCTCGTCCAGGAATGCTCGCGCGACCGCGCGCGGCAGGGCCGCGCCCGCGGACGCCGCGGCGATCGAAACCGCGAGCGCCAGGACCGCGCGCGGCACGGCCCGGGTCATTGCGGACGCCCGAGGAAGAGGTAGAAGCTCGAGTTGCCGTTGGTCGCGTGGCCGTAAGCGAGGTAGAAGGGCCCGAGATAGCTGTCCGCGGCGAAGAACACGCTCGCTGCGCCCGTCAGGCCCGTGACCGATACGTCGCTGCGATTGCCCCAGGTATCGCCGAGCTCGAGCGAGCCGCCGACGTAGATCCCCTTGCCGATCGCGCTCGAGCGGCCAATCTCGTGCAGGTAAACCACGCGCCCGAAGCCGAGGTAGTTGCCGCGCAGCTGGTCGGTGCGCAGGCCGGACAACTGGAGGAATCCGCCGAGGGTGAAGTCCGTCGCGACGTCGAGGCTGCCCTTCGATTCGCCGAAGCGCACGGCGGGCACGAGCGTGTCCTTCGCTCCGAGGGCAATCGGAAGCTGCGCGTTGAGCAGCGCCCGGCTCGAGCTGCCGTCGCCCCCGAGCTCCGGCATTCCGACGAAGTACTCGAGCGTGGCCCTCGCTCCGTGTCTCGGGAAGTACGGGTCGTCGAGCCGGTCGTAGCGCGCGAGCAGGTTGATCCCGCCCTCGTCCGACTTGCCAGTTGGAAACCCGGGGAGCGCGATCAGCGGATCGGCGCGATAGTGCGCGAACCGGTATCCCAGGCGAAGCTCGCCGTAGCTGCCGAAGGGCGTGCCCAGATCGACCCCGGTCTGCTCGGTCAGGATGTCGTACTCGGCGACGCGATGCGCATCGACGAATATGTCCTGTGGCTCGCGCCTGACTTCCCCGTAGGGCGAGACGAACAGCCAGCTCCCGGTGTTGAGCGGCTGGTAGAACTCGGTCGCGATACGGCGCGTGTTGCCGATCGTGACCTCGTTCACCCATTCGCCGCCGAGAGAGTTGATCCACGTGCGCCGATGTCCCGCGATCAGGTCGAACTTGCTCTCGCCCTTCAAGTCGGTGTCGAGCGTCAGCCCGAAGCGGAAGTAGTTGGGTCCCCACTCCTTCTCGTCGACATCGATGACGAGGCCGCGGCGGGCGGATTCCTCCACCAGGCGGTAGTCGATGCGCTCGAAGTCCCCCCGCCCGTACAGGCGCGAAATGTCCTCGTGGAGCTTCGCGACGTCGAGCGGCTGGCCCGCTGTCGTGTCCATCTGCTTGAGGAGCACGTCGGGATTGCTGTATTCGGCGTGCTCGATGCGCACGAAGTCGATCGTCGGAGGCTTGCCCTCGGCGAAGTACACCCGTCCCGCCCGGTACGCGGTGTAGGCCTCGGGCGAGAGCGAGAGCGCCGCGAGCTGGCTGCGTGCCGCCCGCGCCGCCGCCTCGCCGCGCTTGATGAATTCCGCGCCCTTCACGAAATCCGAGAACGTGAGCTCGCCCAGGTCCGGCTGGATCAGGATGTCGCCGGGACGCAGCATCGCCAGGCGCTCGCGGACGTTCTGCTCGGTCAGGATGTTGAGCATCTGCGAGGTGAGTCCGAACACCGAGGTGAGCTGCTCGCGCGTCATCAGCGGCGTGCCGATGTTGACCGCAATGACGACGTCGGCGCCCATCGCCCTGACGACGTCGACCGGCAGGTTGTTCGTGAGCCCGCCGTCGCCCAGGATGCGGTCGTCGATCTCGATCGGCGCGAACATGCCCGGCACCGACATGCTCGCCCGCATCGCCTTGTACAGAAGGCCGCGGTCGAACACCACCGGCTGACCGGTCACCATGTCGGTCGCCACGGCGCGGAACGGAATCTGCAGCTGATCGAAGCTCGGCACGTTGTCCGCCTGCCGCGTGAGCTCGTGCAGGAACAGCTCGAGGTTACTGCCGGAGATCGCGCCCTTGAACAGGCGGATCTGGCCGTCGCGCAGCCCCAGCTCGAAGCCGAGCGGGAAGCGCGCCTCGTATTCCTTGCGGCGCAGCCCCAGGTCCTGCCGGGGCGGACTGTCGGAGAACAGCGTCGGCCAGTCGACCGCGGTGATCTGGCGCTCCATCTCGTCGGGCGACATGTCGCTCGCGTAGAGCCCGCCGACGATCGCGCCCATGCTCGTGGCGGCGATGTAGTCGACGGGGATGCGCATCTCCTCCAGGACCTTGAGCACGCCGACATGGCTGATCCCGCGCGCGCCGCCGCCCGAGAGGACCAGGCCGATCTTCGGGCGCGGCTTCGCGGGAGGCGGAGGCGAGCCGGGTTCGGCGGCGAAGGCGGAAACGACGGACGCGATCGAGGCCCAGAAGAGCAGGACCGGGATGGCGCGCGAGCTGCGGGTCACGAAGGAGGCCGACGAACGTTCGTGGCATTATACCGACGGCGTCGAGAGCGAGGACCCGAGCGCGGCGATGACGGCGAGCGATGCGCCAGCGAAATACACCACGACGGCCGTCGTCCTGCACTGGCTCGCCGCCGCGCTGATCGTCTGCGGCTTCACGCTCGGGCTGTCGATGGTCGGCTTGCCTCTGTCGCGGCGGAAGCTCGAGCTCTACTTCTGGCACAAGTCCGTCGGCATCACCGTGTGGCTCGTGACCTGCCTGCGGCTTGCCTGGCGCGCCGGGCATCGTCCGCCGCCGCCGGCGGCGATGCCGCAGTGGCAGCGGCGCGCGGCGACGGTGTCGCACGCGGCGCTCTACGCCCTGCTGCTGCTGATTCCGGTGAGCGGCTGGCTCTACAGCTCGGCCACCGGCGTGCAGGTCGTCTATCTCGGCCTCGTGCCGCTTCCCGACCTCGTGCCCAAGGACAAGGCGCTGGCGGCAGTCCTCCGCGGCTGCCACGCGACATTGAACTTCACGCTGCTCGCCCTGGTCTGTGTGCATGCCGCGGCGGCGCTCCGGCATCATTTCGTCGCCCGGGATACCGTGCTGTGGCGGATGCTGCCCCTGGCGGGGCTGCGCCGCCGCTCCAGAGGAACCGCGTGACCATGACTCTGCTGCGTTCGTTCGTGCCGACTCTCGGGGCGCTGCTGCTGACGGCGGCGCAGGCCGGGGCCCAGGGCGTGCTGATCGACAAGAGCGAGATCCGCTTCGTGTCGAAGCAGATGGGCGTCAACGTCGAAGGGCGCTTTCGCAAGTGGAAGGCCAATATCGCGCTCCTGCCGCAGGATCTCGGACACTCGAAGGCCGACCTCGAGATCGACCTCGGCAGCATCGACCTCGCGAGCGAGGAGTCCGAGGGCGAGGTCAAGGGCCGCGTCTGGTTCGACACGGCGCGCTTCCCGGTGGCGAGGTTCGTATCGAGCTCGATCCGGCAGACGGGGCCCGACAGGTACGACGTGGCTGGCGCGCTGACGATCAAGGGGATCACCCGGGACGAGGTCGTCCCGATCGCGCTCAAGAAGGACGCCTCCGGGAACAGCGTCGCCGAAGGAAGCTTCACGCTGAAGCGGCTCGACTTTCACGTCGGCGAAGGCGAGTGGGCCGACCCATCGACGGTCGCCAACGAGGTGCTGGTGCGGGTGCGGATGGTCCTGCCGGCCGTGCAGTAGCGGCGGGTGGAATCAAACGCCTCTGCCGGCTGTTTGCAATGTTCCGGCTTTCGCTTCGCTGACGCTTTGAACCCCGGAGGTCCGTGATGTTCACCAACAGGAGCCTTGCCCCGTCGCCCCGCCTGGCTGCCGAGGTCGCGCTGGCCTGCGCGCTGTCGGCGGGAACCGCGCTCGCCGACGAGAGCTATACCATCGATCCGTCGCATTCCGAGCCACGCTACGAGATCCAGCACATGCGCGGGCTGAGCACGCAGTGGGGATCGTTCGGCAAGCTCTCGGGCAAGGTCACGCTCGATCGCGGCGCCCGGAAGGGCACGATCGACGTGACCATCGACACCGCCTCGATCCGGTCGCACGACGCGCGCGTCGACGCCATACTCAAGGGCGAGAACTACTTCAACGTCGAGAAGTATCCGACGATGAGCTTCAAGTCGACGAACCTCGCGTTCGACGGCGACAAGCTCGTCGGCGCGGACGGCGAGCTCACGATGATCGGCGTGACCCGTCCGGTCGCGCTCAAGGTCTCGAACTTCAGCTGCGGCGAGAATCCCTTCAACAAGAAGCCGGTCTGCGGCGGCGAGGCGACGGCCACCATCAAGCGCTCCGAATGGGGCATGAAGGCGGGCATCCCGAACGCAACCAGCGACGAGGTTCGGATCGTCATTCCGATCGAGGCGTACCGAGACGACGCGGGATGAGACGCGCGGAGGCCCGTCCGGCGGCCGTCTGGACGCACGCTCTCCTCGCGCTGGCGGCGTCTCAAGCGATCGCGCACGGCGAAGACGCGTTCGCCGAGCCCGAGCTCTTCCGGGTCGATCCGGAGCTCACTCGCGCGGAATTCTCGGTGGCCCACTTCTGGGTGACCACGCTTCACGGGCGCTTCGCCCGCACCCGGGGGACGATCGTGCTCGACAGCGACGCCCGCTCGGGCAGCATCGATTTCTCGATCGACGCCGACTCCGTCGACACCGGCTGGCCGGTGCGCGACGACTTCATCCGCGGCGACTCGATGTTCGACGCGTCGCGCTTCCCCGAGATGCGCTTTCGCTCCACGCAGCTCCAGTTCGACGCCACCGGCCTCGCGGGCGCCGCGGGGGAGCTCACGATGCACAACATGACGCGCCCCGTCGCGGTCCGCGTCGAGCGGATGGAATGCGGCCGGGACCGGGGCGGCGAGCGCTGCGGCGTGGCCGTCGTCTCGTCGATCCGGCGCTCGGATTTCGGCATGACCTTCGGCCTGCCGTTCGTCGGCGACGAGATCGAGCTGTCCTTCCAGTTGACGGCGCGCCGCCCGGGGCCGAGCGCGGCGGTAAGCGAAGCGAACCCGGGAACACCCGCCCGCTGAGCTTCGGGACCCGGCGGCAGGCGACGCGAGCCCCGGGACCGCCCTCAGCGCGCGGACTGCCCCCGGAACCGGTCGGTCGCGGCAACGAGCTCGCGCGCGATGCCGGGCTCGCGCGCGGAATGGCCCGCGTCGGGCACCACCACGTACTGCGCCTCCGGCCACGCGTGGTGCAGATCGTCGGCGCTGCGGATCGGACAGACGATGTCGTAGCGGCCCTGGACGATGCTGCAGGGAATCGCCCGCAGCCGCTCGACGCCGCGAAGCAGCGCATCGCCGTCGAGAAACAGGCCGTGCACGAAGTAGTGCGCCTCGATGCGGGCGATCGCGAGCGCCACCGCGTCCTCGTCGAAGTGAGCGAGGAGATCGGGATCGGGCAGCAGTGTGGAGCAGGAGCTCTCGTAGCGGCTCCAGGCGTGCGCCGCCGGGAGGTGCACGGAAGGGTCCGGGTCCGTGAGCCGGCGATAGTAGTGGCCGAGCAGATCGGAGCGCTCGGCCTTGGGCAGGAACCCGGCAAACGCGCTCCAGGCTTCCGGGAAGACGTTGCCCATCTCGTGCATGAACCAGCGGACTTCCCGGTCGCGCGCGAGGAACACCCCGCGCAGCACGAGCGCGAGCACGCGGTCGGGATGACTCTGCGCGTAGGCGAGCGCCAGCGTCGATCCCCACGACCCGCCGAAGACGACCCAGCGGGCGATGCCGAGATGAGCGCGCAGCCGCTCGAGATCGGCGATGAGGTGCTGGGTGGTGTTGTCGCGAAGCTCTCCGAGTGGCACCGACTGGCCCGAGCCCCGCTGGTCGTAGAGCACGATGCGGTAGAACGAGGAATCGAAGTATCGGCGGTGATCGGGCGCGATGCCGCCGCCGGGCCCGCCGTGCAGGAACACGGCGGGCTGGCCTCGCGGATTGCCGCACTCCTCCCAGTACATCGTGTGCACCGCATCGAGGGCGAGCCGGCCGGTGCGATGCGGAGCGAGCGCGGGGTACAGGAAGTCGTCGCGCGACAGGTTGCGCGTCGCGCCCGCGCCGTTCGCCTGCGCGGAGGCTCGCATCGGCGGCACGTCGCGAACCCCGCCTACCTCTTGGCCTTGAACGCGACCACGTGCTGCCGCTGCTGACCGAGGCCCTCGATGCCGAGCGTCACCACGTCGCCCGCCTTCAGGAACTTCGGCTCGGGCTTCATCCCCAGCCCCACGCCCGGGGGCGTGCCGGTGGTGATGAGATCGCCCGGCAGGAGCGTCATGTACTTCGAGACGTCGGCGACGAGGTCGGCGACGCCGAAGATCATCGTGCGGGTGTTGCCGCGCTGGCGCTTCTCGCCGTTCACGTCCAGCCACATGTCGAGATTCTGCGGGTCCTTCACTTCGTCTGCGGTCACGAGCCAGGGGCCGATGGGCCCGAAGGTGTCGCAGCCCTTGCCCTTGCTCCACTGCGAGGCGCTGCGCTTCATCTGGTACTCGCGCTCGGAGACGTCGTTGACGATGCAATAGCCCGCAACGTGCTTGAGCGCGTCCTTCTTGTCGACGTAGCGCGCGGTCTTGCCGATCACCACCCCGAGCTCGACCTCCCAGTCGGTGTGGGTCGAATCGGGCGGCAGCATGATGTTGTCGTTGGCGCCGACGATGCAGGTCTCCGCCTTGTAGAAGACGACGGGATGCTCGGGGATCGGGTTGCCCGACTCCTTGGCGTGATCGACGTAGTTCAGTCCGATCGCGACGAACTTGGGCACGCCGGCGACGCACGGCCCGAGCCGCGGCTTGCCTTTCACGAGCGGCAGCTTCTTCGCATCGAGGCGCGCGAGCTCCTTGAGCTTCGCGGGCGCCAGCGCATCCGGGTTGATGTCCTTCACCTTCCGCGACAGGTCGCGGAGCTTGCCTTCGGCGTCGATCAGCCCGGGCTTCTCCTTGCCCGGCGGGCCATAGCGTACGAGTTTCATCGGGTCTTCTTTCGGCTCAGGTTCGCCTCTCGACTGGCTCGGGGCGAAGGGTTTTCGGTGCGCCGCCGGCGCCGAGCTGGTCGAAGCCCCGGCGGCGTGGTTCGGAATCGCCTCTAGATCGTCATTCCGCCGTCGATAGAATACACATTGCCCGTCGCGAAGGCGGATTCGTCGGAGGCCAGGAACACCACGATTGGGGCGATCTCACCGGGCCTGGCGAGGCGCCCCATCGGCTGCCGGGCGATGAACGCCTTGCGCGCTTCGGCGGGATCGGGCAGGGCGTTGATGCGCTCGGCGAGCGAAGGCGTGTCGACCGTCCCCGGCGCGATCGCGTTGCAGCGGATGCCGCGGGCGACGAAGTCCGCGGCGACGGACTTGGTGAGCCCGATGACGGCGGCCTTGGACGCGCCGTAGACGAAGCGGTTGGGCAGTCCCCTGATCGAGCCGGCGACCGAGGCCATGTTGATGATGCTGCCGCCGCCGTGCTCCAGCATCCGCGGGAGCGCCTCCCTGATCGTGACGTACATGGCGCGCACATTGAGCGCGAAGCTGAAGTCCCAGTCCTTCGGCGCGCAGTCGAGGATCGTGCCGTGATGGACGTAGCCCGCGCAGTTGAACAGCACGTCCAGCGCCGGCAGCTCCTCGAGCGCGCCGCGGATCGCGTCGTCGTCCAGGACGTCGAGCACCCGCGTGACGACGTTCTCCTCGCCCGTGAGGCTCGCGAGCCCCCTCGGGTTCACGTCGGTGGCGAATACGCGCGCACCTTCCGCGGCCATGGCGAGCGCGCTGGCCTTGCCGATTCCCTGCCCCGCCGCGGTGACCAGCGCCGTCTTGCCCGCGAGGCGTCCTACCGTCCTGTCCTGCATGCCGCTCGAGCTCCCCGCCGAAGCGCATAGTCTACCAAAGGCCCGGAATTGGTAAGACCACTTGACCAAATGGGCCCGCTTGCTTAGGCTTGACGCCTGCCATCAGGAGCCGGCCGCCCGCGCGAGCCGCGAGGCATGCCGATCCACAGCATCGAGCCGCGCCGCCTCTACCGCCAGATCGCCGACCAGATCCGCACGCTCATCCGCTCGCGCGAATTTCCCGCGGGCACGCGCCTGCCGCCGGAGCGCGACCTCGCGCGCCAGCTCGGCGTGTCGCGACCGTCGGTGCGGGAGGCGCTGATCGCGCTGGAGGTCGAGGGACTGGTCGAAGTGCGCATCGGCTCGGGCATCTACGTGCTGGGGCCCGGCGGCGATGGCGAGACGAGCCCCCTGGTCCAGGCGGCGATGGGCCCGTTCGAGGTGCTGCGCGCGCGCTGGGTGATCGAGAGCGAGTGCGCGGCGCTGGCGGCAAAGCACGCGAAACGCGCGCAGATCGACGCGGTCGCCGAGGCGCTGCAGCAGATGGAGAGCTCGGCCGGGCAGGCGCATCGCCCGCCGCTCTCGGAGGACAGGCTGTTCCACCTGCGCGTCGCCGAGGCCACGGGCAACGGCGCGCTGGTGGCGGTGGTGAAGATGCTGTGGGACGAGCGCACCGGACCGCTGTTCGCGCGCCTCGAGCACCATTACGACAGCCCGGACCAGTGGTCGCGGGCGATCGCCGAGCATCGCGTGGTGCTGGACGCGATCGCGGAGCGCGACGCGGACGCGGCGCGGGCGGCGATGCACCGCCACTTGGACCGGGCCTACAGGCGTTTCAGCCGCAGCTGGGACGCGAAGCACTGAACCCTCTGAAGCGAGGAGCGAGCGGATGCTGACCTGTCGAATCCACGCCAAGGACGATCTGCGTCTCGACCAGACCGCCGAGCCGGCGGTCGGGCCGGGCCAAGTGCTGATCCGCCTCGGAGCAGGCGGCATCTGCGGCTCGGACCTCCACTACTACTACGAAGGCCGCAACGGCAGCTTCGTGATCCGCGAGCCGCTCGTCCCCGGTCACGAGGCCTCGGGCGTGGTCGCGAAAGTGGGGTCCGGGGTGACGCGCGTGAAGCCCGGAGACAAGATCGCGGTCAGTCCCTCGCAGGCCTGCGGCCGCTGCGACTACTGCCGCGAAGGCCGCGAGCAGCTTTGCCGCAACATGCGCTTTCTCGGCAGCGCCAGCGTCTATCCCCACGTCCAGGGGATGTTCGCGGAGTGCTTCGTCCTCGGCGAGCGGCAATGCTATCCGGTGTCGGCCGACGTGAGCCTCGGTGAGCTCGCCTTCGCCGAGCCGCTCGCGGTCGGCCTGCACGCGGTCCACCGCGCCGGGGATCTCCTGGGCAAGAGCGTGCTCGTGGCCGGCGCCGGGACCATCGGCTGCCTCACCATGATCGCCGCGAAGCTCAAGGGAGCGACGTCGGTCACGGCCTGCGACGTGCTCGACCGGCCGCTCGAGACGGCACGCGCGATCGGCGTCGCGCGCACGATCCGCGCCGATCGCGACCGCGAGGCGCTGGCGGCGCCGCAGTTCGACGTCGCGTTCGAAGCCTCGGGGAGCCCGCCGGCGCTCGACGCCTGCATGGCGGCGTTGAAGCGCGGCGGGACGCTGGTGCAGGTCGGCACGCTGCCGCACCAGGCCCTGCCCTTCGTCGTCAACGAGATCATGGCCAAGGAGCTCGACTTCAAGGGCGCGTTCCGCTGGGGGATCGAGTTCGACTGGGCCGTCGAATACATCGCTTCGCGGCGCGTGGACGTGAAGCCGCTGCTCTCGGGCCAGTTCCCGCTCCAGGAAGCGGTCAAGGCGTTCGCGCTGGCGCGCGACAAAACTCAATCGACGAAGGTGCAGCTCGTCGCGGCCTGAGTCAGGATCACATCAGGGAGGAAATCATCATGCGTTGGATCGGAAGAGCGGCCATCGTCGTTCTCGCAGTCTGCCTTGCCGCCGGCGCGGCCACGGCGCAGCAGGTCAAGCTCAAGTGGGCGCACGTCTATGAAACGTCCGAGCCCTATCACAGGTGGTCGGTCTGGGCGGCGCAGGAGATCGAGAAGCGCACCAACGGCCGGTACCACATCGATGTCTTCCCGGCCTCGAGCCTCGGCAAGGAGTCCGACATCAACCAGGGGCTCACCCTCGGCACGGTGGACATGATCATCTCGGGGCTCTCCTTCGCGGCGCGCACCATGCCGCGGATCGGGGTGGGCTACTACCCCTACACCTTCCGCGATGGCGACCACCTGCTCAAGTTCGCCAAGAGCGACGTCTTCAAGGGCATGGTCGACGAGTATCGCGGCAAGACCGGCATCCAGATCACCGCGATCACCTATTACGGCGTCCGCCAGACGACCTCCAACCGCGCCTTCACCGACTGCGCCGGGATGAAGGGCCTCAAGATGCGTGTGCCGGACGTGCCGGCCTACCTCGCGTTGCCGAAGGCCTGCGGCGCCAACCCGACGCCGATCGCCTTCGCGGAGGTCTATCTCGCGCTGCAGAACGGCACCGTCGATGCGCAGGAGAACCCGCTCACGACCATCGAGGCGAAGAAGTTCTACGAGGTGCAGAAGAACATCATCCTGACCGGGCACATCGTCGACTCGCTCGCGACACAGGTGGCGCCGCACGTGTGGAACAAGCTCTCCGACCAGGACAAGAAGATCTTCACCGACGTCACGCAGGAGGCCGCCGCCAACGCGACCGCCGAGATCCAGAAGCGCGAGGCCGAGCTCGCCGACGAGTTCAAGAAGAAGGGCCTGCAGGTGATCGCCGTCGACAAGACCTCGTTCAAGGACGCGATCCTGAAGAACGTGACGCTCGAGTCGATGGGCTACTCGAAGGCCGACTGGGACAAGATCCAGGCGATCAAGTAGCCTGACGAGCCCGCAGCGAGGGGTTCCGCGGGCCGCCCATTCATGACCGATCCCGGCTCAGCGAAGCGCGACGAGCACGTCCTCGACGCTTCGGGGCACGTCCATCTCACCGACGCGCCGATCGACCTGCGCGCCTATTCGCTGGAGGCGTGGATCGCGTTCGGCTTCTTCTGGCTGCTCGCGTTCAACGTCTGCTACCAGTTCTTCACGCGCTACTTCCTCAACGACTCGGCGGCCTGGACCGAGGAGATCGCGCGCTACCTGCTCATCTGCACCGTTTTCGTCGGGATCGCTGCCGCGGTGCGCGACGAGCGGCACATCCACGTCGACTTCCTGTATCGGGTGATCCCGCGGCGCCTTGGCCGCGTGCTGTCGACGCTGGTCGATGCGGTGCAGATCGCGTTCTTCGCCTACGTATCGGTCCTCACCGGCCAGATGATGATGAAGATGGGCAACTACAAGATGACCATCATCGACCTGCCGATGAACCTGGTGTACGGCGTGTGCCTGGCCGGTTTCGCGTTGGGCGCGCTGCGCGCGGTGCAGGTCGCCGTGCGCAACTGGCGGCGCGGCTACAGCCAGCTCGACCGGCCCGACGACGCGCAGGCGCCCGCGCCATGACGCCCGCGCTGCTGGGCAGCTTCCTCGCCGGCATGGCCACGGGCATCCCCGTGGCGATCGCGATGGCGGGCTCGGCGCTCGTCTACATCCTGCTAACCGGCGACCTGCCGCCCTTCGCGGTCGTGCACCGGATGATCAGCGGCATCGACAGCTTCCCGCTGCTCGCGGTCCCTTTCTTCATCCTCGCCGGCAACCTGATGAACAACGCCGGCATCACCACGCGCATCTACAACTTCGCGCTCGCGCTGGTCGGCTGGCTGCGCGGAGGCCTGGGGCACGTCAACGTCATCGCCTCGATGATCTTCGCCGGCATGTCGGGCACCGCGATCGCCGAGGCCGCGGGCCTGGGCACGATCGAGATCAAGGCGATGAAGGACCAGGGCTACCCGGTGGAGTTCGCGGTCGGCGTCACCGCCGCGTCCTCGACGCTCGGCCCGATCATCCCGCCGTCGCTGCCCTTCGTCATCTACGGGATGATGGCCGACGTCTCGGTCGGCCAGCTCTTCCTCGCCGGCATCATGCCGGGGGTGGTGATGGCCGTGCTCATGATGGCGACGGTGAGCTACTACGCGTGGAAGTACAAGTGGGGCGGCGACGTCCCCTTCGAGCTGAAGCGCGTGGGCAAGGCGATGCTGGAGCTCCTGCTCGTGATCGTCTTCCCGCTAGCGATGTGGGGGGCGATCCAGCTCGGCGCGCCGTTCAATGCGGCAGTGGGCGTCGGCATGGCGGCGCTGCTCGCGGCCGATCGGTATTTCCGCTTCGACGCCGTGCTGCCGATCATGACGCCGGTGCTGCTGGTGGGCGGGATGACCACCGGCGTGTTCACGCCCACCGAGGGCGCGATCGCCGCGTGCGTCTGGTCGCTCTTCCTGGGCATGACCTGGTACCGGACGCTTTCGTGGAAGATGCTGGTCAAGGTCTCGATGGAGACTATAGAGACGACCTCGACCGTCATGTTCATCGTCGCGGCGGCGTCGATCTTCGGTTGGCTTCTCACCGTCACCAAGGTGACCGATGCCTTCGCGGCGTGGGTGCTGTCCTTCACGCACGGCGCCTGGGCGTTCCTGCTGCTCGCCAACCTGCTGATGCTCTTCGTCGGCTGCTTCCTGGAGCCGACGGCCGCGATCCTGATCCTGGTCCCGGTGCTGATGCCGGTGGTCCACCAGCTCGGCATCGACGGCGTTCACTTCGGGCTGATCATGGTGCTCAACCTGATGATCGGGCTGCTGCACCCGCCGATGGGCATGGTCCTCTTCGTGCTCGCCCGCATCGCCCGGCTTTCGTTCGAGCGCACGACCATGGCGATCCTGCCGTGGCTGCTCCCGCTGCTGGTCGCGCTGGCGCTCGTCACTTATCTGCCGTCGATCTCGCTGTGGCTCCCCCGGCTCTTCTATACTAGCTGACCGGGGAACCCGCCGCGCCTTCGGGCGCTTAAGATCGATCCGCGGCCTGCCGCAGGAGCCACCCATGCTGACCAAGACCTCGCTCACGATCCGCCTTCACCCGAACGACGACGTGGTGATTGCGCGCGGGCAGCTCGTCTCCGGGACCTCGATCATCGACGAGAACGTCCGGGTCTCGGGGCTGGTGCCGCCCGGCCATAAGATCGCCACCCGGGCGATCCGCGCCGGCGAGCCGGTGAAGCGCTACGACCAGATCATCGGCTTCGCCAAGCGCGACATCGCGGCCGGCGAGCACGTGCACCTGCACAATCTCGCGATGGGCGACTTCGCGCGCGACTACGCCTTCGGCGCCGACGCGAAGCCGACCCGCTACGTCGACACGCCGGCGACCTTCCAGGGGATCGTACGACCCGACGGCCGCGTCGCCACGCGCAACTACGTCGGCATCCTGTCGACGGTCAACTGCTCGGCCACCGTCGCGCACGGCATCGCCGACGCGTTCAGGGGCGAAGCGCTGGCCGCCTTCCCGCGCGTCGACGGCGTGGTCGCGCTCACGCACGGCAGCGGCTGCGGCATGGACGTCAACGGCGAGAGCATGCGCGTGCTAAGGCGCACGCTCGGCGGCTACGCTCGGCACGCGAATTTCGCCGGCGTGCTGATCGTGGGCCTGGGCTGCGAGGCGAACCAGGTCGCGGCGCTGCTCGGCGCGGAACGCCTCGAGGAGGGGCCGCTGCTGCGCACCTTCAGCATCCAGGACACCGGCGGCACGGCGAAGACGATCGCGCGCGGCGTGGAGATGATCCGCGAGATGCTGCCGCACGCGAACGCGGTCGAGCGCGAGCCCGTGCCCGCCAGCCATCTCGTGCTGGGGCTGCAGTGCGGCGGCTCGGACGGCTACTCGGGCATCACCGCGAACCCCGCGCTCGGCGCCGCCGTCGACCTGCTCGTGCACCACGGCGGCACCGCGATC
>Ga0335080_10004039_pt1 | contig 14904 bp, 11 predicted proteins | sample Lox_Sample_34_FD_206720 | JGI IMG/M metagenome (GOLD analysis project Ga0335080, IMG submission 206720) | Soil microbial communities from Loxahatchee National Wildlife Refuge, Florida, United States - Lox_Sample_3.4 | ecosystem: Environmental > Terrestrial > Soil > Wetlands | place: USA... | reverse complement strand
GACGCAGTGCTTCTCGACCCCAGCGAGGAGTTTCAGGAGATTCTGGGTTTCGGCGCGGCATTCACGGATGCCGCCTGCTACACGTTCAATCGGCTCACCCCCGCGGCGCGAGAGAAGCTGTTTCATACCCTCTTCCATCCCTCCGAAACGGGGCTGAGCGTCTGCCGCACCTGCATCGGTTCGAGCGACTATTCCACAAAGCTATACAGCTTTGATGAGGGCGATCCCGACCCTGACCTCACGCGCTTTTCCATCGACCACGACCGCGAATACATCCTTCCCATGCTGCGCGAGGCCCGGAAAGCGAATCCAGACCTGTTCCTGTTCTCTTCTCCCTGGAGCCCTCCAGGATGGATGAAGGCCAACGGTTCCATGCTAGGCGGCTCCATGCGCCGCAAGTACATGGCATCCTACGCCGCGTATTTTCAGAAGTTTTTGCAGGGCTACTCCGCCGCAGGCGTGCCGGTGCAGGCGGTGACGGTGCAGAACGAGGTCGATACCGACCAGGACGGCCGCATGCCCGCCTGCCTGTGGCCGCAGGAATACGAAGCTGACTTTGTGAGCCAGTATCTCGGCCCCGCGCTGCAAAACAGCGGCACCAAAATCTGGATCATCGACCACAACTACAATCTCTGGGGACGCGCCATCGGCGAACTGGAAACCCCTGGCGTCCATAAATACACCAACGCCATCGCCTGGCACGGATACGTAGGACTGCCGGAGTGGATGCTGCGGGTACACGACGCCATCCCAGGGGTGGAAATGTACTGGACCGAGGGCGGGCCCGACTATAAGTCGCCCGATTACGCCACCGACTGGACCAACTGGAGCAAAACCTTCATCGAAATTCTGCGTTGCTGGTGCCGCTCCATTACCGGCTGGAACCTGGCTCTGGATGAACAGGGCCGCCCCAACATCGGGCCCTTCTCCTGCGGAGGCCTGGTCACCATCAACTCCGAGAGCAAGGCGGTTTCCTACAGCGGCCAATACTGGGCGTTCGCGCACTTCTCGAGATTCATTCAGCGCGGCGCCCGGCGCTTCGACTCGCAGAGCAGCGCAAAGGATCTAGCCCACGCAGCATTCCGGAATCCTGACGGGAAGAAAACAGTCGTGCTGGCCAATTCCGGCCAAGGGCGGACGTGCAATCTGTGGATGGGTGGAATGGCGGCAAGTGTCGCGCTGGAGAAGGACTCCGTGACGACCATGGTCTGGGATTGAACCATACCTCATCTCCGCGCGCTCTGCGGCAGTTCTCCGCGTCTCGGCGTTTTAGGGTTTTGACGCGCTCTGAGAAAGGTACGATCCGGCTAGTGCATTCCCGCCATTTTGCCCGCGCTGCTGGCGATATTGACGCGCTTCACCTGGTCGTTGTAGGCGGCGATGCCTTCGTAGAGCGCTTCCGCGATCTGCTGACGGTAGGCGGAGTTTTGCAGGCCGGCTTCATCGTCGGGGCTGCTGACGAAGGAAACCTCGGCCAGAATGGCCGGCATGGTGGTCCCGGTCAGGACTACATAGGAAGCTTCTTTCACTCCGCGATTGCGGCTGCCGTGCGACTCCCGCGACAACTTGTGATAGAGCGCACGCTGCACATCCAGAGCGAAATGCCGCGACTCCTGTACCTTGGCGCGCAGGTCCACGTTGGTCCAGTCCACGGCCTGCAAGCCGGGAGTGTTCTCATGGCCGCGGGCGTTTATCGAGGAATAGCTTTTCGAGTAGTACGTCTCCACCCCGCGCGCGGACTTCAGGTCGCTGTAGTTGGCGTGAATGGAAACAAAAGCATCGGCCTGCGAGAGGTTGGCGATCTCTGTGCGTTTTTCCAGGGGAATGTAGGTATCGTCCTGGCGGGTGTAAATCACCTCCGCCCCCAGGCGCTTCTCAAGCAGCAATCCCAGCCGGGCGACGATATCCAGGGTGAGGTCTTTCTCCACCAAGCCCGAGCGACCGGTCGTGCCCAGATCCCAACCGCCGTGGCCGGCGTCCAGTGCAATACGCAGCCGCGCGCTGCGCGCGCTCAACGGTGCGTTGCTCTTCTGTCCGCCGGGCGTAGCCAAGGCCAACGAGGAATCCGGAGCCAGCGGTGCGAACAAGTCGAGCTTGCGGTGCATTCGCGAAGCCGTGCCGATCTTGGTAACTTCCACCACCAGCCGGTAGGGATGCGCCTCCAGGCTCACGGAGAAGTTCGGCGAGCCTTTGGTTTCCAGCACCACCCGCGTCACTGTCGGCGATAACTGCGCCAGCCGCACCCGCACCAGAAGAGCGTCGCCAATTTCCACGGTCCGGCTGATACCAGGGCCCAGCACGGTGTCGTGCAGATCGAAGTAAATCCGCTCCGGATCGGTAAGCCGGTGCGCTTCATACTGCACCTGGTCCTGCAGGTCGACCACCACGGTGCTCGAACCTACTGACGACCAGTGGCGCACGCCAGTTACGAGATGGGGGGCACCCGGCTGGGCCTCTTCCCCGGAGGCTGCATCCTCGCCGCCTTGTTCTGCAGTCGGTGAGGCTGGCGCCGACGCCGGCGCCGGCGAAGTTTGCTCCGGGGATGTTTGCTTCTCGGCGGCAGCAGGTTCGTGACTGCGGGTTTCCGGTGTCGGGCGCAATAGCCAGATGGTCGCTCCGATTCCCAAAGCCAACAGAATGCCCAGTACGACGAGCGCCGGCCGCAGCCAGGAAAAATCCGGCTCGTGCGGGTTGGAAGCAAACATCGGAGTCTCGTCCGGTTCCCGGTGCGTTTCCTCCGCAACTGTGTGGTCCCGCTCGTGCACCTTCAGTGCCGCCTGCAGTTCGTCCAGGCTCGGCATCATCGGTTCAAGCGCCTTGGCCAAATCCTCTTGTTTTTCGGCTGCAGGCGCGGGTTCAGGACGCACCTCCGGCAAAGGGACAAATGGAGGCAATGCAGGTTCGATCGTTGGTTCTTCCGGATCCGGGCGGAGCGCCGACAGAACCAGTTCCGCCAGAAGATTCAGGCTGCGAATATCGCTGTCGTTGAAGCCGTAGGCCTCACTGGAGAAAGCTTCGAGAATTCCGATGGTTTCGTCGCGGCTGTTGATGGGAACAGCCACCATGGCTCGCGTGTTCAGCGCGCGGCAGGCTTCTACGTCCACGCGCGGATCGGTCTCGGCATCATCGCAGCGAACGATCTGTCCGGTGCGGAAGCAGGCGCCGGAAAATCCCGCGTAGGGATCGAGGACCGCGCCCACGGGCGGCGCTGTACTCCCCGCCGCGGCACAACACACGGCTTTGTTCTCGCCTTCCGCCAGGGCGATGGCCACGCCATCGGCGCCGGTAATGTTCAGCGCCCGTTCCGCCACCATCTGCAGCATCTCGTCGAAGCGAAAGGGTTCCTCGCGGTTCGCAGCATTGTGCGCGCCGCCTTGTTCCTCACGGACCCGGCGTTGCCGAATTTGTTCGTGCAAGGAAGAAAAAGCCAGCAGAGCCTGTAGGGTCTCGAAACCCGGTGGCGTTGCGCCCCCACTTTCGGGCACGCCGCGACGCCGAGTTACCTCTGGGCTTTCAGTTTCCGTCAAACCCGGGTTCGGGTTGGGCAGGCTGATACTCATCCAAGAATCGAACCGGGCTTGCCAGGGGGAGAAGCGCCAGTCCCATGTGACTACGTTACAAGGATTTGCCCGGGTTCGCAATATCTCGTTCATCACCCCAAGCAGCATGTCCTGCCGGTGCCCGGGAGCGGCCATTGAATTGCCCTTCCGGCGGTTGATCTGCCCGAAAACTGAGCGTATCCTGCTATTCTAGAAGTGGTTACAGGCTGTGGCAGGTGAGTAACGAAAATCGGAGGTCGCGCTGGCTGTGGCCGGCGAGTCTGCTGACTACCGGCTTGGCAGGGGCGGCGGTTGTGCTTTTCCGCGGTTGCTGGCACCGCCGCATGAGTTGGCCGGTCCGCGCCCAGGACCGCTCTTATCAGGTTTGTCTGGGCTGCGGCATCAAGCGCTTGTTCGACGAGACCGCCTTCCAGGCCTACGGGCCGTATAGCTACGATCTCAATCGCCTGATTACCTGGGGCCGCGCTCACCAGAAACCCCTTACCGACGACGAAGTCCCTCCCCAACAGCGTCCCGCCTCCTGATCGCGGTCCGCCTGCGAAGCTTTCTTCAAATTAGCTGTGAGCTATGACGGGGTTCCCACGTCGAAGAGCGGCGGTGCCAAGCCGAGCGCGGAGCGGGGCGTTACAGTTCAGCGCCGGGGCGGAAGTATTCCCGCTCCAGCCACAGTTGCAGGTCGCGCTTGTGAGTTTCCTTAAGATCGAGAAAGCGGATTCCCGTCCCGGCATCTGCGTCTGTCCATGCCACTGTTCCGGTTACGCCGATGGTCGCATCGGTCCCCGGCAACGCGAACCTCAGCTTGATGGGTTCGCTGGCCGGCAGGCTCTTCTGAGCGCGAATACGTGTGCCTCCCTGGCTCAGGTTGATGAGATGAACCTTGATGCGCTTCCCTGACTTCAGCGCCACCGTGGCCGGCAAGTCCAGGAACTGCCGGTGATAGCGCAGCCGGCCGTTCAGGATCATGTTGCGCGCCGCCGAAAGGGTATGCACCGCGCGTTCCACCGAGATTGGCTTCTCCACCATGAAAGTCGCGCCCGCGGTTGCTAATTGATTCTTGCGCGAACCGCTGGCGATCAATACCGGCGCGGAGTTGGGCAGTCCGGCCTGCAGCTTGTCGAGAAAGTTCCGGCTACCGTCGGTATCGCAATCCACGATGAGCGCGTCGATCTTGCTTTTTGCCAGCTTGCCCCAGGCAAGGTCCGGCTTCGCTTCCACTTCCACATCGATATGCAATCCGCTGAGAATGCACTCCAGCACGCTGACTTCCTGCCAATCACCAGAAACAATCATGGACGAAAGAGACATGGGCTCACCTGCCAGGCCGGAAACGGGCCGTAGTTTTACCGAGTCAATAATCGCGGGAGGGCTTTCGGACTATTTGGACGCTGCTTGCTGCTTCTCACCCGCCCAGGCGTTGCAAGCAACGTCCCAACGGGCTTGCTGCCACTACGGCCAGAGACGAAGAGACTGCTACACAGTTACCAGTTTGTCCTGCGTCTTGTACCACTCGATGGTGCGACGCAGGCCTTCTTCGAAATTCACTTGCGGCTGATATCCCAGATGTTTCTTCGAGGCCGCCAGATCAGCCAGAGAATGCTTCACATCGCCGGCCCGTTCCGGCCCGTACTTCAATTCACCCTTGAAGCCGGTTAACTTCTTGAGCACGCGGAAGGTTTCATTCAGATCGATGCGCTCACCGATCGCCACGTTGAACACGCGCCCCGCAACTTCCTTGGCGTCCGCTTTGCAGGCCAGCAGATTGGCGTGCACCACGTTGTCCACGTAAGTGAAATCGCGGCTCTGCTTGCCGTCGCCGAAGCACATCGGCTGTTCGCCCTTCAGCATTTGCGTCGTGAACTTGGCCAGCACGCCGGAATATTGCGAGGTCGGGTCCTGCCGGGGCCCGAAAATATTGAAGTAGCGCAACGAGACGGTCTCCAGCCCGTAGCAGCGGTAGAACGAAGTCAGGTAATATTCGCAGGCCAGCTTGGCCACGGCATAAGGAGAAATCGGGCTGGGCAGCATGTCTTCGCGCTTGGGAAGAGTCGGGGTGTCGCCGTAGGCAGCGGAAGAAGCCGCGAACACCAGGCGCTTGACCTTCGCGTCGCGCGCCGCCACCAGCACGTTCAAGGTGCCATCGACATTGGCGGCGTTATTGCCCAACGGGTCGTTGACTGATTTGGGCACCGAGGGAATCGCTGCCTCGTGGAAGACGTAGTCGACGCCACGGCAGGCGCGATGCATCGCGTCCAGATCGACAACGTCGGCTTGCTGGAAATCCATCCTGGAGCGGATCTCTTCGAGGTTCTCCATCTTGCCGCTGGAAAGGTTGTCGATTCCACGCACCTGATCGCCCTGCGCCAGCACCGCCCGCGCCAACGCCGAACCGATGAAGCCTGCAACTCCGGTGATTAGGTAAGTGCTCATGGCAAGTTCATGATAGCGGATTGCGCACCCACGTCATCTACCGGAAGGACACCAAAGTAATCACCCCCCATCCGGGCCATTTACACCGCGGCAACATTGGAGTCGTCTTTTTTTACCGCGCCGCGAATCTCGCGCCACAGTTCTTCGCGCCCCAGCCCAGTGCGCGCCGAGTAGGAAATGATTCGCGCCGGCGCAAACTCGCGCTGCAGGTCGTCCAGGGATTTTCTGGCCTGGTTGCCCGAGAGCTTGTCGGTCTTGGTGGCAACAATCACGAAGGGCCGCCCCGCGGCACGAAGAAATTGTACGAGCTGCTGATCGCTCTGCTGCGGCGGGACGTTGGCATCCACCAGGGCCAGGCAAAGCGCGAGGCAGGATCGAGTCTGCAGATAGGGCTCGATGAAGCCCGGCCATTGCGACGAAACCGCGCGCGGCACCCGCGCATAGCCGTAGCCGGGGAGATCGGCGAACAACATGTCAGGCCGCGGGTTTCCCGGCCAGCGGATTTCAAAAAAATTGATCGACTGGGTTCGCCCGGGCGTGGAACTGGTGCGCGCGATTTTGTGGTTTACCAGGGAATTGAGCAGATGCGACTTGCCAACGTTCGAGCGCCCCAGAAACGCAATCTCCGGGACCACGGGCGCGGGGAAGTGGTCCACATGAGTTGCCGCAAGAAGGAACCGGGCCAGGACGCGCATAAAACAGTTTGCCGGTTCAGGCGGGAGGTTGGCAAGCCGCTCGGATGCTGACGTTGGCGTCCTTGACCGTGCGTCGCTTGTAATCGAGCCCAGAATTCAGTGGCGCTCCCGCACGGGCGGGGACGCCCGCGCCTATATTTCACTCCAGGCCCAGCGGTTTCTTGTGGTCGACATCTGCTTCCTTCACTGGCCGCAGCCGGTGCCACAAGTAAAGCCCGCCTGCAACCAAAATCCCGATCCCAAAGCTGATGAAGAAAAATACCCGATACGGCGGCAGGGCGACGAGAAGAATCGCCACCACCGCTACCGCAATGATCAACCCCAGCGCACCCTTGAGCGGGCGGGAAGGCTCCGGCTGCGGATTGGTCTCCATCAGGCACCTCCATCGGGCTCAGCCAAGGCAGATTGTACAGCCGTAGCCAAGCCATCTCCGCGTCCTCAGCAGCAGTTCTCAGCGACCACGGCGTTTCAAGGTTTGTTCTTTCCCACCAAAAATCAAAGGCCCGCAAGAGCGGGCCAGTCTGCCTCTTCGGAGGTATCTACTGATGAGCCGCGGGCGCCTGAGGCGGAGGCGGCGCAATCTGCGCGATGCCCTGCGCCTCGTCCAACTGGGGCAAAGGCTGCTCCAGCGCGATGGCCAGCACCTGGTCCATGGTCTCCACGAAGTGCAGCTTCATGGCAGTGCGCAGGTTCTCGGGAACTTCCGCCAGATCTTTTTCGTTGTCGGCGGGAAGAATCACTTCAAATAATCCCGCGCGATGCGCGGCCAGCAGCTTCTCCTTCAGCCCGCCGATGGGGAGCACTTTCCCGCGCAAAGTGATTTCGCCGGTCATGGCCAAATCGCGGCGCACCGAAATCTTGGCCAACGCGCTGGAGATCGCCGTGGCAATCGTGATGCCAGCGGAAGGTCCGTCTTTTGGAATCGCGCCTTCCGGCACGTGCACGTGGATATCGAGACTGCGGTAGAAATCGCGGGTCAGCCCCAGTCGGTGGGCGCGGGAACGCACGTAAGACATTGCCGCCTGCCCCGACTCCTGCATCACGTCGCCGAGCTTTCCGGTCAGGATCAGCTTGCCTTTGCCGTCCACCACGGTCGCTTCGGTGCTCAGGATGGAGCCGCCGACTTCCGTCCAGGCCAGTCCGGTGACCAGGCCGACTTCGCTCTTCTCGTGGGCCAGGGTGTCGCGGAACTTGATTACGCCCAGGAAGTCATTCACGTTCTCCCCGGTGATTGCAATGTTGTAAGCCTCGCCTTCCTTCACCACTCTGCGCGCCACTTTCCGGCAAACGTTGCCAATTTCGCGCTCCAGGTTGCGCACCCCCGCTTCCCGTGTGTAAGAGCGGATCAGCCCGGTGATGGCTTCATCGGAGAACTTGATGTTCTTGTCGGTCAGGCCCGCCTGCAGCATCTGCTTCTTCACCAGGAACTGCTTGGCGATTTCGACCTTCTCCGGCTCGGTATAGCCGTGCAGCCGCAGCACTTCCATGCGGTCCTGCAGGGCCGGAGGAATGGTGTGCATTACGTTGGCGGTGGCGATGAAGAAGACCTGCGAGAGGTCATATTCCACATCGAGGTAGTGGTCCACGAACATGAAATTCTGCTCGGGATCGAGCACTTCGAGCAGCGCGGCCGAAGGATCCCCGCGGAAATCCATGGACATCTTGTCCACTTCATCCAGCATGAAGACCGGGTTCTTGGTGCCGGCTTTCTTCATCATCTGGATGATCTGCCCCGGCAGAGCGCCGATGTAGGTGCGGCGGTGGCCGCGAATTTCAGCTTCGTCGCGCACCCCGCCCAGCGACATGCGAACGAACTTGCGCCCGGTGGCTTTGGCGATAGACATTCCCAGCGAAGTCTTGCCAACTCCCGGGGGCCCCACAAAACATAGAATCGAGCCTTTGGGATTTTTCACCAGCTGCCGAACGGCCAGAAATTCAAGGATGCGCTCCTTGATTTTCTCCAGCCCGTAATGATCTTCGTTGAGCACTTTCTCGGCGCGGGAAATGTTGCGGATCTCCTTCGACCGCTTCTTCCACGGCACCGCCAATAGCCAATCGAGGTAGTTGCGGGAGACGGTGCTCTCCGCCGACATGGGCGGCATGGCTTCCAGCTTCTTGAGTTCCTGCATCGCCTTGTCGCGCACGTCCTTAGACATGCCCGAGGCCTCGATCTTCTTCTTGAGTTCGTCGAACTCGCTCTTTTCGCCACGGCCCAGTTCTTTCTGGATGGCCTTGATCTTCTCGTTGAGGTAATACTCTTTTTGTGCCCGCTCCATCTGCCGCTTGACCCGCGACTGGATGGTGCGGTCCATGTTCAGCTTCTCGATTTCGATATCGAGCACGTCGCCGATGCGCGTCAGGCGCTCGCCGGGATCGAAAATCTCCAGCAGTTCCTGCTTGTCTTCGATGGAAAGCTGCAGGTTGGCGGCGATGGTGTCGGTCAGCTTGGCCGGATCCTCCATGCGCACAGCCGCGATCATGGTCTCGTAATTCAGCGACTGGCAGAGCTTCACGTATTGCTCGAACAGCGAAGTCACCCGCTGCATAGCGGCTTCAATCGGCTGGGTGGTTTCGGTGATGTAGCGCGCCACCCGCACCGTGGCCTGCATGAAGCCTTCGTTCTCGGTAATCTGCAGGATTTTGCCGCGCTCAATGCCTTCGACCAGGACTTTTATGTTGCCGTCAGGCAGCTTCAGGCTCTGCACGATGTTGACCACCGTGCCGACCTGGTAAATCTCGTTGGGCTTGGGCTCATCGACGCTGGCATCGTGCTGGGTGGCCAGAAAAATCTTCTTGTCGGCAGCCAGCGCCTCTTCCAGGGCGCGGACGCTGGACTCGCGGCCCACCACGAACGGCGTCATCATGTAGGGAAAGATGACCACGTCCCGAATGGGCATCATGGGGAGTTTTCTGGTCTCGAATTTTTCCTTGGGGGTGGTCAATGAATGCTCCAAAATCGCACTGGCTTCTAGCTGCTAGCTCCTTGCTTCTGGGGTACGGCCCTCCGTTTCACGGGGCACTCTCACCCTTGTCATTCCGAGGAGCCAAAGGCGACGAGGAATCTGCACTTCCCCGCCCACCGGCAAACTGCGGATCCCTCGCTTCGCTCGAAATGACAATCAAAGGGTTCTCGGCCACCAGCCAGCGGCTAGAGCTGATAGCCGAGGGCCAGAAGCTGATAGCCGCCCTACCCCGCTTTCTCCATCATCGCCAGCGAAACGTCCCGCTTTTCCACCATGGTGCCAGTTACCTCGAACTCTTTGACGCGCTTCTGGCTCGGGAGATGATACATCAGGTCCAGCATTAATTCTTCCAGGATCATCCTTAGTCCGCGGGCGCCCACTTTCCGCGCCATAGCCTGGCGGGAAATCGCCTTCAGGGCATCGTCGCTGAACTTCAGCCGGACGTTCTCGAATTCGAATAACCTCTGATACTGCTTGATGATAGCATTCTTCGGCCGGGTCAGAATCTCGATCAGCGCGAACTCATCCAGGTCTTCCAGCACGCCCACGACGGGCAACCGTCCGACAAACTCCGGAATCAGCCCGAACTTGATCAGATCCTCGGGCTGCACGTCGCTCAGCAGTTCGAAATTCCGCTTGCGGGCCGCCGCCGGCTCATCCGTGTCGCTCTCTTCGCCGGCGCGGAAGCCGAGGGCCTTCTTGCCCACCCGCCGGCCTACGATCTTTTCCAGGCCAACGAAGGCTCCGCCGCAGATGAAGAGAATGTTCGTGGTATCCACCGGGGTAAATTCCTGGTGGGGATGCTTCCGGCCCCCTTGCGGCGGCACGTTAGCGATGGTGCCTTCGAGAATTTTGAGCAGCGCCTGCTGCACGCCCTCGCCCGAAACATCGCGGGTGATCGAGGGGTTCTCATCCTTGCGCCCGATCTTATCCACTTCGTCGATGTAGATAATCCCGGTCTGGGTGCGGCCCACGTCGCCATCGGCCGCCTGCAGCAGCTTCAGGATGATGTTCTCCACGTCTTCGCCGACGTATCCCGCTTCGGTGAGGGTGGTCGCGTCCACGATCGCGAAGGGCACATCCAGCATGCGGGCCAAAGTCTGCGCGAGCAGGGTTTTGCCGGTGCCCGTGGGCCCGATCAGCATGATGTTCGACTTGGTCAGCTCCACGCCATCCCCGGCGCGCTGCCGGTTCATGTAAATCCGCTTGTAGTGGTTGTAAACCGCGACCGCCAGCTTCTTCTTGGTCTGTTCCTGGCCGATGACGTACTCATCGAGGAAGGTCTTCACTTCCTGCGGCTTGGGAAGCTGATTTGGCGTGGAAGCGGGTGGGGTGGCGGCGCGGTCATCTTCCAGAATGGAATTGCAGACCCCAACGCACTCATCGCAGATATAAGCCCGAGGATAATCGCTGGGAGAGGAGATCAGCTTGGCCACCGCGTCCTGTGACTTATGGCAGAAGGAGCAACGCAACATCTCGTCCGTGCCTGATCGGTTTTTCACTCCCCTACTCCTTAATCCCGTGTTGGTTTGGCCAGAGCGACTTGCTTCTTCAAGAACCACGCCACAAAATCTGGGAGCGGTCCGGATCCTGAAATCCGGCCGCTAAAATAGCAGTCCTAAAAATAACCAGTGCTCAAAATAACAGCTCTCAAAATGACAAAGACCCGATCATACGCTCAGCGGGTCTTATAGATGATGTCATCTATGATTCCGTACTCCTTCGACTGCTGCGCGTTCATAATGAAGTCGCGCTCCACATCTTTTTCCACCTTTTCCAGTTTCTGCCCGGTGTGCTTGGACAGCAACTGGTTGGTAATCTCACGCATGCGCAGAATTTCCCGCGCATGAATATCGATATCGGTGGCCTGCCCGGAAAGCCCACCCATCGACGGTTGGTGGATCAGAATTCTCGAATTGGGAAGCGCCAGCCGCTTCTTGGCCTCGCCCGCCGAGAGCAGCAGCGCCGCCATGCTGGCCGCCTGGCCGATGCAGATAGTGGTCACGTCGTTCTTCACATACTGCATGGTGTCGTAAATCGCCATGCCCGCGGTGATCGAACCGCCCGGCGAGTTGATGTAAAGCTGAATATCCTTCTCCGGATCTTCCTGCGCCAGAAACAGCATCTGCGCGATCACCAGGTTGGCGATGTTGTCATCGATCGGCGTGCCGATGAAGATGATGTTGTCGCGCAATAGCCGGGAGTAAATGTCGTAAGCCCGCTCGCCCCGCCCGGTCTGCTCGATGACCATGGGCACCAGCATCATATGTGGATCGTTCGTGTGTCGATCGTTCACGTTCACCTTTCACACTCCCACCTGGAAACCGGTTCTGATTCCAGTTTAGGGTTTCTGGACTTCCAGTTTCTGGAAACGACGCGGGGATCAGAGCAGCATCGCCTCAGGCCGACTGGCGATACAGGAGATCGAGGGCTTTGTCGTTGCGGATTCTAGCCCGGATTCTATCCAGCGCTCCATCCTCTGTCAATCGGGCGCGAATCGCCTCCGGCGTCTGCTTCGACTGCGCCGCCAGCGCTTCGATCTCCCGGTTGACTTCCTCCTCGCCCACTTCGATCCTCTCTTCCTCCGCGATCTTTTCCAGCAACAAAGAAGCTTTCACGTCCTGCATCGCCTGCTCGCGCTGATCGCTGCGCAGGCGCTTCAAATCCATTTTCTTGAGATCTTCGGCGCGCAGCCCCTGCGCCACCAGCGAGCGCAGGCCGCGGTCCAGCCGCGAATCCAGCTGCCGCTCCACCAGCGCGTCCGGAACTTCGAACTCGTTGCGCTTCACCAGCTGCTCCACCAGTTTTTCCTTGGCCTCGCGCTCCGCCAGTTGCTTGCGCTCCGCCTCCATGCCCTCGCGAATGCGCTTGCGCACTTCCGCCAGGTCGGCAAACTCTCCCAGCTCTTTGGCGAACGCATCGTTCAACTCGGGCAGCGTCTTCTGCTTTGCCGACTGCACCTTTACCGTATACGTGAACGACTTCCCCGCCAAGCGCCGGTCGGACGAGTCCTCCGGGTACGTGACGTCGAAGGTTCTCTCCTCGCCCGCGGAAACCCCGCGCAGATTTTCCGTGAACTCGGGCATGGTGTTCTTGCCGCCAATTTCCACCAGCACCTCGTCCATGTGGATGGGTTTGCCCTGCCCGTCTTTGGGATGGCCATCGAGCGCAGCCTGGGCAAAGTCGCCGTCCTGCAGCTGGCGGCCGTCGAGCGTGGTGTAGCTGGCGTGCTGTTCCCGCAGGCCGTTCAGCGTCTGCTCTATTTCTTCATCCGTCACCGCGACTTCGGCCTTCTCCGCCCGCAGCTCGCGGTAGCCTTCCACCTTGATGTCGGGCATGACCTCGAAACTCGCTTTGAAGCGCAGCGGTTCGTTCTCATGCACGTGGAGATCGGTGACCCGCGGTTGTGAAACCGGCTTCAGCCCCAGCTTGTCGGCCTCGCGGCGGAAGTAGCGCGGCACCAGTACTTCCACTACATCGCTCTTTAGATCTTCCGAGAAGCGCTGGCGGATAATCGACGCCGGCACATGCCCACGCCGGAAGCCAGGCAATCGGGCGGTCTTCTGATATTTCTGGATCAGCGATTCAGTTTCGCGGGTGACTTCTGCGGCGGGAACTTCAATCTCAATTTCTCGCTTAACACCGCTGGCTTCAGTGGGGCTCACATGCTGAGTGTAAAGAGAGAAGATGAGCACCGTCAAACGACGAAAGGCGCTCAGGGGTAACATTACGCCTGCCGATGGTTGCTAGCCGAAAGTCACAGCCGAGAAGGACGGAGATTCCCGAAATGGCGACGCCGTGGTTGGAGGCGTTGCGTGGCGGTAGCGCCGGCGTCTCGCCGGCAACATGCCAAGGTCACACACTTGCAAGACCTGAAAAACCTCCGCACGCTCGGCGGCAGTTCTCAGCGCCTCTGTGATTTAAGATTTAGCTTTTTCTCAGGCTCGGGAGAAAACCCCAAATCGCCGAGCACGCAAAGAACCTCCGCCGAGTTCGCCGAGTCGTCCCGACCGTAGCGCCGGCCTCCCGCCGGCAACGCCGTCCGCATCTCAACTGCGAACCGCGTCGCAGCCCAAACTAGCCGGCTTGGCCCCTCGACTTCGCGCAGCGCATGCTGCCGGCGCTACCGCTAGAATGCCACCTATGCCCGCCTGGCTCGACGAACTCAACCGCGAGGTCATCTCCTGCACTCTTTGTCCGCGCCTGGTCGAATACCGCGAGCGCGTCGCCCGCGAAAAACGCCGCGCTTATCGCGACTGCGAATACTGGGGCAAGCCTGTCCCCGGATTCGGCGATCCCAATGCCCGCATCCTCGTTCTCGGCCTCGCTCCCGGAGCCCACGGCTCCAACCGCACAGGCCGCCCCTTCACCGGAGACGCTTCCGGCAAGTTCATGTATCCCGTGCTCCACGAAACCGGCTTTGCCAACCAACCCAACGCCACCGATCGCGACGACGGCCTTAAGCTGAAAGATCTCTACATCACCGCCGCCGCCCGCTGCGCTCCGCCCGATAACAAGCCGCTTCCGCAGGAGTTGGCCAACTGTGCGCCCTATCTGGATCGGGAAATGGCTGGGCTGAAGAAATTGAAAGTCGTGGTCGCCCTGGGAAAAATTGCCTTTGACGCCTACCTTCACCATCTCAAGCGCCTCGGCCTGTTGAGCAGCAAGGCACCGTACGTTTTTAAGCACGGCGCGAAGTACAGCCTGCCCGGAGGCTGCGTGCTGCTGGCCTCTTACCACCCTTCGAACCAGAACACGCAAACCGGCAAGCTCACCCGCCCGATGTTTGTGAGCATTTTCAAGCACGCAGCCACACTCGCCGCGAGCCTGGACGATAGAGGCGGCGCTCAGAGGAGAAAAAAGACTCGGTCCGCTGATAAAGAAAGCCCTAATCACGCCGATAGATAACTCCAGCGCCCGCCGCCGGGGCCGGATTGCTAGATTACCCAACGGGGCAAACGCAACATGGGGGAAGCAAACCGGGGCGGCGGACGCGCATCGATCGTGGCGCTACGGTCCAGCTAGCTGGACCAACGGACGACTTCCGGCAACTCCGTCCGACCCCGCCAGCCACTCCCCAGCCAAGGCCGCACACCGAGACCGATCGGGAACCACCCGCACAACCCGTTCCGGGTACTCATCGTAAATCCGCCCATCCAGCAACCGCCCGTGCCGCGCCTTCCGCACGCCGCCCCACTGCTTGAAGAAAAACGGCACGCCCTGCTCGCGGCACTGGTCGCGGACCGAAATGACCCATTC
>Ga0335080_10004038_pt1 | contig 14908 bp, 12 predicted proteins | sample Lox_Sample_34_FD_206720 | JGI IMG/M metagenome (GOLD analysis project Ga0335080, IMG submission 206720) | Soil microbial communities from Loxahatchee National Wildlife Refuge, Florida, United States - Lox_Sample_3.4 | ecosystem: Environmental > Terrestrial > Soil > Wetlands | place: USA... | reverse complement strand
ACTGTGGTTGTGATGGTGTATCCGCTGTGCTTATGGTTCGCTGAACTGAAACGGCGGAGAAGAGAGTGGCGGCTCGGCTTTCTTGAGGCGAGCCGGAGTTCGAGTCCCTCCAAAACCCAAAAGGCACGGCCAAAGCCGTGCCTTTTCGGTTATGTAGAGCTTACGCCAGTACCGGAGTGGGCTCCTCCACGCTGGCTTCGCGAAGGAACTTGGCAGCCTCTTCGGGGGGCGTCGGATTGATATAAAAGCCCGTGCCCCATTCGAATCCCGCCGTCTTGGTCAGCTTGGGCATGAATTCGATGTGCCAGTGGTAGTGGTCGTTGGTCGGATCCTGCACCGGCGACGTGTGGACCACCAGGTTGTAGGGCGGATTGTCGAGCACGCGGTCAGCTTTCAGCAGCAGCGTCTTGAGCGCCTTGGCCAAGTTCTCGAACATGTGCGATGACGAATTTTCAAACGCCGATTCGTGCTGCTTGGGCAGGATCCAGGTCTCGAACGGAAAACGCGGCGCGTAGGGCGCAATGGTTAGAAAGTCCTCGTTCTCGGCCACTACCCGGCTGCCCCCATCGGTTTCCTGCCGAATAATGTCGCAGAAGACGCACCGTTCTTTGATCAGGAAGTACTGCTTCGCGCCCTGCAACTCTTCCACCACGTAGATAGGCAGAATCGGCAGGGCGATCAGTTGGGAGTGCGCGTGCTCCAGCGAGGCGCCTGCGGCTTCACCATGATTTTTAAAGATGAGGATGTATTTAAAGCGCCGGTCTTTCTTCAGGTCGAGGATGCGGTCGCGGAAGGTCCACAAGACATCTTCAATGCGTTTCGGGGCCAGGGTGGCCAGGGTGGCATTGTGGTCCGGGGTCTCGATGATGACCTCGTGGGCTCCGATTCCGTTCATCTTGTCGAACATGCCCTCGGCCTGGCGGTTCAGGTTGCCCTCAATACCCAATGCCGGAAACTTGTTAGGGACGACGCGAACGGTCCAGCCCGGTGAATCGCGTTGCGGAGGCGGTCCTCCGTTCGGGTTCGGACGATAAGCCTGGATCTCGGGCGGGGTCTTGCTCTCGTTCCCGTAGCAGAACGGGCAGAATCCGCCTTTGATTTTGACTCCCTCACGGACAAAGTCAGAAGGGCGTTTGGCACGGTCGGTCGAAATGATTACCCACCGGCCCACAATCGGATCTTTTCTCAGCTCAGGCAAGTACTGAATCCTTTCAATGGGCAAATCCCAAATTTCGTATTTTACGATACTGGGAAGGCATTCTTAAACAGTTCGAATGTCGGCTGGCTGGCGGTCTGGTCATAATATACGCTCACTACGTCGAATCGCCACTGGCACGATGGGGGGATGTGACGCAGGTAATCCCTCGCCACGGTGGAAAGCTGCTTCTGCTTTTCATCATCGACGGCCGCCTCCGCAGGCTTGATATGACGGGTGGTACGGGTCTTAACCTCCACAAAACAAAGTGTATCCTTATCCCAGCCGATCAGATCGATCTCCCCGCGGTGGCGTGGCGTTCGAAAATTGCGGGCCACCATGACATAGCCCAGGCGGCGCAGATAAAAGTAGGCCGCTTCCTCGCCTTGGCGCCCGGTTCGCTGGTGCGGGGCAACCGTAGGGGGAGGCAACGTCTTGTCAGCAAGCCAGTCGAGAGCGCGAACAGCGACGTGAGTGAGATGACCGGACACAGAAGTGCCGCCTTGGACCTCGATCTTGTAGATCATTGCAGCTCGACCGCATCCTCGTCTGTGACAGCGGTTACATGGGGGTAACCCAAGTCATCCCCCAACCGGCGAGGCGCTCTCCGTTTTAGGTGCTTTCGGCGCGCTTGGGCGACTCCAGAGGTTAACGATCATCACTTCCGCCAGGGCCCGACTGTGCCCAGCACAGAGGCAGCCCTGGGAACCTCCAGCCATACCCAGGCAACGTGCCAATCGCCAGAACTGGGGTCAGATAGAGGAACGACGCTGTCCGCGCCGCGGCGCCGTGGAAAAGCACGTAGGTCTTTTAGGGGGAAACTTAGGACGGGTGCGGACACCCGTCCTGTTCTGGTTTGCGGGAACTATTTCCGGGACTCTCCGGCGACGATCTCAATGCATTCTTCAAGAACGTCGAGTGCGGCATCCACTTCCTCGCGCGTGACGATGAGCGGGGGACAGATGCGGATTGAGTTCGGTCCGGCTCCGAGGAAGAGCACGCCGCGCTCGAATGCTAACTCTACGATGCGGTCGCGCTCCTGGCTGGCGCGCGTCTTGGTCTGCTGATCCTTGACGATCTCGACGCCGGCCATCAGGCCGACGCCGCGAATGTCGCCGACGATGGAGTGCTTGCGCGTCCAGTCGGCGGTGCGGTCCAGAACATACTTTCCCATCGCGGCGGCATTTTTCATGGCCTCGCGCTCAATGATGTCCAGCGTTGCCAAAGCCGCGGCAATGCACACCGGATTGCCGCCGAAGGTGGACGCGTGCGAACCCGGAACCCAATCCATAATGCTGGCGCGGGTGATGACGGCGCTAAGCGGCATGCCGGAGGCTATGCCCTTGGCAGTGCAGACTATATCCGGCTGCACGCCGGCGTGCTCAATCGCCCACCACTTGCCAGTCCGGCCCATACCGCATTGCACTTCGTCCGCCACCAGCAGAATTCCATGCTGGTCGCAAATGCGGCGCAGCTCCTGCAGGAACTCGGGCGGTGGAACCAGGTACCCGCCCTCGCCCTGAATCGGCTCGACGAAGATGGCCGCTACTTCCTCCGGCGGAACCGTGGTGGTGAAGACGCGCTCCTCAATAAAGCGGGCGCAATCAATCGCATGCTGTTTGGCATCGGTCCCCTGGGGACGGCGGTAGACATTGGGATACGGCACATGAGTCACGCCGGGCACCAGCGGCGCGAAGCGCCGCCGTTGCTGGGGCTTTGAGGCGGTGAGTGAAAGCGATCCCATGGTTCGTCCGTGGAAGGCGCCGTAGAATGCGATGATGTGCTGACGCTTGCTGTGGTAACGCGACAGTTTCAGGGCGCACTCGACCGCCTCTGTGCCGGAGTTCCCGTAATAAATCTTGTGCGGTCCCGGCATGGGCGCGATCTTCGACAGGCGCTCGCCGAGCGTCACCATGTTCTCGTAGTAGAAGTCCGTACCGGACATGTGAATCAACTCGCCGGCCTGCTTCTGGATAGCGGCAACCACCTCGGGATGACAGTGTCCGGTGGAAACCACGGCGATTCCGGCAGAAAAATCGAAGAACTCGTTGCCGTCGACATCTTCGACCACAACGCCGCGTCCGCGCTTCGCCACTAACGGATAGGAACGGGTGTACGACGGAGAAATGTACTTCTGATCGCCTTCCAGCACGCGCTTGGCGTTGGGGCCGGGCAGAGCGGTCTTGATCTTGGGTCCAGCAGTGAGAGTCTTGGTAGTCATGGGATCCTCCGAAAATCAGTTTTTGTGGCGGTTTGCGAGCGATCAGTTCGGGCGAAGGCCAGCTTAGACGGAGATCGCCCCGACTGGATGCAATGGGAGGATCAGCAATTAGTCGCTACCGAACAGGCTGGGACGCGCTTGCGACGGCAACACTGCCAGATGACGGCGCGGGCCGACCAGAAAGTGCAGCCAGCACGCGGGCAGGTGCGAATTGGGATTCTGCAAGCGCACAGGAACTCCACTTCGATTATAGCTCCAGAAACACCCCTGCGTAACCCCCCAAAAGTGTATCCCAATGCGCTCTTCGGTAATCAATTGAGGCCTAACTAGGGGACAGGTTTGGACTGTCTGTTATCTTCTGAACGCAGCTCTTCGCACGGGGCATTCAGCAATCAGCATTTGGCTGCCGGACGATCTCGCAAGTGCACGCCCAGTACCAGCGCTGGCCAAATGCGAATTGCGGATGGCCAAGAACCGTTCCTCAAAATGACTGAAGCGCAGCGCCAACATCGACTTCTCGTTATCCTCAACTTTGCGCTGGTTTACTTTTTCTGGGGATCGACTTATCTGGGGATTCGCATCGCCGTCGAACACATTTCTCCGGCCTACATGTGTGCCCTGCGTTTCTCGGTGGCCGGAGTCCTGATGCTGCTCTACTGCGGGCTGCGTGGCCGGCGGATTCGCTACAGCCCGTTGCAGCTCCTACACATGGCGACCATCGGCTCGCTGCTCCTGGTAGGCGGAAACCTCACTCTTTCCTATGCCGAGCAGATTGTTCCCTCGGGCCTGGCCGCGCTGATGGTTTCCAGCACGCCGCTTTGGTTCCTGGTGCTGGATTCGCTGTTGCTGGGCGATCATCGCATTTCTCGCCGGGGATTGGCCGGGCTGGGGCTGGGTATTGCCGGTATCGCAGTGCTGCTGTGGCCGAAGCTGACCGCCACGGGCTCACTGGGCGCGAAGGAACTGCACTGGTCGCTGGCTCTGCTCGGAGGATCCTTCAGTTGGGCATTGGGATCGGTTCTGTCCAAACGCTGGCAGTCGGCCGAAGTCGATCCTTTCAGCGGTACCGCGTGGCAGGTAACCTTCGCCGGAGTGGTCAACCTGCTTTTCGCGTTTCTGCTGGAGGATCGGTCTTCGATCCATTGGACGACGCGCGGCCTGGGCGCAATCGTCTACCTGATCATCTGCGGCTCGTGGATCGGGTACACCGCCTACATCTGGCTGCTGCGTCACGTGCCGACATCGAAGGTTTCAACCTACGCCTACGTGAATCCCGTGGTCGCCGTCTTTCTGGGGTGGCTGGTGCTCAACGAGCGGGTGGACCGGTTCATTCTGGCCGGGAGCGCCATCGTGGTGGCGTCGGTCGTGCTGGTCACCAGCGCCAAGGTCAAGGCTCGCGCGAGCGCGGAAGAAGTGCCGGCCATTGAAACGGCGTAGGCAGCGTTCGGCATTTCGCGCCTGGCATTTGCCCCTAACAGCCTGTCTGCCCCAAGAAACGACTTCACTTCTTGCCGGTGTTCAACAGCACGCTGACGACTCCGTTCTCTTTGTCGGTAACGACCAAATCCGGTCTGCCATCGTTATTCACATCGACGGCATTCATCGCGATCGGCATTGCAACTGGAGATAGGGCAAAAATAATAAGTTGTTGGAAATTTCCATTGCCCAAGCCCAGAAACACACTGACTTCGCCGCTGAGTTGGCTTGCAACGGCAATGTCCAAATTTCCATCACCGTCAAAGTCAGCCACCGCTATTGCAACTGGAGATCTCGCCACCGTGTACTTCGATCCGCTTTTAAAAGAGCCGTCCCCATTGCCTAACCAAATTCTCAGCTTGTCTGAAGTTACTGCCAGGTCAAGTTTCCCGTCGCCGTTGAAGTCACCCAGTGCAATGGCACTAGGCGGGGGATTCTTCAGGGTCGAAGCAATGCGGAAAGTGCCATCGCCGTTTCCCAGCAGGGTCGTGATGGCTCGCCGGTTGTTCTCACTGGTAATCACCCAGTCCAGCTTGCCGTCTCCGTTCACGTCACCTAGCGCGATGTGGGTAGCATCGTGAATCGCAGGTACTCTTGTTGGTGGCTGAAAGGTTCCGTCTCCATTGCCCAACCGAACGATCTGCGTTCCCGCTTCGCTCTCCCCTGCGACGGCCAAATCTAGCTCTCCGTCGCCGTTTAGGTCGCCCACTGCAACCCGCCATGGATTCTGCCCCACATAGTATCTGGTTTGGTGTTGGAAAGTACCGTCGCCATTACCCAGCAATACACTCAGTCTGTCGGGATGGTTGGCGATGACAAGATCGACCTTGCCATCGCCATTGAAATCTCCGGCTGCAACCGAACTGGGGTTGTATCCGACCTTGTACCCGGCCGGTTTTTGAAAGGTACCGTTCCCGTTGCCGAGTAATATCTTTACTTGCGAACTGGGCTGATTCGAGTTTGCGTTGGCTATAGCCAGGTCCACAAACCCATCGCCATTGAAGTCGCCCGCCGCCAAAGCACCTGGGTAGCGTCCAGCCGGAGAGTTAATCGGACCGGAAAACAGATTGCCAGCCCAAGCAACCTGACTGACAAGGTTCGTCAGCGTGGCAAGCAGCATGAACGCGATGAACCGTGGGAGATGTCTGAATCGCCCCTGTTGTTTCATTATTGTCTCTCCACCACCGGGGAGGTGCGCTCGCGCCACTGAAGCTGCGGCCTGTCTTTGCGCCTTATCGGCTGAGGTACACCGCTGTAGCGACTTCACTTCTTGCCGGTGTTCAACAGCACGCTGACCAGGTGGTTGGAGTAATCGGTCACCACCAAGTCCGGCTTCCCGTCGCCATTCACATCGGCGGCGATCATCTCGATCGGCATCGCAACCGGAGAAAGGGCATAGGTCTGCGGTTGCTGGAAATTGCCGTTTCCCAGGCCCAGAAACACGCTCACTTCCCCGCTGAGTTGGCTCGCCACCGCAATATCTAGCTTTCCGTCACCATCAAAGTCTGCCACCGTCATGGCGATGGGCGATCTTGCAACCTCAAATTGGGGGCCTCCCGTAAAGGTTCCATCTCCGTTTCCCAAGAAGATGTTGAGCGTGTCCGGCGAACCGGTAACCGTCTCCGCCAAGTCCAGTTTGCCGTCGCCGTTGAAGTCGCCGAGCGCGATGGCGCTGGGAGGCGGGCTCTTCATGATGGTCCATGCCGTGCGGAAGGTACCGTCGCCATTTCCCAACAGGCTGATGATTGCCCGCTTATTGTTTCCGCCCGAGATAACCAGATCCGGTACGCCGTCCCCGTTCAAATCGCCTATCACGACATGCCCGGCGTCGATGGCAGGTACTTTTATGTGCGGCTGAAAGGTTCCGTCACCATTACCTAACAACACAGCTACAGTCTTTGACCTGCTTATCCCAACCACCGCAAGGTCTAGTTTTCCGTCGTTATTAAAATCACCTACCGAAACGTCGAACGGACTGGGTTGCGCCTTGTAAGTGATCTGGTTTTGGAAGGTGCCGGCGCCATTCCCCAACAGCACGCTGATTCTTCCCGTGTGATTCGGTTCACGAAGATTCACCACGACCAGATCAAGTTTACCGTCGTGATTGAAGTCGCCCGTCGCGACCGCTATGGGCTCAGCGCCTACTTTGTAGCCAACCGGCTTCTGAAAGTGACCGTCTCCGGTTCCGAATAGTATTTTCACTTGACCATGCGTCGTGCCGAGATTGTTATTCGCCACCGCCATGTCGACTTTACCGTCGGTATTGAAATCTCCCGCCGCTAAGGCGAAGGGATAACGTCCCGCGGGAGAATTGATCGGGCCAGAGAACAGGTTACCGGCAACGGCAGGGTAGTTTCCAAATGCCAGGAGAAGAACAAGGCTTGCAAATCTTTTCAAGAACCGGTATTGAAACTGGAGCTTCATTGAATCGCCTCCACGATAAAGCCCTTCGGCGCGATGGTTTCGGTGTTATTAGCGAAAAACCGAAAAACGAGGTTCACGGCCGCATTAGTGCCTTCGGCAGGAGTAGCAATACTACCTGCGCTAAGCAACGTTGTGCTTTGAATCAGCGGTTCGGTGAACATTGTCTGATTAGCTTGGCTGTTTGGGTCGTTGAAAATCCGAACCTCTGCGGATGTTAACGCGGTCGAGGACCCCGTGTACGCTGCGTACGTTATTGTCGTACCTCCAAAGGCCCAGCTGAAGGTCTTGTTTCCTGAGCAAGTTGTACACTGCCAGAACACCTTTGCACGAACACCCTTCCCGGGCGGTATCGAGGGAATAGAGAAGCTGTAAACCGTCTGCGTTGAAATGCCATTGCCGGTTATGGTTGAACCCGTCGGCTTTTGATAGTTCCTCAAACCAGCTTCCAGATCGATGGCTGTTCCATCAGTTTTCTCGGCCATTAGATCGTCGCTGGAATTCATATCAACATACACGCGCCGACTGCCGCTGGCAGGTGCAACCGGCTTTGCCTCGTGAGGGACGGTCACATCCGTTGGAATCTGCGTACCGATATCAACTCCTCCCGATCCCGCAGGATAATTGATCGGCGTCAGGATAAACGCCGTGGAGAGTGCGGCTGAGTCCCCCGCTTTAATGGGAGTCGCTGTGTTGGTGATGTTTGCGAGAATTCTGTTATTCGTAGTGACTCCCGAAGTGGTCCCCAAAGTGACTCCGCGCAAAAACCCGTCGATGGAGCCAGAAATGGTGTTCTTGCCGGCGTGTTGCACCGCAGCATCGCCGTCGATGATGATCCCGTCATTGCCTGTATGAGTACTGTCCATCTCCATGATGCCGTAATAGTTTAGATTCGCCATGTTGAACATGGAGATGCCGGTGAGGCAGTTGATCATGTGCGTTCCAAAAACACCGAATTCGCCTCCTGCGGAGTGGCCCCCAGCCCCGCGCAAGTCCATCCCAATGGAATTCGGGATGGGACCCATAGCGCCAGTACAGCTGAAGTCTCCCCCGAAAAAATTGATTTCTGACACCTGACTTGCGATCTGCACCGGGTATTTCACATCGACCGCTTTTGGATTGATAACCACGCCAAACTGAGTGAACTGCTTGTCTCCGGTGCCGTTTCCGTCGAAGAGCATGCAGTAGCCTATCGTTATGTCCCTACAATGGATGTTGTTGAAGATGAAGTCCTTCGTCTCTACAAGGTGAATGGCCCCTGAAATAGCCCCACCGCCAGTGTCCTGGAAGCCGAGGTCCTGGATGACAAGGCCCGAGTCGAAGGCATCCATTCCGGGGGGATTTCCGACAGTCAGCAGAACAATAGAGCTATCGCCGGAGGCTATTCGCGAGCATGTCTCGCTTGAGCCGTGTCCTGAAGCCCCACACTCTCCTAGCAGCTTTACTCCGACCTGGGAGCTGGAAATCGTCAGGCCAGTGTGGATTTTGTACACCGACGTGGTAGAGGGGAAATAAATAGTGCAACCGGTGTTCGGGCAAGCGTTAATGGCGGCTTGAATTGCAGGTTGGTCATCGTTCGACCCATTTCCCATCGCTCCATACGCCTTCACATCGATCCAGGGAGTCGGTCCGCTCATTGTAATTGGGATCGGAACCAGCGATTGTGACATGGCGGATAACGGAAAGAAAATTCCGAGCGTTACCACTGCAAGCTTCCAGTTCATTAAACGCCCTCCTGGCGCGATTTGAAATCGGGAACTGAATTGCTCTGTGGAAGCACACCTCTACTCCGGCCTGCCGCCACAGGCTGTCAGCGGTCTCCAGGAGGGAAGAGCGGGAGGATCCGCTACCGAAACGGCGCAGCTACTCTACCCCCCCCCCTTCGGAAAAAGTCAATGGGCAAATAGGAGGGTGACTTCAGAAGTTTTGGGTGTTCGCAATTCCCACTTAGCGCTTGGCCAGATGCCTACTGCCGATTGCTATAAGTGCCCTCTAGTCTTCTTCCGGTCCTTCCACGGCGATGCTGGCTGAGTGCTCCCCCACCGTATAGGTGAAGCTCTGGTCATTTCCCATGTCAAAGGTCACGCGCGGAGGCAGGCGTTGCCAGCGCGGAGCCGGACAAGCCGAAGCGCTGCTCTTCAAGGCGTCGCACGCTTTGGCGAGCAGCGGTTTTCTGCGGCCCAGTTCAAACAACATGGCGTAGAGTTTCTGACCGTCGTCGGAGGTTCCGCAATAGGCGGCATAATCGCGATACCAGCTTACCGAAGAAGCAACCGCGTCAAACTGCGGTAATGCAAGCGGCGATACGCGACCGCTTCCACGGTCCACCACGAGCCACCCATCGGGACGCCATATCCAGCGTGGCGCGGCGGGCGATTCTTCCGGAAGACTGTCGTTCAGGCGCACGACCCGGCGCACGACGAACAAACGGTCCGTGACATCATGAGAAGCGCCCAGGGTGAACTCGTGGAGGCGGCCGTCCACATAAAGAGCCCGCACTTTCAAATCGACGCCGTGGCTCTCGTCCGGCCCGGAGAAATATTTGACCGGCATCCACTTGCCAAAGGCAATCGCATGGACCTTCGGCGCAGCTTGCGCCGTCCCGGCAACCGCCGTAAACACAAGGAGAAAGAAAAGCTTGCACTTCATAGGCAAGCGTAGGCATGGATGCCTGCTGGAGACAAGGACGATGGCCACATCGGACCCGGTAACGTTTCCGAACTGGAACTCAAGAATATGGGACCGTGTCGCCAACCAGCGAACGAAAAGAGAAGCCGTTGTCTCCAGCAGGCCGGCCGGAGGTGCTCCCAGCCGACGGAGTGCTTCCAAGTCCGGTACAATAAAACGCTGGTGTTGTGGGATGATAGATTTTTCCAGGAACGGCCGTACAACTCATTCTTTTCAGTTCCAGTCTTATCAGGAAATGAGCACGGTTCGCCTTGGCCGGCGTTTGCCTCGCATTCTGGTCGTGGATGACAACGCCGACACCATGGTGCTGATGCGGGAGTTGCTCGCGTCACGCGGTTACGATGTGGTTGCCGTCCCGGACGCCCTGCACGCCGAAGCCGAAATCCGCTGCCAACCGCCCGATCTGGTTCTTTCCGACGTGATCATGCCGGGAAAATCCGGTTACGAACTCTGCCGCGAATTAAAAGCAAATCCGGCGACGCGGCTGGTGCCTTTTGTCCTGATTACCGGACTCAGCGACCGGGAAGATAGAGTGCGCGGAATCGAGGCGGGCGCCGACGACTTTCTGAACAAACCCATCTTTGCCGAGGAATTGTTCGCACGGGTAAAGTCGCTGCTGAAGCTCAAAGAATTCACTGACGAGCTGGAGACCGCCGAATCGGTGCTGTGCACGCTGGGCCTGAGCGTCGAAGCGCGCGATCCCTACACCGAAGGACATTGCGAGCGGCTTGCCAACATGGCGGCCGATCTGGGGCGTCATCTGGGCCTGGACGAGGAATCGCAGATTGCGTTGCGCCGGGGCGGCTACCTGCATGACCTCGGCAAGATCGCGGTGCCCGATGAGATTCTGAAGAAGGGCGCCAATCTGGACCCACGCGAATGGGAAGTCATGAAGGAGCATCCCGTCACCGGGGAGAACATCTGCAAGCCGCTGAAGTCGCTGCGTATGGTCTTGCCCATCATCCGCCATCATCATGAGCACTGCGACGGCAGCGGCTATCCCGACGGATTGCGCCAGGGAGAGATTCCACTTCTGCCCCGCATTCTGCAGGTGGTGGACGTGTATGATGCCCTGCGTACCGCTCGTCCTTATAAGCCGGCGCTGAAACATGAACAATGCGCCATCACCATGCGGGCGGAAGCCAGGGCTGGCCTGTGGGACGAGGAACTCGTCATGGAATTTTTTTCCTTGCTGGATAAAAAGCAGCAGGTTGCCTGACGCCAGGCCTCAAGTGTTGGGCTAATCTCATCCTTTTGTGGCTGATGCTGGATGTTCTTTAGGATCGTTTTCGGCATCCAAGAGTGATCCGTCCAGAATGCACGACCTTGGAATCATCTACAAACCACCGACGATCAGACACCGACGAGCCGAGACCGATTTATAGTTTCGTGATCCCCGCTTACAACGAAGGCCAGCGTATCGGTGGATCCCTGGAAAGGGTGTTGGGGCACATCCGCCGTCGTGGCTGGACGGCGGAGGTCCTGGTGGTCAACGATGGCTCGACCGACGATACCGCCGGAATTGTCCGCAGTCTCGCCCAGCGAAATCCTGGGTTGCAACTGGTCGACAACCCCGGCAACCGGGGCAAAGGGTACAGCGTCCGCAATGGGATGCTGCATGCTCGCGGCGATGTGCTTCTGTTCAGTGATGCGGACTTATCCTCGCCAATCGAGGAGGCCGATAAGTTATTCGCTGCATTGTCGCAGGGAGCAGATATAGCCATCGGCTCGCGTTGGCTGCAAACTGAATTGCAAACCGTGCGACAGCCGCTTCATCGCCAGCTTTTCGGCAGGGTCTTCAACTTGCTGCTACGCATGATTCTCGGCCTTCAGTTCAAAGACACCCAGTGCGGGTTCAAAGCCTTTACCCGCCAGGCCGCGGATGTGATTTTTCCCTTGCAGCAGATTGAGCGTTGGGGATTCGATCCGGAATTGCTTTATCTTGCCCGGAAATTCGGACTCAGAATCAGGGAGGTCCCGGTAGAGTGGGCACACCGCTCCGGTACCCGCATCAACCCCATTCGGGATGGCAGCCGTATGTTCCTGGAAATGCTGAGAATCCGCTGGTATGCGTTCAGCCGCCGATATGCTCCTGAGGCCCGCTCCTCGGTCGCGTCCTCTTAGGAAGCCGCCCGCTGGGCGCGAGCCAGATGGACGACTTTGACACCTCGTCCAGGCTCTGACTGCAGGGTCATGCGGCTCGCGCAGGAATCGCACAACCAGAAGAACTCCAGCCGTCGCGAAGGTTTCTTTCCATCCGTCCAACCCGCAGCCTCGGTGCGAGCGGCAAAAGGTGGGTCCACCTCCATACGGAAGAGCCTCCCCTCATGTAAGTAGCGAAACGGTTCGGAGCAGACGGGATTGGCACACTTGGACACCATGGACGGCCTCCGGAACAACGAATAGCGGGAGGACTTTTGCGGGGCGAAAGAGGACTCCCCATTTTATAAAGATGCACGATGTTGAGCTCCGGCACCTGTGGAAATAGCTGGATCGTTTATGCCGCGCCCGATCGTCCACCATTCACCATCTTGTGCACGGCGCGGGCCACTTCGTCCCCCATTTGGGATGTGCTCAGAGTTCTCTGTCCGGGTTTTGCTAAGTCGCGGGTGCGATGTCCGTTAGCCAGTACTTCCATCACGGCGGATTCGATAGTTGCCGCCTCACGGTCGAGTTGAAAGGAGTGACGCAGCAGCATGGCTGCCGACAGGATGGCACCCAAGGGGTTGGCGATGCCCTGTCCGGCTATGTCCGGCGCGGAGCCATGCACCGGCTCATAGAGTCCAATTGGCCCCCCGACACTAGCCGACGCCAGCAATCCCAGGGAGCCGACGACGCCGCCCGCCAGGTCGGAGAGGATGTCGCCAAACATGTTTTCGGTGAGGAGCACATCGAAATCCGTCGGACGCGCGACCAGAGCCATAGCCGCCGAGTCCACATACATGTGGGAGAGCCGCACATCCGGATAGTCATGGCCGGTCTGAATCACGACCTCGCGCCACAGGCGCGAACACTCCAAAACGTTGGCTTTGTCCACCGAGGTTAGGTGACGGCGCCGCAGACGGGCGAGCTCGAATCCAACCCGCGCTATCCGTTCGACTTCCGCCTCGGAGTACCGCATAGTGTTGGTCGCGGCACGATCTCCGGCAGGCCCGTGAATCAAACGGGGCTCACCAAAGTAAAGCCCTCCCAGCAATTCCCGGACGATGAGTACATCGGTGCCCTTGACCACTTCTGGACGGAGCGGAGAACAGGCTTCGAGGCTGGGAAAAAAGCGCGCAGGGCGCAGGTTGGCATAGACGCCCAATTCGCGGCGCAAGCGCAAGAGTCCGGCCTCAGGACGCAAGCTCGACACGTAGCCGTCGAACGCGGGCCCGCCTACCGCACCCAGCAGAACTGCTTTTGAAGCCAAACAGGCTTGCAGAGTGTCTGCGGGGAGAGGTTCCCCGCATGCGACCAGGGCGGCGCCCCCAACCTTCCTGGTGGTGAGATGAAGCTCATGGCCAAATACGCCGGCCACAGCTTCGAGAACGCGAACCGCTTCAGCGGTAACCTCGGGGCCGATGCCGTCGCCCGGCAGAATAGTGAGATTCAGCAGCACGCTGGGCCACTTTATATCAGATCAGCCGGTCTGCAACCTGGGTGTCTGACGGTTTGAAATCGCGCCCGTTTTCACACGCCCCAGAGATAATCTTCCTGGTCGCCAGGATGCGCCGCCATGGAATTCAGTGATAGCTGCGCGGGCTGGAAATCGGTGGACAGAGGAAGTGGAAATCGTTTGGGATAAGGCTGCCCATGGCTATTTCCGGCCGCCGCAGCCAATGCCATAGGAACCGTCTCCGCAGAAGCCGGCGGGATGCGCTGGCAGGTCATGCCATCCTCACGAACCAGTTCCAGCAACTGGTAGTCCTTCACGTGCTTGACGCGATCGGCCAATACCACGAACCGGCGGTAGAGTTCGTCGAGTTCCCGGCGGTCGAACCGGTAGCCCAGCTGTTCACAACGAAGACTCAGCGCGTGGCGGCCGGAATGCTTCCCCAGCACCAGCGTGGAGTCAGGCACGCCCACCGATTTCGGAGTCATGATTTCATAGGTCAGCGGATTCTTCAGAACACCGTCCTGGTGAATCCCGGCTTCATGCGCAAAAGCGTTGCGCCCGGTGATGGCTTTGTTCGGCTGCACAGCAATACCGGTAATTTCACTCAGCAACTGGCTGGCTGGATAGAGCTGCTCGCTGATCACAGCGGTATCGCAGGGGTGCCGGTCAGGACGGACCCGCATCGCCATCACGACTTCCTCCAGCGAAGCGTTGCCCGCCCGCTCTCCAATGCCGTTGATGGTGCACTCCACCTGGCGCGCTCCGGCCGCGACGGCGGCCAGACTGTTGGCGACCGCCATACCGAGATCGTTGTGGCAGTGGGCCGAGATCGTGACCTTCTCGATTCCAGGCACCCGGCCGACGGCCCGGATTAATTCTCCAAATTCTTCGGGAGTGGTGTAACCCACGGTATCCGGGATGTTGAGGGTCGTCGCTCCGGCAGCAACCACTGCAGCCAGAACCTGCAGGAGAAATTCCGGATCGGTGCGGGTAGCGTCTTCCGGAGAAAACTCCACATCGTCACACAAAGACTTCGCCAGGCGAACGGCTTCTTCCGCCTGTGCCAGGCATTGTTGGCGCGAAATTCGCAGCTTGTGTTTCAGGTGGATGTCGGAGGTCGCCAGGAACACGTGTATGCGCGGGTGAGCGGCACCTTTCAGTGCCTGCCAGGCCCGCTGGATATCCCCCGAACAAGCCCTTGCCAGACCCGCAACGACGGGGCGGCGCACCACCGCCGCGATCGCCTGGACTGCCTCAAAGTCGCCTTCGGAGGCGATCGGGAACCCGGCCTCGATGACGTCCACCCCCA
>Ga0335080_10004036_pt1 | contig 14910 bp, 13 predicted proteins | sample Lox_Sample_34_FD_206720 | JGI IMG/M metagenome (GOLD analysis project Ga0335080, IMG submission 206720) | Soil microbial communities from Loxahatchee National Wildlife Refuge, Florida, United States - Lox_Sample_3.4 | ecosystem: Environmental > Terrestrial > Soil > Wetlands | place: USA... | reverse complement strand
CGCGGAGCCGCTTCTCCGCTCCGCTGACGCGCACGAAGCGCGCCCAGATCGGGAGAGCGAGCTCGCGCAGCTCCTCAACGTCGCGCACCGCCCCGTCGACGAGGAGCGCCGCCACACCACGTGCCTTCGCCTGCGTGGCCAGCAGCTCGCCGACCATGGCGACAGGCGCCGGCTCGGGCATGGTCAGAACCAGCACCTCGCCCGGCTCGGCCTCGGCGATCGCCGCGTGCACCATCAGGTTGTCGCCCTGGCCGCAGCGGACGGTCCGCGCAGGCCCAGCTGCCCGCGAGCCGGGGACCACCTGGATCAGGGGCACGTCGACAACGGGCGAGCGCGCCGCCGCCTCGTGCACGGTCGCGCTGCCGAGCCGGGCAAGCTCTTCGAACACGGGGAACTCGAACACCGTGCTCACAGCGCGTCGACCACCTGCGGCGTCACCCGCTGGAAGGCCTCGGCGAAGCGGATCGCGCTGTTGCCCGACGAGCGGCGGGCGTGGTTGCCCCGCTGGTCGGCGCGCTGGTCGTAATAGGTCTTCAGGTAGGCCTGCGCCTTCATCTCGTCCATGGCGGCCCGCTTCTGCTCGATCACGGGCGTGATGTCGACGAACGTGGTCGGCGTGAAGTTGCAGAGCTCCGGCTGATGCGGCTCGAACAGCAGCAGCTCGGGCGGCTCGACGATCTCGAAGGCGCTCGGCACGCCGGCGCCGGCCGCGAGCGCCCTCGCCCGCTCGACTGCGAAGAACGCGGCCGCGTGATCGGGATTGAACGGGTCGCGATCGGTGTGCGTCAGGAGCACGTCCGGGGCGAAGGCTCGGATGCGGTCGGCAATCGCCGTCAATCCCTCGCGGTCGATGTCGAGCGGGTAGTCACCGAGGTCGAGGCACTCGAACGTCGCGCCGAGGGCAGCGGCGGCCCGCTCCGCCTCGCCGCGGCGGATCTGCTTCACCTCTTCGACCGTGCGGCCGGGCTCCTTCCAGAGCTCCCCCGACTCGCCGCGCTCGCCGTAGGAGAGCGCCAGCACCTGCGCAACACCGCCCATCGAGGTCGTGACCGCGATCGCACCGCCGGCCCGCCAGACGAAGTCCGCCGAGTGGGCCCCGATCACGAGCAACCTCCTCATACTCCCGCCACCCGCCTCGACCCGTCGACGATCATCATCCGTACATCGTCCTCGGCGAAGCCGGCTCCGAGGAGCCGGTCGGCCCAGAGGGCGAGCCCGTCCTCGACCGGCGGATAGTCCGGATTGCCGAAGTCGCTCGAGAAGAAGTTCCGCTCCACGCCGACTGCGCGAACGCCGTCCCACACGTGCTCCCAGCTCGTCTTGCCGCTGAGCGGCGTGCTCAGGCAGCGCTCGATCAGGCAGCCGCGGTCGGCGAGCGCAACCTGATCCTCGATCGAGAAGTCCTGGCACGGGAACTCGGGGTGCGTGATCACGACGCGCTCGACGCCCTCGGCGAAGGCGGCGTCGACCACGGCGAAGGTGTCGTCGCGGGCAAGGTGAGCCGTGGCGAGAACGAGCCCGTGGCGCGCGACCACCCGGAGGACGTCGCGGGTCTCGAGCAGGATCGTGCCGTCGCCGTCGGTCACCGCGACCGGCTCGATGCCGAGTCCGAGGCCGTGCAGTTCGTGTTGCAGTGCCGCCCAGGCGGGGAGCGTCTGCCCCGGCTTCGGTTCTGTCCGGCCTGCGGTCTCGGCAGGCGAGTCGAAGGTCGGCATCCAGACGATGCGGGCGCCCTCCCGAGCGGCTATCTCGACCGCAACGGCGTTCAGACCGCCGACCGCCCTGTTGAGGGTCAGCGTTCCGAACACCTTCACGCCCGGAACGGCGCGCGAGACGACCCGGGCGCGCTCGGCGGTCGAGGTGTAGTGCGACTTGAGCGCGAACCCGGCGAGCCCCAGCTCGGCGAAGCGCGCGGCCAGGGTCAGGTCGTCGACGCGACGGGTCGGAACGTCCGGCGCGATGTGCACGTGGAGGTCGTAGGCCCCCTGGACGAGCGCGCGGGCACGCTCGCTCGGCACCACCGGCTCTTCTGCCCGAACCGCCACCGCGGCGAACCCTACCCCGGGTCCTTCGCCGCGAGCTCGGCGAGGATCGCCGCGCTCGCGTCTGCGATCCTCGGCTCGACTCCAAGCTCGAGCAGGAGGGCGCGGGCGGCCTCCAGCTCGTCGACCCGGCGGGCGGCGTGCCGCTCGCTGCCTTCGAGCAGCCGCTCGAGGAGCGGCGCGCCGACGACGCCGGCGATCTGCTCGTCCAGCCAATCGGCGCTTCCGGCGGCCTCGGCGGCCCGGTGGCTCTCGATCGCCGCGGCGGCTAGCCCCTTCATGAACACCGAGCGCAGCAGCTTGAGTGCGGCCGCGTCACCCGGCGTCTCCGACACCACCTCCACGGGCATTCCCAACGGCACGAGAACCTCTGTGAACGCTTTCGCCCCCGGACCCGAGGCGAGCGCAGGGGTGCCGAGACCCCGAGCCGGAACAGTCCCGAGCAGCGCCACGTCGGCGAACCGTGCGGCGCCGACGATCCCCGCGAGCTCGCGCTTCAGCGCTGGAGCGCCCGTGTTCAGGTCGGCGTAGACGGCATCGGCGCCGAGCGCCGGAACGGCGCTTACGGCGACACCGGCGGCGACGGACGCCGAGTTGACACTGAGGACGACGCCTGCACCCCCGACCGCCGAGGGGATATCCGCGTCGCCCACTGCACCGCGAGCCGGGTCCGGGTCGTAGCCCGACACCTCGGCTCCCGCGGCCGTCAGGTCGGCGGCGAGGCGGCCGCCGGCCTCGCCGAGCCCAAGCACCGCGATCTTCACCGGTTCACCGCCGTCCGGACCGCAGCGACGACCTCGGCTCGGCCCGGCAAGTAGGCGTCCTCGAGCGGCGGGCTGAAGGGAATCGGAGCAAACGGCGCTCCGACCCGCTCGACCGGCCCGTCGAGCTCGTCGAAGGCAACCGACTGCACCCGCGCCACGACCTCCGCACCGAAGCCGCCGCTTTCCACGGCTTCGTGGGCGACGACGAGCCGGTGGGTGCGCCCGACCGAGTCGACGATCGTCTCGAGATCGAGCGGCGCGAGCGAGCGCAGGTCGATCACCTCGGCGTCGATGCCGTCGGCGGCCAGCTCGTCGGCGGCGGCCAGCGATTCGGGCACCAGCCGCGACAGCGCGACGACAGTGACGTCGCGACCGGGCCGGACGATGCGCGCGCTTCCGATCGGAACCGGCTCGAACGGGGCGACCTCCTCGCGCCGGAAGTACAGCGTCTTGGTCTCCACGAACACGACCGGGCCGGGATCGGCGATCGCCGAGGCGAGCAGCCCTGCGGCATCGGCCGCGGTGCTCGGCATGACCACCTTCAGCCCCGGCACGTGGGTCAGCCAGGCCTCGAGGCTCTGCGAGTGCTGGGCCGCCCCGCGCTGGCCCGCGCCGCCCTGCGTGCGCAGGACGAGCGGAACGGTGAGTTGCCCGCCCGACATGAAGTGAGCCTTCGCGGCGGCGTTGACGAGCTGGTCGAGAGCAAGCGTCAGGAAGTCGATGAACATGATCTCGACCACCGGCCGGAGTCCCGACTGGGCGGCGCCGACGGCGATCCCGCAGATCGCCGCCTCGCTGATCGGCGTGTCGCGGACACGCTCGGTACCGAACTCATCCGCCAGGCCGGCGGTCGCGCCCCACGGCCCGCCCTCGGCGACGTCCTCGCCGAGCACGAAGACGCGCTCGTCGGCGCGCATCTCGGCGGCGAGGGTCTCGGCGATCGCCTGAAGGTAAGTGACTTGCATCACAAACCTGCGTAGACCAGCTCGGAGACGAGCGACGGCGGCGGGAACGGACTCTCGCGGGCGAGGCGAACAGCCTCCTCGACCTCGGTCCGAGCCTCGTGCTCGAGACGGCCGGGAACCCGCCCGTCGAACCAACCCTCGACGGCTCCACGCCGCTGCAGGCGGAGGATCGGGTCGCGCTCCTGCCACTCCTCCGCGGCGAGCGCCTCGCGATAGCGCGCGGGATCGCCCTCGTAGTGGCCCCGCAACCGGTGGGTGAGGCACTCGAGCAGCATCGGCCCGTCGCCGCGGCGCGCCCCGGCCAGGAACCGGCCGAACGCCTCGTGCACCGCCACGACGTCGTTGCCGTCGACCGTCTCTCGCGCGAGACCCCACGGGGCGACGACGTCGCCGACCCGCTCGACGTTCGTGTGCGCTGAGCGCGGCGTGAACTCGGCGAAGCCGTTGTTCTCGCAGACGAGGATCGCCGGCAGCCGCCAGAGGGCGGCGAGGTTGACCGACTCGACGAAGATCCCGCCCTGGACGGCCCCGTCGCCGAAGAACACCACTGCGACGGCGTCGCTGCCGAGCAAGCGCGAGGCGAGTGCACTTCCGAGCGCGAGCGGCACATTCCCGCCCACGACGCCCGTCGCGCCCATGAACCCGTGCTCGGCGTCGACGAGGTGCATCGACCCGCCGAGGCCCCGGCAGAGACCGTTCTCCCGCCCCATCAACTCGGCCAGCACCCGTTCGATCGGGGCGCCCTTGGCGATCACGTGCCCGTGCGCCCGGTGGTTGGAGTAGACGGCGTCGTCCGCCCGGAGCTGCCCGCAGACGCCGGCGGCGACGCCCTCCTGGCCGATGCTCAGGTGGACGAGACCGTAAACCTCGTCCGCTCGCGTGAGCTCGCCGACCCGCTCCTCGAAGGCGCGGATCCGCCACATGGTGCGGAGGAGGCCGAGGGCTGCGCCGGGATCGATCAGACGCCCACCGGCGCGAAGCCGAGCACCTGCTGCACGGCATCGACGATCTTGGCCTCGTCGGGCAGGAGGTAGGCCTCCATCGGCTCGCTGTAGGGGATCGTCGCGTCGAGGGCGCAGACGAGCTTGATCGGCGCCCTGAGCGACGAGAAGCCCTCGGAAGCGACTTCCGCCGCGATCACCGCGGCCGCCGAGCCGTGCCGCGTCGACTGGTCGACGATCACGAGCCGCCCCGTCTTCGCGACCGACTCGAGGATCGTCGCCGTGTCGAGAGGGGCGAGGCTGCGCGGGTCGATCACCTCGGCGTTGATCCCCTCGGCGGCGAGCTGCTCCGCCGCCTTGAGCGCCTTTCCGAGCAGCCAGCCGAGCGCCACGATCGTCACGTCGCCGCCCTCCCGGCGCACCGCGGCCTCCCCGAGCTGGACGACGTACTCGCCGTCCGGCACCTCCCCGTGCTCGAGCGTGAGCAGGTAGTGGTGGAAGAAGACGACCGGGTTGTCGTCGCGGATCGACGCCGTCATCAGGCCCTTCGCATCGGCGGCCGTAGCCGGCAGCGCGACCTTCAGCCCCGGCACCCCCATGAACATCCCGTAGATCGAGCCCGTGTGCTGTCCGGCCCACCCGCAGGTGAACCCGTAGCCGGCCTTGAGGACGATCGGCACCTTCACCTGGCCCCCGCTCATGTAGTGGAACCGGGGCGCCTCGTTCACGACCTGGTCCATGGCGACGAGCATGAACTCGGCCATGTACAGCTCGACGACCGGGCGATAGCCGGCGAAGGCGGCGCCGACGGCAATGCCGATCTCGGCCGTCTCGGAGATCGGCGTCACGCGCACGCGGTCGCTGCCGAACGCCTGCAGGAACGGGTCGTTCTCGGAGGTGGCGATGTTCTGGCCGAAATAGAGGACGGTCTCGTCGCGCTCCATCTCCTCGTGGATGGCCTCTGCGATGGCGGCGATGTAGGGAAGCTCGTGTGCCATGTCGTCTCCTCCTCAGGCGTAGACGAACTTGACGGCATCCTCGGCCGCCGGGAAGGGGCTCTCGAGCCCGAAGTCGACTGCAGCCTGCATCTCGCCGCGAACCTCCTCGGCGATCGAGTCCGCCTCCTCGGCGCTGAGCGTCCCATCGGTGACCAGGCGCGCACGGAAGCGGGGCACGGGATCGCCCCGTTTTGCAGCTTCGAACTCCTCCGCGTTGCCGAAGACCGTGATCGCCTCGTGCTCCGGGAAGTGGAGCGGGATCCCGGGCGGCGCGATGATGTTGCCGTGCGCGGACAGGCGATACACGCGCGACTCGACGAGGGTCGGGCCCGCGCCGGAGCGTGCGCGCTCGACCGCCTCGGAGACGTTCTCGTAGACCTCGACCGGATCGGCGCCGTCGACCGTGACTGACGGCATCGAGTACGCCTTCGCCTTGATCGCCAGCGGCTGGCCCGCGGCCGCGTTCGCGTCCTCCTGCTCGACGCGCGTGACGACGTTGTAGCTGTTGTTCTCCATCACGTACACCACGGGCAGCTTCCAGAGCGAGGCGATGTTCAGCGACTCGTGGAAGGCGCCCTGCTTGGAGGCGCCGTCGCCGAAGAACCCGAGCACGACCTGGCCCTTGCCCCTGATCTGGGCCGCGTAGGCCGCACCCGTCGCGTGCGGGATCCCCTGCGCGACGATGCCCGAGGTGCCGAGAAAACCGCGGGAGACGTCGGTCAGGTGCATCGAGCCGCCGTAGCCGCCGCAGAGGCCGGTCTCCTTCCCGTAGATCTCGGCCATCATCGCCGTCGGGTCGGTTCCGAGGGCGAGCGGGTAGCCGTGGCAACGGTAGGTGGTGAGCACCTGGTCGTCGGGGCCGATCGCGGCGAGCGAGCCGACGATCGAGGCCTCGGCGCCGTCGGCGAGATGGGTGTGGCCGCGGATCACCCCGGGATGCTCCTCGAAGGTCCGCTTGACGCGCTCCTCGAACTCGCGGATGCGAAGCATCTGCGTGAAGATCCAGATCAGGCGGTCGCGGTCGAGACCTTGGTCAGGCACTGCGGCTCCTTTCGTGGGCGGCGGCGAGCTGGGCGCTGCTCGTCGAGTAGGACCTCTCGAAGATCTGGTCGATCGGCAGGTTGCGGAGCTCCTCGGAGAGCACCTCGACACCCCACGGCCCGTCGTAGCCGACCTCACGGCACACTGCGACGTAGTCCGGAATCGGGAACTCACCCTCGCCCGGGAGCCTCCGGTGGTTGACGGTCTCGTCGACGAGGTCGGGCATATCCTCGTAGAGCCCGTCGGACAGCTCGACCCAGCCGAGATGGCGCGGAGCGATGCGGCGCAGGTCGTCGGGTAGGACGCCGAGCTTGGCCAGGTGCCACGTGTCGATCGCGAGCCCGCCGTTGGGGGCGTCGGCGCCCTCGACGACCGTGAGCGCTGCTTCGAGCGAGTGAACGTTGACATCGAAGGGCATGAACTCGTAGACGATCCGCGAGCCGTGGTGCTCGGCGGCGTCGGCGCAGAGCTCGCCGAAGCGGTCGGTCAGCTCGTCGAGCTCGAAGGGGGTGCCGGGGATGTTGCCGACCTTGACGTGATGGGCGTCGAGGGCCGCGGCGGCCTCCCAGAGCAGCTTTCGTGTCCTGTCGGACGCCGCTCTCCGCTCGTCCGGCGGCTCCAGGAACCACTCCCAGAGGAACTCGAGCTCGAGATAGGCGAGCCCGTTTGCGTCCATGACCTTCTTCATCTCGGGCAGCGTGGTGGTCTCGAGTACGTGCTCGAGATCGGCGTGCCACACCCCGGTGCCGCTGAAGCCGACGCGGGCGGCCTGGGCGCAGCGCTCCTCGAACGAGAAGAGGCTCCACTCCCGCCCGACGTGGACCTCGACCGGGCCCGAGACGGTCCAGTAGAGCGCGAGCAGCTCGTCGCGAGGCATTGCGAGCGCAACCATACGCGCCCCTCGTCGGCTTGCCAAGTGACTCGACCCGCTCACGCTTCCGAAGTAGGCTTTCGTCACCAAACCAACCCGAGGAGAGCTCGATCGTGCCCGACTATGTGATCGTAGGTGCCGGTTCTGCAGGGTGCGTCCTCGCGGGAAGGCTCAGCGAGGACCCGGACGTCGAGGTGCTCCTGCTCGAGGCGGGAGGGCCGGATTCGGCTCCCGAGGTCCGCATTCCGGGGATCTGGCCGATCATGCTCAAGTCGGGCCTCGACTGGGACCTCCTCGGCGAGAAGGAGCCGGGTCTCGGCGGGCGACGGCTCTACCTGCCGCGAGGTCGCACGCTCGGGGGCTCGAGCTCGATCAACGCGATGATCTACATCAGGGGCCATCGCCTCGACTACGACGACTGGGCCGCGTCCGGCTGCGAGGGTTGGAGCTACGACGAGGTGCTCCCGTACTTCAAGCGCGCCGAGGACAACGAGCGCGGCGAGGACGAGTTCCACGGCGTCGGCGGCCCGCTCAGCGTCTCCGACAGCCGCTCGATGCACCCGCTCGTCGACGCGCAGCTCGAGGCGGCGGTGCAGGCGGGGTACCAGCTGCTTCCGGACCTGAACGTCGACCGGCCCGAGGGCGTGGGCCGGTTCCAGCTGACGCAGCGCAACGGCCGGCGCTGGAGCACTGCAGATGCCTACCTGCATCCCGCGATGGAGCGTCCGAACCTCGCCGTGCAGGACTGCACGTTCGTCGAGCGGATCGTCTTCGACGGCGACCGGGCCGTGGGCGTCGAGCTCGTCCGGAACGGCATCCGCGAGCGGGTCCGGGCGGAACGCGAGGTGATCATCTGCGCCGGCGCCTACCAGTCCCCGGTGCTGTTGATGCTCTCGGGCATCGGCCCGGCCGATGACTTGAGGCTGTTCGGGATCGATGTTCGCGAGGACCTGCCCGTGGGGCGCAACCTCCAGGATCACTGCATGGTCAACCTGAACTACGAGAGCTCGGTGCCCGCCCTGTTCGGGGTCGCCACCCCTGAGAACTGGGAGCTGTTCGAGATGGAGGATCGCGGCCCGCTCACCTCGAACTACCCGGAGGCAGGCGGTTTCTTCAGGACGCGTTCCGACCTGCCGGCCCCGGACGTCGAGTTCCACTTCTCGCCGTCGATGTTCTACGACGAGGGTCTCACGATCCCGCACGATCACGGCTACGCCTACGGGCCGGTCGTCGTCAAGCCGTCCTCGCGAGGGTCGGTGACCCTGCGCACGCCGCTCGCCGACTCCAAACCGAAGGTGCTCTGCAATTTCCTCGCCACCGACGAGGATCGCGCCAGCATCGTCGAAGGGGTCCGGATCGGCCTCGAGCTTGCCAGGCAGCCGGCGCTGAAGGCAGTCGAGAAGACCCCCTACAGCGTTCCCGCCTCCGACGCCGAGGCGAACATCCTCGACTGGGTCGCGCGCGCAGGACAGTCGGTCTACCACCCCACCTCGACCTGTGCGATGGGCTCGGTGGTCGACTCGGAGCTCCGGGTATTCGGGACGGAGGGGCTACGGGTCGTCGACGCCTCGGTAATGCCGACCATCACCCGCTCGAACACCCACGCGCCGACGGTCATGATCGCCGAGAAGGCCGCCGACCTGATCCGATCCCGCACCGCATCCCCGGCGCGGGCAGAGGCAGCCGGTTGAGCTGCCGCCACCGATGAAAGGAGCACCAACCTGATGAGCGTGACGACAGAGCCCGTGGCCGGGGTCGGGAGCCTCCTCGACGAGGGCCGCTGGACCGGGAAGATCTTCAGCGACGGCTGGGTCGACGCCCCCGTCGAGATCGAAACGGTGGAGCCGGCGACCGGCGAGGTGCTCGGCACGGCCGGCGGCGGTGACCCCGAGGCGATCGCGCGCGCCGCGAAGTCGGCCGTGCGAGCCCAGCGGGAGTGGGCGGCGACGCCGATCAGCGAGCGGATCGCGATCGTCAAGCGAGCCGGGGAGATCATGGAGGCCAACCGGGAGGAGCTCTCGGGCTGGCTGATCCGCGAGACCGGCTCGATCCCGGGCAAGGTCGCGCACGAGATCACGGCCTCGATCGGCCAGCTCGACCAGGCGGCCGAGCTGGGCGCCATCCCGCTCGAGGTCGAGCTGCCTTCGCTCACCCCCGACCGGACGAGCACCGCACGGCGAGTCCCGGTCGGCGTGATCGGCGTGATCACGCCCTGGAACTTCCCCTACGTCCTGGCGATGCGATCGGTCGGACCGGCTCTCGCCCTCGGTAACGCCGTCGTGCTCAAGCCCGATGCCAACACCCCCGTCACCGGCGGGGTCGCGATCGCACGGCTCTTCGAGGAAGCGGGCTTGCCGCAGGGAGTTCTGCACGTGCTCCCGGGCGCCGCCGACGTGGGCCAGGCGCTCGTCTCCGACCCGAACATCCGGATGATCTCGTTCACCGGCTCGACGGCGGTCGGCCGTCAGGTCGGCGAGACCGCCGGGCGCATGCTCAAGCGAACGATCCTGGAGATGGGCGGCAACTCCCCGCTCGTCGTGCTCGACGACGCCGACGTCGAGGTCGCATCGTCGAACGGCGCCTGGGGCTCGTTCCTGTTCCAGGGGCAGATCTGCATCTCGGTCAGCCGCCACCTGGTGCACGAGAGCATCGCCGAGGCCTACGCGGAGGCGCTCGTCGAGCGGGCGAACCGGCTTCCGGTTGGGAATCCGGCGACCGACGAGGTCGCGCTCGGGCCGATCATCAACTCCAAGCAGCTCGCCCGGGTACGTCGGATCGTCGACGAGACGGTTGCCGCCGGGGCAACGCTCCTTGCCGGCGGTACCAATGATGGGCCGTTCTTCAGGCCGACGGTGATCGGCGGTGTGACGCCGGAGATGCCCGCCTTCGCGGAGGAGATCTTCGGGCCGGTGGCGGCGATCACGACCTTCGCCGACGACGACGAGGCGGTCGAGCTCGCGAACGCAACCGAGTACGGGCTCGCTGCGGCGGTGCAATCCGGCTCGCAGGAACGTGGCGCCACGGTCGCCAACCGGCTCCGAGCCGGGATGGTGCACGTCAACGGCCAGACGATCAACGAGGAGCCGCCGGCGCCCTTCGGCGGTCTCGGCTGCTCGAGCAACGGCGGCCATTTCGGAGGCGTCGCCAATCTCGATCTCTGGACCGAGTGGCAGTGGCTCACCTCCCAGGAGAAGGCAACGCCCTATCCGTTCTGAGAGGCGAGGTTTGACCTGCGGACAGCCGCAGGTGTGCGGCGCGGCGCTCCTCATGCGGCAGCCACTCCGCGAGAGCCGTCACGGCCGCCAGCACGGCCAGCCCGACGAGCTGGTCGCGCAGCCGGACGTCGGCCGAGGTCCCGGGCGTGAACCACATCACGAGCGGGATGAACCAGGCTGCGGAGAGCGCCGGGCGGCGGATTGCCAGCGGGATCGCGAGTAACACGAAGTAGTGCGTCCACACGATCGGCGAGAGCAGGAGCGCCGATCCGAGGGCGAGCGGCAGCGACCGGCGCGCGTAGGCAAGGGCAAGAACTGCCAGGCCGACGGCGTCACCCGCGAGCAGCGCCGTCTGGAGCGAAGCGACATGGGCCTGCAGGAGCGCGCCGCTGACCGTGTAGCTCTGAGCTGCGAAGACGGTGGTGAGCTCGTCCAGGAGGTGCAGGTAAGCGGTGAGGCTGGTGAACGGCAGGACGAGCAGGAAGCCTCCGGCGATCCCGAGCACGGCCCCGGCGCCGGCTGCGCGGAAGCGCCGAGTCGCGAGCAGCCAGATGAGCAGCGGCCAGAGGAAGAGTTTGATCGCAATCGCCGCGCCGAGCAGCAGGCCGGGCGCGTAGGTTCGGTCACGGTATCGCCAGGCAAGAGCGACGAGGAGGGCGAGCGGGATCGTGACGTTCCCGGTCTCGACGGCCGCGAGCGCCGGCCCCCACAGGAGCAGCAGACCGTAGAGCCTCCAGTCCTTCACGCCCAGCGCCCACAACGTCACGGCGAGCAGGATGACGAGGACTGCTGCGTCGACCATCACGGCCGCCCCGACGGGAAGCAAGGTGAGGGGCGCGACCAGGACCGCGGCCGGAACCGGGAAGATCGCTGTGGGACCACCCCCGTCCCCGGCCGGAAACGGATTCGTGCCGTGGAGGACGAGCTTCGCTTCGGGGTAGAACTCGAGTCGGAAATCGTTGCCGAGACTTCCGCGATGCTCGGCGAGCACACCGGCGACGACCATCACCGCGACCGGCAGTGCGCCGAAGAGCACGAAGGGCGCGATCCGTCTGAACGCGACCCACATGATGGGCTCATCCTGGCCCTGCGGTGAGGCCGGCGCCCTGGCCGTGAGGCCGTGCCGCTCAGTACGGCGGTCGAGGTCTCAGGCGGGGACCTGGATCTCGACCCGGACGCCATTCGGGTCGTCGAAGAAGAGCTGACGCGTGCCGTTCGGCAGTTCGTTTCGCACGACCTCGATCCCGGAGGCGGCAAGCCGGGCCTCGAATCGTCCGACGTTGTCGCCGGCAAACGCGAAGTGGTCGACAGCCCCCTCGGCCGTCCCGAGCCCGAGGCGCGCCACCTCCGCCTCGTAGCCTGCGCGATCGGCGAGGTGGACGCGCGGCACCCCGCCCAGACACAGCCAGTGGCCCGCGAACGGCAGCGGAGGACGCGGTCCGTCCTCGAGCCCGAGCGCACCGCAGTAGAACGCCTTCGACGCGGCAAGATCGTCGGTGAGCACGAGCAGATGATCGAGCGTAAGCAGCGGCATCAGGCGGTCGCCCGGGCACGCGCGTAGTCGGCGAAGGGCTCGATCGAGGCGGGATCGACGAGCATGTCGCGACTGACCACCTCGGCGACCGGGGTGCCGCCGAGGATGCGCTTGACCGGAAGCTCGAGCTTCTTGCCGGTGAGGGTGCGCGGGATCGCGGGCACGGCAATGATCTCGTCGGGGGCATGGCGCGGCGAGAGCGCCGTCCGGAGCTCGCTCTTCATGCGCTCCGAGAGCCCGCTGTCCAGCTCGACGCCGGGGCGCAGCACCACGAAGAGGAGCAGCTCGTCGTTCGCCTCCATGTGGACGACCAGGCTGTCGAGCACGTCGTCGAACTCCTCGATCACCGAGTACAGCTCGCTCGTGCCGAGCCGAACGCCGCCGCGGTTCAGGGTTGCATCCGAGCGTCCGGTGATCACCGAGCTCCCGCGCTCGGTGAACATGATCCAGTCGCCGAAGCGGAAGACACCTGGGAACTGGTCGAAGTACGTGGCCCGATAGCGGGCATCCCCCGGGTCGTTCCAGAAGCACACCGGCATCGAGGGCATGGGCTGACGGATCACGAGCTCGCCGAGCTCGCCGACGACCGGCTCTCCGCCCGGTGAGTAGGCCGCCGTGTCGACTCCGAGGCAGCGGCCCGACATCTCGCCCGCGTAGACCGGGAGCAGCGGGTAGCCCTGGACGATCCCCGTGCACACGTCCGTGCCGCCGCTGCCGAGGTTGACGAACACGTCTCGGCCGAGCTCGGAGTACAGCCACTCGTAGCCCTCGACGGGAAGCGGAGAGCCGGCGGCGCCGACCGAGCGGATCGACGAGAGGTCGAGCTTCCCCGGCTCGACTCCTTCCTTGCGGCAGGCGAGCACGAAGGCAGGGCTCAGGCCGAGCATCGTCGGCCGGGTCTCCTCGGCGAGGCGCCACTGGAAGCCGGGGTCGGGCCAGCCCGGATTGCCCTCGATCATCACGATCGAGGCCCGGCAGAGCAGGATGGAGACGAGCGCGTTCCACATCATCCAGGCGGTGGTGGTGAACCACTGGAGGCGGTCGCCGGGACGAACGTCCCAGCTCAGCACCGAATTCTTCAGGTGCTCGAGCAGGATGCCGCCGTGGCCGTGGACGATCGCCTTCGGCAGCCCGGTGGTGCCGGAGGAGAAGAGGACGCACAGCGGGTGCGAGAAGGGAACAGGCTCGAACTCGAGCGGACCCGACTCGCGCAGGAGGTCGCCCCAGCGGAGGGTGTCGGGCAGGGGTTGCGCGTCGCCGTCGGCGTAGGGCACGTGGACGACCGCCTCGAGGCTCGGCAGCTCCTCGCGGACGGCGGCCACCTGCTCGCGGCGGTCGACGAAGCGGTCGCCCCAGCGGTAACCCGAGACGGCGAGCAGCACCTTCGGCTCGAGCTGGCCGAGGCGCTGGATGACGCTGCGGACGCCGAACTCGGGCGGACAGGTCGCCCAGACCGCGCCCAGGCTCGCGGCAGCGAGGTAGGCGACGAGCGTCTCGGGGATGTTCGGCAGGTAGGCGACCACGCGGTCTCCCGGGCCGACGCCGAGCCGCTCGAGGCCGGTGCGGGCCCTCGCGACCTGCTCGCGCAGCTCCCGGAAGGTGAGCTCACTCGGCCCGCGCGACTGCGACCGGGCGATGATCGCCACGCGGCCGAGATCCTCGTCGCGCCCGAGCATGTGCTCGGCGTAGTTCAGCCGCGCGCCCGGGAACCATTCGGCGCCCGGCATCTCGTGCGACCCGAGCACGCGCTCGTAGGGTTGGTGCGCGCGGATCTCGAAGAATTCCCACAGCGAGCCCCAGAAACCCTCGAGATCGTCGATCGACCACTGGAAGAGGGCGTCGTAGTCGGCGAGCTCGAGGCCCCGGTGCTCCTTCAGCCAGCGCATGTACCGCCCGAGCTCCGACTGCTCGCGCAACTCGGCCGGGGGCGTCCAGAGGACATCGCCCTGTGTCGTCATGGCACCAGGACTGCCCGGCCGGTGACCTCGCCCTCGCGCAGCCGGTCGAGGACCTCGTTCACGTCGTCGAGGCGATGGGTCTCGGTGCGGAGAGCGACTTCTTCCCGGCCGTGGAGCTGCATCAGCTCCCAGAGGTCGATCCAGCTGCCGACCAGGTTGCCGGCCATGCCGAGCTCGTCGACGACGAGCGCCACCGATGGGACGGAGATCAGGCCGCCGTAGCCCACGATCGAGTAGAAGCCCCCGCGCGCGAGCATCGCCAGGCCCGCGGCGTGCGTCTCGTCGGTGGCGACGAAGTCGAGCACGACGTTCGCGCCTTTGCCGCCCGTCGCCTCGCGAACGGCGCCGGCCGCGTCGGGCTCCTCGCCGAGCACCTGGTCGGCGCCGAGCTCCCGGGCGAGCCGCCGCCGCCGCGGGTCGGTGTCGACCGCGATCACCTCGACACCCGCCCCGTACACCCGCAGGAGCTGGAGCGCGATGTGCCCGACCCCGCCGACGCCGATCACGGCGGCGCTCGCGCCCGGCTCCAGCAGCGGGGCGAGCCTCTTGACGGCGTGGATCGCGGTCAGCCCGGCGTCGGC
>Ga0335080_10004033_pt1 | contig 14915 bp, 13 predicted proteins | sample Lox_Sample_34_FD_206720 | JGI IMG/M metagenome (GOLD analysis project Ga0335080, IMG submission 206720) | Soil microbial communities from Loxahatchee National Wildlife Refuge, Florida, United States - Lox_Sample_3.4 | ecosystem: Environmental > Terrestrial > Soil > Wetlands | place: USA... | reverse complement strand
AGTGAAAATCGCGCTTTAGCCACTCCCCATTCCGTCGATTCCATTTCTACGTCTGGCAATCAGGAAGATTACGTTTCCATGGGCATGAGCGGCGCGCGACGCCTCGAGCGCATGCTGAAAAACCTCCGCCACATTCTCGCGATCGAACTGCTCTGCGCTTGCCAGGGCATCGACCTGCTCGCACCGCTCAAGACCGGGACTCTGGCGACGAAAGCCTACGACGCCGTTCGTGCTGTATCGCCGAAAGTCACCGCCGACCGAGGGCTAGCGCCCGACGTAAACGCCGTTGCGGCAGTTATCGCGCGCGGAGCTATCGCCCAGGTTCTTCATTAGGGCTACGCGAGCGACTCCAGGAAGTACATGATCATGCGGTAGCCCGCCACGTAGCTAAAAGGCACGAGCTCCAGCGAGTAGTGGCCCACAGGCAGTTCCAGCGTGGCGGGGTCCGCGCCGTGTTTCCGAAGCGAATCCAGCATTTCGTGCGTCAACTCCGGCAAGAACGTAGGGTCATACTTCCCGTACACCATGAACGTATTTCTGCGGGCGCCCATGCCCCTTTCGACATAGGGCATAGGGCTGATCGGCGCCCAATAGCGCCGCAGTTCTTCCAGCGTCATTTCGTGCCGCAACGCCTCCCACACATGGTTTGTGGTCATGCCCCGGCTGACCACGTCGGCAAAATACGTCGACACGTGGAAGAATCCCCCCGCGCGCACCCGTTTGTCGTGCACCAGCGTGATGTAGCCCACCGAAGAACCGATGCTCGTGCCGAGAATGCCCAGCCGGTCGTAGCCTTGCCGCTCCAACCAGGTAAGACAGGCGCGCGCATCGTGTACCGCTTGCCGGTTCGCCAGCAGCGTCAACCCGATGTTTGGACCCACCAATTGGTCGGCGCGCTCATGCCCATTCGCCATGCGCCGGTCGTGATACGGCAAGCTCATTTTCATGGCGGTGATTCCCGCGCGCTGCAGCCATCTGCACAGCGCGGTCTGGCCGTGCCACTTGGCGTTCCAGTTAGGCAGCACCAACACCGCGGGCCCGCACTTTCGCGCCGCAAACAATTGCGCGTGAACGATATCGTTCTCTAAATAAGGCGAATTTAGCGGCGACGTAAACGTCAGAACGTCGTGCTCGTCAACACGATAATCGTTCACTTCCGCAGGAGCGAACCACTCATCACTCCGGGCAATCATCTCGCTCGCATATTCGGCGAAAAACAATCGAGGATCGCGCTGCACCGCGGTTCCATTGACGTGCTCCAGGCCCCATTCGAATGGCCGCACCATGCGGTTGTCATCCGTCGTCCAGCGCCGGTGCTCATAGCGCCGGATCGCATGCTCATACCAACTCATTGCCATATCTGTTCAGTTTATCGAATGCCTGCCCTCCACCAAAATTCCGCGGAGGTCATCGTTCCCGTTAGGCATCCGACACGCATAGCCCGCCGTCGCATTGAGGACCAGCCAGGCCTGTGGCACATTCGAAGGGTGATCCCGTTCTTCTTTTTCCTCTTCGGCATCGTCATCGGCAGCTTCCTGAATGTTTGCATCGCGCGCATTCCGGAAGGCATCTCCATCGTATCGCCGGGTTCGAAATGCCCCCGGTGTAACACGCCGATCAAGCCCTATGACAACATTCCCGTGTTGGGCTGGCTGATCCTGCGGGGCAAATGCCGCAATTGTCATCTGCCGATTTCGCCGATGTATCCGATCGTGGAATTCCTCACCGGAGCTCTTTTTGTCCTGACCTATTACACTTACGGAATCACTCTTCCCACCTTCAAGTATCTGATTTTTGCTTGCCTGATTATGATTCTGATCGTCACGGACATCCGCGTTCGTATACTCCCCGACGCGATTAACGCCTTCGGGTTCGGCATCGGCCTCGCGTTCGCCACGAGGATCTTTCCCGACAATTTCCCGATGCTCATTCGCGTCGGGCAGCTTCCCTCATGGGCGGTCGGAGTCCTCGATGCACTGCTGGGAGCTGCCTTCGGCAGCTTTCTCCTTTGGTCCGCCGCCGCCCTCTACAAACTGGTACGGAAACGCGAAGGCATGGGCATGGGCGACGTGAAAATGATGGCCATGGTCGGTACCTTCCTCGGATTACGGGGTTCCTTTCTTACCATTCTCCTAGGCACTCTCCTTGGCAGCCTCCTTGGCATCGCCCTGATCGTCGTGTTGTTTCTGTTTGGCTGGAAGACCGACCTTGCCCATCGCGCTAGCCGCCGTGGCCTGGGAGATGTGAGTTCCCTGCGCTGGACGATCGCCTCCCAATATCAACTTCCCCTCGGCTCTTTCCTCGGAATCGCCTGTTTTATCGTGGTTTACGCGATTCCCTGGTTTGGCTGGCCATCGTTCCTCGGTTCCACGATTCTCCGGCCCTAGACTTAGCCGAGTACAATGCCGCTGATCCGGTCCCCGGGCAGGCACATCCGCGGGTCATTATCCGATACGCGCCTCCTCCCCCCTCTCCCTCCCCTTCGCGCTACAATGTTTTCGTTCGCCATTTGGTGTGTGAGCATCCCTGCCCGCTCCGGTGGAGGTAAGGACATGGTCTCGAAAGCATTTCTTCGCGTAGCGCTTGTTGGTTTGCTAGCCTGCCTTGCCGCTGGCTTCGCTCTGGCGCAGGACCCGGGGTCGGACGATGTGGCCGCAGCGGCCCGCAAGTCGCGTGAGCAACAGAAAGCCGCGCCCAAGCCGAAGAAGGTCGTCACCAACGACGACATGCCTTCCAAACCCGCAGACACGGCTTCCCCTTCCTCGACACCGGCCTCCGCCGAGAATCAAGACGCATCCGCCGCTAAAGGTGACGAAGCCTCAAAGGAAGAGAACGACCCAAAGAAGGAAGCTTACTGGCACAAGAAGTATTCGCAGACACATGACAAGCTCGGGCAGGCTGAAAAAGACCTGGATGTGCTTCAGCGCGAACTCAACAGCGATCAGGTTCAGTATTACAGTGACCCGCAAAAGGCACTGGTCGAGCAGCACAATCGGGGCGACATTAACGAGAAGACCGCCAAGGTTGACGCGAAGAAGAAAGAAATCGATTCTCTGAAGCAGCAGCTATCGGATCTAGAAGACGAATGCCGGAAAGCCGGCTGCGATCCCGGCTGGGTCCGCTAGAATTCTGTTTCGGATTAGTTGGTGATGAAGCTGGTGCGCCGCGGGAATTCAATTCACGTAGCCGTCTTGCGGCAATTCGATCTGGCCTTCTTCGAGAATGGCTAAGCCTTCTTCCAGCAGTTCCGTGCCTTTGCGCAGCGCACTCCAGGCCACCCGCTCGGACTCTTCCGCAACCATTTCCAGGCAGCTCTGCATAATGTCCGCCTGATCCAGAATCTTCGTATCCAGCAACGGCACCATCTTCTCCATCGCCTTGTCCTGAATTTGCTGGAACGCCAGTTCGATGGGCACCTGCTCCATGCAAAGGTCGCAGGCCATGTCGACGAGAGACTCTTCCAGGCGAATCTTCTTGATGCGGCCTTTCAACTCGCTCTTGGCCGATTGCGTCATCATCGTCTTTGTGACACTGCGTGCCTCGTTCATGGCAGAGGCTCCCTTCCCGAAGGCTTCCGTCACCGCTGAGACTACGTGCGCCTGCGCATCGCGACAATGGTCCTCTCCGTACCCGTCATTAATCGAATACGCACATTTCCGATGCCCCCGATTTCAGCACCGACCGTAGTGAGGAATCCCTCTTTTCTTCCGCAAGAGGCAAAGGCTGACTTTCGTTACGGGAGTTTCGTTAGATTCGATGCGAAGAATTTACTTTTTCTTCTTCGCTTTTTCCTGGCACATCTGCTCGAGTCGCCGCACGAACTTCGTTACTCTACGTTCCAATGTGGCCTGTTGTTTTACCGAGGTCAGATACCGGACGATCTGCCGCCTTAATGCCGTGGTCATCGACCGGAATTGGGCCTGTGCCTTCGGCGACTGCCGCAGCGCCAGAACCAGCGCAGGCGGCAGTGCAGGCTCCCGCGACTCCTCATCGCGCTCGAGGGCGATCTCCACATACGTACCCGCATCCACTTTTAGTTTCTTGCGTATGTCGCTATGAAGAGCCACGCGATAGCAACCGCGGCCACGGGATACCAGTGTCGTGCGCAGGGGGACGCCTTCGACCTCTCCCCGCACCGCAACGTGCGCCCGGTCGCCCATGGCGCGAGACACATCCGCAGGAACATCCACGTAGCGAATGATTCCAACTTTATAGATTTTTCCTGAGAATACGTGGTAATCGCTCATTGTCGAGTGCGAGCCACAAATTTACGGCCGGAACCCAATGTGTAAGGCCACCGATCCCAGAGTCATCACCTGATACCTCACAGGCTCGTAGCCCACTCTGACCATCAAGGCCGACAGTTCGTCTGGACGAAAGAAACGCGATACGGACTTCGGTAGATACGCATACGCCTCTTTGTCGCCGGAAATCCATCCACCAATTTTGGGCAGCAACTTGCGCGTGTAGAAGCGGTAGGCATCCCCCAATATTCCGGGGGCCGGCTCCGCAAATTCGAGAATTGCCACCGATCCCCCGGATTTCAGCACCCGGAAGATTTCGCGTAAGCCGGCTTCATAGTTCGCAAGATTGCGAAAACCGAACGCGGTCGTAACCAAGTCCAGTGAACCTCCGGCGATTGGCAAACCGAGGGCATCGCCCTCGAAAAACGACACTGCGGCGCTTCCGTCTGAGGCGACAGCCTTTTGCCGGGCACGCACCAGCATGCTATGCGAAAAATCGGCGCCAATAATCCGCGCCTTTGCGTCTCGTGCCAGTGAAAATGCCAGATCGCCAGTGCCACAGCACAGATCGAGAACCATGGCGCCGGGCCGCTCGAGGATCGGTCTTAATTCTCGGGCCGCCTTCGCCCGCCAGACGCGGTCCATCTGAGCGGAGAGCAGGTGGTTCAGCAGGTCGTAGCGAGGCGCAATCCGCGTGAACATCTCGCGCACGGTTCGCGAGGCATCCCGTTCGTTCTGGGCACCCTCCGGAAGCGTGCCCTTGGGTAGTGCGCTTATCTCAGGCATGGGACTTTCCGAGTTCAAACTTCGGATTCAGAACGAACTTTGGCCCAAAACGCAGCACACAGATCGCTTTAACTTTTGCGACGTTGTCGAACGACTTGGCTTCTCCGAGGCGCGACGAAAGCACAAAACGAACCTTGCCGAATTTCGTCTTCTTGTCGGATTGCATTGCGGCAAAAAGCCTCGCCGCAGGGATCGACGGCCACGGCGGCAGGGGGCCAATCTTCCGGATCAGGGCAATAATTCTTGCCACATCATCCGCTGGGGTATTCACCGTCTCGTGACCCAATAACGCAGCGCACATCATTCCCCAAGCCACCGCCTCGCCGTGTTGGTACTTGCGGTAATTGGTTGTGGACTCTAGAGCGTGCGCGAAGGTGTGCCCGTAATTGAGAATTTCCCGCAGGCCCGATTCTTTTTCGTCTTTGCTCACCACGGCTGCCTTAATTTCGATCGAACGCCGGATGACCTTCTCAAGCGGCGCGGGTTTCCGCCCCAGAATGCCCTCGATTTCCTTTTCGAGAAACGCGAACAGCTTGGTGTCGGCGATGACACCGTACTTGATCACTTCCGCCAGACCGCCGCGAAACTCGCGCTCCGGCAGGCTTTTTAACACTTCGGGGTCAACTAACACCAATCGCGGCGGATAAAATGCCCCGACCAGGTTCTTCCCTTCGGGCAGATTCACTCCGGTCTTTCCGCCCACGGCGCTGTCGACTTGTGCCACCACGGTCGTTGGCACCTGCACGAGCGCTACTCCTCGCAGATAGGACGCGGCGACGAATCCAACTACGTCGCCAATCACTCCGCCGCCGACTGCAATCAACAGCGAGTGCCGGTCCGCTCCCGCCCGCACCAATTTTCTTGCAATCGATTCCACGGTCTGCAGAGTCTTCGCTGCTTCTCCATCGGGAAACTGGTGCACTTGCAACTGTGCCACTCCCGCAAGACCCCGCTTCACGTCGCGACCCAGAGCCCGCCAAACCCGCGGAGACGTTACTACGTGTATGCTCGACGTCTTCCCCAGTGACTCGATATGCTTCCGAGCCTTTCCCAGCAGTCCTCTCTCGCACAACACGACGTAATCGCCGGCGCCGGCTCGCACTCGAATCGAATATGGATGGGCGTTTTTCATTTCCCAGCGGATGATTCAATTTAGCACAGGCTTTGTGTGCAGCTAAATCGGCGGATACAGCGTTCCAGATGTATACTCTTTTCGCTCATGCTCCCGCGTTTCGCTCGAGCAGATTCCATCCCAACAAGCTGCGCTCACGGACTCCTGACCGCGTCTGCTCCGGTTGCCCGTGCGCAGCGGAGAAACCACTCATGAATCGCCCGTCCATAAGATTATCGAGTGCTGCCGTCGCCATCGTCACGGTATTGTTCGCATGGCTCCCCGTCCGTGCTGGAGATCCTCCCGCAACGCGGCCCGGCTATTACCGCTTCCCTGCGATCCATGCCGACACGATCATCTTCACGGCGGAGGGCGACCTCTGGTCAGTCAGCTCGAAAGGCGGCCCAGCGCGCCGCCTCACGTCCAATCCTGGAGAAGAAGTCCGTGCCGCGATCTCTCCCGATGGCACAACCGTCGCGTTTAGCGCGGAATACGAAGGGCCGATGGACGTATACACGATGCCCGTGGATGGCGGTCTGCCGCAGCGACGCACCTGGGACGCGGCCGCGATTGTCGCCGGCTGGACGCCTGACGGACGGGCTCTCTATCGGACTCGCCGCTATTCCACTCTGCCTGACTTCAAGCTAGTCGCGATTGATGGACAAGGCCACCGCGAAGTGATTCCTCTGGCGCAGGCCGCCGAGGGCAGTTTCACACCTGACGGAAAAACGCTTTTCTTTACTCGCTACAGCAAGCAAGGCAGCAACACCAAGCGCTACCAGGGTGGCACCGCTCAGAATATTTGGCGTTATGACGCGGGTTCTGAAGCAGCGTCCCTGACTGCAGATTACGAGGGCACTTCGAAGAATCCGATGTTCTGGAATGGCAACGTCTATTTCTTGTCCGATCGTAACGGCACCATGAACGTCTACTCCATGGATCCGCACGGCAAGAACGTCAAGCCACTCACAAAGCATAGCGGGTTCGATGTGCAGTCCGCTTCCCTTTCCGAAGGACGGATCGTCTACCAGTGTGGCGCCGACCTCTGGCTGCTCGACCTGAAAACAAATCAGGACGCCATCATTCCGATCACGCTGATCTCTGACTATGACCAACTGCGCGACCACTGGGTGAAGAAGCCGCTTGAATACCTGTCAATGGCCCATATCGCGCCCGATGGCAGTGCCCTTGTTTTTACCGCGCGCGGCGAAGTCTTCACTCTTCCAGCCCATCCGACCGGCCGAATCGTCAGGATTGCAGGCAACTCCGGGATCCGCTTCCGTGACGCGCGCTACACGCCGGATGGCAAGTCGATCATCGCCATCTCCACAGAGACCGGCGAAACCGAATTCTGGAAATATCCCGCGAATGGCATCGGAAAGCCCGAGCAGCTCACCTCCAGCTCCAAAGTTCTCCGTTGGGATGGGATCGTCTCTCCCGATGGCAACTGGCTCGCCCATCGCGACAAGGACCAGCAACTCTGGCTTCTCGATTTGAAAACAAAAGCGGACAAGCGCATCGCGCAATCCATGAACGGCGAGTTCGACGACCTTCGTTGGTCTCCCGACAGCCAGTGGCTGGCGTTTGCCGAAAACGCGGACAACACTTTCACGCAGATCAAGATACTCAACGCAAAATCCGGAGAGATCCACGCCCTTACCACGGACCGCTACAACAGCGAGGCTCCTGCGTGGAGTTCTGACGGCAAGTGGCTCTACTTCCTTTCCGATCGCATGCTGCGCACCGTGACTCCCTCCCCCTGGGGACCGCGCCAGCCCGACCCATTCTTCGATCGCTCGATGAAAATCTACGAACTGGCGCTCACGCCGGGCTTGCGCTCTCCCTTCGCTCCTGTTGACGAGCTTCACCCTGACCAGCCTGCCAAGAGTGACGAAAAGCCAAAGCCGGCCGACGAGAAGGATAAGAAAGACGCCGACGCAAAGAAAACGGACGAGAAGAAAAACGCGGAGGAGAAAAAGCCTGCGGAGGAAAAGAAGCCCGCGCCCGTCGTCAACATCGACTTCAGCGGAATAGCAGCGCGCATCAACGAAGTCCCGGTAGCGCCGGGAAACTATTCCGATTTGCAGGCCACCGATAAACGCCTATGCTGGCTGGACCGCAACACCGAAGCGCATCCGAAGCGCAACCTTCAGTGCGTCGACATCGCCAACAAGGGCGACCAGTCTGACACGGTGTGGGCGGACGTGCGCAGCTACGAAATCTCTCAGGACCGAAAGAAGATGACCGTATGGAAGGGCGAGGACTTCTACATCCTCGATTCCGATACGAAGGCGTCTACGGTGTCAGATTCCAAGGCTCTGGCAAAAGCCAAGATCGACATGTCTCGCTGGGCCATCATGACCAATCCGCGCGAAGAGTTTCGCGAGATGTTCCTCGACGCGTGGCGGCTGGAGCGCGACTATTTCTACGATCGCGGCATGCACGGGCTGGATTGGCCCGCGGTGCGCGACCGTTATCTCCCGTTGGTCGATCGCGTCTCCGATCGCAGTGAGCTAAGCGATCTGCTGGCGCAAATGGTCAGCGAACTCTCTGCCCTGCACATCTTCGTTTATGGCGGAGATTCCCGGAGACCGGCGGACCAAGTGGACATCGCTTCCCTCGGCGCTGTTCTCCGCCGAGACGATAAAGCCGGCGGATTTGTGGTCGAGCATATTTTCCAGCACGATCCTGATTTGCCCAATCTCGCGCCTCCTTTGGCTAAACCGGACTCTACCGTCCACGAAGGTGAGGTCATTGTCAGCATCGATGGCGAAGACGCCCTCAGTGTGCCGGATGAGCGCGCACTCCTTCGCGGCAAAGCTGGTCGTAAAGTACTTCTCCGCGTAAAAGCTACCGACAATCAATCCCGCGACGTACTTGTTACTCCAATCACCGAAGATGAAGAGCGCGGTCTGCGCTATAGCGACTGGGAATACACTCGCCGTCAAAAGGTGGAAGCCGACTCCAAGGGAGCGGTCGGCTATGTCCATCTTCGCGCGATGGGTAGCGGCGATATCGAGCAGTGGGTCCGCGAGTTCTATCCCGTTTTCGATCGCCAGGGGCTGATCATTGACGTGCGGCACAACGGCGGGGGGAATATCGACTCGTGGATTTTGGGTAAGCTACTCCGCAAAGCCTGGTTCTATTGGCAGCCCCGCGTAGGCAATCCCTACTGGAACATGCAGTACGCTTTCCGTGGCCACGTCGTCGTTCTCTGCGATCAGAACACCGGCAGCGACGGCGAAGCGTTCGCCGAGGGTATCCGCCGCCTCGACATCGGCAAAATTATTGGCGTGCGCACATGGGGCGGCGAGATTTGGCTCTCCTCCAGCAACATACTGGCCGATGAAGGAATTGCAACGGCCGCCGAATTCGGCGTCTACGGCCCCGAGGGCAAATGGCTCATAGAAGGCCACGGAGTGGATCCCGACGTCGTCGTGGACAATCTCCCGCACGCAACATTTAAGGGGGGCGATACGCAGTTGGACGCTGCGCTCAAGCTTCTAAAAGATGAAATCGCCAAGGACCCGCGGAAAGTTCCCGAACATCCGCCGTATCCAAACAAAGCTTTCAAATATGACCAGTGACTTAGGCAGGTAGGCCGTCCGCGATGCCGTTTAGGCGGTGCTTCCCAGGACACCGCGAACTCCGCCTGCCCCATCGCGAGCCGTATACTGATGTTTAGTAGCATCGATTGACACTTTCGTGAAGCCAATGGCGGCCACAAATCGCGTCAACCGGGACGTCTACGTCGTGGCGATTCCGCTGGTGCTCTGGATTTGCTCTTTCTTTCTTCCGACGATTACTCTGAGCTCGAGTGACTGGTTCTTTCCCGGCACAAATCCGGGAATCGTGGCCGCCCTGGACTCGTTCCTCGCCGGTATCCTGGTCGCCAGCGAATTCCGCCAATTGTTCAAAGGCCCTTTTCAGATCCGCGAACTTCTCTTCTTGCTGTCCGCCTCTGTTTTGTGGGTCGCGAACCTCTGGATGCTGAAGGCACCCTTCGTTGTGAACCGCTTACAGTTGCGTTCCAGCCGTTCGTACATCATTGCCCTTTGGCTCTGGGTGCTCGTTCCATTGCCGATCGCCTTAAACACCACCCCTCAGTCCTATCAGGGATTAAGAATCGAAGTCGGCTTCTTCGTCTGGTGGGCATCGTTCGGATTGCTCGCACTTTGCGCCACGACACTTCATCTTACTTCGCCCGTCGGCAAGCTTCTTCCCTACCCACCGCCGCAAAAGTGAAGCGCCAAGCCCTCTTTTCACTTCTTCTGCTGTAGTTCCTTCACCGACGCAAGGATGGTGTGGCCCACGATGGCCAGCGTCTTGGGACTGATTTTGTCCATAGTGTCCTGCGTGGTGTGCCAATAAGGCGTCTCGCGCGGGTCCAGGTCAATGATATCTACGGAGGGGACATTGCGCCGGGTAAACGAAAAGTGGTCGTCTCCACCGGGGCCGCCAACCTCACTCACAAACACATCGGAATACCCCAGGTTTGCTGCCACATTCCAGATAAAGTCGACCAGCCACTTCGTCGATTCCGGGTCTTTGCGAAAACGTGGCGTTCTCCCGCCGACGATATCGGCCAAAATGAACGCTTTCACATTCTTTAAATCTCCGCTGGCCGCCATCTGCGCCGCCATTTGCCGGCTGCCATAGGTATTGTCAGGATCTTTCCACTCCGGATTGAACGCTTCCTCGGCGTCGAAAAAAGCGATCCAGATCGAATACTTGTCGGGCTGCGCTTTGCACAGCACTCGCGCCAGTTCGAGCATCACGCCTGTGGAAGAGCCCGCATCGTCCGCGCCGACGAAACCGTCCATTTTCTTCGTATCGTAGTGAGTCCCTAGCAGGAGGATTCCTGTCTTCTTCCCCGGAATTTTGACCAGGATATTCTTCATCGGCACCCGGCCTACCGGGGTGTCCGCTGAAAACGAATCCGTTTGCACGTCGCAGCCGTAGGACCTTAATTCCGAGAGCATGTAATCCTGCAGTTTGCCGATGGCCTCAGACCCGGGCGGCCGCGGCCCAAAACTTACTTGCTTCGCGACTTGATCGTAGGCTCGCTTGCCGTCAAAACCGCCAGTCTTGTCGGCGGCGGGAGCCTGGTTCTCTGGCGGCACGGGGGCTTGACCGGCTACCGCGCTCATGAACGGAGGCTGTGCCGCTGGCTTGGCGGCGGGCTGATTGGACGAATTACATCCCAATGCGAGCAGGCCACAACCAACGACGCCGAGCAGTGGCCGTACACTCACTTTCAGGTTTTTCATGCAGGAGTGCCTCTGCTTTCCGCTTCAAGCGCTTTGCGTTTTCTGCGCACGACCATCGCGGATACTCCAATTCCCACGAAATACAAGCCGACCATCGGCAGCATGAAAATCAACATCGTTTGCGCATCCGGCGTGGGGGTGATGATCGCGGCGACCACCGCGATTACCAAGATTGCGTAGCGGAAATTCTTCCACAAAAACTTCGGCGTGACGATCCCAAACAGCGACAAAAAGAAAATCAGGATCGGCAATTCAAACACCAAACCCAGCCCCAGCAGGATCATCAGGATCAGATCGAAATACTCGTTGATGCTGATCATCGGGACCACGGGTCCTTTGAAACTCACCAGGAACCGCAGCACGTACGGAAGCGTGACAAAATACCCGAACGCGATACCGCCGAGAAACAGAAACACCGTCGAAAACAGGAAGCCGGTCACCGCGCTTCGCTCGTGCTTGTACAGCGCCGGAGCCACAAACAGCCAAAGCTGGTACAACACAATCGGCGACGCCAGCACAATCCCTAAATACACGCCCAGCGTGATGACCATGTTCAGATAGCCCGCCGGATGGGTATAGATGAGTTTCTGTTCGAGTCCCGCGTCCTTCAGGGCTTTAATCATCGGTTGGGTAATGAAGGTGATGAATCTCTGGGATAGGTACACTCCCACAAAGGCACCGACGCCGATCGCATACAACGAATTGATGATGCGTTTCCGCAGCTCGCCCAGATGCTCGAAGAACGTCATCTGCCCCCCGGCCGCCTCGAGGCGACCGGCAATGGACGTATCAGGCTGGTTGCTGTTGGTCATGAGAAGGAGAAGCTTCCGTCACGCGCTCCCCGTTGGAGTTGCCTTCGACGGCTGCCGCCCCAGGCGTGCCCTCTGTGACTCCCACCGCCGCAGTCGTTTCCGCCACCGCCGCGTCTAACCTCGGGATGGATTCAGCCACGGGATTGACCACAGGTACCCCGGACTCAGGGGAGGGCTCGGTGGGGCCTGGCGGGGAGGGGGGAGTCGCGAGTGTCGCGGTTTCCGCCGAGGTCGCCGCCGGCTCTGCTGCCTTGTTCACCGCTGCTGCGGCGGCGGCATTCGCCTCCGCAACCTGTTTTTTCAGCTCGGCAATCCGCGCCTGGCGCTCCAAGTCCCGCATCTCCTCCTCGAATGCATTCTTGAAGTCGTTGGAGGCCTTGCGGAACTCCGCCATCAGTTTTCCGAAGCTACGGGCCAATTCCGGCAGTTTCTGTGGGCCAAATACCACCAGGACCACCAGGAAAACCACAATCATGTGGGGAATGCTAAGCATCTATGAGCTTATTCCGTCGGAAATCAGCCCCAAAAGGGCCTGTGTGCATCATAGAAAGGGTACGCATCAGTGTCAAACGAAGTTGGGTTAGGCGCATGCTATAATGGTGTTCTACGTCACAGTCGGCGGGGGTAGGCATGAATCCTGAACGTCGCGGGCTTGTCTTGGTTATCGTGGTCCTGGGAATATCGGCCGTGCTGGGAGGCATTTATGGGCCTTCGGTCAAGGCCACCAGCTCTTCGACAGACGATTACCAGACCTCCGTCCGCGATTTCACCAAGATTCTCGATGTGGTCCAGAACAATTACGCCGAAACCGTGGACGTAGACAAGGCCGTCTACCAAGGTGCCATCCCGGGCATGCTTCGGATGCTCGATCCTCATTCCAACTTCTTCGACGCCCGCCAGTTTGCCCTGCTCCGTGAAGATCAGCGCGGAAAGTACTATGGCGTGGGCATGGTTATCGCGCCGCGCGAAAATCACACCGTGGTTGTTGCTCCTTATGTCGGCGCCCCCGCTTATAACGCCGGCCTTCGCCCCGGCGACATGATTATCAAAGTCGACGACAAGCCCGCGGACGGCCTGACCACCACGGAAGTGGCCGACATGCTGAAAGGCCCCAAAGGTACTGTTGTGAAGATTGTCGTGAGCCGCGAAGGGTATGCCGATCAGCTGACTTTCACGGTTACCCGCGATGAGATTCCCCGCCACTCCGTCGATATCGCCTTCCTGATGAAACCGGGTATCGGTTATGTCCGGCTGTCACAGTTTAATGAGACTACCGACCGCGAAATCGGCGAAGCGCTGAAGCAGCTCAATGCCAACACGCTTGACGGCCTGATCCTCGATATGCGCGGCAATCCAGGCGGCTTGCTCAACGAAGCCGTCGCTGTCGGCGATATGTTCCTCGAGAAGAATCAGCTCATCGTTTCCTATCACGGCCGGAACGCCCCTGAGCGCCGCTTCTACGCCATCCGCGGCAACCAGGGCATGACTGTGCCGCTTGTGATTCTGGTGAACAACAATTCAGCCTCTGCCGCCGAGATCGTCACCGGCGCGGTGCAGGACCACGACCGCGGTATGGTGGTCGGCGAGACCACCTTCGGCAAAGGGCTGGTTCAGACCGTCACGCCGCTGGCCGAAAACACGGGCCTGGCGCTCACCACAGCTCGTTACTACACACCCAGCGGGCGGCTAATTCAGCGCGACTACAAATCGATCTCCCTCTACGAATACCACTACGAGCGCAAGGTTCCCGAGCATCCCACGGAGATTCGCCAGACGGACAGCGGCAGACAAGTCACGGGCGGCGGCGGCATCACGCCAGACATCGTTGTTGACGCGCCGAAGCTCACCAAGTTCCAGGAAGAGATGTACCGCAATGATGTGTTCTTCCCCGGCGAACAGGGAGTCGGCAGCTTCACGCGCTACTATCTCGGCACCAAGCCGGCCATTACGCATAGCTTCGAAGTCGACGATCAGATCATGAAGTCTTTCCGCGATTATCTGAGCAAGCACAATGTCCGCTACACGGAACCCGAGCTAAGCGAAAACCTCGATTGGGCAAAGCGCAAAATCAAGCAGGAAGTCTTCATGTCCAACTACGGCACTGCGGAAGGTTTCAAGGTTCTGCTCGAAGCCGATCCCCAAGTGCAAAAGGGTGTGGAAGCCGTACCGCAAGCGCGAGCGTTGTATGAAAACGCGCGCAAGGTCATTGCGCAGCGCAATGGCTCGAATCCCACTCCTGTCTTCAACACGCAACCGTAATTGTTTACAGAACTATTCTCTGGGAACGCCGATCTCCGGATCGGCGTTTTCTTTTTTTGGGACTTCGCAATTGGTTGAACTGTCATTCGAGCGCAGTCGAGGGATCTGCTTTTCTGTGTCGCCGCAGCCTGCCCCCGGGCTTGGTTCCTGGGGAAACTATGGGGTCCGCCTTCAGAGGCGCGCCGCCACCCTCCGACGAAAGAGCTCACGGAGCAAGATCTAATATGTCGAAACCAGCGCGTCCAGCGAGTGCCCAGCGCACACAGTTATGCCACACCCGTTTGGCATCACTCCACACCTTTGCTAGACTGAATTATCTGCTACTCGTGGGCGAGTAGCTCAGCTGGGAGAGCGCCTCGTTCGCAACGAGGAGGCCGAGGGTTCGAATCCCTTCTCGTCCACCAACATCTAAAATCACTTAACCTCTTTTTTC